>ERZ812616.1386-NODE-1386-length-26272-cov-3.100736_pt1 | contig 26272 bp, 20 predicted proteins | sample MGYA00376249_ERZ812616 | MGnify/ENA primary metagenome ERZ812616 (study PRJEB26924, sample SAMEA4378265) | human gut metagenome | biome: human gut; feature: human-associated habitat; material: faeces | place: China | collected 2013 ...
ATAGCGGTAAGCACGTGTTGTACAATCTTTCATCGTGTGCCGTTTTTATTACTCACTTCTCAATATGCAGAAATATAACATTCTAGAACTAAATGAAAAACTCCTTCCTGAGTTGCAAAGTATAGCGGAAGAGTTAGGAATTAAGAAAATAAGTTCTTTGAGAAAAGAAGAACTTGTTTATCGTATTCTTGATGAACAGGCTATCTCTTATGCTGGTTTACAGGCTGAAAAGGAGAAAGAAAAAGAAGCTAAGAAAGCTGAAAAGCAGACGAAAGCAAAGAAACCTTCTAAAACGGCAGCTGCTAAAGCTCCTAAGGCCGAAAGTAAAGTGAAAGCGGCAAAACCGGAAGTCGCAACGACTCCGGCTCCCGAAGCGGTAAAACCTGTAGAAGAAAAGAAAGTAGCTGTTGCTGCAGAAAAGAAGGAACAACCTGAGCGTAAAAAAAGAGTTCGTATAGAGAAAAAAGAAAAGGTAGCGGGTGCAGTTGCTCCGGCTAATGATGTGGACGAAGTAAAAGTATCAAAAACACCTCAGCCTGTTGTAGCAGAAGTTCCGGCAGTAGAGAAACCTTTATTACCACCAGTTGTGGTAGAAGGAGCTCCTGAAGAATTACCTGTTGTAGAAGCAGTTCCTGAAGTGCCCACAGTACCGGTTTCTGAAACTCCTGCCAGTGATGCTCCGGTTTCGGAAAAGGAACCTAAAAGAGTTGTATTCAGACATCCTGATACTAAGTCGGTTCTCGATCAGCTCTTCCCGTTCTCTCCTTCATCGGCTAAGCCACAACCACAGGAAAAAGCAGCCCACCCTGAAAAGGAAGCGGCTCCGCAACCACAGCAACAAAATACACCTCGTCCTAATAACAGACAGAATAATCAGAACAACCAGAATAATCAAAATAGCCATAACAATCAACGTAACAATAATGCACAGCAGGAAAAGCAATACGAATTTGACGGTATCCTGACAGGTACGGGTGTATTGGAAATGATGCAGGATGGTTATGGTTTCCTACGTTCTTCAGATTATAACTACCTGACATCTCCGGATGATATTTATGTATCGCAGTCCCAGATCAAGTTATTTGGTTTGAAGACCGGTGATGTGGTGGAAGGTGCCATCCGTCCTCCGAAGGAAGGTGAAAAATATTTCCCGCTGGTAAAAGTCGACAAGATCAATGGACGTTCGCCGGAAGAAGTGCGCGACCGCGTTCCTTTCGACCACCTGACTCCACTTTTCCCGGATGAAAAATTCATGCTTACGGCACGTAAGGCTCCGAAGGTGAATGATAATATTTCCGTTCGTGTAGTCGATCTGTTCTCGCCGATCGGTAAAGGACAGCGTGGTCTGATCGTGGCACAGCCTAAGACCGGTAAGACAATGTTGCTGAAAGATATTGCTAATGCAATTGCAGCCAACCATCCGGAAGTATATATGATCGTCCTGTTGATCGATGAACGTCCTGAAGAAGTAACGGATATGGCCCGTAGTGTCGATGCGGAAGTGATCGCTTCTACTTTCGACGAACCGGCAGAACGCCACGTTAAGATTGCAGAGATTGTATTGAACAAGGCTAAACGTATGGTGGAATGTGGTCATGATGTAGTCATCCTGTTAGATTCTATAACACGTCTTGCACGTGCATATAATACTGTTCAGCCTGCATCCGGTAAGGTTCTTTCCGGTGGTGTGGATGCTAATGCATTGCAGAAACCTAAACGTTTCTTCGGTGCTGCCCGTAACATTGAGAACGGCGGTAGCTTGACAATCCTGGCAACAGCATTGACTGAAACAGGTTCTAAGATGGACGATGTGATCTTCGAAGAATTTAAAGGTACAGGTAATATGGAGTTGCAGTTAGACCGCAAATTGTCAAACAAACGTGTTTATCCGGCTGTCGATATTACAGCTTCAAGTACCCGTCGCGACGATCTGTTGCAGGATGAAAGTACATTGAACCGTATGTGGATTCTTCGTAAGTACTTGTCTGATATGAACTCACTCGAAGCAATGGAGTTTGTAAAGAAACGTATGGAGCAGACTTATGACAATATGGAGTTCCTGGCTTCGATGAATGGATAAAAGAAAAGATATAATCCTATAAAGAAAAGGAGATGCGCAACGACGGCGTATCTCCTTTTTTGCTTATAATAAAGACTAAAACCTAAAATTGTTCCTTGAATGACCATAGTTCTCCATGAACTAAGTTGTTAATGCTGTCAAAGCTAAGTATTATTTTCTTATATACAAGAAATTTGGAGGAGAATATTTTATGTAACTTAAGAAATACTTGATTTGTATGGCTTTTTTCATGTTAGTTCATGGAGAACAATGTCACTCACTAGTATGCAAAAGAATACATTGAAAAACAAGTCTATTAAACAGACGCAAACAGAAACACACCCTTTAAAAATCCGATTATCACGGTTGTTATCTACCATGGTTCTACCAGGAAGATCCCTTTTCCCCCGTATTCCGACCTGTTTTTGGCTGTTGTGCCTACTGCTTTCCGGCGCCTTTTCGCCGCTTTATGCACAGTCGGGAGAATTTGATGGAACGGTTAATGAAGAAGAAGGAGGAACACTCCAAAATACCTACAACTTGACTGTCGTGACAGATGGTTTGAAGTCTGAAACGGTGAGTATAATAGTGGAAGGTGAATCAGCTGGTGATGTTACCGGTTCATCTCCCTATACAGTGAAACCTGGCAAGTCAGTAACCGTCTCTTTTTCTACCAACCCCGATCGAGTAAAGCTACTTTCCCTGTCAGGTTGGGCGAATGACGGCGGCAACTGGTTTCTCACCCCCTTGGTGAAACCTGATTTGTCGATGGAGTTTACTTTTACGATGCCTGCTACCGATATAACACTCAGTTTTGTGTTTAAAGAGGAAGAGAAACCGACTCCGACTCCCGACCCTGATCCCGAACCGACTCCCGACCCCAGTCCCGTGGTTTACTATACCGTCACCCTGCCCGAAGTGGAGGGAGCCGTGACCGATCCCGTTGCCGGGGCTTATGCAGTAGAAGCCTGGAGCTCTTTCTTCTTTACACTGACATTGAAAGAGGGTTATGAAGATTCGCAACCGGTCGTTACGACCAACCGGGGAGAAACACTCAAGCCCGATGCACAGGGAAGATACAAACTTGAGTATGTGCGTGGCGACCTGACTGTCTTGATTGACAGCGTCCGTCCCAATCTGCCGCCGGTGGCAAACGAGCGGATCGACCGGCCGGATGCTCTCCGTCTGTCTACCTCGCAGGGAGTTCTTCGTATCGGCTGCGACCGTACCGGCCTCTTATACATATATACTATAAGCGGGCAATTAATACGGACCACTCGCCTGGAGGGCGGCGAACAGACGCTGACGTTGCCCGAAGGCATGTACCTGCTTCGCTTCGAAGATAAGACTTACAAACTGATCCTTTAAAACAAATCATATATGCGAAAAAATACGATACAATCCATCGCCCTGTCGCTCCTGTTCTTCCTGGGCAGTTGCAGTGACGGGACGGAAACGTTGCCGGAGGCTCCGTCTACCGGCTCCATCACCATCCAAACCCGCGCCGACGGAGGGGACGGGTATCGCCTGTTGGCATTCTCCGAAAAGGATAAGCAGTGTGTACTCAATCGATCCATTCCGGCTGACGGCACGACGCAGACGATCACGCTGGACGAAGGCACGTACCATTTCGTCTCCCTTACCGGAGCGGAGCAGTTCGACCTGCCGGAAGCCGAGAAGACGGATGATTTTTCCTACGATGAAGCTATCTCTTTAAATGATCCAACTACACTGTCCGAATTTTTTTTAAGTCCGGCGGTAGATGTGACCATTCCAAATACGAACGTTTACGCTGCCGACTTGCAACCGGCCACTTGCCAGGTGACATTGAAGTTGGATGAAAAAGCGTTTGATTTCGGCGGGGAGCAGCCGTCTTTTTCTTTGGTAAATATGTACGATGGCTTTTGCCCGGGCAGAACAACTTCCCCAAACACGGTGGAAAGCGCTTTTCCATTGTCTGTCGATGAGACAACCATTTGTCTGCCGACAGATGGAAATGCTGAACTTTCCTGGCAAATAGGAGGAGAAACGAAGACGGGTACTGTAATTTTGAAACAAGCTTTCCTGGCCGGAAAGTCCTACACCGTAACTCTTTCCTATAAAGAAGAATTAGAATTTGATAATGTGATAATCACAGGCTGGTCGGAAGTAGAGGCTAAGGAGGGAGAGGCTACTTTATAGCTGCCACTTGCACTGAGTGTATCCGTCCGCTACATAAAACGTATCCCTCCCTTACATACGCAAGCAACGACAAATAACATAAATAGTATCATTCATTGTTGAACATTAAATTAAAAATCTATGAAGTATAAATTAGTACCGAGGAAGAATCCGCAGAAGAAGGACGATCCTCCTAAAGTTTACGCACAACCGGTGTACGACGGCACTATTGACACCGATTTCATCGGTCGCCAAATAGCAGGTCGTTCCTCACTGACGACCGGTGACATTCTGAACGTGTTGAGCAACTTCTTCGACGAGTTGCCTACCTATATGCTGCTGGGTCAGACGGTAAAAATTAATGGCTTGGGAACCTTCCGTATCTCCTTCACCAGCGACGGGGCAGAATCGGAAGACAAATTCAAGACAACGGCGATGAAGAATCCCCGCGTCCTGTTTAAGCCCGACCCGGCTTTCCGCAAACGCATCGTCGACGAAATCAAATACACTATCCAGCGTCCGGCCGGCAGCGATAAAGAAGATGAGGGCGACGACGATCGCCCGGTGATCGAATAAACTCCTTCCCGCCGGTCTCCCTCCCTTAGGTCGTTGGAAGGAGGGGGATAGGACGGGATTGGGACGGGATTGGGACAGCCCCTTTTGTTTTCCGACACCCGTGCCACAGAGAACGACTATACCACTCAATTTACTTCAGGTGATAAGATAGGCGTGAATGACAAAAACAAAAAAAAGACATAGAAGAATATGAACAGATTATCAGTAAGCCTGAGGCAGCGTGTGATAACAGCCTGTTGCACCTTTGCCCTTGCGTTGACCGCCTGCACGGAAGACGTTGCGGACGATAACAGTTTGCCGGACGGCCGTTACCCCATGACCTTCACCACCACGGTGCAGGGACTGACACAGACACGCGCCACGGTGGACAATACGTGGGCAGGCACGGAAGAAGTAGCCGTAATGGCAGGAAACACGGTGAAGAAATATAAGGCGGCATACGATGGTGCGTTGGCTCCTGACGGTGCCGACAATCAGCTCTACTGGACGAGCAAAACCATGACCGTGCAGGCATGGCATTCGGACACTTATTCGGACACTCGTCCCGAAAAATTCACGGTGCAGCCAGGCCAAAACAACGGTACGGGCTATCAGCAGAGCGATATGCTTTATGCCATAGCGTCTGTCTCTTACAGCGGCGGTAGTTCGGCATCGTTGGAGTTTAAGCACCTGCCTGCCAAAGTAGTGGTGAACCTGAAGGCCGATACGCAGAATGGCATAACGGAGGCTGACGTGACAAATGCCACCGTAACCCTCGTGAACCAAGCCCTCACTTCAGGGACGATAACCGTAGATGAAGATGGTAAAACCTACACCGTAGCGCAAGCCGTAAGCGGTTCGGACGGGATAACCCCTCAAAAATCAGGACAAACTGTAAGCGGTTATCAACAGACCGTGCAAGCCCTCGTCGTACCGCAGCAGATGCAAGGCAGGAAATTCATCAAAGTAACCATCGGTGCCGATGCTGCCGCACGCGATTATTATTACACCCCTACAACAGAGGTCGACGGGAAGCTCGAGACCGGCAAATGCTACCAATATGCCATTACAGTGAAGAAAGAAGGTTTGCAGGTTGAATCGGTTTTCGCTTCTTGGGACGAGAAGACCTCTGAAGATGATCTTGAGCCTGCCACTTTCAAGGTGCATCTGCCCGCTTTCAACGCACCGGAGAATACTTCGAATTATAAGGTTACCAATGCCAGTGATGTTGTACTCACTGCACAGGATGATGGTACATATAGTGTCACCGACAAAATAAACATTTCTCTCTCTGCCGCTGAGGACTATCGTTTGAAAACCTTTTGGACAAGCGTTAAGGCCGGTATCTGCAAGTGGAAAGGGAGTTACGATGCGGGTACATGCACCTATACATATACATTCTATGATATACGTTCAGACTTATGGTTAAACGAAATAAAAGCGGAAGCCGAAGAGACAAGCACCTCTCTTCCTAATCCGGAGGTGGGTGACTATTATTATGTGGACGGTACTTGGTCGTCCACATTGGAGAAGCCTTGTATCGGCATTGTGTTCCATGTAGGGGTAGGGAAGGACGATAGTGAGAACGATTGGCTACCCGAAGGAAATACCATTCGTGGCTATGTGGTAGCCTTGAACGATGCGCATACCGATGCTGGCGCATGGGGCATCCGTCTGGTGGACGTGGATGGCATAGATAACATGGATGATCAAGCTACCAAAGATAAATATGACGGTTATAAAAACACCACCGTTATCCGCCAATTGGATGCGTATAAGACTACGGATGTTTCCCAACCGCTGAAAAATGGTCAATACTGGGCTTTTAGGGTAGCTTCCGAATATGCTGTGACTGCTCCAAGCAATACCAGCGGTTGGTACTTGCCTTCCGTCCAGCAATTGGCGGACATTTATTCCCTTCCTGATTTGGCAGGCCGGTTGACTGCCGCCGGTGGTGCCGACTTTAAGCGCACGGAGAATGATGGTCGTTATTGGTCGGCAACTGAAAAAAATGAGTATGATGCATGGTACTACCTATTTGCTAGTGGAAGTTCAGATCGTTATGGCAAATCTAAGGACGGAGGAAATTACTTGGATAAATCTTACGTCCGTTCTATATTAACCTTTTAAAAATCAGCACATACAATGAAAACAGGATTGGTTTATATGTTTCTCTCTCTCGCCCTGCTTTGCGCCTGTGGCAGTAGTGACGAAGAATTGTCGGGCGGTATGCAACAACCCGGTGAAGCCTTGGAACTGATTGCGGTTGCCGGAAACTTTGTGACGCCTGGGGATGCCCCCAATACCCGTGCGGCAGACAACGGCGCAGCCACCACTTTCGAGAATGATGACCGTGTAGGTGTCATCGTGCTGGAAGGCGATGCCGTGATAGGTAACAATCTTCCTTACAAATACGACGGTACAAAGTGGGTTTTCGATATCGATGTCGCAGACACTGAAAATACAGGTAAAAGTTTGTTCTATTATGACAGTCAGGCAAGTAATCTCACCTATATCGTCTATTACCCATACAGTACCAAGGCCGACAATGTCGCCTCCGTTGAAGGCGATGGCGGTTTAAAAAGCAAATTCATTCCCCAAGAGGACCAGCGGACCGAAGACGCCTACCGTATGTCCGACCTGATGATATGGCAATCCGCAACCGGCATTGCTCCGCTAAGGACTCTAAACGCGACCTTGGTCCATGCCTATAATTCGGTTTCCATTCAGCCGGAAGTGCGTTATACATTGGCTGCCGGTCAGGACTTTATTCATCCTTCCCCTGCCATTTCCGATGTGCGTTTCGTAACGGGTGATGCAACAATCGTCACTCCCTATTATGCGGAGGAAGACGGCAGTTACCGGTATATCCTTCCTCCCGGTTTTACCGGTAGCGTACGTTGTTTTTACACTTTCGACAATCAAACTTACCATAAGGAATTTACGGTATCAGCACCGGCAAGTAATACCCGATATGGTTCCGTTCAAAACATACATGCAGGAGATTATAGTCTTGACAAGGCACAATTGGGAGATTTCTATTGCAACAGCGATGGTGAAGGCTATTTGATACCGAATGATGTAAAAACGCTTTCGGAACAAGAAGAAAAGGAGTGTGTAGGCATCGTTTATTGGTTAGGCGATATTAAGGGCGATAATTATGGCCTATTGGACAGTAAATTTCCCGGCGGTACGCACGGCTTGGTCGTTTCTTTGTGGGATATGCCAGACCCGGATAATGGGGAGATAGAAATGATATGGACGTATGGCAAATATGAGTATGTGGATAATTGGCTGGGTAGCAAAAATGTCACATGCACATGGGATGAGAGACCCGAAAACTTTAGCAGTATTCAGGTAACGGATAAAATGCAGGGTTACGCCAATACCATTGCCTTGAAGGAGTACAATAGGTATATAGAGAATCCTGCTAATAATAAGTACCAGACTTATCGTGTGAAACCCGTCAGGGGTTTGGATGATTTTAACAAAAAACATCAAGCTCCTTCAAACAGTAGCGGTTGGTACTGGCCTTCTATAGAAGAGTTGAGATATGTGTGTTGGGGGCAAGGTGCTACTACGGGTACAGCTGGAAAGGACATGTTGAATACTCAAATCCAAAAGGTTAGTGGATCAAATGCTTTCGGTAGCGACTATTACTGGTCGAGTACGGAGTACAGCGGGCACAATCTCTACGTGTGGGTCGTGTACTTCTACAAAGGCGAGGAGAAGTACTACGGCGTTAAGCAGAGCAATGACTATCGAGTCCGTCCCCTTCTTACTTTTTAAGTGTGCCGTGAGTACGCAGCGTTTGTATGTATGCGTACGTAACTAAACAAGAGATGGAGGTAGGTCCTCCGCTATCTGCTTACAGGAGCCGGTAGCAAACCGGAGTATGCTGCTCTTGCAACCTGAAAGGAAATAGGGTTGCAAGAGCATTTATGGTATGAATATATTTTATTATTGCTTTCTAGGTCTTCCTCTGCGATTCTGTCCGTTAGACGGCTTTCTGTTGGTAGGGTGGCCTCCTTCTTTGCGTGGACGTCCGCGTCCGCGACGCATGTTTCCGTATTTCTCTGGCTCGTATAGCGGTGTTTCGCCGAACTTCGGATCGACGGGTATCTTGTATACTTCCTTTTCCAGGAAATCCTCGATGCGTTTGAACTGGGCTTGTTCTTCTATACTGATAAATGTGATAGCCAGTCCTTCGCCTCCGGTTCCGCGAGCCGTACGACCGATGCGGTGTACGTAATCTTCCGGGTCGTGAGGTATGTCATAGTTGACCACCAGTCGTATATCGTTGATGTCTATACCGCGTGAAACAACGTCGGTTGCAACCAGAATATCTATACGTCCGTTCTTAAACTCCTTCATCACCTCTTCACGCTGCGACTGCTCCAGGTCGGAGTGCATGGCAGCGACATTAAACTTCATCCGCTTTAGGGTAGAGGCAAGCTCTTTTACCTTCATCTTAGACGAAGAGAAAATGATGACACGCTGCGGGCGGCTTTGCAGGAAGAGGTCTTCAAGTATCTTTAGTTTTTGAGGATCGTAGCAGATATAAGCCGTTTGCATGATCGTTTCAGGTGGGCGGGAGATGGCGATCTTGACTTCTTCGGGATTCTTCAGGATTGTTTTTGCTAGTGTCCGGATCTTAGGGGGCATGGTGGCAGAGAACATAATGGTCTGGCAGGTAGGAGGCAGCTGCTTTTGTACCTGCATGATGTCGTCGTAAAATCCCATATCCAGCATACGGTCGGCTTCATCGAGAACAAAATAGGCAACCTGCGATAGGTCCACCGTACCCAGTTTGATATGTGACAATAAACGTCCTGGGGTAGCGATCACAATGTCGGCCCCCATTTCCATACCCCGTTTCTGTTGTTCCCAGGCAATACCGTCGGTTCCGCCATATACGGCAACGGCCGATACGGGAACGAAGTATGTAAAACCTTCAATCTGTTGGTCGATCTGTTGAGCCAACTCGCGGGTTGGAGCCATAATGATTGCATTAATGGCATTATCCGGATGGTTACCTTTACTTAGTTCGTTAATCAAAGGTAATACGTAAGCAGCGGTTTTCCCTGTCCCCGTCTGCGCGCAGGCTATGATGTCTTTCCCTTCTAAAATAACCGGAATTGTTAATTCCTGTACAGGAGTAGTTTCCTGAAAATTCATAGCATCGAGTCCGTCCAGTACGGCCTCCTCTAAATCCAATTCGTCAAATCTCATCTTCTATCATTAAATTCACCGTAAAGGTAAATAATATTTGTCAAATTCTATATAGAAGTAAGTGCTCTTGTTATAAATACTCTTTTTTTTGTTGTAGACGTTGATTTTATTGATGTTTTCTGGCACGGTATAATAAAAATAAATATCTTTATACCCGATTTTGATAAAAACAGCAAGTGTTATGGGGATAAATGACGGCCTTGACTACCTTCAGTCAGAGTTAACTTTAAAGAAGGAACAAGATAGTATTCGCGAATTACTGAATACGATCCTGGATCATCTGCCATTAGGTGTATTTGTAAAAGATGCAGGCGATCATTTCAATTATCTTTACTGGAATAAGTTCATGGAAGATATTACTGGAATTAATACTTCCCAGATAGAGGGACATGACGATTTCGAAGTAAATTATGATGCTTTACTGTCGATTGAAAAGCGTTGTGAGATTGACAGGGAGGTAGTCAATACCGGGAAGACCATAGAATTTCAAGGAAAGGTGAAAACCGCAACCGGTGAATTTAAAGATATTGAAGTTACAAAATTTCCGATTTCGTTGAGTTGTGGAAAAACGCTTCTTCTTGCATTATGGCGGGATATAACAGCTAAAAAAGCTGTTGAAGATGCGCTTAAAAGAACGCAGACGCTCACGAAGATGGCTTTGCAGTCGAGTGATATCCGGACTTGTTCTATTTTTATTAATCCCGACAGTAAAAACGGTTATAAAGATGCTTTGGTTCAACTGAATAGTTGGGATGATCATCCGGATAGTCATACTGCTATGCCTGGAACAACATTTATGACTTATATTCACCCTGACGATCGGGAAGTTTATTGGGATCTTTTTGAAAAGATGTGTGCCGGTAAGTTGACAGAGGTGAAAATGGAGGTGCGTGTGAAGTACTCGGAACTGGAAGATTATCATTGGCGCGAATCGTCTGCTTACATTTATGAGCGAGATGCCAAAGGGCGTCCTTTGGTTATTCTCGGTTGCTCTACCAATATACAAGATCGGAAGGATCAGGAGTTATCTCTGGAAGAAGCTCGCGAGAAGGCAGAGGTTGCCGATAAAATGAAATCGAAGTATCTGGCGGATATGAGTCATGAGATCCGTACGCCATTGAATGCTATAACCGGCTTTTCCGAGCTGATGGCGTTTGCGGATACAGACGAGGAGCGTATGTCATATTATGAGATCATCAAGTCAAATAACCAGTTGCTTATGCAGCTGATCAACGATATACTCGATCTGTCGAAGATCGAAGCGGATGCAATAAAAATTAGTTATGCTCCCATCGATCTGAATGAGATGATGGATAACACGTATGCTTCTATCAAACTTCGTATGCCGAAAGGTGTAGATTTAATACTGGAAAAAGGATTGGAGCAATGTACGTTTGGCACAGACCAGATCCGTTTGTTGCAGCTTATAAATAACCTGGCAAATAATGCGATCAAGAATACGAAGCAGGGGAGTATCACTATGGGATATAAAGACCTGGGAGACGGTCGCTTGAATTTTTATGTAAAGGATACCGGCCTGGGGATTGCTGAAGACAAGTTACAAAATCTGTTTAAGCGTTTTGTGAAGATCAACGATTATATGGAAGGTATCGGTCTTGGCTTGGCGATTTGCAGAAGTTTAGTAACCAAAATGGGAGGTTCGATCCAGGTTGAGTCGAAATTGGGTGAAGGTTCGACTTTTTCGTTCATTCTACCTACCCACGATTAGTCATTATTTATTTCCATAATAGCGCTTGTATATTTTCTTATACAAGCCGCTTTCTTTAATTTGTGAAAGCCAGCTGTTCAGGCTGTCGAGCAGGATAGGAGAGTCTTTGCGTACTGCCCATGATTGCAGTTGCGTGAAACTGATATCTGTATCGATATCTATTTCAGGCAGATTTTCTTTGGATATTTTTGCTATCTGCTGATCGCAAACCGCATAATCGATATCTCCTTTGGCAACCATAATAGCCAGTTGTTCGCTGGAATAAAGTTCGTCTTCTTTGATATATATCGTATCGCCGATTTCATGTGCCAGGTTTTGCAGTCGCAGTTTGGCGGGAGAGTCCTTGGGGATATATAAAGTTTTTTGAGCCAGATCCAATTGGTTACGGATTGGTTTAAGTCCATTGTTTGCTTCTTCCGTACGCTGTACCAGGACTTGCTTATTCAATACGATCGGTTCGGTGAATAGATATTCTTCTTTATTATCACTTGTAATAGGGATATTGCGGGCAATTACATCGCACTTGTTTTCTGATAATTCCCGGAAACTTTCGGCCAGGCTCATTTCCAGATGGGTCTGAACTTCCAGTCCGGATAGTTTGGCTATAGCCTGGCTGAGTTCATACTGGAAACCTTCGATCGTATCGCCGGCTACATAATAACCGGACTGATTATATTCCGTTACGATCCTCAGGATACCTTCCTCTTTTATCTCAGGATAATCTCTGGGGAGGAGCGGCGCCTTTTTGAATTGAAACAACTGGAACATGGCAATCAAAACAATTGCCAGCAGAATCATATAGACTACCAGTAACTTCCGCGATTTCATACTATTTAATTATTGAATGTAACGGCAATACCCATTTTTAGAACCATCGGATTCAAAGGGTAATGTGACAAGGAGAAATAATTGGGCTCGACGAATTTACTACTCAGGTTGTAAGCCATAATGAAGAAGCGGGCCTGTTTCAGATGGAAATTTACATAGGCATTTATAAGAGGATAATTACCTACTTTAACTTCATCCTGAACCTGGAACTGCTGGGTTGCCGGTTCATAATAGGGTGCATAATACGCTGTATTGTAATATACGTTCGCACCTATCTGAACAGTCAATACTTTTGCCACTTTTGCGGCCAGATACATATTTGAGTAAGCACTGAACTTCGGAAGGGGTAATACATCGTTGTCGCCGCTCATCTGCCAGCAAATTTCATTTTCCCAACCGAAAGCGCGGTAACGGAAGTCCTGTTTTAGACGGGCACTTACCACCTGCAGATTGCTTCCGTGTTGTTCGGGCATACCCATTTTGTTGAAGAAAATATAATTCTGAATACTTTCCACTCCAGCTGATAATGTAGTTCCGGTCGATTCGAGATTGACTTCTCCACCAACATATATCTGCTGTATCTTTTTAAACTGATCATTATCCCACCAGAAATAACGGGAATGATTATGGCGCATGTAGAAAGCGGGTGTTACATTTTTAATGTAAGCGTTCGCTTTGATCGTTGCATCCTTTCTTAACAGTTTGAAACGGGTTTGTAAATCTCCTGTGGCGCGGAATTCACCGACATCGCTACCAATGAGACAAAGTTCTCCCCGGGCATTATAGGTTAGAATACTTCCCATGCGTTTAGATAATTCAGCTCCGATATAAGTTGAAAACTCATCGTATATCTTTTCTTTCGGAAGATTATTCAGATCGACATTGTCGACTGAGAAATTAGGACCTCTACCATATTCTCCGTAATCAAGTCCTTCTATCCTGGGGTCTAGTTTGAATCGGCGTTTTTCCAAACTAACGAATGCTGTCAGTCCGAATTTGACCCAGTCCTGAAATCCTTCCCGAAGAGAAAGACCGATTGTGTTTTTTAAATTCCATGAAGAAGTCTGATCGTTCAGTGTAGCTCCCAGCCCATAGATACGCGGATAACTTTGATTACCGTCTTTAACTATATATGCCGAGTCGAGCAGGTTGCTATGGGAGATAAACCGGCGACGGTTATCTTCATAATCGATTGTATGGATAATGCTGGATACAGGTACGAATATTTCTTTCGGGTTCCCTTCTTCGTCGGTTTCTTCCAGTTCGCGGGTAAATCCGAGATTATATCGTTGAGTAAGGAAATACCGTTTACCGCGTACACGGTTCCAGGCACTTGCCAGATAACGCACGTCGTACGATTTGGTATCGGAAGGACGTCCTTCGGGGAAATATTCGTCCGGGTGATTGATTGTCGAGTCGTTGGCAAGGCCACCGTTTTCGTAGTTTACAAAGTTAAAGTTGCTCAGGTAAGCATGCATTTCATAACGGTCGGTCTGATAACTACCGAAGAGACGATAACTTAACAATTTGTCTCCATTGTCTTTGTAATGTCCTCGTCCATAGATATAGTCGATATCTCCACCCACGTTGATCTTCTTGCCGAAGTTCATGGTCATAGTTCCTTTCAACTGTTCTTCCTTATTGGTACTACCGCCGGCGGAGGTGTACATGATGTTGGTATAAGGAATTTTAGTGTTGTAGAAATAAGCATTCTCCGGTGTCGTGATGTAGTAGTCGTAGGCATCGGCAAAAATAAAGTCGCGGGGTTCTTTCCGTTCGGAAAATATCTTTGTCTGTGCCGGGGCACCCAGATTTGCCAGGTATCCGATAGCCAGCGACTTGTTTTCGACCAATGTCGTATTTCCGAAGTTCAGCCTGTTAGTATCCAGCGGAGCTACATAAGCCTCCCCTAGAAGGGGGGTGAGGCGATAAGCGATAAGACGTTTGGATTTCAGAGCGGCACTGTCCACTACTAATAAACTGTCAGGTATCTCCTTCTGTGATGAAGAAAGATTTGACAGAGAGAAGCCACCGCGTTGTCTTCCTCCACTTTCCGATCTGCCACGTGCTCCTCTTTGAGCCTGAACAGTTGCGGCAGATACTATCAACAATAATAATATGTATAAGCAATGCTTCATGGGTTGCAAAGATAAAACAAAAGGGCGTTCCTACGAAAGAAACGCCCCTCTTTATATTCTTTTTGCAAGATTACATTTTCTGTATGATCTCCATACCTTTCTTTATGGCAGCCTCGTTCATCGGGATCAGCTTGTGATGACGTTCGGGCAGAGACTTCTTCAGACCCAGCAGGACGTTTTCTAATTTCACCATCGGAACGACTTTCAGCAAACCTCCCAGAATGAGCATGTTGAATGCTTTTTCATTCTTCATTTCCGTAGCTGCATCCATAGCGTCCACACGATAAACGTTGATATCGGAACGTTTCACCGGTGTATGAATACCATAGCCGTCATAGATCAGGATACCGCCTGATTTCACCTTGCTTTCGAATTTGTCCATAGAAGGCTGATTCAGTACGATTGCGATATCATATTCATTCAGGATCGGTGAACTGATGGGATCATCGCTCAGGATTACTGTTACGTTGGCTGTACCACCACGTTGTTCCGGTCCGTATGAAGGCATCCAGGTAACTTCTTTGCCTTCCATCAAGCCTGAATAAGCAAGTATCTTACCCATCGACAGAACACCTTGTCCTCCAAAGCCTGCTATAATAATTTCTTGTTTCATGTCGTTTCTGTATTTACTTATTCTTTGTTTTTAAGATCTCCCAGCGGATAGAACGGGAACATATTCTCTTCCATCCATTTGTTTGATTTCTCGGGTGTCATCTTCCAGCCGGATGAACAGGTGGAGACAAATTCGACAACTGAAGTACCTTTGCCGGCCATCGAGTTTTCGAACGCTTTACGCAACATCTTTTTGGCTTTGCGAACGGCGGCAGCCGTCTGTACGCTTTGGCGGGTAACCAGGCAAGTTCCTTCCAGCTGAGCTAACAAATCACCGATCTTCAATGGATAACCGTTGAGGGCGATGTTACGGCCGTACGGACAAGTTGCAGTAGGCATACCTTCCAGTGTGGTAGGAGCCATCTGACCACCGGTCATACCGTAGATAGCATTGTTAACGAATACGATCACGATATTTTCGCCACGGTTGGCTGCATGGATCGTTTCGGCTGTACCGATAGCGGCTAAGTCACCGTCACCCTGATAGGTAAAGATCATCTTTTCCGGGTTCAGACGTTTGATAGCAGATGCGATGGCAGGAGCACGTCCGTGAGCGGCCTCTATCCAGTCGATATCCAGATAGTTGTATGCGAATACGGCACATCCCACCGGGGAGATACCGATCGTTTTTTCTTCCATTCCCATATCGGCGATCACTTCAGCGATCAACTTGTGTATGACACCGTGGCTGCAACCGGGGCAGTAGTGCATGGGGTTGTCGTTCATCAATTCTGGCTTTGTATAGACCAGATTCTCCGGTTTAATTATTTCATTGAGTTCCATAATTGTAGCTAAATTAACTAATAAATCTCAGTAGATATTGAACAAGTCTGAAACAGATGGCAGCACCACCACAATATAAAAATACGTGACGGTCGGGAACGGCAAAGTAGCAGATAATAGCTGCTGCTGCCAACACCATGAACAGGATTGTCAATATACTATCAATTTTACTTCCGCGTGTCATACGAATTAAAATAATTTTTCTTTCAGCGCGTTCAATACTTCATCCGGAGTAAACACGATACCACCCAGGCGGCCGAAGTGTTCAACCTTTATTTTCCCGTTAACAGCCAGGCGTATATCTTCCACCATCTGGCCTGCATTCAGTTCGACAGAAAGCATACCCTTTACCTTATCGGCATAAGCTGCAATTGCTTTTGTCGGGAACGGCCACAAAGTGATCGGGCGCAACAAACCGAGTTTGATACCTTCTGCACGGGCAATTTCCACTACTTTCTGGCAGATACGTGCGGAAGAACCGAAAGCGACAAGCAGGTATTCTGCATCTTCGCAATGGAACTCTTCGTAACGCACTTCATTCTCTTCGATTTTACGATATTTAGCCTGGAAACGGATATTGTTTTCTTCCATCTTTGCCGGATCGAGTTCCAGGGAAGTGATCACATTGGGTTTACGGTTTTTCAGTTTACCTTGTGCCGCCCACGGACATTCAGCGATAATCTCGGCTTCCGTCTTACGGGGACGGAAAGGAGGCATAACCACTTTCTCCATCATCTGGCCGATGATACCGTCTGCCAGGATGATAGCCGGATTGTTATATTTGAAAGCAAGGTCGAAGCCCAAGCCTACGAAGTCAGCCATTTCCTGTACAGAGGAAGGAGCAAGGGTGATCAGGCGATAGTCACCATGTCCGCCACCTTTTACAGTTTGGAAATAATCTGCCTGGCTTGGCTGGATAGTTCCCAAGCCGGGACCGCCACGCATTACATTCACGATCAGACAAGGCAATTCAGCACCTGCGATATAGGAAATACCTTCTTGTTTCAGGCTGATACCGGGACTGGAGGATGATGTCATTACACGTTTGCCCGTACCGGCACCGCCATACACCATATTGATTGCTGCTACTTCACTTTCGGCTTGCAGTACTACCATTCCGGTTGTTTCCCAGGGCATTTCAGCCATCAGGGTTTCCAGGATCTCCGACTGCGGAGTGATGGGGTAACCGAAGTATCCATCGGCACCGTAACGGATAGCCGCATGTGCGATGGCTTCATTCCCCTTCATTAATTTAATCTCTTCTGCCATATCTGTTTTATATTTTTACTTTGTAGATGGTTAAACAGCCGTCCGGACAAACTAATCCGCAACTGGCGCAACCGATGCAAGCATCAGGGTTTTTCATGTACACATAATGGTACCCTTTGTTATTCACTTCACGCGGGTGTAATTCCAGAACATCGCTCGGGCAGGAAACAACACATAGGTTGCATCCTTTGCAGCGTTCCTGATTAACAACGACCGCTCCTTTTATCTTTGCCATAGTATAACTAATTATGTTTTATGTCGTGTAAGACCCACAAAGTTAAGAACTAATGTTATATAAACAAGGGGATGTTTTGTTTTTTAATAGATCACCCCTCATAATGATGACAGATAGCCAATGAATAGCAAAGGCACAGTGTCAGTTTTCATCAGATGACAGCCCATACCGCTTCATTTTGTTAAACAATGTTTTCCGGCTGATATTAAGGGCTTCTGCCGTTAGTGTACGGTTGAAGTTATGCTTTTTCAGCGCTTCAATAATAAGCTCTTTCTCCATCTGTGCATTGACCTCCCGGATACTGTTTCCACCGGAACCGGTAACGGTTTGTGCCTCCGCCAGTTCGTAACCTTTTATCCGGTCGGGTAAATGTTCGGGACGGATCACGCCTCCGGTACAAAGTATCATGGAACTTTGTATGGCGTTTTCAAGGTCACGTACATTGCCGGGCCAGTCGTAAGCGGAGAGAAGCGCTATCGCTTCAGGACTAACGGATTGTACATCCAGGCTCAACGTCCGGTTGTATTTACGGATGAAGAAATTGGTCAGCAAGGGAATGTCTTCTTTCCTTTCGCGGAGAGGCGGAAGGATCAGTGTAAACACATTCAGGCGATAGAGAAGGTCGAGACGGAAATGCCCGTTCTTTACTTCATCATCCAGGTTACGGTTGGTAGCTGCCACGATACGGACATCTACCGGAATCGCTTTTTTACCACCGATACGGGTGATTTTCCTTTCTTCCAGTACGCGGAGCAGTTTGACCTGTGCATCCAGGGGCAGTTCTCCTACTTCATCGAGGAAAAGTGTACCGCCATCGGCCCGTTCGAAGGTTCCGGCTTTTGCCTCCTTGGCATCGGTAAAGGCGCCGCGTTCGTGTCCGAACAGTTCGCTTTCCATTAATGTTAGCGGGATCGCTCCACAGTTGATGGCAACAAAGGGGCCATTGTTACGCAGACTGTTATTATGTACGGCGCGGGCTATCAGTTCCTTTCCCGTTCCGCTTTCACCATGTACCAATACGGTTGCATTTGTTTCCGCTACTCGGCGGACTTGTGCCATTACCTGCTTTAAGCCGGTGTTTTCTCCGATGACGGAACTTTGCTTTTCACCCAGGCTTTTCTTCAGGTTTGATATTTCTCCTTTCATCCGGCTGTGCTCGACAGCACGGCTAACGGTGAGCAACAGTTTATCGTTGTCGAAAGGTTTCTCTATGAAATCGTAAGCACCTTTCTTTACGGCGTCGACTGCGAGGGAGATAGAACCGAAAGCGGTTACAAAAAGAACAGTCTGGTTGGGAGAGATGCGTTTGATCTCTTCCAGGGCTTCCACGCCGGTCATAACAGGCATCTGCTGATCCAGCAAAACCACGTCAGGCTGGAAGGAGAGGAAAACCTCCACTGCCTCCCGACCATTTTCGGCAGGCTTCACTTCGTATCCCTCGTCGGTGAGCAGGCGGCAGATCATCTTACGGATATGTGGTTCGTCGTCGGCTACAACTATTTTTGCTTTCATATGCGTTGCGGTAATTTTACATTCATACAAGTGCCTTTACCGGGCGTGCTTTTTACTTCTATCTCGCCTTCGTGCCGGTTGATGATCCCGTAGCAGATGGCAAGGCCGAGCCCTGTCCCTTCTTCTTTGGTTGTAAAGAACGGGTTGAATACATTCTCGACATCTTTTTGTTCGATCCCTTTGCCGGTATCTTCGAACGAGAGAATGAGGTAACGGGAATGAGAGTTGATAGGAGCTCCTTTTTCTATACTTATTATTAATGTACGCGAACGGTCAGGTGGATTCTTACCCATTGCTTCGACTGCGTTCAGAATGATGTTCAGAAAGACTTGCTTCAGTTGCTCCGCATCGGCCTGTATCGTTGTATTGTCGGTGAAGTATTCGAACTCAACCTCGATATTTTGTTTGCGTAATGTGTTTGTCACCAGCAGAAGCGTCTGGTTGATCAGTTGTTCGATGTTTACCTCCGAAGTGTCGAGGGCAGACGGACGGGCAAACGAGAGCAATCCCTGTACGATCTTGTTGATGCGCTCCACTTCAGAAATCAGTTCCGTCATCATTTCGCTTTTCACAGGATCGGAGCTGAAGTCTTTGCCGAGGTACTGGATCGTACTGCGGATAGCAGTCAACGGGTTTCGTATTTCATGCGCTGCACCGGCGGCCAGTTCGCCGAGGGTTGCCAGGCGGTCGGTACGATACATTTTCTTTAGGCGTTCTGTTTGTACCTCATACAACGAAGCATGCTCGATAGCAAAGTTTGCCTGGTTGATCAGGATAGAGAGAAGGATCAGTTCCTGTTCGGTAAAACGTGTACCGTCATTTTTCTTTCCTATGAAAATGGTTCCGTTCGTTTGATTCATCACCTTAAGGGGAAAGACCAGTTCGGCTCCCAATTGCCGTAATGCTTCCTGCTCTTCTTTTGGGAAATAGTTTATGATGTCCGGGTAATCGGATACGATCAAATGCTTTTCGTTGACCGATAGCCAGCTTACCAGGCGGCTCCGACTGGTAAGGACAACCGGTTTGTTTTTTGCTTCATTCTGTTGTTTGTATTTCCCGGTGTTCTCATCCAGCAGGAAAATATAGATACTCTCGACAGGGCATATTTGTTTCACTTTGGCGGCAATGTTGCCGATAAGCAATTGTTTGTCGACAATCAACGTAAGTGACTGGTTGAACTCTGAAAGCAATTGTTCCAGATTGGGTTGCGCGGGTCGTTCGTTCTTTCTGAATAGTGGCATGTTGTTTCTGATCTTTGTACAAAAGTATAAAAAACAGATGAATTTGCCGGACGGTTACCTATAATAATGATTTACGTCCGGCAAAGAGGATGTACCTTAGAAGCACTGATACCCTGGTTTATCACCCATCTCGAGAATTAGTTCTCCACCGGCGGCAATTGCTGCAAAAGGTATCCGGGGTTGTTTTAATTCTTTACCGTTGAGGTGAGCCTTCTGTATATAGATGTTTTCTTTCGAATTGTTACGTGCTTCGATCGTGAAGGTTTTACCTTTGTAGTAATCCGGATCCAGATGAATGGTTATTTTATTGAATAGCGGGCTGGTCAGTTCCAGTTCCGGCCGGGTGGAAGCACCTCCGTTCATTTCGAACAGGCCCAACGCACTCATGACATACCAGCCTCCCATCTGTCCTTCGTCTTCGTCGCCTTCCCAACCATGATAGGGAGTCGAGCCGTAGAAACTATCCAGGATCGCACGCGACCATTTCTGTGCCAGCCACGGTTTACCCGAGTAATTAAATAGGAACGGAGTACACATGTTTACTTCATTTCCCTGGTTGATATAAAATTCGGCAGACTGTCCCGACGTACGGTCGAAGACATGGGCGGCGAATTTATGCTTTTCCGACTTGATAAAACCATCTTCCAGGCGGCTGTTGAAGAGCTCTTTACCCAGAAAGTCGACCAATCCCGGAATATCGTGCGGTACATACCAGGAATATTGCCAACTGTTTCCCTCGATAAATCCTTTGTTGGAAAAGACATCAAACTCCTTATCCCAGTTACCGAGACTATCCCTGCGCATGACAAATTTCTTTTCCGGATGAAATACATTCTTATAATTCATGGAACGTGCCAGTAACGCCTTTCCTTCTTTTTTCTTTCCGAGAGCCAGGGCCAGCTGGGAGACACACCAATCGTCGTAAGCATAATCGAGTGTTTTGGATACGACGCTCACTTCCATCGGCATATACCCATACTTAATATAAACGTCCAGTAAAGGATTACCGCAATTACCGCCGCAAGGATGGTTGATACCGGGTTCCGTCACATTCTTTGATACGGCTTTGTAAATAGCTTCCCCGTCTTTGCGTATCCCTTTCTGGTAGGCGGCCACCATCAGGGCGGTTTCGTGCGATCCTTCCATGATACCCGAATATTCGAGTCCGGCCGGGCCTTTGCTTGTCCATCCTGTATGTTTGAACATTTCCAGTTGCGTGGTCACCCAATCGTCTACGATGCGAGGGGAGATGATCGACCAGAGGCCGTTCAGATTCCAGAAACTGTTCCAGAAAGCATCGCCGCCGTACATATTGCCATGCTCCAGCTGCTGCACGTTTTCGCAGGCATCCCGGTACTGACCGTTCACGTCGTTCCAGGTCTGTTTCCCGGCATAAGCCCGATAGAGGTTGGTATAGAATTTGGTTTTATCCACTTCGTCCTGTCCTTCGATCTCTATTTTGCCGAGCAGTTCGTTCCATTTGTTGCGGGTCTGGGCTACGACACGGTCAAAATCGTATTGCAAAGGAGCCAGCTCCGTCTCCATATTTAACCGGGCCTGGTCGATACTGACCAGCGATAAGCCGGTGGAGACCGTGATGCTTTCCCCTTCACCGGTGGTGTAGAGGGCATAAACTCCTATATCGTTTTTACCGGCGATGGATTGTATATCTTCTACCTCTTTTCCTTCATTCCATCCGTTCAAGCGAGAGAACGGTTTGCTGAAACGGATGATGAAATGTATTTTATAATTATTCCAGCTACTCCACGAACCCGACTGGCAATCGGCATATCCTTCCAGCTCCGTAGAACTTACTTTGGTGATACAGGCATCCTTCACGCTGAATCCGTAATCCCATTCGGTAGGGAACAGCAGGTCGATCAGTATTCTCGACTCCTTTCTTTCGGGAAAAGTATACCGGTGAATACCGCAGCGGGTAGTAGCCGATAGTTCGGCCTTCACTTCGTGATCGTATAGATAGACAGAATAATATCCCGGGGAGGCTTTCTCCGTCTCTTTCAGTATGCGGGAGTGATATCCGGCATTCGCACCCTTGTAAGGGGAGTCGACTGACGGGTTCGACAGGGCCAGATCGGCTGTTGTAGGCATAATCATCAGTCCGCCCATCGTCCAGGCATGCAGATGGCTGAAACCGGAGACGCTGTTGATGGCGTATTCGTATCCGCCCATCCAGACATTCCCCTGATTATCGGGGCCGAGTTGCACCATACCGAACGGTTCCTGGGCATACGGCCCGAGCATCCAACGGGAATTGGAAGTGCCGATAAACATATCTACATAATCCACAGGCTCTTTTGTCTTTGCCGAAACCACTGTGGTCAGAAGTGAGAAAGATAAAAACGCGTAACGCGCTACTTGTCTTATATTCATGGTATTGCTTATTTACTTACGACAGGCAAAGATATAGGTTTTCTCTTGTCTGGTTTATCACTTTCTGCCGAATCGATTGTATTATTTTCCGATAGATACCCGGATGGGTAAAGAATTACCCAAATTGGGTAAAGCAGCGGGTAGTTACCCATGAGTAAAAAGTTACCCATTTCTGCAAGGAGTGTATAATCAACCGATTGCAATTTTGGCACGCCATTTGCCTTACTAGGGGTGGATAAAAGAACAAACAACGTTAATTGGGTAATGTATTACCCGGAAAGACTTAATTCAATATAATATGAAAAGAAATTTGTTAGTATCTCTATTGATAGGATTCGCTTTGGCGGGGCATGCGGAGACGGAGAACCTCCGGACCATCACCTACGACGAGGCTATTCATATCGCCCTGGGTGAAAGCTATACGGTGAAGTATTATAAGGAAGACATGGACGCAACCCGTTATTCTTACTTGTACACAAAGGCACAATTCAAACCGTTGCTTAACTTTGATCTTTTTACCCCTTCGTGGGCGGAAGGGATGACGGAGATCTCGCAGGCCGACGGTTTGCCGGTTTACAACTCTATCGGTTCGCTGCAAGTAGGCGGGAACCTGAATTTCACGTACGTACTGCCTACCGGAGGTAATTTTGCCCTTTCCTCCAAAATGTACTGGGAAAACTACCGTACCACGCTTTCACAACAGGATTATGAAGAACTGGAACGCGACCAGGTGTATAGCCGTTTCGCCCTCTCTTTCAATCAACCGATCTTTACGGCCAATAAGCTGAAGGAGAACATGAAGGTGGCCGAACTGGACTTTCGGAAGAGCACCTGTTATTTTACCCGTGTCCAGATGAATATTGTATATAATGTAACCGAAGCCTTTTATACGGTATACAAACTGGCTTACGAACATAAGATCAACCAGGACCGCCTGGCCAACTCCCGTGAAGCCTACCGCATCACCAAACTGAAACAGGAAACAGGCAACCTGCCCGAAGGGGAAATACTGATTGCCGAAATCACCGTCGCACAGGACGAGGCTCGCGTGATGGAAAGCGAAGGTAAACTTTCCGCCGCCAAAGACCAGTTTAAATTATTGATCGGCCTTGACCTGAAAGAAGAGATCGACCTGAAAGCGGATATGGAGTTCGAGGCTTTTATCGTAGATATGCAGCAAGCCATCGACGAGGCCCTGAGGAACCGCATGGAGATACAGGAAGATAATCTGGATATCGAGTTACAGGCCATCGAGGTGAAACGCGCCAAACGTGAACGGGAGTTCAAAGGTAATATCTCCGCCTATTATGATTTCACAGGACTGAGTACGAGGGGAGAGGGGACGGTAGGCCAGCTGGTCGGTTCTTCCTTCGATAATATGCGCGACCGCCCTTCGAACCGTGGTGTCGCCCTGACCGTCTCTTACCCGCTGTTGGACTGGGGACGTGCCAAGAACCAGGTACGCCGCGAGCAGGTTCGTCTTAAACAACGTGAGCTGAACCTCGATAACACCAAAAGAACCATCGAACAGGAAATCCGTGAGATCGTACGCAGTGTGTATGAAGCCGAGAAGCGTTACCGTATCAACCGCCGTAACCAGGAGGTAGCCATACAGAGTTACCGGATCAGCCAGATGCGTTTCGAGAACGGGGATATGACCAGCCAGGAGCTTTCTATCGAACAGGAACGCCTTTCGCAGGTACAGTTGGCGTATATCGACAGTTATATTACTTATCGTCTGTCGGTAGCCGACCTGAACCGGAAGACGATGTACGATTTCGAACATAACCGCAGTTTTCTGCCGGAATCGTAATGTTATCAAAAATGGTTAGTAGTATGATCTATAATCTATTACAGTTTCCTCGTAGTTTCGTGCTTTGGAAACTCCAGTTCCCCGCCCAGGGAACTCCAGTTTCCTGCCGAGGAAATTACAGTTTCCTGCCTGGGGAACTCCGGTTTCCTGCTGAGGAAACTGAAACAGATCAAGGAGCAAATAAAAATAACATAATAAGAAAAAGACAAATGAACGAACACATGAAAAGTATTATCACGGTATTGCTGGTTCTCTTACTGATGCCCTTTGCCGTCCGGTCGCAGGAAAACAGTGAGGCTGCTTTGCTGCTCGATTTGAAAAAGACACGTGCCGACTATGAAGTAGCCAAGCAGAAGTATGAGAACGACACGAAGCTCTTCAACGAAAAAGCCATATCTGCCAACGACTTCAACCGTTCGAAGAACGAGTTGTTGAGTAAGGAGGTCGATTATCAGAAGCTGATCCTTAAACTGATCTCGCAGCAGAGTTACATCACCGTCGAACGTGCCGTGAAATATCAGGATCAGCGGGGCGAACGAAAGGTAAAGATCACCCTCAAAAGTGCGCTCGAAGGGAACGAAGAGTATCTGAGCCAGTTCCAGGAACATTTCGACGTATTCACCCCTGAAATGCGTTCCGGTAAAATATATAATATATATGTATCGTTAGTAGATAATGAATCGAAGACGATAATCGGTTCGCCGTATGAGTTCCGTGTTCCCTTTATTGAGTTGGGAAAAGTGGCAACAGCCGATTTCGAACTGTTGAAGGATGCAGAGAATCTGACCGTATCGCTGAATTACAATAATCGCAAGGACGAGAAAAATATCTATCTGAAGAAAGACGCAAGCGTGAATGTGATCGATATCTCCTCCATGCAGTTCAGCCAGGAAGCCGACCTGAGCAGTAAAGCGACCTATGATCTGACACTCGAACGTTTCTCTACTTCCGACGATGTCTATCGCCTGGAGGTTTTAGACCTGCCGCGCCAGATCAGTTACGACTTTACGGATGGCGAAAGTAAGGTTACTCAGATTAAATTTGCACAGGGGGTAAACATAAAGAAGTTATCTTTGCAAGTCTATTTACCGGATCGCGACGATCAGCAGGTAGTCATCGACAAACCGATCAAATTCCAGGTACAGACCGTTGGTGCAGCTAACGGTGAAAAGGCCGGAAGCGAAAACCTGGAAATCATTCCCCGCGGAAGAGGAAAGATCGAAGTACGTGCAAACAACCTCTATCATGAGACAACGGTCGGCAAGGAAATTACGATGGATGTCACTGTCCGCAACGGAGGAACGCGCCGCCTGGATAACATCAAATTGACAACCGAGAAACCCCTGGGATGGAATACGAACATCGAACCGGACGTGATCAGTAGCCTCGACCCCGAAAAAGAAGTCACAGTAAAGGTTACTATCATCCCTCCGTCGGATGGTGGAGTAGGTGCCCAGGAAGTCAAGATCAAGACAGAAGCGATGGCTGACAACCGCAAGGTAGATACGGAAGATAAAACGGTACGTATCCAGGTGAACGCTGCCACTTCCATCTTCGGAACCCTCTTCCTGATCCTGCTGCTAGTTGGTTTTATAGGCGGAATTGTTTGGTTCGGGATGAGATTGAGTAAGCGGTAATTTAGAAAAAGGTGAGTCTTTTTTAATTGACAATTGGGCTTCGCGATCGGAATTAGAAAAAGGTGAGCTTCAAGTAGG
>ERZ812616.1401-NODE-1401-length-26128-cov-8.455222_pt1 | contig 26128 bp, 20 predicted proteins | sample MGYA00376249_ERZ812616 | MGnify/ENA primary metagenome ERZ812616 (study PRJEB26924, sample SAMEA4378265) | human gut metagenome | biome: human gut; feature: human-associated habitat; material: faeces | place: China | collected 2013 ...
GAACAATGCCTTTTCCACTTGGAACGGTAAATTAACAGAGCTTTGGGGGCTGGTGATAACCAGCCCCCAAACTTTTAAGGGCGGGGCTGTATGGGGCGTAATACAAAGCCTGCACAATGCGATGATCGGCATGCGCGTAATGGCTAACTGCTATATGGATTCCTCTGCGGCAACGTGGGTTTATTTTGATGAAATTCACGTATTGCTGAAGGACTCTATGAGCGCTGATTTTCTGAATTCGACATGGAAGCGATTCCGTAAATATAACGCCTATGCCACCGGCATTACGCAGGACATTCAGGATTATCTGGCAAACCCGATAGCAAATGCGCTGCTTTCCAACAGCGAGTTTGTCATTATGCTGCGGCAAACTAAGAGTCTGGACGCCTTGGAACGCCTGTACGGGTTATCCAACCCACAGCTGGAATTTCTGCGCAACGCCAGCGAGGGACACGGCATTATCAAGATGGGCAACAGTGTACTACCATTCACCAATCTGGAACCCAAGGATAGTGATGTCTATCAGCTCATCACAACGAAACCGGGAGAAAGGAAGAAGCAGGAATGATTTTGCATAAAGAAAAGGCGGGCCGGAGCCCGCCTTAGAGTCAGTGGCAGTTTAGTACTGCCAGATATTGTTTTCTAAATCACGCAGACGCGCTTTGTAGTCGTTAATAAGCGCCTGCGTGTTTTCTGTATCCGGAAAGCTGACAATATAGCCGTCCTCGGATTCGTGAAAGCCGACAAAGCCCGCAAGCCCTGCCATCTCCGCAACCTTAACCAAGGTATGGTAATCATACTCGCTGTTGTTTATGTGTAAAATCATGGGGTTCTCCAAACTGCTGCTGTTTGTTGCGGATTGGTTCTACAAACTGGAAATTGTCAAATTCTTTGTAATAGGGTAATCCTAATCTATAAATTACCATTTAGTCATTGCATTTTTTATAAAGAAAAACAGCTACGATCCATGCAAAAATAATAGTAAATATACCTGTTTCACTCACAAAAAACATTTTGTTATTAGCAACGGTTACTGTTCCAAAAATCAACTGGTCAAAAGTATTATGAGCTGCATGCAAAAAGATAGCAGGCCAAATACTTTTTGTTTTTATCGTTATTATTCCGTAAATCATTCCAACAGGTATAATCATAAAAAGAAAAGCCGGAACAGAATACCATGCGGGAGTTCCCGGCATATACAGACCTGATATAAGAATAGGCAAGTGCCATACACCCCAAAATATAGAAGTATATATTAGTGCCTTTTTTATTCCTACTCTTTCTAAGGTAGCTGGAACTAAATAACCTCTCCACCCAATTTCCTCACCGATAGCTGTAATCAAGCCTATGAAAATCCCAACAACAGACATAAGAACCAACTGAATGACGGATGCTTTACTCATATCTAAACTATTGGGAAAAGCAATCCAAAAAAGCACATATGGTATTCCTATGTAAACTGCCGGAATTAAACAAGATAATAGTATCCATTTAATTGATGTCTTCTGAAATCCAATACTCTGAAGTAATTTTTTGAATGATATTTTTCCGTTACTTTCTTTCTGCGATATACATCCTGCAATTATTGCCGCTATTGTGGGAACCCACATTAAAAAAACAGCTAACCCCATAGCTCTTAGTGCAATAACTATCGTTTCGAATATTGCACTAACTGAAATGACTATTACTAAAAAAAGTGTAACTGATTTATTCGTAAACATTTTTTTCTGTTCATCCATTACTTTTTCCTTCTTTCATAATTCCGATTTATCTCACTGTCCATCTGCGCGGTAAACCACATCAAAATACTCGCAGACGCACTTCATGCTTTCGTCAAAGTTCCTGCCGATTTCCTCACACGTTGCGGCAAACGCCCTGCGGTGGGCTTTCTTCCAAGCGGCAAGGGTGCCGTCCCCCTCGGCGGCGGCACAATCTGCCGTCACATCTTCAAACGGGACAACCTCTACCTTTGTGGTGCGGGTAATGCAACGCGGCTGCATATCGCTGTCCAGCACGACCGTGTAATCACCCGTGCGCGGCAGCAGCTGCATCTGGGCTTCAAACAGGCTGAACAGCCCGGTGTTGGCGCGCTTTTTGCCGCAAAGAATGTTGTCCAGAATCTCGTCGGTGCCGTTGCTGTCATAAAAACAAACATTGTAGGCAGGAATCCTCAGTCCCGAATCTTTTACAAATTTCTTGATTTGATCCATAGACCCCTCTCACGCAAGATCATCAAAGCCCAACTGCCCGTCGCAGCTTGTACGCAGCAGCAGCGGCGGGCGGCTGCAAAGCAGTTCCAGCGCCGCACCGGCGTCCACCAACCACGGGCGCACCTGCTCGTGCGAGAGCAGCAGCGGCATACGGTCGTGGATGGGCGCTACCGAATCGTTGGGCGCGGTGGTCAGAATGATAAAGCAGTTCACACCACTTATATTATCATAAATGCCCGCCAAGTAAATCGGCTGTCCCGGCATTTGGAAAAAATATTTGTGCTTGGCGGTACCCCACTCATAAAAGCCGGTGGCGGGGATCACACAGCGCTGGAAGGCAATGCTGCGGCGAAACATGGGCTTTTCCGTCACCATTTCGGCGCGGGCATTGATGATTTGCTGTCTGCCGCGAAAACCGGGCAGCCCCCATTGCTGGAACTCGCCCACGATTTTCTCCCCGCGAGAAACCAGCACCGGTGCCACCTGTGAAGGGCAAATATCTCCTGCCATTGGGAAATTGAGTTCGTTACCCTCGCTGCGGCGCTGTGCATCGCGCACGATTTGGCGAATCTCTTTATATTCATCTGCAGAAAACTGATACCGTCCACACATACGCGATGCTCCTTCCTTATCCTACTACAATACCAGCGATTCTGAACTCGTCCTCCTCCCGCACAGGGATGGGGGCGTATTTTTTATTCAGGGAAATCAGCGCAATGCCGTTTTCGTCCTTGCGCAGCTTTTTGCAATAACCTTGGTCGTTCAAGGTGCAAAGCACAATATCGCCGTTGTTGGCATCTTGTGCAGCCTTGACCCATACAGTTTGCCCATTGATAAAACGCGGCTCCATACTGTCACCGGCGATGCGAACGCCGAACTCCGCCTTGGCGGGTACGGATTCGTCCACTTCGGTCATTTCTTGGGCGTCATCATCCAACCACTGCCCGGTACCGGCAGAGGCGGGCTGTAAATAGACCGGCAGCAACCGCAGAGTCGGTTCCGGTTTCTCGGTAAACTCTGCCGTGTGCAGCAGCATGGAACGGTATTCCCCCAGACGCTGCTGCCCCGTCGGATTCAGTTTGGGTTCGGCATCCAGATACAAATCCGCCACATCCTCAAACCCCAAAGCCATGGCCAGCGCCACACCCACGGTGACGCGGGGTTCACGCTCACCGGCCTCCCACGAAATCAAGGAACGTGTGGTCACAGCCTTCTCGGATTCCGGCAGGAACTGCTGCATTTTCTGCACGACCATCTCACGGGTCATCTTCTGCGCCTCACGCGCGGCACGGATACGCTTATTCCAGTTGCTCACGGTATATCACCTCAACTATATTGTACCGCTTTTTATATGGTAAGTCAAGTGTACAATTACACGGATTTTCATTTGAAATTTAGCGAATCAAACTTAAAAGTGAAACATTGTGGTGTTACAATAGGCGTATAGGAGGTGGAAACGATATGGGACAGCGGCACATACTGCATTGCGATTGCAATTCCTTTTACGCAAGCGTAGAAATGCAGGAACACCCGGAACTGCGCGGAAAAAGCATTGCCGTATGCGGCGACCCGGAGGCACGGCACGGCATTGTACTTACCGCCAGTTACCCCGCCAAGCGGATGGGCATGAAAACGGCAATGCCTATCTGGGAGGCAATGCAGCATTGCCGCGACCTGATTGTGGTTCCCGCCAGTTACGGCAAGTACCAGAAGTACAGCAGCTATGTGCGCGAGATATTCCGTGACTACACCGACCAAGTGGAGAGCTTTGGCTTGGATGAAGCGTGGCTGGACATTACGGGCAGTCTGGGATTGTTTGGGGACCCTGTAAAAATTGCCAAAGAAATCAGCGACCGCATTAAGCGGGAGCTGGGAATTACAGTATCCATTGGAGTTTCCTTTAATAAAATCACCGCGAAACTCGGCAGCGATTATAAAAAGCCCGATGCCATAACGGTCATCGAGCCTGATACCTATAAGCAAATTGTCTACCCGCTGCCGGTGGGTGACCTTTTGTATGTGGGTAATGCCACACAGCGCAAGCTCGGCAGTTACGGCATCCGCACCATCGGTCAGCTTGCGGAAACGAACCCTGAAGTCCTCAAGGGCTGGTTTGGCGTGATGGGTTATACGCTCTCGGCATTTGCGCGCGGATTGGACCAAACGCCGGTCGCCAAGCAGGATGCACATTCTGCCATTAAGAGTGTGGGAAACAGCGCCACCACACCGCGCGATTTGACCACAGATGAAGATGTGTGGCTGATGTTAGTGCTGCTCTCCGAAAGCGTTGCTATGCGTATGCGCGACCTCGGCAGCAAGTGCAATGTGGTGGAGATTTATGTGCGGGACAATGAACTGTCCGGCTTTACGCGCCGCCGAAAGCTGGACAACCCCACCAATGTAAGCATCGAGATTGCCCGCATTGCCTTTGATTTGTTCAAGCGCAATTATTCGTGGCCGAAGCCCCTGCGCGGCATCGGTGTGCGCGGTGCTGACCTGTGCCCCGCAGACTGCGCGGTGCAATTGGGCTTTTTCTCCAACGAGGAAAAGCGCGAGAAGCTGGAACACATCGACAAAGCCGTGGACACCCTGCGCCAGCGCTACGGCTACCGCAGTGTACAGCGGGCGGTCGTGTACACAGCCCCTGCTTTGGGCGGCATCAACGCCTACGACGACCACAACATCCACCCGGTCGGGTATTTTCATACGGCATAGGAGGCATCGTAAATGATTCAACGAGAAAAGCGCTATGTGGAAGTCGATGTGCGCTTCAGCACCGAGGGACGATTGCGACCCTTGCAGATTATTTTCGATAAAGGGCAGGTCTACAAAATCGACAAGATCAAGGACATCTGCCGCCGCGCCGCCGATGTGGGCGGCGTTGGGGACCGCTATACCTGTATGATTCAAGGCAAAGAGCGCGAATTGTGGTTTGAAGATGGACGGTGGTTTGTGGCGGCGAAGGTGGCCGCCAAGCAAGCGTCCTCGTCTAACGCATAAGGAGCCGGATACTGCGTCACGGACATTCCTGTGCCGGAGGGTACCCCCATCTTAGCTGCCCACGGCGGCACGGTGCTGGTCAGCGGCTGGAATGACAGCTACGGCAACCACCTGCATTTTGAGGTAATGCAAAATAGCGTGAGAATGAACCCCTTGCAGCTAGTGGTCGTACCGCAATAGTGGTGTACGGGCATTCCGGTAGCCATTGTGCAGAATAATCCACATAATTTAAGAATGTGCCTTGAATAATTTTGCGCATACTGTATACTTAAATGTGAAAGGGCAAAATGCTATCCCTCTAAATTAGACAGAGCAGGTGCAAAATGTACAAAATTTTGATCGTCGATGATGAATCCATCGAACGCGAAGGCATTTCTTTCCTGATTGAAAAATATAAACTCCCGTTGGAGGTCGCACAGGCAACCAACGGGAAAACGGCGCTTGAATATATGCGAACCCACCCCATCGACATTTTACTTACGGATGTAAAAATGCCGCAGATGGACGGCTTGGAGCTGGCACGGCACACTTTTGAAAAATACCCCGATGTGCGTATCCTCGTTTTCAGCGCCTACGGGGAATTTGAGTTTGCCAAAAAGGCGATGGCGGCACAGGCTGTCAGCTACCTGCTAAAACCCATCGAGGTCGATGAATTCCAGCGCGTTATGGCACAGATTCTGGCACGGTGCGATGAGCTGGCTGAAAAGAAAAAAGATGAGCAGCAGCGCGGCGAGGAATATCGTCAACAGCTTTTATTCCGCCTTGTGACAGGAACGGGCTTGGGGAAAGCACACATTACGGAAGAATGGTTTTCTGGACAGACGCTTTGCTTACTTCATGTGCAGACCGAGAATGACTACTTTGCTACAAATGAAGATGCGTTTTGTCAAATGCTGAAGGATTGTACGCAATATAAGTTTGAATACATCAATACCTACCCCGATGAAGCATTCGTCCTCTTTTACAGCAAATATGATTTGTCAGATCGTCTGGGCGATAAGCTGAAAGGCATACAGGAAAAACTCCGGCAGAATGGCTGCGAGGCATCACTGCTGTTGGGCATAGATTTCACCGGCTTGGAGAATATCTCTGCCCGTGTGCAAGCGTTGTCAAGAATTCGCAACGAACTGTATGAAGCACCCGATGCGCTCCTGCTGGAGAAGGAAATCGGTGAGTCGGTCAGCTACTATGCAGAAGCCATAGAAAAGCTCCGTGCCGAGGTGCAGGCCGCATTGAATGAACATCACCCGGAGATTTTTCTGTCCACGGTACAACGCCTGATACAGCAGCTTGGGCAGAACCGTTCTTTGAGCAAGATGTATATGTATCATGTCCTGTATGATCTGCTCGCGCAGATGTACCGTGCTTACGGCATACAGGACCTCAACGAGATTGGGCGCGGTATCAATCGGATTTTAAGCTGTAATACGGCAGCAGCCATGTGCGGTGTGCTGGAAGAAATCATGGCATCTTTGCAGGGAACACCAGAACCGCAAACGGAGGACAGCTCCGCTATCATTCGTCAGGTGCAGAAAATTGTGGATGCCGAATACGGCGAACCGTTAAGCCTGGAATACATTGCGGAAAAAGTATATATTACGCCTTCGTACCTGAGTTACATCTTTAAGCAGATGACGGGGCAGAATCTTATCAAATACATCACAGACCTGCGTATGTACAAGGCGCGGCGCATGGTAGCAGATGGCAATTTGAAAATTTCCCAAATTGCCAAGAACTGCGGTTACGACAACCCCTCCTACTTCAATAAGCTGTTCAAGAACTATTTCGGCGTAACGCCCCGCCAGTACAGGGAGGGCGAACGCGATGAAAGCATTGTATAAATGGTTCGCCTATAAGCTGCCTATTCGCAGTAAGCTGCTGATCAGCTTCAGCATTCTGGTTATGGTGCCGATCCTTGTGCTGGGCATTTACAGCTACCAGCAGTCGAAAGAAAACACCGAGCGCCAAATACGCAGCACAATGGAAAGCAACCTGACGCGCCTGACCTCGGAACTGGATACCCGCTTCCAGCGGGAAGCCTCCACGGTGCGGTTTCTTGCGTATAATCTGACATTCCGCAATGCGCTGGAAAACAGCGGTGCCAGCGCCATGACGATGGCGCAGGTCATGAACACCTCGGTCGAGCCGACCTTCTGGTACTTTATTGCAGGGGACGCCTATGTCAAGGGAATGGAGGTCTACTCCACAAAAGTCCGCGACAAAATCGGCAACTTCCTGCTGCCGGTGGATGATACCGTCAGCCAACAGGCTTGGTATCAACAGGCACTTGACAGTTATGCAACCCATTGGACCTATGACGGCTCAGAGATTTGTGCAAACCGTGCTATACTGGATACCCATTCCAGCAGTGAGGTGATTGCTGTTTTCCGGATGTTCTGCTATCCGGCATCGCTTCTGGATGCCACCGACAGTATGAATTATCTGGACAACGGCATCCGTATCGTGGACGAAAACGGTCAGACCGTCTATGCCCGCAACAGCGGTGTGGATGCTTTGGACGAAGCCGTGCGCCTGTTGGCCGAGGATGGCAGCGAGACCGCCGCGCTTGAGCAGGGGGTGCTCTATAAAAGCCGGATGGAAGTCAGCGGCTGGAGCATTTATTACTATCTGGACAAAGCGAACATCACGAAAGAATTGCAGCCGATTTTGAATACAACGATTTTGGTGGTGTTGATTTGCCTGTTCCTTTCCATTGCAGTCATTAACCTGTTGGCTACAGCCCTGACCCGCCGCATCCTGAAATTACAGGAGTACGCAGAATATGTGGCAGAAGGGCATCTGGATAAGGAACTTTCTACCACGGATACCGATGAAATCGGCGTGGTGACAAACAGCATGGGGCAGATGACGCACCGGCTGAATGATATGATCCATCAGGTCTATACGATGGAGATCGAAAAGAAAGCCAGTGAGCTGCGCGCCCTACAGGCGATGATCAACCCGCATTTCCTGTACAACAGTCTGTCCAACATCAAGTGGAAGGCGCTGCGCTCCGGCAATGATGACATCAGCGAGATAACGGGATTGCTGGCAAAATTCTACCGCACCTGCCTGAACAACGGTCAGCCTTTGACCACGGTGCGTTCGGAGCTGGAAAACATCAAGGCGTATGTGCGTATCCAGCAGCTGACCCATGACAACGGCTTTGATGCCGAATACGACATTGAGGAAAGCCAGCTTGATTACCGGATGCTCAACTTCATGCTGCAGCCCATCGTGGAAAATGCCGTCAAGCACGGCTTAGAGTATGAAGAGGAGGACGGAAAAGGGCATATCCGCATCGAATGCCGCGGCGAGGATGAGTTCATCGTGTTCTGCGTCATCAACAATGGCGGCGCTATCGACCTGCAAAAGGTGGCCGAAGTCATGCGCACCCCCGGCACGGGGTACGGCATCTATAATATCTGTGAACGCATTGAGCTGTATTACGGTCCCGGCAGCGGACTTTTCCCCTCTATCACAGAGGACGGCGAGACCTGCTTTACGCTGAAACTGAACCGCACATTGGAAAAAGACCTGCCATCTGAAACCTGATTGCACCCCACCGATACAATTTCTGTCGGTGGGGTGTTCTGTAAAATAGTGTTAGTTTTCGAAAAAATGTTCTATTTCGCATTTTGGACATTTCGGGTACAATAAAGCCATCGAAAGCAGAACACACTGCAAGGAGGAAAACAAACATGAAAAAAGCAATCGCATCCGTGCTCGCAGCGTCGATGGCTCTGTCCCTCGCCGCCTGCGGTGGCTCCTCTACCGCCACCTCTAGCAGCACCGCCACTGAGAGCACTGCCAGCAGCACTACGGCAGAAAGCACCGCATCCGGTGACAAGGTTACGCTGCGCATGACCTACTGGAACAGCGAGGACACCGTCAAGGCACTGCTTGACTATCTGGGCGAGGCTGTTCCCGATGTTCAGATCGAGTATCAGTTCATCGACAACTCCAACTACGACACCATCGTGGATACCCAGCTTTCTGCCGGTGAAGGTCCCGACATCATCTGCGAATCTCCCGCTTCTGCCTTGAAGCACGCAAAACTTGGCTATCTGGCCGATGTGAGCGACCTCGGCGCGAAGTTCTCTGATGCCGGCACTTCCGTTTACAGTTATGACGGCAAGACTTACGCATTGCCCGGCATCTCCTGGTTCGAGGGCATCTACTACAATGTTGATCTGTTCGAGCAGAACAACATTGCACTGCCCACTACCTTTGACGAGTATCTTGATGTCTGCAAGAAGTTCCAAGACCTCGGCATCAAGCCGCTGGCTGCCGGTCTGAAATCTTGGGAGCCGATGCTGAAGAACTCCATGGCGTTTGTCACTGCCGAGTACCTCTCCACTGATGAGGGCAAAGACTTTGGCGGCAAATATCGCGAGGGTCAGGCTACTCTGAACGGCACTTGGAATCCGTACCTCGAAAAGTGGAGCGAGATGATCACCAGCGGTGTTTACACCACCGATATGACCGGTATCGACCACGATCAGGCTCTCGAAGAGTTCGCCACCGGCAATGCCGCTATGTTCTGCTCCGGCCCGTGGGATCTGGAGGCCATCCAGTCCAAGAACCCCGACCTCAACCTCAACATGATGCCTTTCTACGGCACCAAGGCCAGCGCCGGCTGGCTGATCGGCGGCCCCGGCTGCGGCTTCGCCGTTAACGAGAACAGCGCCAACAAGGAAGCAGCCCTCAAGGTTCTGGCTGCTATCGCTACCGAGGAAGGTCAGAAGGCCCTGTGGGAGAACAACCAGGGCGGTTCCTCCTACATGAGCGGTGTTTCCTTCGACCTGCCTGAGGTCTACTCCAGCGTTTCCACTGCCATCAACGCCGGCAATGTCTACTGCCCCTGGAACGAGTGGGGCGCTGCTGCTGGTGCCCACGAGGATTACGGCACCGAGATGCAGAAGTACCTGCTGGGCGAGGAAGACCTCTCCGCCGCGCTCTCCAATGTCGATGCTGCCGTTGCTGAGCTGCTGAGCAAGTAATCCGATCCGTAACTACAGCCTCAAACTTTCAATCGAGGGTTTGAGGCTCTTTTTTTCAAAAAACGGAGGTCAGAAATGCCTACTAAGACCCAAAAGAAGTATGTGCCCGGTTCGTTGGGCAAATACTTCGCCATGTTTGTGGCACCGGCGCTGATCGTGTATCTGGTGTTCAGCATTGTGCCGTTCCTGTTTACGATCTATTACAGCTTTACCGATTATACCGATATGAACCCCGTAAATCTGCACTTTACGGGCCTTGCAAACTACATAAAAGTCCTTGGCTCCCCGTTGATGCGCACAGCCATTAAAAACTCGCTGATTTACGCCGTGGTGCTGACCGGAGCGCAGGTTGTGCTGGGTCTGCCGCTGGCTGTCATCCTGAATATGAAGCTGCGCACCCGCAATCTGCTGCGCGCAACCTTCTTTTTCCCGGCGGTATTCTCCTCGTTGATTATCGGCTACCTGTGGAACTTTATCCTTTCCTCCTCCAACTACGGCCTTATCAACAACCTGCTGGCTAAGGTGGGGCTGCCGACTTTCAACTTTTTCACCTCGCAAAACGCACTTTACTCTGTCCTGCTCACGCAGATTTGGCAGTGGACCGGCTGGGCCATGGTCATCTTCCTTGCCAACCTGCAGAGCATCTCGGGCGATTTGTACGAGGCAGCTGAGATCGACGGTGCCAGCGGCTTCACCCGCTTTTTCCGTATCACCCTGCCGCTGATGTGCCCCTCGGTTAAGATCGTGGCGGTCACCGGTTTGATCGGCGGCATGAAGGCATTCGATGTCATCTACTCGATGACCAGCGGCGGCCCCGGCGATGCCACCCAGACCGTTATGATGGTCATGATGCGCAAGGGCATCTCGGACGGCTTCTACAATCAGGGCGCGGCGTTCGGCGTTTGCTTCTTCGTTGTCGTTATGATTTTGAGTGCTATCATGAACACGATTATGCAGAAATGGAGTGACTCTATTCAATGAATACGCGTAAATTTGAAAGACGCGGCCTGATCATTACCGAAACATTGATGGTCTTGCTCGCTGTTCTCTGGGCTGCCCCTATTTACTATCTGATCGTCACAACGCTGAAATCCCCCGCGGAGGCTACCGCCAGCCCGCTGGCGCTGCCCAGTGCTATCAATCTGCAAAACTATATCGACGCATGGCAGAAGATGGAATTTCCCCGTGCGTTTGCCAACACACTGTTTATCACGGCAATGAGCGTCTTTCTCATCGTGCTGTTCGGCAGTATGGCCGGGTATGCACTGGCGCGCACAAGCTCCAAGCTCGGCGGTCGGCTGTTCCTGTTCTTTCTGGCCGGTCTGGTCGTGCCATTTCAGATGAACATTGTCAGCTTGTACAAAATCGTCAAGGCGCTGCATCTGATGAACAGCCCCTTCGCCGTCATTCTTGTCGATGTGGCTGTGAATATGCCGCAGGCGGTGTTCCTCTTCCGTGAATTCGTTCACTCTACGGTGCCTGTTGAACTGGAGGAGGCTGCTGAAATCGACGGCTGCGGCACGATGCAAAAGTTCTTCACCATCGTATTTCCGCTGCTCAAGCCGGTAATGGCTACCGTTATCATCATCGTTACGCTGAATGTCTGGAACGAGTTTATGACCCCGCTGCTCTTCCTGCAGAGCCGTGCCAATGATGTTATCCTGCAGGAAGTTTCCCGCAACATCGGTCAGTTCTCCACCGACTGGACGGCTATGTTCCCGATGATGATGCTGGGCGTTGCACCTTTGATGATCTTCTATCTGTTCATGCAGAAGTATATTATTGCCGGTGTTGCTGCCGGTGCTGTGAAGGGGTAATTGAAAATGAAAATCACGGATTTTGGTAAAATCATGGTAATCGTTCCCCATCAGGACGATGAACTGCTTTTGACGGCTGGTGTGCTGTATTCGGCTGCCCACGCAGGGCTGAACCCCCATGTGGTAATGGTGACCAACGGCGACTACGGCTGCCACGACCACAGCGTAGGCTATGCGCGTCTGCGTGAAACACTGGCGGGCGTGGAAATGCTGGGGGTTCCGAATGAGCAGGTGACATTCCTTGGCTATGCTGACACCGGTATGCCGCGGGCGGAGAGCTTTCTTGCGGGTTTGTATGATGAAACCGATGAGAACAAGGTTCATCCCTCCCACTGCGGCACGGAGACCTACGGTCTGCCCGAAAAGCCGGATTTCCACGCGCAGCATTTCGGTAAGCCTGCGCCGTATACAAAAGCCGGCTTTGTGCAGGATCTGAAAGCCGTACTCGACGAAATCGAACCGGACAGCATCATTACCACGGCACTTTGCGATACCCACGGTGACCACAGCGGGCTGTACCAGTTTATCTGCGATGAACTGCGCAGCCGCCGTGAGGCTGGCAAAAAAGTTCCGACCCTCTATACCGGCATTGTCCATTCGCCCGCAGGGGATGAAAACTGGCCGCTGCGTGACGGTGTTCGTCCGCTGACCTGCCCAGAGGGGCTGGAAAGTGCCAGTACACTGCGCTGGGAGAATCGTATCGTTCTGCCCGTTCCGCAGGAAATGCTGAACGAAGATCTGGCGCAGAACCTCAAGCACCGCGCCATTTCCTGCCATAAAACGGCCTTAAAGCCGGATGCCGTGGATTTTCTGTATTCGTTTGTAAAAGCAGACGAGGTATTCTGGAAAGTAGACCTGTAAGGAGAAGTTGCAATGGATACCAACAAGACCCCAATTTATCCCTTTGAGCCTTGGAATGTAACGGAGGATCACCTTGATCTTGCGATGAACTACCGCAACGAAACGACGTTTGCGCTTTCCAACGGCTATATCGGCACCCGCGGCACCCATGAGGAAGCCTACGATTTTGACGAGCAGCACGGCTTGGAGGGCAATTTCCTCAATGGTCTGTACGAGCAGGAGCACGTCCGCTACGGCGAGTGGAACTTCGGCTTCCCGACCGAGAGCCAGACGATCCTGAATGTGCCAAACTGCAAGACGATTCGTCTTGTGGTTGACGGTGAGCCTATGGACATCCGTACCGGCACACTGCAAAATTACCGCCGCACACTGGATATGAAGCACGGCCAGGTCGTGCGCGGCTTTGAATGGACCTCCCCCAACGGTAAAACTGTCCGGGTGGAAAATATCCGCTTTGTCAGCCTTGCTCACAAAAACCGCATGGCACAGCGCTACAGCGTTACCCCCGTGAACTTCAGCGGTACGCTGACGCTGCACAGCGCACTGGACGCCGATGTGGAAAACCATACTCGTACCACAAATCCGCTGGTGGACTACGGTCCGTTTGGACGTCATCTGCTGCCCGATGCACTGACCGCCGATGACAAAACTATGACCTGCCAAAGCACCGCTGTCAACAGCAAGCTGGCGATGGCCTGCGGCTCGGTGCATCTGCTCTCGGAGGCAGCAGCTGCGACCCGGCATCAGGCAAACGATGTCGATGCTTGGATCGAATACGATTTTGCCGCCAAGCAGGGTCACACGATCACACTGGAAAAGCTGACCGTCTACACCGACTCCCTCGATATGGACAAGGACGCCATGCTCCCGTTTGTGAATGAGGAACTGACTGCCTTTGCCGCTGACGGATATGATAAGGAGTTTGCCGCCCACGCTGCCCTGATGGAACATTTCTGGGAGACTGCCGATATTCGCGTGGACGGCGATGTGCCTCTGCAGCAGGGACTGCGCTTCAACCTGTATCACATCATGCAGGCATCGGGACGTGATGGCAGAACGGGTATGGGTGCCAAAGGCTTGTCCGGCGAAGGGTATGAGGGTCACTACTTCTGGGACACCGAAATGTATGTTCTGCCGGTCTTTGTCTATACCCAGCCGGAGCTTGCGCGCAGTCTGCTGGACTACCGCTACAGCACCTTGGATAAAGCGCGCGACCGTGCCCGTGTACTGGGGCATCCCATCGGTGCATTGTATCCTTGGCGCACCATCAACGGCGAGGAAGCATCTACCTACTTCCCGCTGGGTACGGCGCAGTACCACATCAATGCAGATGTGGCCTATGCGTTCCAGCTCTATGTTGCTGTCACCAACGATATTGACTACCTTGCCGACAAAGCAGCCGAGGTTCTGTGCGAAACGGCCCGCGTCTGGGCGGATGTAGGCTGCTTTGCCGAGTGCCGCGGCGGCAAATACTGCATCTGCTCCGTGACCGGTCCCGATGAGTATAATGCCATTGTGGACAATAACTTCTATACGAACCTGATGGCGCAGCAGAACCTGTATGCCGCCGTCAAAGCGCTGGAAACGCTGAAAGAACAGCGCCCCGATGCTTACCAAAAGCTGATCGAAAAAATTCATCTCGACCCGGACGAGCCTGCCCAGTGGAAAAAGACTGCCGATGCTATGTATTTTGCTTACGATGAAAAGCGGCAGGTCTATTTGCAGGACGATGGCTTTATGCTTCGCAAGCCGTGGGACGATTCCCGTATTCCTCCCGAAAAGCGGCACCTTCTGTACGAAAACTATCACCCATTGTTCATCTACCGCCAGCGAATGAGCAAGCAGGCGGATGCCATCATGGGTATGATGCTGTACAGTGCGTTGTTTACCGATGAGGAGCTGCTGCGCAATTACGACTTCTATCAGACCGTAACGCTGCATCATTCTTCGCTTTCCACCTGCATCTTCGGTATTCTGGCAAGCCGCATCGGACGCCACGAGGACGCCTATACCTATTTTGCCCAGTCTGCCCGTATGGATCTGGATGATTACCATGACAACTTCTACGCCGGTATCCATGCCGCCAATATGGCCGGCACATGGCAGAGCATTGTCTTTGGCTTTGCCGGTCTGCGTCTTGTAAACGGCGTGCCGGAGTTCAAATTCTATATTCCCGAAGCGTGGAACGGCTATCACTTCACAGTGAAAATCAAAGAGTCCGTACTGGCAGTGGATGTGCTGCCGGACGGCTGGACCATCACGCTGCAAAGCGGCGATGCTGTCAACTTCCTTGTCGAGGGCAAGCCTTACGAACTGACCGAGAAAGGGGCAACCTGCCATGAAGCACTATAAAGCAATCTTTTTTGATTGGGACGGCACAGCGGTTCTCTCCCGCAAAGCGCCTGTAGAGGATGCCGTCAACGCGATGCGCCCGCTGCTGGATAAAGGGGTAAAGCTCTGCATAGTCAGCGGTACGACCTACGAGAACATTGCAGGCGGAAAGCTGCACAGCTATTTTACGCCGAAGCAGCTGGAAAACCTGTATCTCGGTCTGGGGCGCGGCGCGTTCGACTATGGGTATGATGCTACAGGGCAGCCGACCATCCTTGTTGACCGTGTGCCGGATGCCAAGGGCATCCTTGCCGTACACGATGCCTGCTACCGCATCCACCGCGAGCTGTTGGAAAAATACGGCATGAACACCGATATTGTTTTCAGCCGACCGAATTACTGCAAGATCGACCTGATGCCCGCCAACAACCGCGGCGAGAATCTGTTTTTACAGGAGGGCGAGGCTGCACGCCTGCAGCACATCTTGCAGCAGCACGGCATTGACAGTATTGAAACGGTCATTGCGATGGCAGAATCCTTCGGTACGCCGGAAATGCCGCTGCGCGCCACAACCGATGCAAAATATCTGGAGGTCGGCCCCACCGGCAAAAGCGACAATGTCGATGCGTTGTTTGCGAGTTTCGGCTTTGCTGCCGAGGATTGCTGCTTCTGGGGTGATGAGTTTATCGGTGTAACGGATTCTATCTTCGGCAGTGATGCCGGTATGCTGACCCAAACGACCCAAAACGGCGATTTCTACGATGTCTCCGACCTGAAGGGCGTAAGACCCGGACAGGTAAAGAAACTTGGCGGCGGCATCCAAACCTTCTTGAATTTTCTGCGGGAGCAGTGAATGATAGGAAATAAGACCTCGATGACAGTGATATACAAAAACAGCAGATATTCCTTGGTTGGATAGAAGAAAAGTAAATTTGTTTTTGGCCCGACAAGTTTTTGGCTTGCCGGGCTTTTTCTTTCGGGTAGGCTTATTTATTTGAAAGGCGTATTGTATGGTAAAAGTGATTGACGTCCCGGTAAGCGGAGCCATGCCGTATTAATGTATGAATACACATATTCTTTGCTACCCCCGCTGTATCACCCGATACAGCGGTATTTTTATTGTCAAAAAAGGAGTTATTGCAATGTCTAACGAAAACAAAATCCGTATTCTGTATGTTCAGCCGGGCAAGTATCCGGAAGAACAGTTCGTTGCAAATGAGCTGCACCCCCTTCAGCGGCTTGTCGGCGGAGATATTCAAGCCGTATACCCGTGGTCAAAGGACAATGTGGCGCTTATCTGCAACGATTCGGGCAAGGTGGACGGCCTGCCGCTGAACCGCTGCATTGAGGACTACGATGTAATCGCGGGCAATTTCTTTATCTGCGGTTTTTCCGGGGAGGAGTTTTGCAGCCTGACCGACAAGCAGTTCCGGCACTACGAAAAGCTGTTTCGTGACCCGGAGCTGTTCTTGCCGACCCCCATTGGCATAATGCCGATGAAATGCACCCCTGACCAGTATAAACGCCTGATGCAGGAGCGCAGCGCCGCCAACCATGGGGAGCGCTGACTATGGAGTATAAGCGCAAGCGGCTGATACGCGCGACATTGCAAAAAGCCGAAAGCAAACACAGGCAGACAGTGCGGCAGGCGGAATCGGCAACAGATGCCGAGCAACAGACGCCGGAAGAATACGCCCAGACGGTTGTTTCCGAAAAAGCCATACACACAGAGGAGAACCTGCAAAGCAAGGCGCTGGACACAGGACGAATCAGCTACCGTCAATTTCGGATTTTACAGGAAAAGCGCCAGCGTGTGCCAACCACACATGTTGCCCAGCCCGCTGAAACAGAAAATGCCTCCTTGGGGCAATCCGCTGACAAGAGAGAAACCTTCAAGAGCCAACGCTTTCGGCAGAAGGCGTTGGATCAGCGAGAAGTCAGAACTCCCGATTTCTACCGTGACAAAATGCAGGCGCTGAAACGCCAACACCTCACGCGCGAAACGGTGCGCCGCCATCTGCAAAAGCAGGCGGGCGGCACGGTGCTTGGCAGCGGCGTCAGACTGCCCTATACAGCCCCTGTCTTTCACGGTGGAGGCATTAGACAAGCCGCGCTTGGCAGAGTTCGCACGGTGCTGCAAGCTGCCTGGCTGCGGCTGAAAGCGATACTGGCGCGCACGATACGGCGCGCAGCCGGTTCGCTGCTGGCGCTGCTTGGCGCAGGCGGCGTGGTGCTGTTGCTGGCGATGGTCATAGGCGCGGCTGCGGCGGTAATCGGCTCCCCGATGGGCATCTTGTTTGCCGATGAATCCGGCGATCCCAACAGCATCCCTATTGCCGAAATCGTAGCCGACACCAACGCCGACTTCGGCGCGGCCATCAATGACATCGTATCCGCCCACCCGGAGTGCAGCGAAACCACGATGGAATACGACTACGAGGACGGTCACACTTGGGCGAGCTACTGGCCCGAAGTGTTGGCCGTCTTTGCTGTGCAGAACAACCTGAGCAACAACGGCGATGTGGTCGTCATTGACGAAAGCAAGAAGCGGTTGATTCAGGACACCTTTTGGGCGATGCACGAAATAGATGCTGAGGTAGAGGAAGTAACCGCCACACCGGAACCGACCGAAGACGAACCCGACCCGGAGCCGGCCACGGAGTACATTCTGCACATCGCGGTCAGCAGCAAATCGGTGGACGCGCTGGCGGATTTGTACCGCTTTACGCAGGACCAGCGGGACATTTTGCACCAGCTGCTTTCCGAGGAAATGCGCCCCAGCCTGCTTGCCCTGTGCGGTGGGATTGGCGTTGCCGACGGCGCGCTGTGCTGGCCGCTGCCGGGACACACTTATATATCCTGCCACTTCGGGGAAGTGGACGCCTTCGGCAACGCCGGGCATCGCGGTACGGACATTCCCGCGCCGGAGGGGACGCCGATTCTCGCCGCCCACAGCGGTACGGTGCTGGTCAGCGGCTGGAACGACAGCTACGGCAATCAGGTTCTGCTGGATAACGGCGCGGGCTTGTCCACGCGGTACGCCCACATGACGCAAACTGCCGTTACCGCAGGGGAAGCGGTAACGGCAGGGCAGGTTATAGGTTATGTAGGCAATACCGGCGACAGCACAGGTTTCAACCTGCATTTTGAGGTTATGCAGAATGGTGTGCGTGTGAATCCTATGGATATGGTTTGTCTGCAAGAGAAGAAACAATAAGTAATCGGTTATCCTGACAAAAGCAGCCTTGAAAGTGTTTTGGCACTTTCAAGACTGCTTCATTATTGTTTATACTGTATCATCTGTGGAAAGTTGTGCGCTTTCTTTTCATGGTGATGGAGAGTGCAAGCATTGCAATGTTCCATAGCAAAGATGCACCGGAAAGACCAACAGCCGCTGTCGCAAGCGATTTTGCCGTAGCAGAGTCATTTGCTTCTTTGTTTGCCACAGCGGAAGTGTCGCGTACAAGACCGGCATTGATGGTCGTGCCATCGGTCATTGTAAGAATTAGGTAGCCGTCGTTATCAATCATGGCGTTGTCTATTCCGCGCCCGGCAGTACCATCCTGTCCATCCTTGCCATCCTGACCGTTTTGTCCGTCTTGACCATTTACACCGTTTTTTCCGTTAATTCCATTGGTGCCATTTTGCCCGGAAGCGCCATCGGCACCGGCATCGCCTTTTTCGCCTTGGACACCCTGAATGCCTTGCTCGCCTTGGTCACCCTTGTCGCCCTTTTCACCTTGGACACCCTGAATGCCCTGCTCGCCTTGGTCACCCTTGTCGCCCTTTTCACCTTGGACACCCTGAATGCCTTGCTCGCCTTGGTCACCCTTGTCGCCCTTTTCGCCTTGGACACCCTGAATGCCTTGCTCGCCTTGGTCACCCTTGTCGCCTTTCTCGCCTTGGGCACCTGTCGCTCCCATTTCTCCGGTAGCTTTCACATTGAGAGATTCCCAATTCTGACCATTGTCATAGGAAACATACCAGAGGTTATCATCACCGATTTTGAGCTGCGGTGTTCGACCATCGACACCGTTTGTTCCGTCTGCGCCGTCCTTGCCGTCTGCACCATCCGTTGCGGCAGCCTTGACGCCGGTATCGGTAGTGCCGATCCACCAGTTACCGTTTTCGCCGATGCTGGGGGTCAGACCATCCGCACCGTTCGTGCCGTTTGTACCGTCCGTTCCGGCAGCTTTTACGCCTGTGTCGGTTTCACCGATCCACCAGTTGCCGTTTTCGCCAATGTAGGGCGTTTCACCGTCCTCGCCTTTTTCACCATCCTTACCGTCGGTGCCTGCCGCCTTAACTTTCGTATCCGTAAAGCCGATCCACCAGTTGCCGTTCTCACCGATATACGGAGTTTCGCCGTCCTTGCCCGGCTTTCCGTCGTCACCGGCCGCTTTTACGCCGGTGTCGGTTCCCCCGACCCACCAGTTGCCATTGCTACCGATGTAAGGCGCTTCGTCCGCGCGATAATGCGCCTCGTTGGACCAAACGCTCTCATAATCCTTGTTGTCTACCGTTGCTACGGTCGTCACTACATAGGTGTACTTGCCATTCAGGTCAAGGTTTTTGATCTCATATTCCGTTGCTTCGGCAGACAGCTTTTCGGATACTTTTTTATACGCACCGCTTTCGTCCTTGCTGTAAACATAGTAGCCAGTAATCTCCGGATGACCGTTTTCGCAGTCCGGCTTTGTCCAAGAAAGCTTCAGGTCAAAGTTGCCTTCGCCGCGGGTTATTGTCTTGTCCAAATTGTCGATGGCTCGCGGCGGAGAGGAAAGATTGGTAACACTGTAGCCGATAAAGGGTGTCTTGTTGTTCGCTGCACCACTCAGGTGGCGCTGCCACTGCCCCAGCGTCCAATGGAATCGATAGGCGTCTACAACAGGCGCGGGAATTCCTTCCGCCACAAGGCTCTGCTTGTCCAGACTGGTGACGGTGCAGCTCGCTCCCACCGCAGTGCCTTTGGAGGTGGAATTTCCCTTGCCATCGCTATATTCAAGGCTTGTGGTGACACCGTGCATTCCTACCTTATCACTGCCCCATTTTATGGAGCTGTTGAAGAAAAACCCGTGGGACATTTCTACGCTTTTTGTGGTGGTGTTTTCCTTCGTCCATGCCACCTTATCCAGCGTTCCGTTATAGCCCAAAGCAAACTCCGATTTGCTGATGGCGGAAGCCTGAATATCCGGATTCAAAGTGCCCCAGCCATCATGGTTATAGCGGTAGGGGTCGCCCTCGTTGCCGTCCATCCAGTTGGCAGCGGGATCGATCTGCCCCAACAGGTAGCAGGTCGGTTTGTCTTTGCGGTCGGCCATGTACTTGTTATACTCTGTGGCAAACTTGTTGTAGGCATCCACCGAAAGCTGCTCATACACAGGTCCCTGCGGAATGGCAGTCTGCATGACAGTTTTATCGTTCCATGTGCCGTCCGCGTTCTGTATGTCATATTCGTAGACGAACACCGGTGTACGGCTGACAACAACACTGTTGTAGGCTTGTGCGGAAAAGCTCTGACTCCACTCCTCGTGCAGAGAACGCTCGAAGGACTTCGTCCAGTCCAGTGCATAACCTGTTTCAATGGATGCCTTTCCGCCGAGGAAGTTGAATTCGGTGCTGTAGCCTATACTGAAGGACACGCTGTCAGAGTCCCAGTCAGACAGCTCATAGCTTTCCGTCAGGACATACTCTGTTTCGTTATTGCCCGCATCCATTACCTCATCAAAATAGGGCGCCGCCTGCAAGACCGCCTTGACATCCGGGTCCGTGTAGGCGTAGGTTACACCCCGGTATTTGGCAAGGACACCGTCGTTGTTCTTGTCCACGGGGATAACCAGAAAGCTGACCGCATTCTGGGCATTGGTGTTCACATAGCTGTCCGTAGGAACAAGGCAGTCATATCCGCCGGCTGTTCCGTACTCCTTTATTTCGCCGTTTACCGTTGTATCCTTATAGTTTTTGCCCCGCATATAGCCCGTCAGCAGGTGGGACTGGCTGTTGTTGGCGTGCTTCAGGGCGATGGTAAAGACCACCTGTTCCCGCCCGGCTTTGTTGCCATCGAAGTTGCCCACGGCAATGGACTGGATGTCACAGTTGGAGATGCTGGTGGTGCTGCCTGCGCCGTCGTCGGCGCTCTTGAAGTAATCGCCGGTATATACCGCCACAGGCTTATTGTTGCTGGCATCATAGAGCGTGCCGCTGAGGAACACCAGCTCCTTTGCGCCGCGCCCCTTGCCGTTGATCGCAACAGACTCCACAGCCAACTGTTGCCATACATCATCGGCATCATGGTAGCCGCCGTCTGTCCAGCCGTTGGACTCTATGGTTTGATTGGTAGTCTTAACAAAACCGTTTCCCGAATTGCTCAGTTTCCCAATATAGAGATACCCAGCCTTCATGTCGATGGTTTCGTTCACCTGCTGGTTGTTTTTTTTCCATGTTCCCAGTTGCCCCAGCATACCTGCGAGGAACAGATCCATATCACCATCGCCGTCAAAATCTCCGCAGGTCAAAGAGGCTCCCACAGGAAATTCATAGCGATCACGCCCGCCGCTTCGTCCCTTGCTGGTGTAGAACTCCTCGCTCTGTGCCGCGGATTTGGTCACGATGGAGCTGCCGGTATCCCCCTTTGTACCGTAGACGATCTTGACCACCGGACGGTAGTAGTCGATCTGGGCCTGGTCTTTGGGCAGCCGGTGGCAGTAGGACAGCACCGCCAGATCGTCTACGCAGTCCCCGTTAAAGTCGCCTACGGCCATGGAAACGCCCAGCTTGCGCCGCTGATTTCCCTCCGAGTCCTCCACATCATACCAGGGATGGTCGTTATAATAGCCCATCAGCAGGCTGTTGCCCTCGCCGCGTTGGGAGAGTGCCTTATTGCTGCCATCGTAGTCCCATTCCTGAATCTGACAGCCGCTTGCCTGATTCCTAGGGGTTTGCTTCGGGGTATAGACCACGATGCTTTCCTTGCCGTCACCGTCAAAGTCACCGGCCACGATGTTCAGGAAGCTGCGGTTGGCGTAGGTCGGAACCTCAAAATCGCTTTTATCAAACATATAGCTGAAGTCGCCAATCTCTACCTGCTGGCTGCAGTCTGAACCCGTTCCTTTTGTGGTGTCAATGACCCACATATAGCCCTTTTTATTCTGCCCGGAAACACCTACAAAGGCAACATGATCCCGGCGACCGCTGCCGGTAGGGTCAAAGGACACCGCCTGCATCAGCTTGTAGTTGGGGTTAGAAAAAGTACCGCTACTGCCTGATTTGTCCCTTGCGAAGGTATTCAGCGCCGATTCTGATCCCATAGAAAAATAGGATGCCTGCCGAACCCTATTGTCCCAGGCATTCAGATACATCAGCTCGTTCTGTTCTACCATCAGAAACGGCTCGCCAATGTCATAGCCGTAAGGGTTGGTGGTCGTCGTATAGCCGCTGGGCTGTACGTTTTCCAGATTCATCAGATTTGTACCCGAAAAATCCGGGCCTTGCGTCGTGTCCTCCGCAAAGATTGACAGCGGAAAGCAAGCCGCCATCAAAATAACCGACAGCAGTATGGCAAACCCTCGCTCGAATATAGATCTTTTGTCCATCTTGTAATCCTCCCGTTGCATTTTCATTGACCGCAATGGCAACTTACTATAATCTATTTTACTATATTATTCGTCTTTTTTCTGTGTCGTTTAGGGGCAAAATCGTGTCGTTTAGCAGGAAGCTGCGCTTCTCTGCTTGTGCGCGTTCTGTGTTTTTGCTACAATTAAGGCAACAAGGAGGTGGGACGGTGAACACCCAAAAAAGAAATCTCTGCGCTGCCGGAGTGCTGCTGACCGCAGCGGCAACAATGGTCGTGCTATTTTTGTTTCGTCTGTCGCAACCGGACAAAGCGCAACAATCCATCTTTCTGAATTGCACGGCATCAGATCGGGGTGGCTGGACATTTTACACCGAAGCCGGGCAAACCGAACCTGTGTTCGGTTTTGGTGGCTACATCGATGGCGTACCGGCGGAAGGCGCCGGTCCTGTTGTAGCGGAGCGCATCATGGAGGAACCAGGCGAACGATGCTTTTTGCAGTTTAGCTGCGTCAATGCGGGTCTGCAGGTGTTTTTGGAGGATATACTTCTCTACACGGATTTTCCGCAGCAAGAAAACCGCGTCGATGTATTTTTGCAGAATGCAGATTTTGCCGGCATTAACTACAACGGGCTTTGCATCCCGCTGCCGCTAGACTGCGCGGGGAAAGCACTTCGCATTGTCACCTACGGGCCGTCCCTAAACGGGCTGCGCGTACCTGTGTTTCCCTCACAGGCAAGCCGTTTTTCCGATGCCGTGGTGCAGACCACCGGCGTTGTTTGGTGTATGACCGCCGTGACGGTAAGGCTTATGTTGGCGCTAAGCCTGCTTTTGGTGCTGGTGCTTGGTGCTCAGGCCGGACAGCCGCTGTGGAAGCTATTGCCCTTGAGTGGATACTTTTTATTGGCGGCAGTGTCAGGCGTTTGCAACACCTTTCTGGAAAGTGCTTCGGGGCTGAATGCCGACAGTGGTCTGCTGAACTGGGTCTACCTGATCCACATGGACTTTCTGTACATTTACTTGGCAGCCGAACTTCGGGGCAAAAAACGTTGGGGCTTGGCTGCCACAGCCCTGCTGCATATTCTGCTTACTGCCTTGCAGAGTTTTGCGGCGGTGCCGCTTCTCATCGAAAAAGTCGGTGACTGGCTCGGTTTCTCTTTATTGGTCGTAGCGATTGTTCTGATGCTGTTCTCGCACGAAGAAATGCAGCGCAGAATCAGTTGGTGCCTGTGTGCGGTTGCGGCCTTTCTGTTTTTGATTTGGGGTGTCACCCGTTATGTCGGCGTAGAAGTACTCTATCCGTTCAGCAACCCGGTAACATCCATGCTGGGCGGATATCCGCACGCATTTTATGCGCTGCTGTGCAATGTTGCCGGCCTGCTGTGCGCTGTACAGGTAGTCGTTGAATTTGTGCGCAGTATGCTGCTTCGTCAACGGCAAATGCAGATGATGGAAATCAGCAGCCAGACAGCACAAGAGAAATACGAGCAGGCGCAGGCATCGGTTCGCCAGACGGCGTCGTTTCGCCATGAATGGAAAAACCACATTGCCGCCCTGCACCTGTTGGCACAGAGGCAGGATCAGACGGAGCTTCGGAACTATCTAGACCGATTGGACGGGGAGTTGGAACAGCTTTCGCCCCGGAATTTTACTGCCAACCCGACAGTCAACACGATTTTTCAGCGTTTTGCGGCACAGGCGAAGAAAAAGGATGTCACCTTCCGCGTAAGTGCGGTTCTGCCAGAAATGCTGCAAATCAGAGAGGATGACCTGTGCAGCCTTCTTTTCAATATGTTGGACAACGCTTTGGAGGCAGCCGCGCAGACAGAGCAGGGAGAAATTCTCTGCTCGATGCAGATTCGCCGGCAGTATCTTGCCATCCGCTGCGAAAACACCTACAGCGGAACCCTGCGCACCGATAAAAACGGAGAACTCTTGACGACCAAGAACGATGCTTCCGACCACGGCTTTGGCTTGATGAAAATGCGTGCTATTGCAAAAAAGTATGGCAGCGTACTGGACATCAGCTATGACGAAAACCGATTTACGGTTATGACAGCTCTGAAGCTCTTGCCGGAAAAGAAAAATCAGTAAACGATAAGGCGCGAAAATGCGGCATCTTCCAAACGGGAGATGCCGCATTTTTCACTGGTAAAATCAAATGTATTCAGTTTTGGTTGAGGTATCGGACAAATTGATTCTGAAAATGCTCCATATATCGCCGCCCAATGGCAAGGTCGCTGCCATCCGTCAGGTACAGAGTCCGACCGCCCTCTTCGCAAATGTGGGAAAGATTTACGAGAAAGCTGTTGTGGCAGCGGCAAAAAAGTGAACCGGGAAGAATTCCCTCCGTTTGGCTCAGCGACAGCGGCAAAAATTTCTCGCCATGTGTCATATGAAGAACCGTGCCGTGTTCCCGGCTCTCGGCATAGTAAATATCCTCTGTCGGTATAACAAGCGTCTTGCCGCCCGCATGAAAGGTCACTGTGGAAGGGCGGTGGTACAACCGCAGATCGGTTGTAATTGCCTGTTCCAGCTCAGCCGCCTGAACCGGCTTGAGCAGGTACTGGATAGGGCGGACGCTGTAGCCGTCCTTGAGAAATTCCGTAGAGCTTGTGATAAACAGGATGCTGGTTTTGTCGTCGCGCTGCCGCAGTTCCTGCGCCAGTTTCATGCCGCTTTTTCCGCCCATCAGAATATCCAGACAAAGCAGCGAAAATTCTTCTCCTGCCAAGAGCGCATTTTCCAGTTTTTCGGCAGATGAAAATGATGTGATTCTGTGTTCGACCTTCAGCTTGTCCAGAATAGATTCGCACTGTGCGCACAGGTTTGCACATAGAATTGCTTCGTCTTCACAGACTGCCACCCTATACAATGCGCTCACCATCCTTTTGCTTGTTAAAAGTATTGTAGCAAATATCCTGCTTTTTTGCAACAGACGCTGTAAATGCACGATTTATTCCGGCTGAAACAGGGCACAGCGGGTTAACTATATAACAGCTTCCTTAGATAATCTAGAATTACGAACAAGGCTCACATGTAGCATTCGACTCCGAATATTAGCCGGCACACATATGAGGAAGGAAAACGCAGCAGCTTTTGAAAAAAATTGCTTTTTTCTGCTCAAAGTGCTATAATCGGAATATACCGAATACAAAGGGAGGAAAGCGCCCATGCCAAGACCGCCACGGTGCCGTCGAATTTGTGGCGTACCACAGGTCGATACATTCTATCCCAACGGGTGCGAGAATACCGAGCCGACCCTGCTGACGCTGGACGAATACGAGGTCATTCGGCTGGTTGACTTGGAGCAGCAAACCCACGAGCAGTGTGCCG
>ERZ812616.1430-NODE-1430-length-25471-cov-4.731114_pt1 | contig 25471 bp, 20 predicted proteins | sample MGYA00376249_ERZ812616 | MGnify/ENA primary metagenome ERZ812616 (study PRJEB26924, sample SAMEA4378265) | human gut metagenome | biome: human gut; feature: human-associated habitat; material: faeces | place: China | collected 2013 ...
TGTCCTTGTCCATTTCCCTGCCGAATATGTGCTTGAAGCCGAAATCGGTGAAGGGGTTGATAAATTTTCCCATAGTGTTTATAGGTTTTAGTGATTAATAGGATATAGATGGCTCTTTTCCATCTTTGGCGATAAAGATACGATTTTTATTATATGGGGCATTCATTTAGGCTTTAAAAAAACACGTACGTCTTTTTTTCGGAAATATCTTGTGTAGTTTGAGTGAAGACGAGATATAGTGAACGCATAAAGGATACAGCCTTAAAGCTAAAGGTGGGTTAATGAGGCTTTCCGCGTCAAATGTAAGCCATAGCTTATTTGAAAATACGGGAAACATGTGCCTGTACAGGCCCAGATAACCAAGAAACGGGCCCTCTCATTGGCTGTTGAAGTGAATAACTGACGGCTTGGGAAGTGAATAACTAATCACTTGGAAAGCCTTTTTATACCGGAACCAACAAGGTCTTCTCAGTGGCTTTGGGATGCGGTTCAGTTATCCTGCGGGGCTTTTCTATGTCGATTATTCTGTTATAGCCCTCGCGGATGGATGGTAAGCGAAGCGGCGATAATCATGACAGTTTGTGCGAAACAAGGCTGTTTGTTTGACATACCTCTTCTTTGGAGAAGTCTAACCAGAGAGAAGAAATAGGTGAAAAGGGCCTTTTTGTCTCTTATTTATAGGTAAAAGGTCGCTTTTCCGGTGAGAAAGGTGGTGTTTGCCCACGCGAATATATGCGTTAGCCGACGCAACCGTATGTTTTAGCCGACATAACCGTATGTATTAGGTGATACATACGGTAGTAATCCCTATCGCATACGATAGAAATAGCCTTCACATACGGATGAATTATAGGTTTTAGCCTTAAGAATATGAATTAGGATGAATAATTTTCGCCAGAATGAAAGGGCGTATTCCGTTATCTTATTATGGAATAACTACTTGCGAATATTTTTTCTCGTTTTACGGAACTATATGTATAATCTCCCGGAAAATTCGATTCTCAAGGGCTTTAATTTACAAAGTGTCATAATGACAATCCGTAAATTCCGGATGACTTGTTTAATATAATATTAATGTACGCCTGTACATTATTAATGCTATACTATAAAAGTTGATGAATAATAGATTGAAATGATATCTGGAGTATGGAAACGACTAGTTTAAACGAACGATTCTTTTAGTCATTTGCAAAGGTACGCGTTTCTTCGATACTTGCAACCCTTCCAGACGATTTTTTTATCGCTTATTCTCTTTCTTATCAATAGGATAGGTTATCCTTCACGAAACAAGCGATTCCTTCAACGAACCTCTCGTTTCGACGCTCAAAAAACGCAAGATTTAGACGATCGTTTAGACTAGTCGTTTTTAATAGCAAACGACGATTTTCAATTAGTCTAACAGGTTGATTATCTTAATAAACACTAGTATTAATATTAATTTATTTATTATGAACAAAAAGTTTTCTACTCTTTTGGCAGGTGCTGCGCTTGTTGCTGCGGTATCTGCTAATGCGCAGAATCTTGCTGATGTTAAGGACGGAGTGGCTCTTGACATTAACAAAAGTGCACAAGCTTTGCCTACGTATGACAAAGATACCAAGGGCGGCCTTTATCAATTGAGAGATGCGAATGATCAGATCTTGATGATGAAGGAAGTGAATGGCGAATATTCATTGGTCGCAATGAGTGCCAATGATAAGGATTTCGTTTTGAAAAATACGTTATGGTGTGTGACTACTCAGCCGTATAGTCAAGGTCAAGCGGTAAAATTCGATTTCATGAACAAGGGTACTGGCATGATGTTGGATATCGCTATGGGTGATGATCTGAAAAGTGCGGATGGTAAGAAGGGCTATTGGTGGAAGCCTATAATCGGTGGTGAGATCTCTGGTTGGGCCTTTTCTTCTGTATTGAATAAGTTGGAGAAGAATGTTCCTTTGTATTCTCACTTTAGCACAGACTCTGTTATTGGTTTGTTGAACGATAACGGAACTATCAAGGTCGCTAAATATGCCTTGAATGATGTAAAGGTAGATCCTACAGCTGCTACAGACGTTACAGATCTTTCAAACCTTTCAACTGAAGCGAAGAATACGTTCTCTGGCTTTACTTTGTATCAAGCAGAAGATATCGTATTAGATGCGGATCAATTGAATAAGATTTTCGATTTGCAGGATGCTGATGCGGGTGTTAAATTGAATTTCTCTCCGGATGTTAAGGGTACCAGCTTAAAGAATCCGTTCAACGAGAAGGAATTTATCGCTGAATCTACAGGTGATAACAAGTATTACGATGTGAATGCTAGCAGTACTGCGACTTTGACAAATGGCGAATGGCTTTATGTGACACGTAAGAACGATGATAATAAGGACACTTATTTGAAGGTCGATACAGCTTATACAAATGAGACCGGTGCCAAGTTCTTGGCTTATGGCTGGACTGGTCCTAGCAAAACACAAGAGGCTATTGATCGCTTAGGGGATTTACAAGATCAACATAAGTTCTTATTTGTTTATTCTCCTAGCAAAGATGAATTGAAGATCTATGTGAAAAAGATCACTTGGAGAGGTGATGATGATAAGGTAAAATATTGGAAAGAGATTTATCAAAAGACAGACAACCAAAGAAATAACTGGCGTGTGTCTTTGCAAGATTTGATCAAGGATGAGACTCGTATCTTGACCGTTGATTATTCCAAACAGAATACAACCATCAAATTAGGTTATGGTGGTTGTGAGGCTGATCAATCAAAGACCTCTGTTAAGGATGGTGTTTACTACATCATGAACAAGAAGGGTGAGTACTTAGCTTCTCCGATCTATGAGAATGGCGTGATTCGTTGGACTACCGTGAATGCTGATGAGCAAAATGTAGCTCATATGCCAGCCTATCAATGGGTTGTTTTGAAGACAAACGCTAAAGATCAGAATAATCTGTCTTCAGTAACAGCTACTAACCGTGAGTTTGAGGATGCGAAAGGAACATTTAGTTTGTATAAGAATGCTGATACGGAATATGTATATACAAAAAGCAATGTAGAATTAACACAAGATGGTGTTTCTTCTAAATTTACAGTAGCAGCGAAGAGTGACTTACGTTTTGTAGAGGTTCCGGCCGAGGCTGTATCTGATTCTTTGTTAGGTTATAAGAACTTAACGAACGATGAGTTGAAGGTTAATAAATATACATTTAATTACTGGCATCCGTATGCGACGGATAAATACATCGCTAAGTCTTCTAAAGACTCAACTTTGACAGTTAATGTTGGTGTATCTGCCTTTAATGTAGATACTGCTAAGAGAAGTGCAAACAGCTCTGTATATGCGGTAGAGAAGTTTGGTTTTAAGGTTGAGAAAGAACATCAAGATCGTATCAAAGGCTTGAAACAACTTTATAGAACGGCTTATGTAGTGAAATTAAATGGTATTGGCTTAGCTATCAATAAAGAGGATAAGTTCAATGTACCTACTCATAACGATTATCGGACTACAGGCGAAAATGAGGAGGTTACTCCGTTCTTCTTCAAGGAGAATAATGAGATCAAAGAAACGGGTAAGTGTTATTATGCGATCTTGTCTACTGAAAAAGACACTAAAGATGTAAACGATGTACATTATTCAATTTCAGATGACAACAAGGCTGGTGTATCTGACTATGATGGCTCTGCTACATTGAAATCTCAAGTATTGAAAGAATCCAGAACATCCGCATTCGCTATCGAACCGGATGAGACTCCACTGTACCGTCGTTTCAACTCTCTTGAGCTTGAAGGCAACGAAGGTGACAAGGCTGATACATTACGTTTCATCGAGAAATATCGTAAAGAGTACTTGCAAGTTGAGAACAACAAGAATTTCATGAATGGTGATATCGATTTCTTAGGTATCTACACTCCGGATAAGACGGAAGATGGCTTGTCATTCATCGTTGATACGGCATGGGTAAATCGTGGCGCTGGTAATATCAAACCTCAGTATTTGATCTCAATCGATCGTAACGACTTCGAGGGTACACCGGGTGTTGCTTGTACATATACTCATAATCACTATGACAATGAAGGTAACAAGGTAGACGCAGCGCACTGTTCACATGCTACTCCGGCTATCCCCGGTTTCGAGAGAGGTAAGTATTTGATCAACTTCCATGATTTCGCTTTGAAACATGATAAGGCTAATACTTCCGATGCGAAGAAAGACGCCGCTTATATGTGGAAGAAATATGATCGTGCCGGTTTCGTAGAGGCTGTTCGTGTAGCTGATACATTGTTCATCTTGAGAGACGAATTCAAGAACTTGAAGAATGAGGAGATCACGATTGAGGCTTTAAATAAGGCTGAGGAAGCAGCTTGGGCTGCCGCTAAGAAGGCTGGTGTAAGCAAGGATAACTTCGTATCTTACAAATATGTTTTATCTGGTGACAACCACAAGTATGTGACTTGGTCAATGCGTTTCGTTAACAGAAATGCTGCCGCTAATGAGGTTGAGGCTGATAGATCATTCTTGTTTGAATCAATGCAGGCAGACGGTCTTGACATCGCTCCTACAAAAGCTGCTTGGTTGAAAATGCAGAATGGTTGCTTGGTATTGTCTGATAAAGATGATTCTAAGTTTGACGAAACTGCTACCGGTGGTGACGACGCTTTGATCTTCAACGTAGAGCAAGGTGACGATATCGCTACAGACAACGAGACAATCGAAGCTGTGGAAGGTGTTTCCATCACAACTGATAACGGTACTGTAACTATCCAAGGCGCCGTTGGTAAGTCAGTAGTTATCTCTAACATCTTAGGTAAGGTAGTCGCTGAGACAGTTCTTACATCTGATAACGCAACAATTGCCGTACCTGCCGGTATCGTAGCTGTAGCTGTTGATGGTGAGGAAGCTGTTAAAGTGGTTGTTAAATAATTAAACAAATAGATAGGTCAAGAGATGGGGGAATCCCCCATCTCTTCCTTTAAGAAGATATTTATAATTCTGAAATTCCCGTGTGGAGATAGATTCTTCAAGTACACCGCGATGGTAGAACATGCGGGGGTATTAATACTAAAGTAATAAATTAAAAGCTCAGGTCACGAGAACTTCTGTGAAGAAATGTCGTGACCTTTTTTTGTACTCTTAAATCTCTTGCTATGATTATATCTACTCAAGAAACATTGATCTATAAATCAATTAGTCCGGAAGACATTTATTGTTATACTCCCGGAATCACCGTGACTTCGACGGGACGCTTGGTCGTGACTTTCGACTTGGGCGGCAAGGGGGTAAAAGAAATCTATGCTTCTTCGCAGCTGTACACGGAAAGGACAAGACGGTTAGGTATCGGTAAGATTTTTGTATCGGACGACCAAGGCGCTAGTTGGTGTTTTATCTCGGATTTTAATTTTTGGCATGCCCGCCCTTTTTGTATAGGGGAAAAGATATATATCATAGGAAATGCGGGCGATTTATGTATTATATGCTCGGAAGATGATGGGAATACGTGGAGCGTTCCCTCGTTTCTCTCCCAAGGTGAGAAATGGCATTCTTCTGCCTGTAATGTTCTTTTCGCTAACGAGCGGGTTTACTTGGCGATGGAACAGCGTTTTTATAACTCGGAGATAGAAGGCTGGAATGTGGCGGGTTTGAGCCCTACCTTGCTATCTTGCTCTATTCACGATGATTTACTGGATGCGTCTTCTTGGCGACGTTCCGATCCTTTTGTTTTCAGGGATAAGGTACATTTCCCGGAAGGGGTTGGCATTCCTTTTTACGAGTCATTGACCAATAAGCCGCTGGAATTGGCTCCCGGTCGTTTTAATGCGCCCACTGGATGGCTGGAGGCTCAAGTGGTTCAAATAAAGGATAAACATCATATTTGGTATGATCCGGAGGGGAAAACGTTCCATATGTTTCTTCGTGCGCATACCGGAGGGATTGGATACGCTTGTTTATTAAAAGTGAGGGAAGATAAGAACGGCCAGATGGTAACCGGCTTTCAAGAGACTCCTTCCGGACAGACCTTGCTTTTCTTGCCCTTTCCCGGTGGCCATTTGAAATTCTTTATAGTGTATGATGAAATATCCCGATTGTATTGGATGGCATCCAATCAATCTTTCGATTCTATGCGGACGATAAGCTCATTACCTGAGACTTCCCGGTATGGACTCCCGAATAATGAGAGGCATCGTTTACAATTATTATTCTCGAAGAATTGTGTGGACTGGTGTATGGCTGGGATGATCGCTTGCCAAGGGAATGAATTATATTCAAGAAATTATCCTTCGTTATGTATCGTAGGTGAGGATATGCACGTGGTTTGCCGTGCGGCGGATGATCATACAAAGGACCCTCAATACTCTGATTGTATTACATATTATAAAATTAAACGGTTTAGAATGTTAATCTATTAAATGAAGTGATTATGGAAAAAGTACTGATTGTAATACCGGCTCGGTATGATTCAAGCCGGTTGCCGGGTAAGCCTTTGGTTAAGATTAAAGGTATAGAGATGATAAAACGGGTTTCGGATATAGCGGATTTTGTATGTCGCAAAAATGAGTCTTGTTCTTATTTGGTAGCTACGGATGATGAGCGCATCGTCTCGTTTTGCGAATCCCGGGAGATTCCGGTGATGATGACTTCCACGAATTGTAAAAGTGGTACGGAACGTTGCTATGAGGCGGTAAGGAAACAGGACACCAATCCCGGACTGATAATAAATCTGCAAGGCGATAATCCCACGTGTCCTCCTTGGATCTTGCAAGATCTGATTGATACATGGAGAAAGGAGAAGGCGGATGTCCTTACCGCCTCGGTCTTGTTGGGATGGAGCGAATACGATCAATTACTGGCGATGAAAAAGGAAACCCCTTATTCCGGCACGACGGTATTGGTGGATCGGCTGGGATATGCCTTAGCTTTTTCGAAACAAACCATACCCGCTATCCGTAAGGAGGATCAGGCTAGGGATCTTTTGCCTAAAAGCCCTGTCAGGCGGCATGTGGGTTTATATGCGTATAGCGGTCGAGCCCTCGAGTCTTATTTCTCATTACCTCCGTCTGTGTATGAACGCTCTTATATAGAAGGATTGGAACAGATGCGCTTCTTAGAGAATGGCATCAAAATGAGGGTCGTAGACGTCGATTATCGGGGACGTGAGACAACAAGCGGGGTTGATTCCCCGGAAGATGTCAAACGGGTTGAGGAAATACTTGAGAAGTATGGAGAGTTCGATCTTTCGTGACTTAGATGGAATCGTAGATTCTATTTTATCTCCCTACCATACTTTGGAGGAGGTTCTACCTTCTGGCTGTGATGCTGGTCCGGTATGGATGGATTTTGACTGTTGGGTAGACAGCCAAAAGGTGGATATGCGGACATCGGAATCACCCTTACTCTTGAATATATGTGGTATACCCGCATCCGGTAAATCGTATTGGGCGGAGGAATGGCTATCTGAGAATGGGCCTTGTTTGCATATTGCTTTCGACGCTATCATGGAGGCATTATCCGGGTATCAAGCAGATTACTCGCTAGATAGGGAGAATGCGTTCTTACGTTGGGAACTTCCTGCTCGTTTTTTAGGTTACCGTCTTCTTTTGTTGGGATTGAGGAATGGGTGGCCTATTTTATTTGAACATAGTAATGCGTTGAGAGAACATGTGGATTTGTATAAGAAGATAAAGAGTCTTGGATATCGGATTCATATGGTGTGCATCGATGCGACACCAGAAATGGTTATCAAAAGATTGGCTCGGAGGAATCGTTTTTTCCCGGAGGAGCAAGTAAAAAAACGTTGGGATTGCTTGATAGATTTGTTACCTGAATATCAAAAAATAGTAGATGACTTTAAATTAATACAACCATGGAAAAATGTAGAAAACTTGTGATCGTACGGCATGGTAATACGTTTCGTGCGGGAGAGACTCCGACTCGGGTTGGAGCTAGAACTGATTTGCCTCTGGTAGAGGAGGAACGAGCTAGATCTGCGGGACGTTATTTACGTGAAAAGGGGATTGTGATCGACAAGGTGATTTCGGCCCCCTTAAAACGCACATTGGAGACCGCTAACTATATCTTGGAGGAAATGAATGTGGATTTGCCTATCATTCAAGACTTACGTCTTAAAGAGATTGATTATGGGCCGGATGAGAATATGGTAGAAGATCATGTAATAAAACGTTTGGGATCTCTCTATTTAGAAAAGGAGGGAATGGACCGGAAAGACCTAACGGAAGATCGGATCGTGGAGAGGGGACTTTCCGTGATCGCCCAATGGAATGAGAAGGCCGTGGTACCGTTAGGATGGAACGTAGATGTAGAGAAACTGATAAGCGGTTGGCAGGATTTGGCGGCTAGTATACCTGATGGTGAGACTTGGCTGCTAGTATCTTCCAATGGAGTGATGCGTTTCTCCCCCTATATTCTGGGGAATTATGAGGATTTCTGTGCGACTCATGATATTAAGGTTCCGACAGGTGGGGTTTGTATATTTGATTGTGTGGGTGATCATTGGAGGTGTACGGATTGGGGAATAAAGGCTTATAAACTTTTTAAATGATAAATCATGGAAGATATATGGAATATAACAGCTTTGGTAGTTAGTGTATTAAGTGTGCTTTTGTCTCTTTATGCTTTAAGACAGGCTACCACTAAAAATACCTCGGATATGTATCTGTTCTTTATCTCGCAATATGCGAAGGAGGACATGAAATTGGCTTTACGTAAATTGAAAGATATAAAGCGGGGGGTATATCGGTTGGAACAATGGGAGAGTGATATGAAAAATAATTTGCCGAAAGCCTTTGAGTATGACGAGGCGAGACGTTTGGTGAAATATTTTTATGATACTTTAGCCTATATGAAGTTGGAGAAACTAATAGAGGCTCGTTTCGTAAGATTGATTTGCTTGAAGAAAGGGGCATGGCTTTATCTGGACACAGTCGAAGCCATGGAAAAATTTTTTGACAGTGGCTATGATAAAAAGCCATATGCGGTTATTCGGGATGTATGCGAAAATTTACGAAAGGAAGGGTGTTGTCCTCCTTAGTTCATTATTTTCGGCTTTTGGTGATTTAATAAAGCCTTGATCGAAGAAACGATCGGGGCTTTTATATTTATTTCTTAATTTGCCATGACAATATTCCGCAAGTCGAAACCGAATTGAATATACTCATCCTCAGTTATTTGCCTCTCTGTTGTCAGGATGATTAACGCATGCCCTCGATAGGTGTTTCTGTAAGGGGGATGGAAATGGTTGTAATGGTTTTCGAAGAAGCCGCATTTTTTATAGAACTTTAATCGCTTGGAGGAAGTTTCATCCGTAATAGGATCGATCTCTAATAAGATAATCTTATTCAGGCGTTTATTAAAATCCTCCAGCAATAAACCGCCGTATCCTTGTCCCCTAAAGTTCTCATGAATGGCGAAATGTTCGATATATACATAGGTGCTAAAATCCCAGTATGAGATAAAGCCGATAAAGAGGTTATCTTTCAGATAAGCCACTAGATGATAGTTGGGAGATTGGAAGGCCTGTTCTTGTTGTTCTTCTGTTCGCTGCTCAAATAGAGGGAAACTTGCCGTATATATTTGCTCAAAGGTAGGATAGAGAGGATCTTGCTTTCGCGTTATTTCTAGTATGTCCATATGACTTCGCTTTATTTTGATGCGAAGATAATAATCTAAAAACATTGTCATGTCATATTAAAGCTTTATTTTTGGATGATCTTATAATTAAGATATTGTATACGATGATAGCGTGGTTTCGTTATATATGTTTAATTGTTAGCCTTATAATCACCCTGCCGGAATTACTTTCGGCACAACGTCTGGTTTCTCAACGTCAAGAGGATGTAGAGGCTGGTCTTTTATATAACGAGAGCGTCTATATCCTATCTAATTATTCTTGTCTATCCTCCAATTCCCCGGAAAAACTTTCTTTGGACGAGTTGCTGCGGAAGCAGATCGAAGGCTTTTATTTCTATTTGAAGCGGGATACGGAGACAAATGTATTGCTACTAAGGAAACCTGATGGTACGTTTACCCCTTTTAGTGAGTCATTGGAAGCCATTAAGACGGCCTTGGATGCCGACTCCACTAAGGTTATGACGCTTTTCCTTGATTTCTATGTAGAGACGGAGCTGGAATCCTCTTTTAAGGAAATAGGCTTGATGGAGTATGTGCTTGAATATGATACGAAAAACGGATGGCCATCCCTGAAGGATATGTTGAGTTCCGGAAAGCGACTGGTCGTTTTCGAGGTTCAGAAACATTTGAACAGTCCTTCATGGTTGCATAATATGAGGGATTTCGTGGAGCATACGGACGCTGATTGGGGTAACCAACCGGAAGGGGTTGAGAGTTTTGATGAGCGGCTGAAAAAGAATTTGTCTTTATTTACCGGATATAAGTTCTTAGAGACTTCCCGGGGAAATAGTAATGATATCTCGGCTTTAGCCCGGCAGACACCCTATTTAATAGAATCGTTTAAAAGAGCGTGGATCCGGGATGGAAGGGTTCCTAATTTTGTCTTGGTAGATAAGTATTACGCATGGTTAGATGTCTCGTTGGTTACTTTCCGGAATTTCGATATCATTTACGGCGCGGTTACGAATAACAATGAGTTGCTTAACTACGTGAATTGGGATGGGATGTCTAATTATACGACGGGTAAATATTGCTTTCCGCTAGAGCCCGGAGCCGAGTTGATGCTTTCGCCGATCTCTCCGGGCTATAGGATAGAGCCGGCTACGGTTTATGTCTCCGGTACCCAAAGGAAGGCTTTCGCCGGCGATTTTAAGGCTAGACCTTTGCGGATTGACGAGGATATAGAGATTTATTTACCGTTTGAGGGCGATGAGAAAGATGGTTCGTCCAATCATAATCTCACGGTATCTAGGAATGTCGAGTTTATTCAGGACCCTATACGGGGGCAGGTCGCTTCCTTGGAGAATCAGGCCCGTGTGGATTTACCGACCGCTTCGGAACTTCATATGCGGGACCATGATTTCACTGTCGGCGTTTGGTTGAAAATACCTAAGTACCTGCCGGAGAAGGAGGATTATTGTATTCTGGGAGCTAAGAACAGTACTTATCAACAAGCGTTGCATCTGTTGATACGGAACCGGAAACCGTATATGGGATTCTTTAACAACGATCTGGTTGGTAACACGGAGATCGAGCCGGGTAAATGGTATAATGTCGTATGGCGGTATAATAAGCGGAATGGGGAGCAGGCTATATTCGTAAATGGAAAACTGGACGCGATCTCTTTTGATCGTCCGGCTTATCTGGGTAGTGATAGCTTATATGTCGGCTTCGTGAATTTCAGCCAGTCCTCGAACTTCGTGGGTGTGCTGGATAATCTTTGTATTTGGTCTCGTGTGTTGAGCGATAAGGAGATATTGGGATTGAGCAACCAGTTATTAGATTTACATATATCGAATGCGATTACTTGGTTGGATGTCCTTGGAATTGGGTTGATTTTGATGGTTCTGGTCTCGATAGCTTATCTAGGCTATCGGAAGGTGAAAGAAAAGCCAAGGCAGGATGAGGCTGATGCGGGAACGGTTGCGGAGGAGGGAATCGAGGAAGGAACCGAGGAGCCGGATCGTTCTTCGCGAGAGATGCCGGAGGAGATCGAGGAGGTTCCGGTTCTGCGCAATTATATCCGATTGTTTGGAGAGTTCTATGTGTTGGACCGGGATGGAAATGATATAACCTCTCTATTTACCCCCAAATTAAAACAGCTGTTTATCTTGATTATGCTTCACTCTTCCCGTGGAGGTTTCGGAATATCGAGCAAGGACTTGACACGGATGATTTGGGGGAATGACAACCCCTCGAAAAGTACGAAGAGCCTTCGAAGCGTATCTATATTGAAACTCCGGAAGATATTGGAACGTATCGATACGGTCGAGGTCCTATTTAATGCGAATCGATATATTCTCCAGCTTTCGGAAGATGTCTATTGCGATTATTTGGCTTGTTTGGATTGGCTGAAAGATAAACGGGTACGGACTCAGCCGGACTTTGAATATTTCTATGATATTATCAGCAAAGGAGAAGTGTTCAAAGGGGAATCGTTTGATTGGATGGATGATTTTAAAAGTTATATCTGTAATAGTACGGTGGATGTCTTGTCTCGCTTTATCGACACTTACTCGATCGAGGATGAGGCGGATCGGGTGATCCAGATAGCAGACCAGATCCTTCTGAACGATCCTTGCAACGAGGAGGCTTTGCTCTATAAGATCAAAGCCTTGATTTACCAGAACAACTTCAAATTGGCCCGTTATGTGTACGACCGCTTTTGCGCTTTATACCAAGAGATGTATGGCGAGGCTTTCCCCTCTTCTTTTGAGCAGGTCGTACCGTCTTCGCTGATGAGTCAGCAATCTCCCCAGTAATATTATAGTGTGCCTGCTCATTGGCAGGACTGTGCCATCGCTATTGTCACACCTGTGCCATCGTTGTGGCAAGACCGTGCCACCGTTATGGCATGCCTGTGCCATCCGTGTGGCACTCCTCTGGCATTACAGTGACAAATGTATGCACCCCACTGATAGCGATCCTTTCGAATAGGGAGGCAGGTGCTATGCCTCTGACTTATCGAAGATTTTTATAAATATTTCTTGATTTATTTATGTCGCTGTTATTGCGTGAATTATGCTTTGTGCGGATATGAAATTTGCCTTAAATTAGCCCTAGGTTAATGCCTTGTTTAGCGTTCGTTAACTCATGGTTTACTGCTCCTCCCTATATTCGCTCTCGTTGTTTCGCACGAGGAAGCGAAGTTGTGTTTTACTATATATATTTTTTTTTCGACTTTAAATTTAATACTATGAGTAACACTATGTCTGACAAGAATTCGGTGAACTTCACACGTAGGGAGTTCTTAGGTACAGTAGCTGCAGCGGCGGCGTTTACAATCGTACCTCGTTCCGTTTTGGGTGGACCGGGCTATACGGCACCTAGCGATATGGTCAATTTGGCCGGTATCGGTGTGGGTAGCCAAGGTGGTGGCGATATACAGAATATCGCTACTCCGGATGTACCTATTAAAAGGAGATCTTTTGGTGGAGGCGGTATGCTGATGCAACCTTATGCGGGCATCCAGCCACCCAGACGGGAACGAAGAGCGTCGGATAATCCTGTGCAAATGGGAGATGCGGAGAAACAATCGTTTAAGCATGCGAATATTTATGCGCTATGTGATGTAGACCACGATTACTCCGGACATATCTTAGCGGGATACCCGAAAGCGAAGAAGTATACCGATTTCCGGGAAATGATCGACAAGGAGAAAGAGATCGATGCGGTATTGATCGGTACTCCGGACCACACCCATGCGGTTATTGCCGCTTATGCGATGAAAGCTGGTAAGCATGTATTTGTAGAGAAGCCGATGGCTAAGACGATTTATGAGACCCGTTTTTTGAGGGATCTGGCAAAGCAAACCGGTGTTGTTACCCAGATGGGTAACCAAGGGCATAATATTGAAGGGACTATGCAGACGGTCGAATGGATTCAAGGTGGTGTGATCGGTGACGTAAGGGAAGTTCATTTGTGGACAAACCGTCCGATGTGGCGCCAAGGTTATTTTGATCGTCCGGCGGGAGTGGATATACCGTCTAATCTTAACTATGACGTATGGTTGGGACCGGCCCCTGATAAACCTTATAATCCGGAGATGCTTCATTTCGCTTGGCGTGGATTATGGGATTACGGTACAGGCGCTATGGGGGATATGGGAGCTCATACCTTCGACGCTCCGATTTGGGCGCTTAATTTGGGTATGCCCACGAAAATACAAGCTACTTCCACCCCTTACAATAAGGACTATCTGCCACAATCGGAATGCGTGATGTATGAGTTCCCGGCTCGTGGGAATATGCCTCCGGTAAAGGTAACTTGGAGTGATGGGGGTATAAAACCGGCTCGTCCGGCGGAGTTGGAACCGAACCGCCAGTTAAGGGAAGCGCTTTATATAGGCGATAAAGGTCTGATCATGCATGGTACCCATGGAGCGGAGCCGCAACTGATACCGGAAAGACCGGGGTTCGTAGCTCCGGCGAAGACATTAAAGCGACCAAGTAATATTTATGTGGATTTTATCGAGGCGATAAAGGAAGGTCGCAAAGCCGCTAATGATTTTGAGGTATCCGCTAAATTGACGGAGATTATGTTGCTGACGAATGTCGCTGTCGCCGCGCAACGGTTGGATCTTACGTTGGAATATGACGCAGAGAATATGAGAATCACGAATTGTCCGGAAGCGAACGATTATTTCCACTATGAGTATCGTAAAGGCTGGAGCCTGTAAGGGACTTTCTTCTAAGGGTTAAGATTAATTTATAAATTGAATGGTTATGAATAAAGATGTGAACAATGGTCAGTCCAGACGTGAGTTTCTAGGAAGATCGGTCGCTGCTTTGGCGGCCGCGTCTTTCCTTCCGAGTGTTTTCTCTTGTACGGGGAAGAGTGTGGCGGCTCCCGCTCCGGTTGATACGGCGGCGGAGGCAGGCAAGGTTAACTCGAAGTTCGGTGGCGTGCAAATCGGCACGATCACTTATAGTTGGCGTTCCATGCCGGGTGGATTGGAGAATATCATCAAGTATTGCCAAGAGGCGAATATCAGTTCCATCGAGTTGATGGGAGGTGATCTGGAAGCTTATTTAGGAGCTCCGGAGAATCCGATGATGAAATTCTTCCGTCAGCAAGCTCCTCAACCCGCAGCGAAACCGGGTGAGAAACCTGCGGCTCCTCGTCGGATGGGTCCCCCGAAGTTTACTCCGGAGCAGCAGGCTGAGATCGATAAATATAAGGAAGCGGTGAAAGCGTGGCGTCTCGGGTTGGATCTATCAAAGGTAGAAGGTGCCCGTAAGTTATTGAACGAAGCAGGAATATCGGCGCATATCGTGAAGATGGAACCTTCCCGTATGGGTTCGGACGAGGAAATCGATTATGCGTTCAAGGTAGCCAAGGCCATGGGCGCTAAAGCCGTGACGGACGAGATTAATTTGGAGACGGCGAAAAGAGTCGCTCCATTTGCCGAGAAGCATGGGATGTATATGGCTTTCCATAATCATATGCAATATGCCGAAGAAGGGTTTAGTTGCGATCCGATCTTAGCGGTCTCTCCTTCTATTATGTTGAATTTTGACGCGGGCCACTTCTTTGGTTCTACAGGTATCCACCCGAATGAGATGATCAAGAAATATCATGATCGGATCTATAGTATCCACTTGAAAGACAAGACGGGGCCTACGACAGGGGACCAGCCGAATACGAATCAAGTATGGGGACAAGGGGAGATGCCGTTGGAAGACGTGCTCTTGTTGATCAAACAAGAGAAATGGCCTATCTATTGCGATATAGAACTGGAATATGATATCAAGCCTTGGTCTGACTCCGTGAAAGAGGTAGGCACTTGCGTGAAATATGCTCGACAAATATTGATGTAGATTATAGAATGTTGTCTTTGGTATGTCATTAATAGGTATAACGAAAGGGCCGGTTCCTGATGGAGCCGACCCTTTATTTTTCATTTATTGATCTCTTTTACCAAATTGGGCGCGCACTTAAAATGGACAATGGTTCTGGGGATCAACATTAAAGTCTCTCCGCTTTTCGGGTTTCTAGCCAACCTGCTTGTCTGCAAGCGGGGAGTATAAACACCGAAACCCTGTATACATACCTTTTCTCCGGCTCTCGTTTTCTCTAAGATGATGTTATTCAGTTCTTCCAATATGTACCGGATTTCTTCTTTGTCATTACCGACTCTTTTCGATAATTCCTCGATTAGCTGACTTTTATTCATATCGTATTATTTTTTGAGAAGTTTGTTCTTTGCTCTGTTGTTAAATATTTTTTCCTGTATTGCAAAGGCGATAAGCCCGTGTGCCTCCGAAAGAAGCGTCCCAACGAGGATTGGTTCGAAAACTGCGTCTTCTCAACAATCTCTTGGATATTCAAGGTAGAGTTGGTGAGTAATCCTTTTAATTCTAGGATCATATATTCCGTAATCCAATCTTTGGCGGATTTGCCGCTTACCTCCTTAACAACCATGGTCAAGTATTTAGGGGTGATGCATAGAGAGTTCGCGTAGAACGTCACGCTTCTGTTCACTTTGTAATTACTCATGACCAATTGAAAGAATTTGTGGGTCAGTTCTTTCTTGTGTACATCTATCGTTGCCGTACTGTCTAAAGAATTGACTTTATAATGGTTATATATATCAAGGAATAATATGCGAAGTAAGAGTATAACCGACTCTCTTCGATACAGGTTTTCCGGATCGACGGCTTTTCTTATAAGTAATTCAAAGAAGTCTACAAAGGAAAGAGTTTCCACGTCTTCCATCTTGAAATAGTAATGTTGCCTCATATAGAAAAAGAAATGTGGCGAGAAACGACTGATACCGCTTAATATATCAGTATAAAAGGATTCCGTGATCGTGAAATATCTGATTTGGAAATCTACGCTAACGTCCGTTAATGCGACCAATTGCCCCGGCAAGATGATGATGAGCTCTTTAGGGGTTATAATGTGCTTGTTGGAATAGATATCAATTTTAGCGTTTCCTTTTACACAATAGATGACAATCCCTAATCTTATATAAGAAGGGTAAGTGGTAATAGGGAGTTCTTTGGAAAGTGTAAAGATCTTGAAGTCCTTCTCCAAAGAATAATCAATACCACTATTCGGCTCAACTATTTTTTTAATATTTCCCGACATTCTTTTTGTCTATGTTTCTTATGTAAAATTATAACTTCGTCTTTTACTATATTTATCTAGTGGTTGTTTGGTATAATATTACAGAAATATAGGTCTCGTTTTGGCGTTTTTTAAAGTTTGGTTTAAATGATACCTTGAAAAATAACCGCTATTGGATGTTTTTGTTTGTAGGTCTAATACTTTTTTGCAAATACGGTTGAGGTGATGTTAGGGATAACTTGTATTCTAAGGGCTGTGCGAGCTGGATGGAATATGTGTTAGGAAATATTAGTAATTCAGGTTAAGGACAAGCGTGCGAGACAAGAACGGGAAGGATTGCCTCGCACGGCAGGCTTAGGTCGTCTTTTAGATAAACTTGAGTATATCTTCTGCCTTTTCCGCTATATGATCGGGTGCGTATTTCTCTAATTCCGTACGAGGGCGAAACCCCCATGTTACCCCACAGGAGGTCACTTCGCTGTTGATGGCGGTTTGCATGTCTACGTCCGAGTCACCGACATAAAGAGCGTTCTCTTTGGATATGCTCGCTCGTTCTACGATCTCATTGACGATACTGGGATCTGGCTTCGCCTTTACTCCTTCACGCTGTCCGAGAACCTCCGTAAATTGTATGGAAGGGAAGAAATGGGCGATGAGCTTACGGGTAGCGGCTTGATATTTATTAGAAGCGACCGCCAGTTTTATCCCTCTTTCCTGCAACAAGGCTAATAACTCAGGGATACCGGGGTAGGGAACGCTGCGATCTGTGTTATGCAGATCGTAATGCTTCAAGAACTCTTCCCTTACCTTTAGTATATTCTCTTCCGTCTTTTCACCTTCGGGTAACGCACGTTCGAATAATTTGTTGATGCCGTTTCCTACGAAGAAGTTATACTCCTTTACGTCATGTGTTGGAAAGCCGTTTTGCCGCAACGCATGGTTCGTGCTATGGGCTAAATCCGCGATCGTATTTAATAATGTTCCGTCAAGATCGAATATTACTAACTTTTTCATTTTAGTTTTCTGGCAAAATTAATGGAATGTAGAGATATACTTTCCCTTTCGACTGATAAAATAGATGAACCGATTTAAAAATAGATAAAAGTATTAGGTCATATATAAGATATTTGTATCTTTAGGACAGGAATAGAAATCCTTTGTAATATATTGTATAACCTAAAATTGGAACATCATGGGAAAGAATCAATTAATTCACGGGAATGAATTTCATTTGCTGAAACAAGCTGAGATTCATAAAGCTACAGGTAAATTAGTCGAGTCACTAAACTTGGCAGCCGGTTCTACGGGAGGTTTTGATATTTATAAAGTTGTAGAGGCTTATTTTACGGATTTAGAGAAAAGAAAGGAGATCAATGATTTGTTGGGTATTTCCGAGCCATGTGAGACACGTGTCACGGAAGAATGCTTTTCTTAAATAAGCCGCAGTAGGAATAACATAGAAAAAGGAGATACCTGAATCAGATATCTCCTTTTATTATATCTCAAAGAAGAATCAATTACTTACCAGAAAGTTTTTCTTTCAAAGCAGCCAATTCCTCGATGTCACCTAATGTAGTCTTTTCAACCGGACCGGTTACCATTCCAGATTCCTCTTCTTTTTTACCACCACGTTTTGAGGATGCCTTCTTTTCAGAAGTTGCCTTAGCGCCTTTTTGCTCATCTTCAAAGATGCGGCTGTGAGAAAGGATGATACGTTTAGCTTCCTTGTTGAACTCGATTACCTTGAATGAAAGTTTCTCATCTACTTGAGCTTGAGAACCATCTTCTTTTACAAGGTGCTTCGGAGTAGCGAAACCTTCTACGCCGTAAGGCAAAGAGATTACGGCACCCTTATCCAATACTTCGATGATTGTACCTTCGTGGATAGAACCAACCGTGAAGATTGTCTCGAATACATCCCAAGGATTCTCTTCCAATTGCTTGTGGCCTAAGCTTAAGCGACGGTTTTCCTTATCGATTTCCAATACTTGAACTTCGATCTCTGCTCCGATCTGAGTGAATTCAGACGGATGTTTGATCTTCTTCGTCCAAGACAAGTCAGAGATGTGGATCAAGCCGTCAACACCTTCCTCGATTTCTACGAATACACCGAAGTTAGTGAAGTTACGAACCTTAGCCGCATGACGAGAACCTACCGGGAAGCGCTCCTCGATGTTTTCCCAAGGATCAGCCTTCAATTGCTTGATACCAAGAGACATCTTACGCTCGTCACGATCCAAAGTCAAGATTACGGCCTCGATCTCGTCGCCAACCTTCATGAAGTCTTGAGCGGAACGCAAGTGCTGTGTCCAAGACATCTCTGAAACGTGGATCAAACCTTCTACGCCCGGAGCGATCTCGATGAACGCGCCATAGTCAGCCATAACGACAACTTTACCCTTAACCTTGTCACCAACCTTCAAGTTCGTATCCAAAGCATCCCATGGGTGCGGAGTCAATTGCTTCAAGCCAAGAGCGATACGTTTCTTCTCGTCGTCGAAGTCCAAGATAACAACATTGATCTTCTGGTCAAGCTGAACGATTTCTTCCGGATGAGAAACACGTCCCCAAGAAAGGTCTGTGATGTGGATCAAACCGTCTACGCCACCCAAGTCGATGAATACACCGTAAGAAGTGATGTTTTTAACAGTTCCTTCCAGAACCTGGCCTTTTTCCAGTCTAGAGATAATGTCTTTCTTCTGTGCTTCAAGCTCTGCTTCGATAAGAGCTTTGTGAGATACAACAACGTTTTTGAATTCTTGGTTGATCTTCACGATCTTGAATTCCATTGTCTTACCTACGAATACGTCATAGTCGCGGATAGGTTTAACGTCAATCTGAGAACCCGGTAAGAATGCTTCGATACCGAATACGTCAACGATCATACCGCCCTTAGTACGACATTTGATGTAACCTTTGATAATTTCGTCTTTTTCAAGAGCTTCGTTAACACGATCCCAAGAACGTGTAGCGCGAGCTTTCTTGTGAGAAAGGATCAACTGTCCTTTTTTGTCTTCCTGGTTTTCGATGTATACTTCTACTTCGTCACCAATTTTCAGATCCGGATTGTAACGGAATTCCGCCATTGATACAACACCGTCTGATTTGAAACCGATGTTCACTACAACTTCACGTTTGTTCATTGCAGTAACGGTTCCCATAACGACTTCCTTATCCTTTACAGTGTTCAGGGTTTCGTCATACGTTTTTACAAGGTCGTCCTTGCTTACGTCACCGTAAGATTCGCCCATTTCATAGGCGTCCCAGTTGAAATCGTCAACCGGCTGAATGTTCTTTAAATTTTCCATTCTCTAATTGTTAATACTTAAGTTTGTTTTAATTAGTAAGTTAGACATTATGTTGTCATCTCTCAAAAATCGGGGCAAAGGTAACTCTTTTTTCTGATAGACAATAGTTTTACTTAAGATTTCTTTCAGTGATTACCTGCTGTGAGCTTTCTCAACTATACTTTGATGATAGGCGGGTAATATTCTGTGTTATCTTTAGTTTACTGTTTGTTGTCGTTTTTTTCCTGGATAGGCATTACGAAATTGGTATTTGATGTAGTAAATTGATTGTGTATATAAAGAACTTCCCAGGGGTAAATGGTTTTCAGTGTTTCCTTGAAAGCCTCTGTTGCTGCATGATTGTTGCCTGCCACTTTTTCGTTTTCCGACTTGATGTAAAGGAGTTCTACATCACAATCTGATAAATGTCCATCTTCTGTTACCTGTAAGTTACGGATATAGAAAGAGAATCGCCATCCTTTATATTCCGGAAACAGTGACCAGGGGAATCGTTCGATTATCTCATGCTGAGCATCTTTCAAAGTTAGTCCTGACTTTTTATAATTATGGTAAATCTCGGATTGCAGGACTAGCCCGTTTTGTAAGGTTATGATTTGTTCCGTTTCCGTATTGCGGTTGAATCCGGAATGTACATATCTTATCAGTTCCCCTTGTGCAGCACGAAGTTCTCCTGTATACCAACGGGCATGTATTTTGCCTTGTTTGTAATAAGGGGCAAAAACTGTTTTTAACTGTTCGGCTTCAAGAGTTAATGTGGAGTCTTTTAGTAATTCTTTTTTATCGTAAATACAAACCTCTATTTTTTGTAGAAACAGACTGTCGTTTTGTATCTCCCAAAAAGCAGTGTAACCATCCCAATTAGCAGTCGAAACACAATGATTCTCCGGCAGGAATACTGCAAATTGTGCATATAAGGTTGAGTCAGCCCAAATAGGCTTGTTCAATAATCCCCAACTTTTCTCTTGAATGTAAATGACGTCGCCGGACAATCCAGTGGCATTTACCTGTAAAAAGGCAAACAGAAATAAAAGTATGACCGATATTGTTCGCTTTTTCATACGCGTTAATTGAGGTTATGATTTGCCTTTATGAAACAGCTTCCTCAATCTGTAGTCGAGGAACAGGAGCAGCAAGGCCAGTATGCCGATATAGAAATAGAAGCTGAAGATGCCTGTATCTATTTGGGGCCACCGGATTTGTATTTCGGCAGTTTCGGGCAGGCCTATGTAATAAAGTATAAGGGCGATAGCCATACCTAGCATGCCAAGCGAAGCGATGACGACAGCTGCCAGCCCGAAACGCTCGTTGCGCTTCTGCACTTTGGCGGCTTCGCTAGTAATCTGCTGCATGACATTCAGGCGGAAGGATGCGGGCAGTTCCTCTTCCGGCAGTTGGTTAAACAGCTTTTCCAGTATGTCCGGGTTGTCTTTATGCGTATCCATTTTTATTGATCCTCCATTCCTTTGATTAATACAAATAACTTTTTCCGTATGCGGTGCAACTTCACTTTGACGTTGGATGCACTGAGGCCGGTGATGACGGTCAGTTCTTCTATCGATTTCTGTTTCATATAGAAGAGCATGATCATTGCCCTTTCTTCCGGAGGAAGCAAGGTAAGCGTGTGTTCCAGTTTCTCCACTTGGTCGTTTTCCGATGTGCGGCCGAGCAGTATGCTGACTTCCTCTTCCGATACATTCTCAATCTGCGACTCCTCGATGGCGATGAACTCCTGCTTCTTTCGGCGGAGTTCGGATATGGCCGTGTTGTAGGCAATCCGGTAAATCCAAGTGGAGAAGCTACAGTCGGCTTTGAACGACGGCAAGTTACGAAAAACTTTCATAAATACATCTTGCGCCAGTTCTTCCGCATCTTCCTTATTACGTACCATTTTAAGGATTAACGAATGAACCGGACGGCTGTATCTATCCAGAAGGCAGGCAAAACAACCTGTATCTCCCGCGGCTACTCTTTCTATATAATATGCGTCGCTATACAACTCCATTCTACCTTATGGACGCAAGTTCGGTAATTTGGTTACAACTTCCAACTATAAAAATACGAAATAAATCATTTATGTATTTTATCATCTCTAACTGTAACCTTTTCTGCCAAACTGCGTCAAACTAATAAACGAATTAATAAAACATTTAATATTTACTGCTATGATGAATTTTATTATGGTTCCGCTTATTATCGGAATAATTTGTGCCGGTATTTACGGCTTGTTCGAATTGTTTGTACGGAAAAAAGAGAGATTGGCTATTATTGAGAAGATCGGAGATAAGCTGGATCCTTCTGCTTTTGATGCTAAAATCGGTTTACCCCGCTTGAGTACAAATTTCTCTTTTAGCTCATTGAAAGCGGGTTGCCTGCTGGTGGGAGTCGGTTTGGGTATATTGTTCGGATTCTTTTTGTCAATATCTACAGAAGCATGTGATAATTACGAGATGCAAAGTGCTGTATATGGAGCTTCCGTTCTATTATTCGGTGGACTAGGCTTGATCATCGCCTTTGTTTTAGAAATGAAACTTTCAAAAGACAAAAATAAATAATCCAGTGAGCCGTATATTAAATAAGGGTGAGGGTATATCCTCACCCTTATTTTTTGTCTATTGTCATCAATTGCTTACTTTTGATGAATTATTAATCCTTTGATCTGACTGATTATGAAAACGAAATTATTCCTTTTTTTTATGATTTGCCTTTGTCTTTCCTGTATAAAGCAGAGTCGTATCATCGATTATCCGGTGATAGATAATAAAAATACAACAATGATGGAACTCTACAGAGTGGAACTGATGGATACGGCTACTATCCTCTATGCAGAAATGTATAACCATCCGAATTATTGGGTACGCCTTTCTTCTGGTGCCTATTTGGAAGGCCTAACTTCAGGAAAAAAATATAAATTATTGAAATCAGCGGATATGGAATTGGATAAAGAAGTCTATATGCCTGAGTCTGGTAATAGTTCGGTTACCTTGTTATTTGAACCTGTTGATCCGAATGAAGATGCGATCAGTTTTATCGAAGGACCGGAGAAAGGAGATTTTCGTATTGAAGGAATACACTTGAAGAAAGAACTGGCTAAACCCGGTACCTTTGAATGTATATTGGAAGGCGAGATAATAGACCGTCCGCAAAGTTCCCGCCTTACACTAATACGTACCGGAAAAGATATGCGTACCACCCCGTTTATATCGATACCTGTCAGGGATGGTAAGTTCAATTATACGCTCATTACCGATGAAAACGAGATGTATGAATTAGTATTTTGGGATGAACAACTGAATGGAGCCTGGCGTCCGACTTATTTTATTTCGGAAAAAGGAACTTTGCATTTCACTCTTTATCCAATGGAACATCGTCCACATAGTGTTATGCAGGCAGACGGTGCTTTGAATAAGGAAGAAATTCGTATACAGAAGGAAATAGAAAAACTTTACCCTGTAACCCGGCTAGAAGAGGAAAGGGATGAACTGGAAAAAAAGGAACATTACTTTTCGAAAGAAATATATGATTTGAAAAAACTGATGTCGGATGCAAAGACTGATGAAGACAGGCAAAAATTATACTCAGAATACGAGCGGTTGTGTAATGCTGGAAAAGAATATTCTGAAGAAGGTCTTGTGTTGAATAAAAAATTCGAACAATATTTTGATGGTATACAGAAATGGAAGCTTGACTATATAAAAAAGGAATCGACTGTGAATGGTTTATGTCTTTTGAAGCAAATGCTTGATCATGCAGTGATGATGGCTCGTTATTATCCAGGTAAAGAGGAGTTTCCGGCTTATTCTGAAATATTTGAAAGCAATTATAAGGAAAAATTTGCTTCTCACCCTTATGTGAAAGATATAGAACGGATCATTGCCAGCATGAATGTAAAAGTGGGTGGTTCCTATATTGATTTTACAGCTCCAGATTTGAATGGAAATATGATAAAGCTTTCCGATCAAATAAAAGGGAAAGTGGCTTTGATTGATCTGTGGGCTTCTTGGTGTGGACCCTGCCGTCGGTTATCATCTAGTATGATACCGGTTTATGAAATGTTTAAAAATAAGGGATTTACAGTTGTCGGTATTGCCCGTGAAAACAATAATACAGACGCCATGAAGAAGGCGATTGAGCAGGATAAATATCCTTGGCTGAATCTGGTCGAGCTGAACGATAAAGGGAATATCTGGGAGATGTATGGTGCTGGTAACAGCGGTGGTTGTACGTATCTGGTGGATAGAGAAGGGATGATTCTGGCTATCCATCCTACAGCCGAGGAGGTAACTAAGATTTTGAAGGAAGTATTGTAAACAATAAGAGAAAATAAAAAAATACCGGAGAATGGCAATCAGCTGCCGTTCTCCGGTATTTTTTATTTTTAATCAGAGTTTGTTTTATAAATAGATCTCTCCAAAGAACTCGGGACGATGGAAGTCCGGTGCCGGAACGTCGATAGGATTCCAGCTCACGTAATGGGGAAACTCTGTATCATCGGCACATTTGTAAAAATTGCCAAGTATCTTTTCCGGCAGATTTTCCGGATCGAGTCCCATTAATTGGAATGGGATGGCTACAACCAACTCCCAGGAGTGTACCCCTAGCTTTTCGGTGAATGGTTTATTTTCCAGTGATGAATACCTGCGGATAGAAGCATATTCGTCAGTGGTCAATGATCGTTTGATCTCCCGTGACTGCCGGCGGGCTGCATCACAGGTTCCGATACAGTTGAATTCGAAATTCATGTAGTTGTGATCTTCTACTGTCTTCATAAAAAACTCTACACAACTATCGGTGTAAACAGGTGAGCCATCCACATTATGAAGTGCTTTTAATGAATTACCTTTTACAAAATAGCGTATGTATAAATTGATATCTGATCGTGCAATATCAAATGCAACAATCGGTTTGTAAGGATATTCCTTCCAGTTGATTACATCGATATACTCTCTGTGCGCTTTGCTTTCCAGCAAATATCCTGCGGATGATAAATCCAAAACATCCAGTGTTACTAAATACGGAACTTTAAGCTTCTTCATGTTAATTATAGATTTGGAGCAATGGCAAATGGAAATATGAGGTAAGGAGAACTGATAATACTCCTACAATAGCCAAAATAATAATGACTGTACCTACAATCCGATTTAACAACCATATTCCTCGTACATTAAACCACTTTTTTAATTTAGCAACTATATATGTGATACCGAACCACCATAGAACGGCACCTAAACCAATACATGCGATCCCTGCTAACAACATCCAGACGGAATGATCCGGCAACACAAATCCAAAGCGTGCAAATAGACCTATATACAGAAGCACGATTAAAACGTTGCTAAAGGTAAGAAGAAAAGCTGTAATAAAATCCTGTGTGAACGATAACTTTTTTTCACGTTGCTTTTTTAAGTTTTTTACAGGATTGGATTGGTATATATAGTAACCGAAAAGTCCGAGAACGATGCTTCCCAT
>ERZ812616.1449-NODE-1449-length-25319-cov-10.704916_pt1 | contig 25319 bp, 14 predicted proteins | sample MGYA00376249_ERZ812616 | MGnify/ENA primary metagenome ERZ812616 (study PRJEB26924, sample SAMEA4378265) | human gut metagenome | biome: human gut; feature: human-associated habitat; material: faeces | place: China | collected 2013 ...
TCAGTCTACGCGCTAAGAGCCGCCTTCGGCGGTTGCGCTCCGACACGCGCCTGCGTGCGCAGCCCCTCGGGGGAAGGCTTTAAGAAGGTTACGACCCATCAAAAATTTATCTGTGGGGAGAAATTTATGAAATACGACTTTAAAACAGTTGAGGCCAAATGGCAGAAGGTCTGGGAGGACGAGGATACCTTCCATGCCGAGATCGACCATTCCAAGCCGAAATTCTACGCGCTGGTCGAGTTCCCGTACCCGTCCGCCGCGGGCCTGCACGTCGGCCATCCGCGCAGCTACACCGCGCTGGACATCGTCGCGCGCAAAAAGCGTCAGTGCGGCTATAACGTCCTGTACCCCATGGGCTGGGACGCCTTCGGCCTGCCTACCGAGAACTACGCCCTGAAAAACCACATCAACCCCGAGATCGTCACCGCCCAGAATGTGGCCCGCTTCAAGAGCCAGCTCAAGGCGCTGGGCCTGTCCTTTGACTGGGACCGTGAAATCAACACCACCGACCCCGAGTATTACAAGTGGACCCAGTGGATTTTCATCCAGCTGTTCAAGAAGGGCCTTGCCTACAAGAAGGAAACCACAGTCAACTACTGCACCGGCTGCAAGGTCGTTCTGGCCAATGAGGAGGTTGTCAACGGCGTCTGTGAGCGCTGCGGCAGCCCCGTTGTCCAGAAGAACAAGAGCCAGTGGATGCTGAAGATCACGGCCTACGCAGACCGCCTGATCAACGACCTGGACGACGTCGATTACATCGACCGCGTCAAGACCCAGCAGCGCAACTGGATCGGCCGCAGCCACGGCGCCGAGATCAACTTCGACACCACCGCGGGCGACACCCTGACGGTCTACACCACCCGCGCGGACACGCTGTTCGGCGCGACCTACATGGTCATCAGCCCCGAGCACGCCTTCATCAAAAAGTGGGTCGACGCGGGCCTTATCCGGAACGCCGACGCCGTCGCCGCCTATCAGGAGGAGGCCGCCCGCAAGTCTGACTTCGAGCGCACCGAGCTGAACAAGGAAAAGACCGGCGTTGTCGTCGAGGGCGTCAAGGGCATCAACCCCGTCAACGGCAAGGAGATCCCCATCTTTATCTCCGACTACGTCCTGGCAACCTACGGCACCGGCGCCATCATGGCCGTGCCCGCCCACGACACCCGCGACTGGGAGTTTGCCAAAAAGTTCGGCCTGCCCATCATCGAGGTCGTCAAGGGCACTGTGCCCAGCGACCTCGACAAGGAGGCCTTCACCGACGTGGCCACCGGCACGCTCGTCAACTCCGACTTCCTGAACGGCCTGTCCGTTGAGGATGCCAAGAACAAGATGTACGCCTGGCTCGAGGAGAACGGCAAGGGCCACAAGCAGGTCAACTTCAAGCTGCGCGACTGGGTGTTCAGCCGCCAGCGCTACTGGGGCGAGCCTATCCCCATGGTCTATTGCGACAAGTGCGGCTGGGTGCCCCTGCCCGAGAGCGAGCTGCCCCTGCGCCTGCCCGAGATCAAGGACTTTGAGCCGGGCGAGAACGGCGAAAGCCCGCTGGCGCGCCATACCGAGTGGGTCAGCACGACCTGCCCCTGCTGCGGTGCCCCCGCCAAGCGCGAGACCGACACCATGCCCCAGTGGGCCGGTTCGAGCTGGTACTTCCTGCGCTACTGCGACCCGAAGAACCACGACGCCATCGCCAGCAAGGAGGCGCTCGAGTATTGGAGCCCCGTGGACTGGTACAACGGCGGCATGGAGCACACCACCCTGCACCTGCTGTACAGCCGTTTCTGGCACAAGTTCCTGTATGACATCGGCGTTGTGCCCACCAAGGAGCCGTACCAGAAGCGTACCTCCCACGGCATGATCCTGGGCCTGAACCCCCATGCCTTTGAGAACCAGCCCGATGCTGAGCGCAAGCGCCTGCTGGCCGAGTACGGCGACGAGAAGGGCGCGCGCAAGGCCCTTGTCGAGAAGTACGGCGAGATGGCCGAGCACCCCATCGTCAAGATGTCCAAGTCCCTCGGCAACGTCGTCAACCCCGACGATGTGGTCAACGAGTACGGCGCCGACACGCTGCGCCTGTATGAGATGTTCATCGGCGACTTTGAGAAGGCCGCCCCGTGGAACACCTCCTCCATCAAGGGCTGCAAGCGCTTCCTCGATAAGATCTGGTCGATGAGCGAGAAGCTCGTTCCCGGCGAGGGCGTCCGCCCCGAGCTGGAGGCTGTTGCCAACCGCACCATCAAGAAGGTCGGCGAGGACATTGACGCGCTGAAGGCCAACACCGCCATTGCCCAGCTGATGATCTACGTCAACGCGCTGAGCGATCAGGGGGGTGCGACCAAGGCCGAGTACGAGGTCCTGCTGGAATTGCTGAACCCGTTTGCGCCCCACATGACCGAGGAGCTGTGGCAGCAGCTGGGCCACACCGAGCAGCTGGCCTACCACGCCTGGCCGACCTACGACGAGGCCAAGTGCGTCGAGCAGACGATTGAGATCGCCGTGCAGGTCAACGGCAAGGTCAAGGCCCGCATCAAGGTGCCCGCCGCCATCGAGAACGCGGACGCCATCGCCGCCGCCAAGGCCGAGCCCGCCGTAGCCGAGGCAATCGCCGACAAGACCATTGCCAAGGAGATCTATGTCAAGGGCAAGCTGGTCAATATCGCGGTCAAAGGCTAAAATTTTATAAGCACTCTAAGGCAGAGCGAAGGCTCTGCCTTTTTTGGTGGGCGGCTGCCGCAAAGTTCCCCGGAGCGGTCAAGACCGCTCCCTACAAAGCACCCGTGGACGCGGTACTGTAGGGAGGGGTCTTGACCCCTCCGATGATGCTGCCGCTATTGCGATGCAAATATTTCGCCGCCCCTAACAAAGCGCACGTGGTTCAATAGTCCCTGTTTACAAACTCCGTCAACTACGGTATAATAAAAAATACTAAATTTCTTGACGAAAGCAGGTCACACCATGCTCATCAGTCTGATCGTACCCTGTTACAATGAAGAAGAAGCGATGCCGCTTTTTTATAAAGAAGCCTCCCGCGTGGCGGCGGAGATGAAAGCCAGCCACGGCGTGGAGTTTGAGTTTATCTTTGTGGACGACGGCTCCCGCGACGGCACGCTGCGCGTCGCGCGTGAGCTGCACGCGCAGGACCCCCGCGTGCGGTATGTCTCGTTCAGCCGCAACTTCGGCAAGGAGGCCGGTATCTACGCGGGTTTACAGGCCGCCAAGGGTGATTACGTCGCCACGATGGACGCCGATCTGCAGGACCCGCCCGCGCTGCTGCCGCAGATGCTGGACACGCTGCTGACCGGCGAGTACGACTGTGCCGCCACCCGCCGCACGACCCGCAAGGGCGAGCCGCCGCTGCGCAGCTGGTTTGCCCGCAAGTTCTACCAGATCATCAACAAGATGTCCGATACGGAAATTGTCGACGGTGCGCGGGATTTCCGCCTGATGAGCCGCAAAATGACCGACGCTGTGCTCAGCATGGCCGAGTACAACCGCTTCAGCAAGGGCATTTTCAGCTGGGTCGGCTTCAAGACCAAGTGGTTCGACTATGAGAACATCGAGCGCGTCGCCGGTACGACCAAGTGGAATTTCTGGGGCCTGTTCAAGTACTCCATCGAGGGCATCGTCGGCTTCTCGACCACGCCGCTGCTGATCGCGGCGGGGGCGGGCGTGCTGTTCTGCATCCTCGCGTTCATCGGCATCCTCTTTGTCGTCGTCCGTGCGCTGATGTTCGGTGACCCGACCTCCGGCTGGCCCAGCATGGTCTGCATCATTCTGCTGTGCAGCGGCGTCCAGCTGTTCTGCACCGGCATTGTGGGCGAGTACCTCGCCAAGACCTACCTGGAGGTCAAGCACCGTCCCATCTACATCGTCGCCGAGACCGAAGAGGACAAAAAGTAAATCATGCGAGATATGACCAAGGGTGCCCCGCTGGGGCACCTCTTTCTGTATGCGCTGCCGCTGCTGCTGGGAAACTGGCTGCAGCTGGCGTACAATGCGGTGGATTCCATCATCGCGGGGCGGTTCATCGGGCAGGACGCGCTGGCCGCCGAGGGTGTGGCCGGGCCGGTCATGAATCTGGTGATTTTGGCCATCAGCGGCCTGTGCATCGGCGCGGGCGTACTGATGAGTGAGGCGTTCGGCGCAAAGCGGACCGCCCGCTTAAAAGAGACGTTGGCAACGACGCTGCTGTTCGGCGCGGCGCTCTGCTGTGCCGCCGCGGCGCTGGGCTGTGCGCTGACGCCGTGGATCCTGCGCGCGCTGGCCGTGCCGGACTCGATTTTTGGCATCACCGGCATCTACCTGCGCATCACGTTCCTGGGTGCGCCGTTCACGTTTTTCTATAACGCACTGGCGGCGGGCCTGAAAAGTGTCGGCGACAGCAAAACGCCGCTGAAATTCCTGGCGTTCTCCGCCGTGCTCAACGCGGTGCTGGATCTCATTTTAATTGGCGGGCTGGGCTTTGGCATTGTGTGTAGCGCCGTGACCACTGTCGTGGCCGAGGCCGCCAGCGCGCTGCTGGCCGCCGTCTACATGGCACGCCGCGTGCCGGAGCTCTGCCCCGGGCAGGGGCAGTGGCACATCCGTCGCGACCTGCTGGGGCCGATTTTGCGCTACGGCGCGGTGACGGCGGTGCAGCAGGCCGTGCAGCCGATCTGCAAGGTGCTCATTCAGGGGCAGGTCAACGCGCTGGGGGTCGGGGCTATCGCGGCGTTCAACGCGGTCACGCGGGTGGACGATTTTGCCTTCACGCCGGAGCAGAGCATTGCCACGGCCATTACGACCTACATTGCCCAGAACCGCGGCGCCGGGCAGACCGCCCGCATCCGCCGCGGCTTTGCGGTGGGCCTGCGGCTGGAGCTGGGCTATTGGCTGCTGATGGGCAGCCTGACGCTGCTGCTGCGCCGGGGCATCCTGTCCCTGTTTGTGGCAGGGGAGGGAGCCGCCGACGTCATTGCACTGGGCAGCACGTATCTGGGCTGGATGGCGGTGTTCTACGCCCTGCCCGCGCTGACGAACGGTTTCCAGGGCTTTTACCGCGGCATGGGCAAGATGACGACGACGCTGATCGGCACCTGCTTACAGGCGGGGCTGCGCGCTGCCGCTGCTGCGGTGCTGGCCCCGCGGGTGGGCCTGCCCGGCATCGCCTTTGCCTGTGCCTTCGGCTGGTGCGTTATGCTGGCGTTTGAGGTGCCGTATTATTTTTGGACGTGCAGGGAGTGGAAATTGTATAAGGGCAATACTGCATAATTCTAAGTGCCGATACGGCGAGCGAGGTGCGGCAAAGAACGGCGGTCAGGAAGCTGGCCGCCGCTTTTTTATTCTGTAAAATTCCCCAATATCCCGCGTTTCCGATTGTAATTTCTTCGACAAAATGCTACACTAATAGTATCTATCCACAGCATAAAATCTGCCCAAGAGAGGTAACGCACCGTGCCAGAAGAACGCAAAGTCTACCGCCGCCCTGCCCGGACGGCTGCGCCCGCCCCGCAGGCCGGGCAAACGGCCCCGCGCCCCGACGCGCCCCCGCCGCCGAAGAAAAAGAAACGTCCCGGCGCCAAACGCCGCCGCAGCCGCCTTGTGCTGGGGCTGTGTTTGCTCTGCCTGCTGGTCGTGGTCATTGTGTCGGTGGTGCTGGTGCGCTGCTCGGCAGAGGAGAAAGGCCCCGCCGAGGCGGACTTCGGCACGCCCGCCGCGGCCTGGCAGAAGAACGATCTGGGCTACTACTTCAACACAAGCGGCCGGGCCATGCCCGCCGCGGTGCTCAAAGGCATGGACGTATCCAAGTTCCAGGGCGAGATCGACTGGGAAAAGGCCAAGGCTGCCGGCATCGACTTTGCCATCATCCGCTGCGGCTTCGGCGGCGAGTGGGACGGCCAGGAGGAAAACTGGGCGCAGGATGACCCCCAGTGGCGGCGCAACGCAGACGAATGCACCCGGCTGGGCATCCCGTTCGGCGCGTACCTTTATTCCTACGCCACGACGGTGGAGGAGGCCCGCAGCGAGGCCGACCACGTCGCGCGGCTGCTGGGCCTGACCGCCCCGCCGCAGGAGGGGCTGGACGACTACACCGCCGCGCCCTACCAGCTGAGCTACCCGGTCTACTACGACCTCGAGGATAAGTACATCAGCGGCGTTTTCCCCTCCGAGATGGCCGAGATCACGCAGGCGTTCTTTGACCGCCTGACCGAGTACGGCTACACCGGTGCGCAGGGGCTGTATGCCTCCCGCAACTGGGTGCGCGCCCGCATGACCGATCCCTCCTTTGACAAATGGCGTGACAACCTCTGGATCGCGCGGTTCTCCGACGATCTGGACTACGCGGGCACCTACGATATGTGGCAGTGTACCTTCAGCGCCCCGGGCGCGGACTACGGTGTCCAGAGCGAGACGGTGGATCTGGATTTTGTCATGAGACCGTTCAAATTTACCGGCGTATCCGCCTGCAACGGCAAGACCGCCGCGCCGGTGCTCCTGAACGATACCTACACCGACGAGCTGCACATGGACGGCAAGGATGCCTACGCCACACTGGCGACGAACGAGCCGGGCGAGGAGGACGGCGGACGCAGGGTCTACTGGACGACGAGCGACAAGACCGTAGCCACCGTGGACAAAAACGGCACGGTCCGCGCCCGCACCGACAGCGGGGAATGCACGATCACGGCCACGCTGGCCGACGGCACCGAGAGCCTGACCTGCCGCGTGCGGGTTGGGGACATCATGGTCCCGATCTTTGCCACGGCGGGCCTGCGCGGGGACCGCGCCACGCTGGCGGACGCCGCCGCGCTCAAGGGCGCGGCCCCGGATTCCATCCTGCTGGACGCGGGCGACAGCCTGCACGGCACCGAGAGCGCCAGCCTGACCGGCGGTATGGATATGCTGTCGGCGTTCTCGGCAGCGGGGTACGACCTGCACGCCATGGCGCTGACCGACTTTGCCTACGGCACGACCCGCCTGGTCAGCGATGCCAACATGGGCAGAGGCCCGTCGCTGGCGTCCAACCTGCTGAACAACGAGGGCACCGCTGTGTTCTACCGCTCCACAAGCTGGAGCCGCAACCGCGTGACCAATGGCCGCTACACCGTCGTGGAGCGCGCGGGGTATAAAATCGGCTTCTTTGTGCTGAACGACCCGGCGCAGGCTGCGGCCATCTCGGCGTCCAACGGGGAGTTCATCACGGCCCGCGACTGGAACGACACCGCCGCCGAGCAGATCACCGCCCTGCAGAACGCCGGGTGCGATGCCATCCTTGCGATTGTCTCCACCGCCCCGGCGGGCGACTGGCAGAAGGCCCTGCTGAGCCAGGGCGTGACGGCCATTATTGACGGCACAACGGCGGAAAACGGCACGAACGTGCTGGGCGCGGACCTGGGGCTGACCGGCGTGGCGCAGCTGGACCTGGTCTTTACCCAGGGCGGCGGCTGCCGCGTCGAGGTCCGGCAGCCTGTGGCGGCTGCCGAGATGGAGAGCCGCCGTGCCACCTGGCTGGCGATGAGCACCGCCGACGCCGCGCAGGCCGACACCGCCGCCGATGCCGCCGACCCCGGCAAGGACACCGAGGCCGTGGGCGGCAGTGACACCACCGCTCCCACCGAGACGGCAGACGAGGCCCAGCAGGCCGGTGCGGACGCCTATACCAGCGCCGCGGCGGAGATCGCCACGCTGGACGCCGACGACCAGAGCATCCTCTACACGCCGCTGTTCACCTACGCGGCGAACCCCGACGCCAACAAAACCATCAGCTTCGGCAACTATCTGGCGGCGCTCTACGCCGAGATCGTCACAAATGACCCGGCCACGGGGCTGCCGGAGGGGGCGTCCGTCGAGGCGTTCGCGGGCGGCGTGACCGAGCCGGAATACGGCGAGATCACCCGCGGGGATTTGATGGCCGCCCTGCCCGCGACAGCGCGCATTCAGCTGGTCAGCACCACCGCAGAAGCCGCCCGGGCGCTGGCCGACGGCGGCACGGTCAGCCGCGTCTACCAGAACAGTCTGACCGAGTACGCCCCCGAGGGGGATGTAGTCTACATCGTCACCGACACGGCGACTCTGGCCGGTCTGGGTGCGGAGTACACGGTCCTGCGCGATTACGGCGATGTCTTTTGGAGCGTTCGGATGAACATCAACGACCTGACCGCCAACTTTACCACAGAGTTTGTGCTGCCGGAGGCCCCGCAGTACGGGGTCGGACGCAGAGGCTGAACCGGGGACGGTAGCCTTCCGCCAACTTTCCGAACCCTTCCGGCCTGCTTCGCGGCCACCTCCCCTGATGGGGAGGCTTTCCTCGCGGGCTCCGCCCGCGCAAAAAGGCTCCCCTTTTAGGGAAGCTGGCCGAGCTTGCGAGGCCTGAAGGGTCCCGACAGGCTTTCCGTGGCCGCCCATTCCCGGTTTTTCCCCCTCGCAACATCCCCAAATAAAGGAGGTTCTCCCACATGAAGCTCACATTCTTAGGCGCTGACCGGGAAGTGACCGGCAGCTGCACACAGCTGGAGGCGGCGGGACACCGCTTTCTGATCGACTGCGGCATGGAGCAGGGCCGCGACGTGTATGAGAACGCCGACCTGCCCTGCGCGCCCGGCACCTATGAGGCACTGCTGCTGACCCATGCGCACATCGACCACTCGGGCCGCATCCCGTACCTGTACAAAAACGGCTACCGCGGCCCCATCTATACCACCGATGCGACCCGCGACCTCTGCGCCATCATGCTGGAGGATTCCGCCCACATTCAGGAGCAGGAGGCCGAGTGGAAAAACCGCAAGGCCATGCGCAGCGGCGCCGAGATGATCGAGCCGGACTACACCGTCGAGGACGCGCAGAACGTCATGAAGCAGTTTGTGCCCTGCCCCTATGAGGCGTGGCAGACGCTGTTCGACGGGCCAACCGGCAAAATCGAGATGCGCTTTACCGATGTGGGGCACCTGCTGGGTAGCGCGTCCGTCTCGCTGCGCATTGCGGAGCCGGGCCGCACGCCGGAGATCATCGTTTTCTCGGGCGACATCGGCAACACCCATCAGCCGCTCATCAAGGACCCGTCCAACCCGGGCCACGCGGATTACCTTGTCATGGAATCCACCTACGGGGACCGCAGCCACGGCCCGAAACCGGATTATATCGGCGATTTGAGCGCCGTACTGCAATCGACGTTCGACAAGGGCGGCAATGTCGTCATCCCCAGCTTTGCCGTGGGCCGCACGCAGGAGCTTCTGTATTTTATCCGTCAGATCAAGGCCGAGGGCCGCATCAAGGGCCACGAAAACTTCCCGGTCTTTGTGGACAGCCCGCTGGCGAGCAAATCCACCACGATCTTCCGGGAAAACTTTGCCGAGTGCTACGACGACGAAGCCCTCGCCCTGGTGCAGAGTGGCCGGAACCCCCTGCAGTTCCCGGGTCTGCACGTCAGCGAGACGAAAGAGGAATCCATGGCCATCAACGGCGACCCGACGCCCAAGGTCATCATCTCCGCCGCCGGCATGTGCGACGCGGGCCGCATCCGCCACCACTTAAAATATAACCTCTGGCGGCCTGAGTGTACGGTGCTGTTCGTCGGCTACCAAAGCCCCGGCACCTTAGGCAACGCGCTGGTCAACGGTGCGCAGGAGGTCAAGCTCTTTGGCGAGCCGGTGCAGGTCAAGGCCCGCATTGCGCAGCTGGGCGGGCTTTCGGGTCACGCCGACAAGGACGGGCTGGAAGCCTGGCTCCGCGCCTTTGACGAAAAGCCGAAGTTCGTCTTTGTCAACCACGGCGAGGACGCCGTCGCCGAGCACTGGGCCAACCATCTGAAGGAGGAGGGCTACGAGGCCGACGCCCCCTACAACGGCTCGATCTGGATCGCCGCCGAGGGCCGCGTCGCCTGCGCCGAGGTCGGCAACACCCGGAAGATCATCAAGACGAAATCCGCCGAGACCGTGCGCACCAGCGCGGCCTATGACCGTCTGGCCAACATGGGCCAGCGCCTGCTGGAGGTCATCCGTCACAACCGGGGCGGGGCCAACAAGGACCTTGCAAAATTTGCCGGCCAGATCGCTGCGCTGTGCGACAAATGGGATCGATAACATTGACAAAAGCAAAAGGAATATGGCAGATGCTGCCCGCACCCCTGCGCGGCGCGGCGACCCTGCTGGCAGTGCTGGCGCTGGCCGCGCTGCTGACCACGGTGCGGCACAATGCCAGCGCCTACCTGACCGGCGTGTGGGATACAGGCTCCCAGACGCTCGTCTATGGCCGCATCCACCAGATGGAGCAGGGGCAGTACGCCCCCGGCGGCTTTCTGGGTGTCTACACCGACGATTGGAGCGACGACACGAACCGCGCACTGTTCCGGGACGACACCCCCACCGACGCGGCGGCGTTCCACCCCTACACCCACCAGTCGGGCTTGCAAGGCTGGCTGTTCGGCAGGGTCAACCGTCTGCTGCGGCACCGGCTGCCCGACGGTCTGGCGCGGGAGACCGCCCTCTACTGGCTGAACAGCACGCTGTTCTACGCGGCGGAGCTGCTTGTGGCGCTGGCCGTGTGGGAAGAATTCGGCCCGCTGGCGGCAGCGTTCGGGTTTGCGTCGGTGATGCTGGCCCCCTGGCTGCAGCGCGGCATGAAGGACCTGTACTGGTGCCTCTGGACCTGGCTGCTGCCGCTGCTGGCGGCGCTTTGGCTCTGCCATTGCACCCGCGTGCGCGGCAAAACGCCCCGCGGGTGCTGGCCGCTGGTGGCCGCCGCCTGCATGGTGCGCTGCATGTGCGGGTTTGAATTTATCACAACATTTTTGATCCTGTGTGAGATCCCGCTCTGCTACGCGGCTGCCAAGGCGTATTTTGTGCGGCGCGACCCGCACGGCGCGCTCGTCTGGCTGGGCCGCACCGTCGGGGCGGGTGTCTCGGCGCTGGGCGGTGTGGCTGCGGCGCTGGCGCTCTGGTTCGCACAGGAATGGCTCTGCTTCGGCAGCGCGGCGGACGCCTGGCAGAACATGACCCGGGCCGTCACGGACCGCGTCAGCCTGACGGACGGCGCGGTGCGGGACGTGAACGTGCCGCAGGTGCTCGCGCAGTATTTCCGTGAGAGTACGGAGCCGCTTTTGCAGCTCGGGCCCGTCAGCGTCACGGCATGGCAGCTGCTGCTGCTTGCGCTGCTGGTCGGCGCGGTGTGCGTTGTTGTCTGCCTGCGCCGCGGCACGGCGGCGCAGCTGGTGCCGCCGTGCATCGTCTGGGGGCTGGGGCTGGCGGCCCCGGCGTCCTGGATGGTGCTGTCCAAGGCGCACGCTGCGATCCATACCCACCTTGTACCGATGCTGTGGCACTTTGCGTTTGTGCCGATCAGCTGTATGCTGCTGCCGGTGCTGGCAAAACTCATGATCCCGGGGAGGAAAAAAGACCTTGTGGCATCCCATTAAACACTACAAAACGATCCGCCATCACAAAATGCTGGTGATGAAAAACTGCTTCCGCTGCGGGCTGTACTGGCAGGGCCTGACCCACGATTTAAGCAAGCTGGCCCCCGTGGAGTTCTGGGCCGGGGCCAAATACTGGCAGGGGACGTGCAGCCCCAACAACGCCCAGCGCCAGGCCGAGGGCTACAGCGCCGCCTGGCTGCACCATAAGGGCCGCAACAAGCACCATCTGGAATACTGGATCGACTACGCGCCGGACGGCGACCACGCCATGGCCGGTATGCGGATGCCCGCCCGCTACGTGGCCGAGATGGTCTGTGACCGCATTGCCGCCAGCAAGAACTATAAGGGCGACAAGTACACCGACGCCGCGGCGTGGGAGTACTATGACCGCAGCAGGGACCACTACATCCTGCACCCCGAGACCCGCAAGGAGCTGGAGACTTGCCTGCTGATCCTGCGCGACGAGGGCGAGGAGGCCTGCTTCCGATATATCCGCACTGAACTGCTCGGCAGGAAAAAGTAAATACAGAGCGCCGCCCCTGTGCAGTTTTCCACTGCGCAGGGGCGGCGTTGTTTAGAACTTATGAGAGACCGTCACTCCGTTGTTGCCTCGGTGGGCGTGTCGTCGGTGGGGGGCGGTTCTACGGTCGGCGTCGGGGTCGGCTCCTCTATGTACGGCGTGGGGGACGGTGTGGCTGTCACCTCGGGCGTCGGGGACGGGGTGGCCGTGACCTCGGGTGTCGGGGACGGGGTGGCCATCACCTCGGGTGTCGGGGACGGGGTGGCCGTGACCTCGGGGGTCGGCGTCGGCGTGGTCTCCACATAGCTGTCACTCGTGCTCTCGCTGTTGGCGGGCTCCTCCGTCGGCTCGGGCGTGGCCGTCGCCGTGGCGGTGCTGGAGGAGCTGACCACCGGCACCGTGTAGACCACGGCGTCCTTGTCGCCGGTGTGCTTCGGGATCGTCGTCAGCGCGGGGCGGTCATCCTCGGTAATGTAGCTGTGGGTGCGGATGTAGTTGAACAGCGCGTCCATCGCCGTGCGGGTCAGATGAATGCCGTCGCTCGTCTCTACATAGCCGCTCTTGGCGTAGCCGGTGACGGAATCCTTCAGCACCTCGGCGCTGTTCAGGAACTTCCAGCCCTTCTCCTGGCACATTTCGACGAGCGCTTTGTTGTACTCGTCCACCTGGGTCTGGGTCAGGCTCTGGTTGGAGTGTTGCTGCCCGATGGGCGGGATGGCGTTGACGATGATGTCCACGCTGGGGTAGGCGGTGACGATGGCCTCGATGCCGGTCCGGTAGTTTTTGACGAAGTCCGCGGCCTTATAGCCGGGGTTCAGGTCGTTCGTGCCGAAGGTCAGGATGACCCGGCGCGGCTGCAATTTCGCCACGGCCTGGGGCATCGTGATGTAGCCGGATGAAGTGCTTACCTGCACGCAGGCAAAGGTCACCAGGCTCTTGGCGGTCATGCCCACCGAGCCGATGGCGTTGTCGTAGCTGCAATAGTCGAACATGCGGTACATACGGGCCGTGTTGCTGTCGCCCAGAAACAGCGTCTCGTCCACATAGCTGTCGCCCGCGTCGGCGGACTGCTCAAGGATCGTCGAGGTGTAGGCCTGGGTATCAATGGTGTTTTCCTCTTTATTATAGCCGCTCTCGACGACCATGGACGCGCTGTCCACGGTGGACACGCTCTGGGCGTCCGCGCCGCCGAGGTCGATGCCGCCGATGAGCACCAGCGAGATGCCGACGCTGACCAGCAGCATGACGCTGCACAAAGCCAGCACCAGATACATCTTGCTGCGCATATCCAGCGCTTTTTTCTTTTGTGATTTGGTTTTGCCTGCCATGAAAGGCTCCTTTCGCGTGGGAGCATGGAGTGTTTACACAATATATAAATTCATTTTACACCATTTTCCACCGGAACGCCAGTCTTTTCGCAATTTTTACATAATTTGCCGCAAAACAAAAACCCCGCCGAAGCGGGGGTAAACAGAAATGAGGATAGCTGTGTTAAAAGGCTTCCTCCTCATCCGGCCCTGCGGGGCCACCTTCCCCCCAGGGGGAAGGCTTTGGGAGAATCACTCCTTCGGCAGCAGATGTGCCTTCTCCAGGGCGGGGCGCAGGGCGATGTACAGGACAACGGCGCAGACGGTGGAGAGCAGGGAGTTGACCAGCGTCACACCGCTGGCGATCTTGGTCACGACGGAGACGAACTCCGCGGGCTGGCCAAAGATGTACAGGTTGCGGAAATAGCCGATGAACGGGTCGGTGAACACGTTGACCAGCAGGCCGCTGAAGGCCGACGCCGTGACGGCGGCCACGTACTTGAGCTTGCTGCCGGTGGGGAAGGTCCTGAGGTGGATGACCTTGTGGGACACCGCGCCGCAGACCAGACCGATGATGAATTTCAGAATAAAGGTCGTGATGGCGTAGCCCGGGTCACCGGCGACAACGTCGGCCAGCGCCAGGCCGATGGCACCGGCCAGACCGCCGGACACACCGTCCAGCAGCATGGCGGTCAGCGCCGTGAAGGTGTTGCCCAGATGGAAGCTGGACCCCGTGCCAAAGACGTTCGGGATGCGGAAGAACTCATACGCGACAAAGCTCAGCGCGGCCATGATGCCGATGATGCTGATTTTCTGCACAGTGAATTTCGTTTTGGTCAGCGCTGCGATCAGCAGTGCCAGGGCTGCTACGACGAACAGCAGCAGCCACATCGTTGCGGTAGACATAGTTTCGTACACCTCTATTGACATTTTCCTTCCGGGAAGGTATGTTTTTATTATACTGATTTCTGGCTCTGAATAAATGCTCAGTTTTTAAATTTTTTATGGGGCCAGTGTGGAGGACTGTCATGATAGAGTTGGATGCCGACCAAAAAACGCCGCTGTATGAGCAGCTGTACGCCGCCCTGGCGGATGAGATCCGCACCGGCCAGCGCGCACCCGGAACGCCGCTGCCGGGCCGCCGCACGATGGCTGCGCAGCAGGGCGTCAGCGTCAACACGGTGGACGCCGCCTACCAGATGCTGGCCGCCGAGGGTCTGGCCGAGCCGCGCCCCCGCAGCGGCTTTTATGTGCAAAAGACCTACGGTATGCTGCACAGCCGCGCCCGCCGTGCCCCCGCCGCCCCTGCACCGCAGCCGCCCGTCGCGCCGCAGCCGGTCTACGACCTGTCCACCGGCAGCGTGGACACGGCGCTGTTCCCGGCGCGCAGCTGGGGACGCATCCAGAAGGAGCTGCTCTACCAGCGGCCCGAGCTTTTACAGCGCGGCGAGATGCAGGGCGACGCCCCGCTGCGCACACAGATCGCGGAATATTTGTCGGTGTACCGCGGTGTGGAATGCACGCCGGAGCAGATCGTCGTCGGCGCGGGCATTGAGTATCTGCTCGGGTGCCTGGCACACCTGTTCAGCGACGGCATGGCGGCCATCGAGAACCCCGGCTACTTCCGCACGCGGACGGTCCTGCAGAACAGCGGCATTCCCTGCACGCTGGTGGACATTGACCGCGAGGGCCTGCCCGCCGACGCGCTGGAAAAAAGCGGCGCAAACCTCTGCTATCTGACGCCCAGTCATCACTTTCCGACGGGTGTTACAATGCCTGCGACCCGCCGCGCCCAGCTGCTGGCCTGGGCAGCGGCCCGGCCCGGGCGGTACATTTTGGAGGACGACTACGACTCGGAGTTTCGCTTTGATACGCGCCCTCTGCCCAGTTTGCAGGGCATGGCGGGCCCGGACGGCCCGGTGGTCTACCTGACGACGTTTTCAAAAAGCCTGGCCCCGGGCATCCGCATTGCCTGCATGGTGCTGCCGCAAAGCCTGCTGGCGCGCTATCGCCGGGATTTTGCGACCTACGCCAACACGGTCAGCCGCTTTGAGCAGCAGACGCTTTGCGAGTTCATGGCGGGCGGGTATTTCACGCGGCATCTTGCCCGGATGCGCCTTGCCTACAAGCGCCGCATGGAGGCGTTTGCGGCAGCGCTGCGCGCGGCGCTGCCGGGCGTGGAGCTGGACGGCGTACACAGCGGGCTGCATTTTCTGCTGACGCTGCCGGGAGCCGGCGGCGAGCGTGCCATGGTCGCCGCCGCGGCGCAGCAGGGCGTGCGGCTGCGCGGCCTGAGTGAGTATTATCTCGCCCGGCCCGAGCTCTGCCAAGCGGATACCGTGGTAGCGGGGTACTCGGCCCTGAAGGAGGACGATGTGGAGAAGGTGGCGCAGGCGCTGGCGAGGGCGTGGCTATCATGAATGCCCCTGTAGGGGCCGGGCATGCCTGGCCCGCAGCCTAACGGTTGAATCCCCCTTAACGGTTTGCTTTGTAGGGAGGGGTCTTGACCCCTCCGCCACCTCCCGGGAAACTGCCGTCAACGGTATATCCGTAGGGGAGGGATTCATCCCTCCCGGGCCGCTTGTACTGCCGCCACCCCGTAGGGGCCGGGTATGCCCGGCCCGCAGCCTTGCCGTTGCCGCCCGTTTATCTTTCGCATTGTAGGGAGCGGTCTTGACCGCTCCGCGGGGCGTCGGGGACGCCGCCCCCTACAGCGGCGATCCGTAAAGCTTCCGCCGCCGTCAACCCCGCGCACAAACAAAAACCGCTGCCCATGTGCATTCCACAGGCAGCGGCCTTCTATTTTTCAATCAAGGCTTATTCATACAGCGGAAACTCCTTCGTCAGCTCCTCGACCTTGCTGGCGACCTCGTCCTTCTTGTTCGCAAAGTCAAACACGCAGTCTGCAATGCAGTCGGCAATCACCTTCATCTCGTCGGGCCCCATGCCGCGGGTCGTGACGGCGGGGGTGCCGATGCGCACGCCGCTCGTCACAAACGGGCTGCGCTTCTCGCCGGGGACGGTGTTCTTGTTCGCGGTGATGTGCACCTCGTCCAGATTGTGCTCCAGCTCCTTGCCGGTGCAGTCCTCGTCGGTCAGGTCGATCAGCAGCAGGTGGTTGTCCGTGCCGCCGGAGACCAGCTTCACGCCGCGGGCGGTCAGCTCGGCTTCAAGCGCCTTCGCGTTCTCAACGATTTTGCGGGCATACTCCTTGAACTCCGGCTTCAGCGCCTCGCCAAAGCAGACGGCCTTCGCGGCGATGACGTGCTCCAGCGGGCCGCCCTGCGTGCCGGGGAAGATGGCGGAGTTGATGCGCTTGATGATATACTCGTTGTTGGTCAAAATCAGGCCGCCGCGGGGGCCGCGCAGTGTCTTGTGGGTCGTGGTGGTGACCACGTCGGCGTAGGGCACGGGGCTCTGGTGCTGGCCGCCTGCGACAAGACCCGCAATGTGCGCCATATCGACCATCAGCATCGCGCCGTAGCCGTGGGCGATCTCGGCCAGCTTCTCAAAGTCGATGGCGCGGGGATAGGCCGACGCACCGGCGACCAGCAGCTTGGGGCGGACCTTTGCGACCTGCTTGGCCAGTGCGGCGTAGTCGATGCGGCCATCCTCGGCGGAGACGCCGTAGGGGACAAAGTTGTAGTTCTTGCCGCTCATATTCACGGGGGAGCCGTGGGTCAGGTGGCCGCCCTGGGACAGGTCCATGCCCATGACGGTGTCGCCGACGTTCAGCAGTGCAAAGTAGACGGCCAGGTTGGCCTGTGCGCCGGAGTGCGGCTGGACGTTGGCATACTTCGCGCCGAACAGCTTGCAGGCGCGGTCAATGGCGATCTGCTCGACCTGATCGACGTACTGGCAGCCGCCGTAATAACGGTGGCCGGGGTACCCTTCCGCGTACTTGTTCGTCAGCACGCTGCCCATGGCCGCCATGACGGCGGGGGAAACGATGTTCTCGCTGGCGATCAGCTCAATGTTCTGCCGCTGGCGGCCCAGCTCACGCTGCATAGCCGCGCCCAGCTCGGGGTCGTAGCTCTCCACAAAGCCGATGGTGTCGATGATGTCCTTGTACATACTGCTTTCCCTCCTAATGTATATGCTGTCCACGGCGGGAAACGGCCGCGGGCGGATACGGGATCCGCCCCTACGGTGATCCATGTAGGGGCGGATTCTATAGGCGCCCGTCGTTCCCGCCGCCGAGCATCTCCCTTACAGCGTCCCCTTGGTGGACAAAACGCCGTCGATCCGCGCATCTCTGCGCGTCGCGGCGTCCAGCGCCTTGGCAAACGCCTTGAACATGGCCTCCAGCTTATGGTGGTCATTCTCCCCGTAGAGCACCTTCAGATGCAGATTCATCATGGCGCTGTACGATACGGCGTAGAAAAACTCCCGCGCCATCTGGGTGTCCATGCCGCCGCAGCTCTGGCCTGCAAAGCTGGCGTCGTACACAAAGTAGGGCCGCCCGCCCAGATCGACGGCGCAGAGTGCCAGCGTCTCATCCATCGGCAGCATACAGCTGCCATACCGCACCAGCCCGGCCTTGTCGCCCAGTGCTTCTTTTATGGCCGTGCCCAGCGCAATGCCGATGTCCTCAATGGTGTGGTGGCAGTCTACGTCCAGGTCGCCGCGGCAGGTGACGCTTACATCAAACAGGCCGTGGCGGGCGAAGCCGTCCAGCATGTGGTCAAAAAAGCCGATGCCCGTGTGCAGGTCGGCCCTGCCGGTGCCGTCCAGGTCAATCGTCAGCGTGATCTGTGTCTCCCGCGTATTGCGGGTGACTGTCGCAGTGCGTGCCATAGGAATCCCCCTCTTTAGTGCTTTAAACTAACTATAGCACGTTGGGGCGTGTGCGTCAACATTTTCTTAGCTTTCCCCCTGGGGGAAGGTGGCCCCGCAGGTTTATAAAATTCTCCCAAATTTATTTACGAAATCGCAACACTTTTCCCGGCGGCAGGCGCTACAATAGAATTATGATTCAAAAGTGTCTTTTTTGAAAGGACAAGCACCACCATGGCAAAAATAATCGGAATTGACCTGGGGACTACCAACAGCTGTGTGGCGGTGGTCGAGGGCGGCAAGCCCGTCGTCATCCCCAACGCCGAGGGGCAGCGCACGACGCCCTCTGTCGTCGCGTTCACCAAGGTGGGAGAACGGCTGGTGGGCGAGCCCGCCAAGCGCCAGGCCGTGACGAACGCCCCCCGCACCGTGTCCAGCGTCAAGCGGCTGATGGGCAGCGAGACCCGCGTGCCCATCGACGGAAAATGCTACACGCCGCAGGAGCTGAGCGCCCTCATCCTGCAAAAACTGAAGGCCGATGCCGAGGCGTATCTCGGTGAGCCTGTCACCGAGGCGGTCATCACCGTGCCCGCCTACTTTAACGATGCCCAGCGCCAGGCCACGAAGGACGCCGGGCGCATTGCCGGGCTGGACGTGCGCCGCATCATCAACGAGCCGACAGCCGCGGCGCTGGCCTACGGGCTGGACAATGGCCGCACCCAGACCGTCATGGTCTATGACCTCGGCGGCGGCACATTTGACGTGTCGCTCATCCGCATCGGCGACGGCATCGTGCAGGTGCTCTCGACCTGCGGCGATAACTTTCTGGGCGGCGACGACTTTGACGAGCGCATCGTCAACTGGCTGGCAGACCGGTGCAGGGCCGAACACGGCGTGGACCTGACGAATGACCGCGTGGCGATGCAGCGCCTGCGCGAGGAGGCCGAAAAGGCGAAAAAAGAACTTTCCAGCGCGAAGCAGACCGACATCAATCTGCCGTTCCTCACGATGGCGGCAGACGGTGCGCTGCACCTGCAAACTACGCTGACACGCGCTAAATTTGAGGAGCTCTGCGCCGATTTGATCGAGCGCACCGCCTTGCCCGTGCGCAACGCCCTGAGCGACGCACGCCTTTCGGCCAGCGACCTGGATCAGGTTTTGCTGGTCGGCGGCTCGACCCGCATCCCGGCGGTGCAGGCCAAGGTCGTGCGGATGACCGGTCTGGAGCCGTCCAAATCGCTGAACCCCGACGAGTGCGTTGCACTGGGCGCGGCGGTGCAGGCCGGACGTCTGGGCGGCGAGATGCTCTCCGGCCCCGGCGAGGATCTGCTGCTGATGGACGTGACCCCGCTGACCCTTTCCATCGAGACCGTCGGCGGCGTGGCAACGCATTTGATCGAGCGCAACTCCACGATCCCGACGCGGTTCAGCAAGGTATTCACCACCGCCGCGCCGTTCCAGAACACGGTGCAAATTAAAGTGCTGCAGGGTGAGCGCGAGTTTGCCAGGGACAATAAGCTGCTGGGCACCTTCACGCTGCGCGGCATCAAGCGCGCCTGGGCGGGCGTGCCGAAGATCGAGGTCACGTTTGACATCGATGCCAACGGCATTGTCAAGGTCAAGGCGCGCGACATGGACACCGGCAAGCAGCAGAGCATCACGATCTCGGGCACATCGAACCTGACCGAGGACGAGATCAAACGCGCCAAGGAGAACGCCGCCGCCTTTGCCGGGCAGGACAAGGAGCGCAAGGCCGCGCTGGAGGCGCTGAACGCCGGCGAGGCCGCGCTTTACCGCGTGAACACCGCGCTGGGCAGCAAGGCCGGCAAGGCGCTGGACCGCGAGACCCGTACTAAAATCAAAGAAGCAGAAAGAACGCTGGAGCGCGTTCTGAAGCACAAAAAGGCCGACAAGCTGACCCCCGTGGACGTGAATGCCATCAACACCGCACGGGAGGCGCTTTCCGCTGTGGCCGCCCCGCTGGTGGCCCGGTGGGAGAGCGAGAAGGCGTAAAACGAGGCGGCAGCCGCAGGGTCCCCGGGGCGATGCTTAAGCCGTAAGGCGGGAATTATGCGGTATTGCCCAAACAAAAAATCCCGGTGCACACTTGCACCGGGAAAATACCGATCTTATCGCTTCTCCAGCGGAACGTACTCCTGCGGCTTGCCGAGGTACTTGTAGGCGGGGCGGATGATGCGGTTCGCGAACTCGACCTCCTCGACGCGGTGGGCACACCAGCCGGGCACACGGGCAATCGCAAACAGCGGGGTGTACAGGTCCTCGCTGATGCCGAGCATACGGTAGATCAGGCCGCTGAACAGGTCCACGTTGGCGCAGACCTTCTTCGGGCCGTGCTTTTCCTCGGCAAAGACCTGCGGGGCCAGGCGCTCAATGCTGCACAGCAGCTCGTACTCCTCGTCGTAGCCCTTCTTGTAGGCCAGACTCTTGGCGTGGGTTTTCAAAATCTGCGCACGGGGGTCGCTCATCGTGTAGACGGCGTGGCCCATGCCGTAGATCAGGCCGCTGCCGTCGCCGCGCTCCTTGCGGAGGATCTTGCGCAGGAACTCGCGGACCTCGTCGTCGTTGGACGGGTCCTCGACATTTTCCAGAATGTAATCCAGCTGGTGCATGACCTTCAGGTTCGCGCCGCCGTGCTTGGGGCCCTTCAGCGCACCGATGGCCGAGCTGATGGCCGCATAGGTGTCCGTGCCGGAGCTGGACAGCACGCGGCAGGTGAAGGTCGAGCAGTTGCCGCCGCCGTGGTCCGCGTGGACGAGCAGGCAGAGGTCGAGCAGACGCGCTTCCTCGTGGGTGAACTTCTGGTCGGCGCGGTAGGTGCTCAAAATATGCTCCGCCGTGCTCTGGCCCTCGGTGGGCAGGTGGAAGTACATGCTGGACCGGTCATAGACGCGGCGCTTGATCTGGTAGGCGTTGACCATCATCGTGGGCAGCTCGGCGATCAGGTTGATGCTCTGGCGCAGGATGTTGGGCAGACTGTTGTCCTCGGCGTGCTCGTCGTAGCTGTACATGGCCAGCACGCTTCGTGCCATCTTGTTCATCAGGTTCGGCGACGGCGAATTTAAGATCATGTCGTCGGCAAAGCCCTGGGGCAGCTCGCGGTGATGCTCCAGCAGCTTGCGGAACTTGGCGTACTGCTCCTGCGTGGGCAGGGAGCCGAACAGCAGCAGCCAGATGACCTCCTCAAACATGAAGCGGTCATGGGCGTCGGCCTCGGCGGCCAGCGTGTCAATGTCGATGCCGCGGTAGACCAGGCGGCCCGGAATGGGCACGATGGTGCCGTCCTCCTTCTTGTCATAGCCGATAACGTTGGAAACGTTCGTGATGCCGGCCAGCACGCCGGTGCCGTCCAGATTGCGCAGGCCGCGCTTGACGCCCATCTGATCCGCCAGATGCGGGTCAAGGGTGGCGTTGTGCTCCATATATTCGTGGCAGAGCAGCTCAAGCTCATCCGGCTCCAGGGCCGGGACGTCTGGGTAATACATCATGCGTACCCCTCTCTTTGACCAATTTTATATACTTTGCATACTTATACAGGCGCATATCACTGCTGGCTTCCCTTACCAATATGCCTGATAGATTGATTTTATAGCATTTCCGCAAATTCGTCAAGGAAAACTTAAAATTTTTCTAAATTTTTCAGGAGAATGCTTTAAAAAATTAAGCCGGCGGCCCAAAATGTGCCTATTGTGTAAAAATGCGGATTGACAACCGGCCCCAAAGCGGGTAGTATGTTAGGTATACCGCAGAAAATGCAGAGTAAGACAGGGAAAGGGGAAAAGTATTATTTATGAAAGCAGTTCTGATTCCGGGCGACGGCATTGGCCGTGAAATTGCCGAGAGCGTCCGCGAGGTATCCGCCGCACTGAACACCGGCATTGAATGGCAGGAGTTTGCTGCCGGTGCCGAGTACGCCGCCGAGAGCGGGGAGCTGATCGCCCCCGGCACGCTGGATGCGATCGAAGCGTGCGGCTGGGCACTCAAGGGCCCCACCGCCACCCCCATCGGCAAGGGCTTCCGCAGCATCAATGTGCAGCTGCGCCAGCGCTTTTCCACCTATGCAAACCTGCGCCCTGTGCACACGCTGCCGGGCGTACCGACCCGCTTTGACAATGTGGACCTTGTCATCGTGCGCGAGAACACCGAGGATCTCTACAAGGGCATCGAGTATATGCTGAACGACGAGATCGCCAACGGCGTCAAGCTCATCACCCGCCCCGCGTGCGAGAAGATCTGCCGCTTTGCATTTGACTATGCCCGCAAAAATGGCCGCAAAAAGGTCACGGCAGTCCACAAGGCCAACATCATGAAGCTGACCGACGGCCTGTTCCTGCGCACCTTCCGCGAGGTCGCCGCGGAGTACCCCGAGATCGCTGCGGACGACTGCATCATCGACGCTTTGTGCATGAAGCTGGTGCAGAAGCCCGAGCAGTTCGACGTGCTCGTCGCGCCGAACCTCTACGGCGATATTATCAGTGACCTGTGCGCCGGTCTCGTCGGCGGCCTGGGCTTTGCGCCCAGCGCCAACATCGGCGACAGCACCCGCATCTATGAGGCCGTCCACGGCTCTGCCCCCGACATTGCCGGGCAGGACAAGGCCAACCCCAGCGCCATCCTGATGGCCTTTGCCATGATGCTGAACGACCTTGGCGAGACCGACAAGGCCGCCAAGCTCAATGCCGCCATCCTGGCCCAGGTCGAGGAGGGCAAGGTCGTCACTGCCGACATCGGCGGCACCGCGGGAACGAAGGAGTTTACCCAGGCAATCATCAGCCGACTGGCAGAGTGAGCGGTGCTCAAATAATAAAGAATAAATAAAAAATAATAAACGCGGTGGATCGCGTCGCTGGCGCTCCGCTCAAAAAATGTGCATCGTAGGGGCGCATTCTATATGCGCCCGCAAGGCGGCTGCCTGTGTCCGGGCGGATATGGAATCCGCCCCTACGTTTTTGTTTTCGACCAACGGGAGAAAACTCCACAATCTTTACTATTTATTATTTTTTATTTCTTATTTGCAAAAACGGAGGTTTTCCCATGAAGCTGCACGACACCGGCGTATACCTTGTAAACGGCGTGCCTCAGACTTCCGCCCCGGCGGGCGTTACCGAGGCAGACGCCAAAAAAGGCACCATCGCCTACGGCATTTTGAAGGCCCATAATACCGGTGACTCCATGCAGGACCTGCGCATGAAGTTCGACTCGATGACCAGCCACGACATCACCTATGTCGGCATCATCCAGACGGCCCGCGCGTCCGGCATGACGGAGTTCCCGCTGCCCTACGTCATGACGAACTGCCACAACAGCCTCTGCGCTGTCGGCGGCACCATCAACGAGGACGACCACCAGTTTGCCCTGTCCGCCGCCCACAAATACGGCGGCATCTATGTTCCGCCGAACATGGCCGTCATCCACAGCTACAACCGCGAGATGATGTCCGGCTGCGGGCGGATGATCCTGGGCTCTGACTCCCACACCCGCTACGGCGCCCTCGGCACGATGGCCGTCGGCGAGGGCGGCGGCGAGCTGGCCAAGCAGCTCGTGGGCCGCACCTACGATATGAGCTATCCCGGGGTCGTTGCCATCTACCTGACCGGCAAGCCCGCTCCGGGCGTCGGCCCGCACGATGTCGCGCTGGCGCTGGTTGCCGCGACCTACGCCAACGGCTATGTGAAGAACAAGGTCATGGAGTTCGTCGGCCCCGGCGTGGCGAACCTGAGTGCAGACTACCGCAACGGCATCGACGTCATGACCACCGAGACGACCTGCTGGTCCTCCATCTGGCAGACCGACGATACCACGAATGAATATTTTGTGCAGCATGGCCGCCCCGAGGCTTATAAGGAATTGAAGCCCGCCGACGTGGCCTACTACGACGGCTGCATTGAGCTGGACCTCTCCACCGTCGAGTGCATGATCGCGCTGCCGATGCACCCCAGCTACGCCTACCCGATCCGCGAGCTGAAGGCCAACGCAAAAGAGATTTTGCAGGCCGCGCAGGACCAGGCCAACAGGCAGCTGGGCGGCAAGGTCGAGATGGATCTCGTCGGCAAGATCTGCGACGATGGCCGCATCTACGTTGACCAGGGCGTTGTGGCCGGCTGCTCCGGCGGCACGTATGAAAATATCTGCGCCGTGGCGGACATCATCAAAGGCAAGAGCTGCGGCAACGGTGAGTTCAAGTTCAGCGTCTACCCCGACAGCATGCCGACCTATCTGGAGTTGGTCAAAAACGGTGCTGTGGCGGACATTGTCTCCGCCGGCGGCATCTTCCGCGAGTGCTTCTGCGGCCCCTGCTTCGGCGCGGGCGACACCCCGGCCAACGGCGAGTTCTCCATCCGCCACACGACCCGCAACTTCCCGAACCGCGAGGGCTCCAAGCCCGGCGAGGGCCAGATCAGCGCCGTCGCCCTGATGGACGCCCGCTCCATTGCGGCCACCGCGGCCAACGGCGGCTACCTGACCGCCGCCAGCGAGCTGACCGACGTGGAGTACACCGTGCCCGACTACCACTTTGAGCAGGGTGTCTACGACAAGCGCGTCTACAACGGCTGGGGTCATCCGGAGCCGGACTACGCGCTGAAATTCGGCCCGAACATCAAGGACTGGCCCGAGCAGCCCGCCCTGACCGACGACCTGCTGGTCAAAATTGTCAGCTACATCACCGACCCCGTCACGACCACCGACGAGCTGATCCCGTCGGGCGAGACGTCGTCCTTCCGCTCCAACCCGCTGCGGCTGGCGGAGTTCACCCTCTCCCGCAAGGACCCGGCCTACGTGCCGAACGCCAAGGCCGTGAAGGCGCTGGACGAACAGCGCAAGGCAGGTGAGCTGCCCGCCGAGGTTGCGCGTGTCTACGACGATTTGAAGAAGCTGGGCTACGCGCCCGACGCGGCCAACACCAACATTGGCTCGGCCATTTTTGCCAACAAGCCCGGCGACGGCTCCGCCCGTGAGCAGGCCGCCAGCTGCCAGCGTGTGCTGGGCGGCGCAGCCAACTTTGCCTGCGAGTATGCCACAAAGCGCTACCGCTCCAACTGCATCAACTGGGGCATGCTGCCGTTCCTGGTGGAGAACCCCGGCGCGCTGGACAACGGCGATTACGTCTACCTGCCCGGCGTCCGCAAGGCTCTGCTGGAGGCCGCGGACGAGCTGGACGCCGTGGCCGTCAAGCCGGACGGCGGTCTGGTGAAGTTCACCGTCAAGCTCGGCGCGATGACCGACGCCGAGCGCCGGATCCTGGCGGACGGCTGCCTGATCAATTATTACAAGAATAACTAAAGAAAAACGGCCCGCCGGGAAAAAAATCCCG
>ERZ812616.1484-NODE-1484-length-24813-cov-2.829994_pt1 | contig 24813 bp, 12 predicted proteins | sample MGYA00376249_ERZ812616 | MGnify/ENA primary metagenome ERZ812616 (study PRJEB26924, sample SAMEA4378265) | human gut metagenome | biome: human gut; feature: human-associated habitat; material: faeces | place: China | collected 2013 ...
TTTTTTCCAGTTTAATATTGTATTCGGTATCGTAATCGCTTATGTTTCCAACTATTGTATAAGCGGCGTACCGAACGACTGGCAGTGGATGTTGGGAGTGTTGGCAATTCCTGCTTTATTATTCGGTCTCTTATTGAATACCGTTCCGGAAAGTCCGCGCTGGTTAGTGAAGGAGCATAAGATCGACCAGGCCCGTTTATCGTTGGAGAAGATCGGTGAATCAGATGTCGATAAAGAGTTAGCTGAGATAAAAGCCTCTCTTTCCACTACCAGCGATAACAGTGAGAAGCTGTTTCAACGTAAATATCTGAAACCGATTTTATTCGCTTTCTTTATTGCTACGTTCAACCAACTGTCGGGAATCAATTCGATCCTATATTATGCACCCCGTATCTTCGAATTATCCGGAGTATTTCATGACTCGGCGATGATGCAGTCTATTATCATCGGATTGACCAATCTGACATTTACCATGATTGGAATGATCCTGATCGACAAGGTAGGGCGTAAACAATTATTGTATGTCGGTTCTCTCGGCATGGTCGTATCGTTGGCGTCAGTAGCTTACGGTTTTTATACCAACGACTTCTCCGGCTATTATATGTTGATTTGCCTGATGGGATTTATTGCTTTCTTTGCTGTTTCACTGGGAGCGGTGATCTGGGTGTTGATCTCCGAAGTATTCCCGACTTCTGTTCGTTCGAAGGGACAGGTGTTCGGTAGTATGACCCACTGGGTATGGAATGCTATCCTGTCGTGGATGTTCCCGGTCTTTCTGGTTTCAGGTGGAACGTATATTTTCGGTTTTTTTGCAGTCGCTATGTTATTCAGCTTTATCTTCGCTTGGAAATTGCCGGAGACGAAAAATAAATCATTGGAACAGATACAAAAAGAACTTACTTAATTAATTGTTATAACATGAAAAATGCAATATCGTTAGTCATTATAGCTTTGCTGTGTGCTTTCCAGGGAAAAGCACATGGCGAAGGAAAAAGCAAAATACATGAAGTACCTTTTACATCCGTACATTGTACGGATAACTTTTGGGCACCCCGGATCGATACTATCCGTACAGTTACGATTCCTTATGCATTTCAGCGTAGCGAAAAGGCCGGTTATATTGATAACTTTGCCATAGCCGGAGGGTTGAAAGAAGGTAAATACCAATCTTTTTTCCCTTTTGATGATGCGGAAGTATATAAAATATCCGAAGGGGCTTCATATCTTTTGACAGTAAAGAAGAACCCTCAGTTGGAAGCTTATCTTGATAGTGTTATCGCCATTATTGCTTCGGCCCAGGAACCCGACGGGTACCTTTTTACCAATCATACGATCAACAATCCGCTTCATCCCTGGGTAGGGAAGGAGAGATGGGTGCAGGATTGGGACCTGAGCCATGAGACTTTTAATGCCGGTGAACTTTATGAGGCCGCAATAGCCTATTACTATGCAACCGGAAAGCGTTCCTTACTGGACGTCGCCATTAAAAATGCCGACCTGATTTGTAGCGTCTTTCGTGAAGGTGGCCTGAAGATTGCACCGGGACATGAGGTTATCGAAATGGCCCTGGTCAGACTTTATGAAGCGACCGGTGATGAAAAATATCTGAAACAATCACGCTACTTCCTGGAAAGCCGTGGACATAAGGTCTTTGATAAAACATCTCCCGATATACGTAAAAACGGTATGTACTGGCAGGATCATCTTCCGGTTACCCAGCAAAAAGAAGCCGTAGGACATGCCGTCCGTGCCTTATACCTCTACTCCGGTATGGCCGATATCGCCTTGCATATGCAGGATAAAACATACCTGAATGCCATCGATACGATCTGGGATAACATTGTCAGTAAAAAGATGTATCTAACCGGCGGATTGGGCTCGACGGCCAACAATGAGGCTTTCGGTAAGAACTATGAACTTCCCAACGCCACCGCCTACTGCGAGACTTGTGCATCCATTGCCAATTGCATGTTTAACCTTCGCATGTTCAAATTGCATGGCGACTCTAAATATATTGATGTACTGGAACGCTCGCTCTACAATACCGTTTTGAGCGGCATCTCTATCAGTGGCGATAAGTTTTTTTACCCGAATGTACTGGAGACGAATAAGAACGGGCAGGAACGTAGTCTGTGGTTCGATTGCTCCTGCTGTCCGACTAACTTGTCTCGTTTTATTCCGGCCGTACCCGGTTATATTTATGCGGTCGACAACCGTTCTATTTATGCAAATTTATTTGTGGGTAGTTCGAGTGAGGTGCAATTCAACGGTCATAAAGTATTACTGGAGCAGCAGACCAACTACCCCTGGAGCGGCGATATAAAGATTATGGTAGATCCGGTCGAGACCAATTCCTTCGATATGAAGGTGCGCATCCCCGGTTGGGCGGAAGGAAACGTTGTTCCCTCTGACTTATACAGCTTTGTCGGCCAAAATAAGGGGAAAGTTCAGATTCTGCTGAATGGTAAACCTTACAGTTATAAGAAGGAAAAAGGCTACGCTGTTATCACCAATCAATGGAAAAAAGGTGATATCATTACTATCTCTCTGCCGATGGAGCCCCGTCAGGTAATCACACACGAGGCTGTTAAAACTAATAACGGTCTGGTAGCTGTGGAACGTGGCCCGCTGGTTTATTGTGCTGAATTTGCAGACAATAACGGGGAGGTCCGTAATCTCTCACTACCGGAAAAAACTTCTTATAAAGTAAATAGCCGTCCTGATCTGGTAAACGGACTTTATACAATCGAGGCTACCGGCCGGAAATATACCGTATCATCGGATATGAAGGAGGTAAAAGAAGAAAATGCTACGATAACATTGATCCCTTATTATGCTCGTGCTTACCGTGGAGCAGGCGAAATGAAAGTATGGCTTCCCCGGGATGGCGAAAAGATTATATCCAACCTCCGCGAAGAGTTACGGATAGTAGACGAAGTATTAGTCGGTAACGAAGAGTCGGAGCAAGCTCACAACTTACAGGGCGAAAACACCCGTGCCGACAAATCCGGAGGATGGCGCGATGCCGAGAACGGATGGTTCTCATACGATCTGAAAGTGCTTCCTGACCTGCCGATGGAACTGGTATTGACCTATCACAGTACGGATGGTGGAAACCGTCAGTTTGAGATTTGGATAGATGACACCAAGATAGCCGATCACAGTCTTCGTACTGAAACGTTCGACCTGTTTATCGATCATCCTTATCCTCTCCCGGCATCGTTAACCAAGGGAAAAGAGAAGGTCACCGTTAAGCTCCGTGCACTTCCCGGCAATATTGCCGGCGGTATTTTCGGATGTAAGATACGACAATAACAACCTATTAATACTTATAAAAATGAAACATATATTATTCTTAATTCTTTTATTTATGATGAACATGCAGGATGGGCAAGCCCGTCATTCTCAACTGAACAAAGCAGATTTCCAGACGACTGTAAATGGAAAGCAAACGGACCTGTATTATCTGTCCAATAAGAACGGTATCGAGATAGCCGTTACAAACTTTGGTGCAAGAGTTGTCGAGATCTGGGCTCCCGACAAGAAAGGGGAATTTGTGGATATCGTTTTGGGACACGACAATGTAGATGCCTATATCCATTTCAAAGGGGAACGTTTCCTGGGGGCAACGATCGGTCGTTACGGTAATCGTATTGCAGCAGGCAAATTTACAATGGACGGTAAAAACTATCAGTTGCCGATCAATGATAAACCTAATAGCCTTCACGGTGGAACGATGGGTTTCGACATGGTCGTATGGGATACGGAACAGACAGATGCACAGACCCTGATCTTCACTTACTTGTCGAAAGACGGTGAAGAAGGTTATCCCGGAAATCTGGAAGTCAAAATGACGTACCGCCTGACCGATGATAACGAATTTATCATCACCCACCAGGCAACAACAGACAAGAAGACAGTCATTAATCTGACTCACCATTCCTTCTTCAACCTGCATGGTGCAGGTAACGGAACGATTAACGATCACGAACTTATGCTTTGTGCTGATAAATATACCCCGGTAAACAATGTACTGATACCTACCGGCGAACTGGCAAGCGTTGATAATACACCGATGGATTTCCGTAAGGCAACCCCTGTCGGGGCACGGGTAGATAACGATTTCGAACAATTGGCTTATGGTCATGGCTACGACCACAACTGGGTACTGAAGAGAAAGACCGATAAAGAACTGGAACTCGCTGCCACCGTTTATGAACCGGTATCCGGCAGATATATGGAAGTCTGGACAACCGAACCGGGCATACAATTCTATGGAGGGAACTTCTTTGACGGCTCGATGGTTGGAAAGAACGGAAAACATTATAACCATCGTGCTTCACTGGCACTGGAAACACAACATTTCCCGGACAGTCCTAATCAGCCTTCATTCCCTTCGACTGTACTGATGCCGGGTGAACAGTATAATCATGTTTGTGTCTATAAACTGGGTGTTAAATAATTAATGAACAAACGAATGAAAATACACGTACTACTTCTTCCGGCCCTCACTCTGTTGGGAGCCGGATGTTCACCCGAAAGTAAGGTGGACGACAAGAATCTGAATATCGAATTTCAGGAAGTGAACCAGGTGAAAGTACAGGATGCTTTCTGGAAACCCCGGTTTGATCAATGGCGGGAAGTGACTGCCAATGACGTTCTCAATAAATTCGAAGGAAAACATATCCATGATACCAAAGAATGTGAAGCTAACGACACTTTCCGTAACTTCGACCTCGTAGCAGAAGGTAAGCGGGATATCGATCATCATGCCGGGGCTCCCTGGTTCGACGGTCTGGTCTACGAAACGATACGCGGTATATCCGACTTTATGTCCTGTTATCCGGATACCCGGATGGAACAACGCTTGGATGCGTATATCGATCGTATCGCCCGCGCACAGGCTTCGGAAGCAGATGGTTATCTCAATACTTATACACAGTTGATGGAGTCGGGTCACCGCTGGGGTGAGAACGGTGGTATGTTACGCTGGCAGCACGATGTCTATAACGCAGGTATGCTTGTAGAAGCCGGTATACATTATTATAAGGCTACAGGAAAAACTAAACTATTGGAAGTAGCCACCCGTTTTGCCAACCATATGTCCGATATCATGGGACCGGAGCCCAAAAAGAATATCGTACCTGCTCACTCAGGTACCGAGGAACCGTTGGTTAAATTATATTGGTTATATAAAAGTCATCCTGAACTGAAATCGAAAGTAAATGTACCTGTTAACGAAAACAACTACTACGAACTGGCTAAGTTTTGGATTGAAAACAGAGGACATCATTGTGGTTATCCGTTATGGGGTACTTGGGGGAATCCAGCTTCTGAACAATGGATTCGGGATGTCAAATATAATAATCCGGAATATGGAACGCATCTTCGTCCGACATGGGGTGACTATGCACAGGACTCTATCCCTGTTTTCCAGCAACAGACAATCGAAGGACATGCCGTACGTGCAACATTACTGGCCACAGGTATAACTACTGCTGCTATCGAAAATCAGTCGCCTGAGTATATAAATACTGTAAAACGTTTATGGGATAATATGGTGGGCCGTCGTATGTTTGTAACCGGTGGTGTAGGTGCAGTCCATTTTGATGAAAAGTTCGGTGAGGACTATTTCCTCCCGACAGATGCTTATCTGGAAACATGTGCCGCTGTCGGTGCAGGTTTCTTCAGCCAGCGTATGAACGAGTTGACTGGTGATGCTAAATATATGGATGAGTTAGAGCGTGTCGTATATAACAATGTCCTGACAGGAATCTCTCTTTCAGGTGTTTGTTATACTTATCAGAACCCTTTGAATGCAGAAAAACATGGACGTTGGGAATGGCATGACTGTCCTTGTTGTCCTCCGATGTTCCTGAAGATTGTTTCGGCTTTACCGGGATTCATTTATTCTCATAAAGGGAATAATGCTTATATCAACCTGTTTATAGGAAGCGAAACACAAATGGAGTTGAATGGTAAAAATGTTTTACTGAAGCAGGAGACAAATTATCCCTGGGATGGTACAATCAAAATGTCTGTCGATCCGGAAAAGGCTTCTACTTTCACCTTGAATGTCCGTATTCCGGGCTGGGCGAGGGGTATAGAGAATCCTTATGGCCTTTATACTTCCGATTTGAAGTCTGATATCGAATTGAAGGTCAACGGTGAAGCTATATCCGTTGATCCGGTAAATGGTTATGTTGCTATTAACCGCAAATGGAATAAAGGAGATAAGGTGGAACTTTTGTTACCTATGCAACCGCGTTTCATTAAAGCTAATCCGGCTGTAGAGACTCTGAAAGATATGGCTACAATTGCCTCCGGTCCGATTGTTTATTGTTTGGAAGGCTGTGACAACCAAGATTTATCAGACCTGAAACTAAATACAAATATTCCAATGTCGATGGGGTACAGTTCTGAATTACTGAAAGGTATAAATGTGATAAAAGGAAAAGCTCTTGATGCAAAAGGTCAGGAAGTTACTGTTTCTGCTATTCCATATTATGCCGTAGGTAATCGCGAAGAGGGTGAACCTTACAAAGTTTGGATTCCTGTGAAGTAATAGTTAGATATTATTTCCTTTATTCCCCGTTATTCCTTCTTACAGAAGATGAGTAACGGGGATTTTTATTATACCCTATTATAATTAAAGGCTATAAAATTATAATATACTTCTTTCAACTGGTACGAACTGGTCTATGTTTTATAACATTATAAAATAAAGCAGACCAGTTCGTATCAGTTTGGAAATAATATATATATTTGCAGCATCTCAATTGAAGAATAATTGGAGAAAGGAGATATAACAGAAATCTTTGTTAGAAAATAAATCATCATAATAGTTAACAGTATTTTAATAACCTATTAAAAACACTCTGCCTATGGTATAAAATAAAAAAATATTTATGTACAAATAGGATAAGTCTTAATACTTGGATTAGAGTATATCATGACTCTCCTTAAATTTCTAATATTAATAAAATACTACAAATGTATGGAACAAATTCGTACAGGGAATTCACGATCCCTTTTAAACTTACATAACAAAACAGCTCGAAATACAACGTTAGCTTTAATAGCCCCTTTCTTTTTTATAACGGGTGTATTTGCTTCTGAGTCTCCGGTTACAGAAAATAACGGGAATCAGGAAATGAATATCGCGCAACAAAAGAATCTGAATATTACTGGTAAGGTTCTGGATAAAAATGGTGAACCGATTATCGGAGCCAATGTTCTGGTAAAAGGAACGACTAACGGAACGGTAACAGATATTGACGGTAATTATACTCTGGATGTTTCTGAAAATGCCATTTTGCAAATATCCTATATAGGATATTTGACACAGGAAATCCCTGTGTCAAATAAGACTGTTATCACAGTTCGTTTGGTTGAAGATACGCAAAGTCTGGACGAAGTAGTCGTGGTTGGTTATGGTACCCAGAAAAAAGGGGAAATTGCCAGTGCTATTTCAAGTGTAAAATCAGACAACTTCGTGAAAATACCTACGACAGATGCTGCTCAATTGATTCGTGGTCAGGTTGCAGGTTTAAATGTAGTAACACCTGATGCTAACCCGGTAGGTAAATCTCAAATAACATTACGTGGTGCAGGTACTTTGAAATCTTCTACTACTCCTTTGGTTTTGATAGATGGTGTACCTGGTGATATGGATACGGTATCTCCTGATGCAATCGAACAGATTGATATATTGAAAGATGGTTCTGCTGCTGCTATTTATGGAACACGAGGAACTAATGGTGTCATCCTGATTACGACAAAGAATGCGAAGGGGGAGATGCCGACAGAGATAGACGTAAATGCATATCTGGCTACTCAACAGATCACTCGCAGACTTTCTTTCTTTGATGCAGACGGTTATCGTAACCTTGTTGCTCAAGGCAAGCCCGGAGCACAGGATGATGGTGCGACGACAGACTGGTTGGATGAAGTTATGCAGACTCCATTGACTCAGATTTACAATATATCTTTACGTGGTGGAAGTAAAAACACCAATTATGTGGCTAGTTTCGAGTACCGTGGTATAGAAGGTATCATGAAACGTACAAAGAATCAGATGTACTATCCACGGGTGGATATAACACACCGTATGTTTAACAATAAATTGAAACTTACTGCTCATTTAAGTGGTTACAAACAAACTTACTTTGCAGGTTCTGATGATGATAATGGTTTTAACAAAGAAGTTTATCGTAATGCCATTACCTATAATCCAACAACTCCGGTAAAAGATGCAGAAGGAAACTGGTCTGAAAGTCCTTCTAAAACAGATTATTTGAATCCGGTGGGTTTGATAGAAGAGGTAGAAGGTGAAAACCAGGCAACTAACTTGCGTATGCATGCTTCTGCTTCATTTACTCCGATAGATGGGTTGGAACTTAAATATTTGGTATCTTCAAATAATTACAACCAGGTACGTGGTTATTATGAAACAACCGATCATATATCATCTTATAAAAACGGTAGAACCGGTTTTGCTTCACGAGGCACTAAACGGAAAGTGGATGATATGTCTGAGCTTACGGCTTCTTATCGGAAAACAATTAAGGATCATACATTTAATATATTGGCCGGTTATAGCTGGATGCGTACAAACTGGCAGTTCTATTGGATGCAGAATTTTAATTTCCCGTCAGATGATTATACATACAATGGAATGGGAACAGGGCAAGCTTTAAAAGACGGACGTGCCAATGAACATTCAGAACAGAAGGAAAACAAGCTGATCGGATATTTCGGCCGTTTCAATTATAGCTATAAAGGTAAGTATATGCTTGCTGCCAGTATCCGTCATGAAGGTTCTTCCAAATTTGGTGCAAACCATAAATGGGGTAATTTCCCTTCTGTATCAGGAGCCTGGAGTATTAAAGATGAGGCATTCCTGGAAGATTTTAAATTACTAAGCCAGTTAAAGTTACGTGCTGGTTACGGTATTACTGGTACGGAACCGACCGACCCGTATATGTCTCTGAATACTCTTGATTTCGGTACCTATGTATATTATAACGGTGGTTTCATTAAAACGACTCGTCCGGGATCTAACTCGAACTCAGATTTGAGATGGGAAAAGAAGAAAGAAACGAATGTTGGTTTGGATTTTGGCTTTTTAGATGATCGTATCACAGCAACAGTCGACTATTATAATCGTAAAACAGAAGATTTGTTGTGGGATTATAGCGTACCGACTCCTCCTTTCTTGTATAGTACAATGACGGCCAATGGCGGTTCTATCCGTAATAGAGGTCTTGAAATTTCTGTAACGACGATTCCTGTTCAGACTCAGGACTGGCAATGGATCACTTCAATGAATTATTCTACTAACAAGAGCGAGCTGCTGTCTTTGTCAAGCGACCAGTATGTATCCAACGACTATTCCGATCAGGGTAACTTGCCGGAACCTTTGCAGATGGCAAGTCATCGTATCCAGGTCGGTGAACCGATTGGTAACTTCTATGGATATAAGAGTATCGATATCGATGAAAACGGGCATTGGATTATTGAAGGTGCTGACGGTAATCCCAAACCGATAGAAGACCAGGTACCGGATGATAAAAAAGTTATTGGTAACGGCATTCCGCAACATTACTTGAACTGGAATAATACCGTACGTTTCAAGAATTTCGATTTGTCCATCACTATGCGTGGTGCATTCGGATTCGATATATTGAATACTCCCAGAATGCGTTTCGGTGTTCCGGTCATGTTGTCCCGTGGTAATATTCTTGAATCTTCATTTGACAATGTATATGGAAAGAGGCCTTTGGCGGATGATCAGGGAATACAATATGTCAGTTATTATGTAGAAAAAGGTGATTATTGGAAAATCGATAATCTTACTTTAGGTTATACAATCAATTTCGATAAATGGTTGAAATCACTGAGAGTTTATGGTACTATTTCCAACCTTGCTACTATTACCGGCTATTCCGGTATCGATCCGGAAGTTGGTATCAGCGGATTGGCTCCAGGTCTTGATGACATCAGCCGTTACCCGGCAGCAAGAACTTATACATTAGGAGTGTCTGTTAAATTTTAATCGGAAATATGAATATGAAAACATATCTTAAAACAGCTGTAGCTGTGCTATGCGTAGGAGGGTTGATTAGCAGTTGTAGCAATAATTTGGATGAGAAGGTTTACTCTTTAGTAACTGAAGAAACCTATAATTATTCGACAGAAGATTTTCATCCAACCGTAGCCAGTGTATATAGTTATCTTCGTTTTATCGGACATGATAACTATTGGGCAACCCAGGAACTTACCGGTGATTGTATCGTAAACCCGCCTAACTCATCGGGTTGGGATGATGGTGGTACTTATCGTATGTTACACTATCATAAATGGACCTCGGAACAAAATCATGTAAGAGTGATGTGGGAGAAGTTTTATCAGGGTGTCGTACTGTGTAATACAGTAATTGACCAGATTGAGAACGGAGTTCTTCCTGCACCATCAGATGACGAAAAACGGAAAGGATTAGCTGAGTTAAGAGCTGTCAGAGCCTATTACAACTGGTTGATATGCGATAACTTCGGTGATGCTCCGTTGTTGAAGACAAGAACGTCAGAGTTACCGGAAAAGAGTTCTCGCAAAGATATTTATCAGTTTGTTGTAGATGAATTGAAAGAAGTGATTCCGGATCTGGATGAACAGCAAGGTGGTAATATGTACGGCCGTATAAATAAATGGGCGGGAATGACATTATTGGCAAATGTTTATTTGAATGCAAAGGTATATATCGGTGAAGAACACTGGCAGGATTGTCTGGATGTTTGCGATCAGATTATAACTAGCAGTCCATGTGGATTGTCTGAAAATTATAATGCGTCTTTCCGTGCAACAGGAACTGAGAGTTCTAAAGAAATTTTGTTTACTATTCCGTTTGATAAGACTTTGGCTGGCGGACAATCCATACACATGTTCTCCTGGCATGGTGAGTTACAGAAGAAGTTTAAACTGGAAGCTACACCATGGGGTAGTGGTTCCGGAATGGCTTTGACGCAATTCATCGATACATACGATGAAAATGATACCCGTCTTACAGATACATGGCTGATGGGTGATCAGTATACTCCTGAAGGAGAACTTTTACTGTGTACTTATGATATGAAAGGACAACCGCTCTCTTATATTAAAGATGTAAAAGATGGTAATTATACAAATGAAACAGATGGATATCGTATGTTCAAATTTGAAGTTCCGGAAGGAACTACAGGTTCGTCTGACACAGATTTTCCATTACATCGTTATTCAGAAGTACTGTTGATGAAAGCGGAATGTCTGTTGAGATTAGGTAAACCGGGAGCCGGTGATTTAGTTACTGAAGTGCGCAGACGTAACTTTAAAAATAATCCGGAGAAAGCTGTTGTTACCGACAACGATCTGAAGGCTAACAGTAGTTATCAATATGGTACGGTGATTAACTATGTCAATCAACATAACGGAGATCAGTCGCCGATTGAATTCGGTCGCCTGTTGGATGAGCTGGGTTGGGAATTTGCCTGGGAAATGCACCGTCGTAGAGATTTGATCCGTTTTGGTATTTATACAAAGAAAAACTGGCTGTCTCATGATGCAGCAGGTGAAGGAGATTATAGAACAGTATTCCCTATACCTGAAGCAGCATTGACTTCGAATCCGCAGTTGACACAAAATCCGGACTACGCATCTAAGTAGTTTTTAGAACTACATTTGTACATATTTAATAATAAAGGGATGTATAAAAAGCCTTAACTCTATTTCAATTGCTGTTCATTTTTAATCAGCGCTTTTGTGGAATATTTTATATTGGCTTTGTTATACATCTCTTTATTTTAATCTGATTGTTATGATCGATCATGAAAAGACTGCAAATATATAAGCTAATCGCCATTCTGTTGCCATTTATCATTTTAATGGTAATAGAGGTTTGTATGCGTATTGGGAATTATGGATATGATACCCGTTTATTTACTACGGATGAAGACGCACGCTTCTGGGTGATGAATCGTGAAGTCTCTCAAAAATACTTTACAATCAGCCAAAATGCCACTATTGGAAATATCGAGACATTTTATAAAAAAAAGCCGGAGGGTACTATTCGTTTTTTTGTCTTAGGAGCTTCCTCGGCTATCGGTTTCCCTTATATGCATAACGGAGCTTTCCCTCGAATGCTCAAATATAAACTCCAATTCTTGTTTCCGCAAAATAATATTGAAATTATCAATATATCACTGACTGCAATTAACACATATACTTTATACGATTTCTCTAAACAACTTGTAAACTATCAGCCTGACGGTATTTTAATCTACGCCGGGCATAATGAATATTACGGAGCATTGGGTGTCGCTTCTTCCAGTCGTATCGGTCGGGATCATCGCCTGATTCAATTTATGATTGCCGCCAAAGAATTTAAATTGGTACAGGGGCTTACCCGATTGATCGAAAAAGTGCGTCCCGGCAATTCCTCTTTAAGCGATCAGGATCTGACACTGATGGAACGAATGGCTGCCCACCAAATGATTCCCTATAATTCGGATGCTTATATTGCCGGGATCGAGCAGTTTGAGAGAAACCTCGGACAAATGCTCCGTTTGTTTCAGAAACATCATATACCGGTTTTTATTGGGACGTTAGCTGGAAACCTGAAAGACCAGACCCCGTTGAATAAAGAGAATTCACCTTTTTATAATGCCCAGGATGAGTATCTAAAAGGAGAAGAAGCTTATATACAGGAACAATATGACGAGTCTTTGTTGCATTATACGCAGGCAAAAGAATACGACCAGCTTCGTTTCAGGGCTCCGGAGGCCTTTAACCGGATTATTCAGAGATACGGAGAAGAGTATGATAATGTTCATGTGGTGGATGTCTACAAGAAGTTTGCCGACTACTCTCCTCATGGTCTTATTGGTAAAGAGTTGATTCTGGAACATGTACATCCTAATCTGACAGGCCAGCGACTTATTGCCGAAACGTTTTTCGAATCCCTTGCCAGCCATTTCTTTCCAGAAAGAAATCTGAGACCGGTCGATTATAAACTTGAAGCGACAGATTACCCGGTTACTCTTTTCGATTCCATCTATGGCGATCTGGTTATTGCAAAACTTAAACAACAATGGCCTTTTAATGAACCACCGACTGTATTGAAATACGATAAAAAAAGTTTCGAATACCAGACGGCAGAACAATTTTTCTACCGGAAGATAAACTGGGGGCAAGCCATGCAGCGTTTAAATAATCATTATATCTTATCAAAGGATATTCCGAATGCTTTGCGTGTCGTAGAACAGATGTGTCTGGAGTTGCCTCATGAGAAAGTTTTTCAGCAACAAGCCGGATCGTTATCCATCCAATTGAAAGAAAAGGAGAAAGCGGCTTATTATTTTAAACAAATAGAGAAGCCATGATAGATAAAAAGAAAAATATAGAATTTGGGATTGTCCTGTCACTAATATTAGTCATCGTATCGGCCTATTGTCGGATAGACCTAACAGTGATGGTTATTATAGCATTAGTGATAACTTTATTGATACCGGTAATATACACCCCGTTTACCTGGTTATGGTTTCGACTGGGTGATTTGCTTAGTCTGGTAATTACACGATGTGTCCTCTTTCTCTTATTTTTCCTGATAATAACTCCGACAGGAATACTTCGTCGTTTGATGAAGAAAGATCCTTTCCGTCTGAAACAATTTGGGAAGAGTTCGGAAAGTGTATTCTGTAAACAGGAAAAGGCATTCAGTGCACAAGATTTGGAAAAACAATATTAAAACAATATAGAGCTATGATTGACTTTATCAAAGAATTTTGCAGCTTTCTGGTTGCCCGAAAGAAATATTGGTTGATACCAATCATTCTGATCCTCTTGTTGCTTTCACTACTTATTGTGATTTCTCAGGGAACAGCATTAGCTCCGTTTATTTATTCTATATTTTGATATAAAATGACTATTATACTTGGCCTATCCGCATTCTATCACGACAGTGCTGCCGTTTTGTTAATAGACGGGAAGCTTGTGGCGGCAGCTCAGGAAGAACGTTTTACCCGGAAGAAACATGATGCATCCTTTCCTCGCCATGCTATCGGATACGTATTACAGGAAGCCGGTATAAAGGGAAGAGAAGTGACACATGTAGCTTTTTATGAGAAACCGTTTATCAAGTTCGAGCGTCTTCTCGAGACTTATCATGTTTTTGCACCAAAAGGTTTCAGAAGCTTTGCTAAAGCGATACCTCTCTGGATAAAAGAGAAGCTTTATATAAAAAAAACGCTTCAGGAAAATTTGCAACAATGGGGAATTAAAGCTCGTCTTTATTTTCCGGATCACCATCTCTCTCATTCAGCCAGTGCATTTTTCCCTTCTCCTTATCAGGAAGCTGCCATCCTCACCGTAGATGGGGTTGGTGAATGGGCGACGACGACTATCGGTAAAGGTAACGGTAAAACAATTACACAGCTTCGGGAACTTCAGTTCCCTCATTCGTTAGGTCTGTTGTATTCTGCTTTTACCTATTATTGTGGTTTCAGGGTGAACAGTGGAGAATATAAACTGATGGGACTGGCTCCTTATGGAAATAGTTCGCCGACAGCTTGTGAATATATCCAAAAGATAAAAAGTCAGCTGATCGACATACGGGAAGACGGCTCTTTTCTGCTCAATATGGATTATTTCAATTATGCGACAGGATTGACGATGACGAATTCACAGGCTTGGGAGAACCTTTTTGGCGTACCTCCCCGCCAGCCGGAAAGTGGAATATCGCAGGCTTATATTGATTTGGCTTATGCTGTACAAAATGTGACTGAAGAGGTGATGTATAAACTAGCTGTTACGGCTAAGAGAATAACTGGGGCTGATAATCTGGTTTTGGCTGGTGGTGTCGCTTTGAATTGTGTTGCCAATGGAAAAATAAGACGTAGTAAACTATTTAAACATATATGGATTCAACCGGCAGCCGGTGATGCCGGTGGAGCTATCGGTGCTGCCTTTTCTGTCTGGCATATCGTCTTAGGTAAAGAACGTATTGTTTCTGGAACAGACCTGATGGCCGGCACTTATCTGGGGCCGGCTTTCACAGACAAGGAGGTGGAAAACCTTATCCGTAACATAGGTGCCGACACTGTTCGTTTATCTCAAGAACATTTGTATGAAAGGGTCGCTGACTTGTTGAATAGTGGTGCTATTGTCGGCTGGTTCCAGGGGCGTATGGAGTTTGGTCCCCGTGCGCTTGGTAATCGATCTATTCTGGCTGATCCGAGGAATACCGATATGCAACGGAAGTTGAATCTTGAAATAAAAAATCGGGAAAGTTTCAGACCTTTTGCTCCCAGTGTATTGGAGGATGATCGAATGGAATATTTTGAATCAGAAGCTCTCTCACCATATATGCTTCTCGTCGATCAGGTTCATCCGAGGCAACTCAAACAGTTGCCGGAGACTTATCATGAGAAGCCTTATATGGAAAAATTATATACACTTCGGTCTGCCTTGCAGGCTATCACCCATGTTGATTTTTCTGCGAGGGTACAAACTGTCTCAAAACAGACGAATCCGGTCTTTTATGAGCTATTACAGGCCTTTAAGCATAAAACCGGTTGCAGTGTATTAGTCAATACGAGTTTTAATGTACGCGGTGAACCAATTGTTTGTACGCCAGAAGATGCTTACCGGTGTTTTATGAATACAGGTATGGACTATCTGGTCATAGGCAATTATCTTTTTAAGAAAAACAATATCGAATAATCATATTAAACTTTTAATTCTAACAGCATGAAACAGTTTTTATTGCTTCCGCTAGCCTGTCTTACCCTCTGGGGATGTCAGGAGCAACAAACAAAAGAAACACCTTTCAAGATGATTGAACAGGTAGATTTTTCCCATATTAAAATAACCGATAATTTCTGGTCTCCACGCCTGAAAAGTCATGTGACGACTACTTTGCCGGTTTGTATTGATCAGATCGAGAATCAAACCGGACGTATCCGTAACTTTGAAAATGCCGCTAAAGGCGAAGGCGAGCACTCCGGAATTTTCTTCGATGATTCTGATGTATATAAGGCTCTCGAGGGGATGGCATACAGTTTGATAAATAATCCCGACCCTGAACTGGAGAAGAAAGCGGACGAATGGATCGATAAATTTGCCGCCGCCCAGCAACCGGATGGTTATATCAATACTTTTTATACGCTGACCGGGCTGGATAAACGTTGGAAAAATATGGATAAACACGAAATGTATTGTGCAGGGCATATGATAGAGGCAGGTGTAGCTTATTATCAGGCAACCGGCAAGCGCAAACTATTGGATGTTTGTATTCGTATGGCAGATCATATGATGAGTCTTTTCGGCCCCGGCAAACGACATTGGGTTCCGGGGCATGAGGAGATTGAACTGGCCCTTGTTAAACTCTATCAGGTCACTAATGATAAGAGATACCTGGATTTTTCCAACTGGCTGATTGAAGAGAGAGGTCATGGACATGGAACAATGGGTGGTGAAGGAAACTGGGATCCGTTTTATTACCAGGATGAAAAACCGGTACGTGAAATGACCGATATTGCCGGTCACGCCGTTCGTTGTATGTATTTATATTGCGGTATGGCAGATGTGGCTGCAATGAAAAAGGATTCCGGTTATATTGCTGCCCTCAATCGATTGTGGGACGACGTTGTTTTTCGTAATATGTATATTACAGGTGGGATAGGTTCATCCAGACATAATGAAGGCTTTACGGAAGATTATGATTTACCGAATCTGGATGCCTATTGCGAGACATGTGCTTCTGTTGGTATGGTTCTCTGGAATCAACGTATGAACCAGTTTACAGGTGATGCCAAATATATCAATGTGTTGGAACGTTCGATGTATAATGGAGCATTAGCTGGTATATCGTTGGCTGGTGACCGGTTCTTCTATGTCAATCCGCTTGAATCGAAAGGCGATCATCACCGTCAGGCCTGGTATGGTTGTGCATGTTGTCCGAGTCAGATATCCCGTTTCCTTCCTTCAATTGGTAATTATATTTATGGCACTTCTGCAGATGCTATTTGGGTGAATCTTTATATAGGTAATAAAGCTACATTTAAGGTAGACGGTAAAGATATCGAGATTCAGCAGGAAACAAATTATCCTTGGGATGGTGTCATGAAGTTAACGGTGTCTACGACTTCCCCCATAAAAAAAGAAATCCGTCTCCGTATACCGGACTGGTGTAAGGACTATACAATATCAGTGAATGAGAAAGACGTCAAAGCTCCAACGGATAAAGGTTATGCTGTCTTAAAAGAAACATGGAAACAAAATGATGTAATTGTTTTGAATATGGCAATGCCTATTGAAGTTGTAGCTGCCGATCCTCGTGTAAAGGGTAACATTGGTAAGCGTGCCATTCAGCGTGGGCCGCTTGTTTATTGTATGGAAGAGGTAGATAATGCGAAAGATTTTGATAAGCAGATAATTTCTTCGGCTACATCGTTTAGTAGTCGTTTCGATCCTTCTTTATTAAATGGAGTCGTTGCTGTCAAGGCACAGAACGGCAATGAAACCTTATCTCTTATACCGTATTATTCATGGGATAACCGTGAGGCTGGTAAAATGAAAGTATGGATTGATTATAAGGAATAGATTTTTTTTCTTATTTGTGAAATTGAAACAAGGCTGTGATAAGTGTTATTTATCATGGTCTTGTTTTATTTAAGGCGGATTGACGATATTTGTTTGATCTTTTATTTAGAATATAATTATATTGATGTCTAATTATTTTACACCAGTGTCCAATATTTAGACACATAATGGAATGTCTTGTGTTGTCAATTTTCTGTTTATTAGAATGTTACTTGTTTTGGCACGCGATTTGGACTATCCTGACCAAAAATATATCTGTCAATGAAAACTATTATTCGGAACTTTATTAGTGTATTGCGTCGTTTCAAGATGGCGACCATACTTAATATCCTGGGATTGTCTGTGGCTTTTGCCGCATTTATGGTGATAATGATGCAAGTGGACTATGATAAGAACTTCGATACGTTCCATAAGAATGCGGATAATATCTACCGGGTAGAATTGCAATGGGATAAGACATCGACACAAGCCGTCGTATCGCGTCCGATGGCTGACGCTTTTATCAATTTCTCTCCGCATATTGTAGCAGGAGCGCTTACCTATCCGTTTTATAATGAAACATTATACTCAGTCGATAAAGGGGGGGAGAAAAATTCCTATCAGGAACCGACCATGATTGTTTATCCTTCCTTTACGGATGTCTTTGATTTTGAGATGCTGGAAGGTTCGGTAGATGTCCTGAAAGAACCGGGAAAGATGCTGATCCCTGAAAGTATGGCACAGAAATTATTTGGAAACGAGCCGGCGGTCGGTAAGCAGATCACGGCAAAAGAGAGTAAAGGAAGGTTGGCCGGCCTTTTCACTACACCGGCAGGCAATTATACGATAGGCGGCATTTACCGCGATCTTCCCCTTAATAGTATTATTCAGAATGCTGTTTTTATAAAGATGGATGATAAACAGGACTTGCATGATTGGGGTAATTCGAGCTATAATTTTTATATCCGGCTCGATAATCCTGAGTCGGCAAAAGACCTGGCGAGTGATTTTCTGACCTATTATAAGGAGAATAATCTGGGGAAAAATATGTCGTGGTATTCGGGCGAACCTAATTTCCGTCTGACCTGTTTGCCGGATGTGCATTATGCTACGGATGTAACTTTCGATATGACTCCTAAATCGAGCCGGCAAACGGTACTGGTGCTTTTTGCTATTGCATTGGTCATTCTGATCATTGCAGGTATAAATTTCACCAATTTCAGTACGGCGCTGACACCTATGCGGGTGAAAAGTATTAATACGCAGAAGGTATTGGGTAGTTCGGACGGTGTACTGCGCTTTTCTCTGTTGATGGAGGCTGTTTGTATCAGTGTGGTTGCTTATTTACTGGCCTTGTGGATGGTCTATATGGCTGGCAATGGCCCGATAGCGAAGTTGGTGGATGCAGATATGTCTTTGGCCGCTCATCCGTTGTTACTTTCCGTAACGACTTTGATCGCATTGCTGACCGGACTGTTGGCTGGCTTGTATCCTTCCTATTATATGACTTCTTTTTCTCCGGCGTTGGTTCTGAAAGGAAGTTTCGGTTTGTCACCGAAAGGACGAAGATTGCGTAATGTGCTTATCAGCGTACAGTTTATTGCTTCTTTTGCATTGATCATCGGTTCGATGTTTATGTATCTGCAGAATCATTTTATGCAAAGTAGTCCGCTAGGCTATGATAGGGATGAAATGATCGTAACGAATCTGACGGCTCCTGTTTTGAAAAGTTCGGATGCTTTCAGCAGCCGACTGAAATCTTTTTCGGGTATAGAGGATGTCACTTATGGCGAGTTTATGCTGTCCAGCCAGGATCAGTATATGGAGTGGGGACGCGAATTGAATGGCGAGACCATCCAGTTCCAGTGCATGCCGGTAGATCCGTCGTTTCTTAAGGTTATGAATATATCTGTGATCGAAGGAAGGGATTTCCGTGAGGAGGATGCATTAACGACCGACGGGGTTTATATCTTTAACGAGAGGGCAAAAAAACTATATGATATGACTCTGGGAGATAAGATATATGGAGCTGAGATAGCTGGTTTTATTCCGGATATAAAGTTCGCTTCGTTCCGTACAGAGGTGACCCCTATGGCTTTTTATGTACGTGGTAAAGGATATAGCGGCGGTGCTGCGTATGCTTATATTAAGGTAAAGGCTGGTTCCGACCTACCGGCAGCAATGAGTCATGTAAAGAATGTATTGAGTGAGATTCATCCGGATTATCCATTCGATGTGAAGTTTTTCGACCAGGTATTAAATACTTTGTATGAGAAAGAGGAGAGTCTGAGTTCATTGATTACACTATTTAGTCTGATCGCGGTGTTTATTTCGATGGTCGGGGTGTTCGGCCTGGTGGTATTCGACAGTCAGTACAAAAAGAAGGAGATCGGTATACGGAAAGTAATGGGCTCGACTACCACCGAGATCCTCGTCATGTTTAATAAAACATACATATATATATTATGTATCTGTTTTATTTTGGCTGCTCCGGTTGCTTTTTATGCAATCAATAAATGGCTGGAGAATTTTATGTACAAGACACCTGTTTATTGGTGGGTGTTTATTCTTGCTTTCCTCTTGGTTTCCCTGATAACGATCATTACGGTGACTTTCCAGAATTGGCGGGCGGCCAGTGAGAATCCGGTGTTCAGCATCAAGAGTGAGTGATATGATAATGGTATCAGGATTATAAAGAAATAAAATACGGTTATGAAAACTATTATTAGAAACCTGTTAGGTATTGTCCGCCGGTTTAAGATGGCGACCCTATTGAATGTAATGGGACTGAGTATTGCCTTTGCTGCCTTTATAATCCTGATGATCCAGTTGCAATATGATTGGGGATTCGACCGGTATCAGAAGAATGCGGAGCGTATCTTCCGGGTAGGTCTTTATTTTCCGGAGTCCGGAAATAACGTTGTATTGGCTCGTCCGTTTGCAGAAGCCTTTACCCTTTCTTCCCCGCATATAGAGAAAGGGGCTTTGCTTTTCTCCTGGGGAAGCCAGTTGACATTGAAAGTGGAGAAAGGGAATGAGGAGGTAAGCTTCTGGTGCCCGGTTAATGCTATAACTCCGGAATATGCGGATGTCTTTAGTTTTGATATGATTGAGGGAAGTGCCGGGAGTATTGATAATCCGGGTACGGTATTGATATCGGAAAGCGAGGCTCAGAAGTTCTTCCAGGATGGCCAGGCTGTCGGAAAACAATTAACAGGGGATAATATGTCGTTCACGGTAGGAGGGGTATATAAGGACTTTCCCAGAAATTCGGTTGTGCAGAATGCTGTGTACAGGCGGATCGGGCAGAAAGAAAATATTGATAATTGGTGGAACCGTGGTTATCAGTTATATGTTTTACTGGATGATCCGAAGGCTGCCGGCCAGATAATAACCGATTTTAAAGCAGGTTTGGACAGAGAGGATTATAACTGGGAGATGTGCGACATACGGCTGACGGAGTTGCAGGATATTTATTATGAAGCAGACTCGCTATTCGACTCCCTAAAGGATAAGGGCAATCGCAATTTGGTGTTGGTTTTGTTCACGGTTGCTATATTGATCGTCTTGATTGCCGGGATCAATTTTACGAATTTCAGCAATGCGCTGGTACCGATGCGCATCCGTAGTATCAATACTCAAAAGGTATTAGGAGGGTCGGATAAGGTATTACGTTATGCCATGCTGGTGGAGGCGGTAGTGATTTGCCTGCTCTCTTTTGTTATTTCACTGTTTATTGTCAGGGGAATGGCGAATACCTGGCTGGCAAACATGATAAACTCCGATATGGCTTTGGCAGCCAATATTCCTCTATTAATACTAACCGGTGTTTTAGCCATAATCGTAGGGCTTTTGGCCGGACTATATCCGGCCTGGCGAATTACCTCTTTTCCTCCGGCTTTAGTATTGAAAGGTTCATACGGCCTGACGCCTTCGGGGAAGAGGTTAAGGAGCCTTCTCGTTTCCTTTCAGTTTATTATCTCCTTTGCTTTGATTATAACTGCCTTGTTTATTTATTTGCAGAATCGTTATATGGTTGCTTCCTCTTTAGGTTTCGATAAGGATCAGATCGCTATAATCGAATTAAACAGGACTCTGATGAATAATACGGGCACATTGGAAAATCGGCTAAAGAATGAATCGAACATACAGGATGTGTCTTTTGCCCAGGATTTATTGTCAGGCGGGGATGAATTTATGACATACGGGCGTGGATACAGGGATAATGATCTGACATTTAAATTATTCACTGTCTCCCCGAATTTCCTTCAAATAATGAATATTCCGGTTATATCCGGGCGTGATTTTCTTCGGGAGGATGCGAATACGGCGGGCGGATCTTACATTTTTAATGAAACGGCCCGGTTACAATATGATCTTGTTTCAGGTGAGTATATTACGGGAAATGCTTATGTCGACGTACCGCCTGCGGTGATTGCCGGTTTTACCGATGATATAAAATATGCCTCTTTTCGCACGAATGTGGCTCCGATGGCTTTTTATGTTCCGGCCGCGAAGGATCTCCATCCGAGGTATGCGTATATAAAAATAAAAAATGGGGCTGATATCCGGAGAACTATTGCTTCTATCGGCCAGGTATTGACTTCGATAGATAAGGATTTTCCGGTAGAAATAACGTTTTATGATACGATACTAAACAATCTTTATAAACGGGAGTTGAGTATAGGCTGGTTGATCTCGCTTTTTAGTTTGGTTGCTGTATTTATATCTATTGTGGGGGTTTTGGGGTTGGTTATTTTTGAAAGTGAATATAAGCGGAAAGAAATAGCTTTACGGAAAGTACATGGGGCTACTACTTCCCAGATATTGGTCATGTTCAATAAAGTCTATTTGCGTATTCTTGTCCTGTGTTTTATCCTGGCAACACCTGTCGCTTATTATGCGATGAAGCAGTGGCTGACTTATTTTGCCTATAAGATACCATTGTATTGGTGGGTATATGTCCTTGCTTTTATCGTGGTTTCTATAATCACTCTTCTGGCTGTTACTTTCCAGAATTGGAATACGGCTAGTGAAAATCCGGCAGAAAGTATAAAAACAGAATAACTGATATGCAACGTTCCATAAATTATTACGTTTCTATTGATAGAGTTGTTTTGACGGACAACCTTAAATCGGAATAATAATTTGGGTGTATATGAAAACTATTTTAAGGAACTTCATCAGCGTACTTCGCCGTTTCAAGATGGCGACACTTCTGAACGTATTAGGGTTAAGCATTGCTTTTACCGCCTTTATGGTGATAATGATGCAGGTGAATTATGACTACACATTCGACTCCTGCCAGCCGGAGGCCAATTCGATCTATCGGATGGATATGGATTTTCAGGGTAATATGAGTGCGGTTATCAGCCGTCCGTTTGCAAGGGGATTCACGGAGTCGTCGCCACATATCAAAGCCGGTATGATAATGGCATCGTGGAGTTCGGAACTGTTTTATAGTGTGGAAAAGAATGGCGAGCGGCAAAACTTTCAGGATCCGGCAGTGAGTACGTCCCCTGAAATAACCCGCGTATTCCATTTCGATATGGTGGAAGGCGATGAAACGGCATTAGACCCACCTGGAACGGCTATGATTCCAGCTAGTATGGCACGCCGTCTCTTTGGTAACGAATCGGCTATAGGCAAACAACTGATAAGTGTGGCCACGGGAAATACGGTAGCTACTATCAATGGTGTCTTTAAAGATTTTCCCCGTAACTCGTCTATCCAGAATATAATATACCGGCAAATGCCGCCGAAAGAAAATTACGATGAATGGGGCAACCAGAATTATTTTTTCTTCTTCCGTCTCGATGATCCTTCGAACGCAGCCGATGTGAGGTCTAACTTTAAGAAGAATTTCGATGCTTCCCAGCAATTCGGGAAAGATTTCAATTGGGAGAAAGGCGGTCTCGAGTTGATGATGACGCCACTGCCTGAGTTGCATTTCCTGACCAACGTATCCTACGATTCGATGCCGAAAGCCAGCCGTCAGACGGTGCGTGTACTGTTTGCCATAGCGTTCATTATCTTATTGATTGCCGGCATCAATTTTACGAACTTCAGTACGGCATTGACTCCGATGCGTATTAAGAGTATCAATACGCAGAAGGTGTTGGGTAGCCCGGATAGCGTACTCCGTACGGGATTGTTGCTGGAAGCGGTTATAGTCAGTATATTGGCTTATCTGATCTCGTTGGGTTTGCTGTTTATTGCCGGTCTGTCTTTTATCACTTCTTTAGTTGATGCGGATATGGCCTTTTCGGCACAGTCGGCGATTATTATTATAACGGCTGTTATTGCGGTAGTGGTAGGAGTGTTGGCAGGTATTTATCCGGCTTGTTATATCACATCTTTTCCTCCGGCCCTAGTATTGAAAGGTAGTTTTGGTTTGTCACCTAAAGGGCGTATACTCAGAAGTACATTGGTTAGTATTCAGTTTGTCGCTTCATTTATCCTGATAATCGGTTCTCTTTTTATGTTCTTGCAGAATCGGTATATGCAAAACACTCCGTTAGGGTATGATAAGGATGAGTTGATCGTGATAGAACTGAATAATAAAATAAATGAGAATCGGAGTGTATTGGTTAGTGAAGTGAAGTCTTTTTCGGGTATTGAAGATATTACGTATGCCGAACAGGTATTGTCCAGTCGTGATTATTATATGGGATGGGGACGAACGTTTAAGGATAAAGATATCAATTTCCAGTGTATCCCCGTTTCTCCTTCTTTCCTGCGTGTAATGGGTATTACAGTGACAGATGGCCGCGATTTTCGTGACGAAGACGACTTGAAAGATACCGGATGTTATATCTTTAACGAGAAAGCCCGCGAAATGTATGAGCTTGAACTGGGTGATAAGATTGAGAAGGATGAAATAATCGGTTTTATTCCCAATGTCAAGTTTGCTTCCTTTCGCAACGAGGTATCACCGATGACTTTCTATGTCTGGGGAAAATATAGATGGGGAAGTGAGGGTGATAAGTATTATAATGCCGCCTATGTAAAAGTGAAAGCTGGTAGCGACCTGCGTGCGGCCATGAAACATATAAAGGCTTCATTGACTAAGATCGATCCTGTCTACCCGTTCAAGACTTCTTTTTATAATGAAATATTGCAACGAACTTATGAGAAGGAGTTGAAGATCAGTAATCTGATTACTTTATTCAGTGTGATTGCTATTTTTATCTCCATAGTCGG
>ERZ812616.1486-NODE-1486-length-24769-cov-9.428907_pt1 | contig 24769 bp, 26 predicted proteins | sample MGYA00376249_ERZ812616 | MGnify/ENA primary metagenome ERZ812616 (study PRJEB26924, sample SAMEA4378265) | human gut metagenome | biome: human gut; feature: human-associated habitat; material: faeces | place: China | collected 2013 ...
ATGATATGCGAATAGCGGGTAGGATTGTGGGAGTGCGTAGCACGAAACAATCCGTAGGCATCAAAGTCGGGGGCTTTTGACCCCGACATCACATAAACGATTATACTATTTTTCTCTGCACACTTCAATCCTATTTTGAAGGCTTTTCGATTAATTGGATATTTATGTCTGTTCTTCCATTAATTCCGTCCACGGATCCCTGATTCGTATATTGCCATACTTCAAAATGATATGGAGTCTGCGGCTTTAATTCGTAATCCGCATACCAGACCGGATATGCGGATAATTTTTCCAGATCCAGCTCATAAGCTTCCCACAACATATTACTGTAGATCATAGCATCATAACCTGCTGCTTCAATCGCACTACAAAATGCTTCTGTATTTTTTGTGAACTGCTCCCCTGATACATGATCTGTCCTTGCATCATCATCAAGAATGCTTTCCGGGTCAAATACTACCGGGAGCTGAAGATTATATCCTGAAAGGTGATCCAGCACAAACTTTGCTTCTTCCCTCGCTTCCTCTTCATTTACCGCCTGCGAAAAGAAATAAACTCCGACATCGAGTCCCGCATTCTGTGCCTGCTGTATATATTCGTCAAAGCGGATATCCGCATTCACAGTTCCTGCCTCTGCATAACCGCGGTATCCAATTCTGATAAAAGCGAAGTCATAACCTGCTGCTTTTACCTTTTTCCAGTCAATCTCTCCCTGATGGTAAGAAACATCAATCCCCAGTCTGGAAGTATATTTCTCATCTGCATAGGTCAATCTGTCTCCATCATGAATAAATAATGTATCATTATATTGCTTTTTTGCAATGTTCTGATTAATTTCTACTGAATACTGTTGCCCATATACATCAACAAACTGCAAAATCTCCGATTCCTTTTCGGATTCTTTTTCTTCTTCTTTTTCATTCTGCTGTTCCTGCTTTTTCACTGTCTTCTCTTCTTTAGCTCCACTGTCGGATTTTTCAGAACTTCCGCACCCTGTCATACAGAAAATCATACAGCAGAACAAAACTGCCATCACTGGAAATGCCCTTTTCATCTAATTTTCCTCCATAAACTCATCCCAGCTTCTTACCTGCTGACTTGAATCCGAAAAGCCGCACATCCGATATAAACATTCTGTAACATATGCTTTTTCGAGCCGGTCTTTTTCACTTGTATAATCCGGGAAGATCACTTTCATCTGAAGAACATATCCGGCTTCGATCTTAGTCATGTCATAGATTGCACTGTTATGAGCTGAGCTGTCCCATCCGGTCAGAATTGCCTTCCCATGATCTCCTTCTGAGGATTTTACAATTTTTTCAGGTTCAACTAACCCCTTACTCTCAATATTGTATACATTTTCTGTCATATTCTCGATAGAAAGGGCATCTGTTCTGGAAGTCAGAGAAAAGATCAGTTGAGACCCATCACTTCCTTCAAATGTAATTGTCTGGCAGTTTTCTCCATAACTGACCAGATCCGGATCCTCATCGACGGACACTTCATTATACAGATCTACCGGATAATAAAACTTGAAATCCGTAATCTTGGAATCATAAGATTCATACAGATCCGGATCCAGATTTTCACTATAATCTGCCTTTGTATCCTCATTGATCCAAAATTCATCTTCCAGATCACTGCTCTCATCTTCCTCCTGCAGTACATCTTCTTTCAGATCTTCTTCATCCTTTGTCTCTTCTTCAGCTTTCTCCTTTTTTACTTCCTTTTTTAAATCGTCTTTTTTTATTTCCTGACTGATCTTTTCTGAGGAATCCCGAAAATGCAGATAAAGAGCAGTGCCAATTCCGATCATCGTAACCAATAATAGAACTACCGTTATCAGAACCAGCACCCAGTGCATCGTTCCTGTCGCTTTTTTCGATTCTTTTTCTTCTTTTCTGACATTCACATCAGGTGAATTAATACTCTGTCCGCACATCGGGCAGAATGTACTGTCGTCTGAAATTTCACTCCCACAGAAAGGGCAATACATCTTCTTTCCTTCTTTCTTCTTGTGATGTCGGGGGCAAAAGCCCCCGACTTTGATACTCATATCGGGGCGGGCCCTAAGGTCTTTCATCCACCTATGAGCAAACTCATGTGGGCTTAGACCTTTTGACTCTGGCATCTTCTTATTGTTGATAATACTCATTTACACCAGACACAATTCCCTCAACCATCTTTTGACGATATGCACTGTCTGCCATATTCAGATCATCCTGCTGATTGGTCATAAATCCCATTTCCAATATGATGACCGGAATTTTGCTCCAGTTAATCCCGGTCATTGTATCATTCACCTGAATTCCCTGGTTTGCCATTCCGGTCGCTGCACAATAATTGTCCAGGACATCCTGTGCTAATCGATTACTTTCATCATACAGATTTCCAACATAAGGATTCCCTGCAGATCCGATTAAAACCAATGCTCCATTTGCCGAACTATTTTCACTTCCATTCGCATGAATCCGGATTGCAATATCTGCACCCGCATCATTTGCCATGGTTGCTCTCTCCGCATTGCTGATTGCAGTTTCATTATCTTCTCTTGTCATGATCACATCATATCCTTCGTTCTGCAATGCCTCCCGAAGCATTAATGATATAGCAAGATTCAATTCGTATTCCGCTATGCCGGAATATCTTCCGCTTGTTCCTCCGGTAGCCTTTGCTTTCATAACATTGCTTCCAGGAGCATTAGGCTCTTTCGCACTCATATCCACATCCGGAGCCTGATGCCCTGGGTCAATCGCAATCAAAATTCCTTTCTTTTCCGGAATGTCTTCATTTTGAGTCGCCTCATCCATTCCTGAAACCGTCTCTTCTGAATCGGACGCTGAATTTTCTTTTTCCTTGGGCAATTCCAGCACCAGATCCGGTGCAGCTTCTTTTGCTTTTTCCTTTTTTCCACATGCACACATACCAAAAATCAGCATGAATACCATACAGCCACACACTAGCTTTTTACATTTCATAATAGACCCTACTCATATTTTTTTATCGTCTCAATATTCGCTTTTTCTGTCTCTGACAACATTGATTCACTGAAATCTTCCGGACGAATCGTTCCTCTGTACCAGGATTTTGAATTAAAATAATCCTGAAGTTCCTGATCATCAAACATTCTTCCATGACGGGCAAAAATTTCATTTCTCGCCAGTCGAAGTTCACTTTTTGACAATCCACTTACTTCACTGTCTGCCAATATTCTTTTACTGCTATCCGGAAGTATATAATTATCTGTCTTTTCTTCTGCTTCCGCCTCTTCTTTCGTCTCCTCTTCTTTCTCAGAGTCCTCTTTTTTTGCTTTATCAGCGTCTTCTTTCTTTTTCTTACTTTCTTTTTCTTCTTTAATTTTTTTATTCGTGCTTTCATTTAATTCTGTCTTCAATTCATTACTGACAGAATTATCTGACGATGTATCTGTTCTATGGTTCAAAAGAAACCATGCTGCAACTCCTGCCGTAATCAGAAGACATACTGCAATAATTATTGCAATAATCACCGGCACAGAACTGGAAGAAGATTTTCCTTTCCGTTCTTCTTCCATATCAAAATCGTCTTCATATAATGACATTTTCGGCATTTCTGTCGTATGCTGATAGGTATTTCCTCTTGGCTCTATCTTTCGTCCACATGAAGCACAGAACATAGAATCGTCATCCGTTATATGATTACAATACGGGCATCTCATCTCTTACATTCCTTTCATCAGCTTCTTAACTTTTATGCAACCGGCGTTCCGCATTTCGTACAGAATTTTTGTCCTTCCTCTAATGCAGCCCCACAGCTACGGCATGTCAAACTCTGCATATGCTGTACCGGAGCTGCCGGTTCCTCCCCCACTTTTGTACCACATACTGTACAGAATTTTTGTCCTTCTTCTAATACAGCTCCACATTTCACACAGGTCGGCACGGTCACTTCCGGAATATGTACTTCTTCATATGCCGGAGCGGCCGGTTCTTCATATACTGGAGCGGCCGGTTCTTCATATGCCGGGGCGGCCGATTCTTCATATGCCGGAGCGGCCGGTTCCTCATATGCCGGAGCGGCCGGTTCTTCATATGCCGGGGCGGCCGGTTCTTCATATACTGGAGCGGCTGGTTCCTCATATGCCGGGGCGGCCGGTTCCTCATATGCCGGAGCGGCTGGTTCTTCATATACTGGAGCGGCTGGTTCTTCATACGCCGGAGCGGCCGGTTCTTCATATGCCGGAGCGGCTGGTTCCTCATATGCCGGAACGGCTGGTTCTTCATATGCCGGGGCGGCCGGCTGTGCTTCAAATTGATTTCCACAGAATGTACAGAACAGTGCATCTGCCTCTACCGTCTTCTGACACTTCGGACAAATCTTTCCTGCTCCCGGCTGCGGTGCTGGTGAAACCTGCTTTTCAATCTTTGATCCACATACATTGCAAAATCCAGAGTTGGCAGAAATCTGTGCTCCGCAATTCGGACAACTGACCATTCCTTTTAATACATTCTGCTGTTGCTTATACTGGCTTGTCAGTTCCATACTGGCTACAATCTGATCGCAAAGTACCTTTAACTGTCCCTCTGCATTTGCCGCACAATTTTCAAAATAGTATTTTCCGACTTCTCTGTAAAGATTATTCTGCTTTTCCTCTTCCGCTTTAATCGCACTTGAAAGCCTCATTCCTTCCGAAACTTCACGGGATTTGTTCGATACACTTTGTCCAAACTGTGATAATTTTCTGTCCATTTCATCAAAAAAAGCCATTTTTTCATCCTCCGTTCTTACAACCTAATCTTTTCTTTTATTTTAATATAAATTTCCTTTTTTTGCATCATTTATTTAAAGATGCCAGGGTCAAAAGGTCTAAGCCCACATGAGCTTGCTCATAGGTGGGTGAAAGACCTTAGGACCCGCCCCGATATGAGCATAAAAGTGGGATGATAATCCCACGATATGCGAATATTGGGTAGGATTGTGGGAGTGTGTAGCACGGAACAATCCGTAGGCATCAAAGTCGGGGGCTTTTGACCCTGGCATCATTAGAATAAGGAGCGGGAAAAGTATGAAATATCAGGTGCAGGAAAATTGTCTGACGATCTATCTTCCGAGAGAAGTAGATCATCATAATGCAGAGGAGATCAAAGCAGAGGCAGATGCGGTGATCGACAGAAATCATATCAAATATGTGATTTTTGATTTTGACAGAACCGATTTTATGGACAGTTCAGGGATCGGAGTCATCATGGGAAGATATAAGACCATCAGTCTGATCGGAGGAGAAGTATGGGCAGTACATACAAATGAAAGGATCAGGAAGATCCTCACATTATCGGGGGTTACAAAAATTATGCAAATCTACGAGGAGGAACGGGTATGAGGGACACAAATGAAATGGAGATTCAGTTTGACAGTAAATCCTGCAATGAAGGATTTGCGAGAGTGGCAGTCGCATCATTTCTGACGCAGATGAATCCGACGGTGGAGGAAGTTGCGGATGTAAAGACGGCAGTTTCGGAGGCAGTGACCAATGCCATCATTCACGGATATGAAAAGCGGCAGGGAAAGATCCGTATTTTCTGCCGGATCTCGGAAAATCAATTTTTTATGGAAGTATCAGACAAAGGAAAAGGAATCCTGAATGTTGAAGAGGCGATGCAGCCTATGTATACGACAAAACCGGAAGAAGATCGTTCCGGGATGGGATTTGCGTTTATGGAAGCATTTATGGATGAGGTGAAAGTAGAATCGGAACCGGAAAAAGGAACGTGCGTCAGGATGAAAAAGATCATCGGAAAAGGACGGGAACTATGGACCACACAATCTCTCTGATCAGAAAATCTCACCATGGGGATAAAGAAGCGAGAGAACAACTGGTAAAAGAAAATGTAGGCCTGGTGTGGTGTGTGGTAAAGAGATTTTATGGGAGAGGTGCAGAGCCGGAAGATTTATTTCAGATCGGGAGCATCGGACTGTTAAAGGCGATCGATAAATTTGATCTTTCTTATGATGTTCAGTTTTCGACGTATGCAGTACCTATGATATCAGGAGAGATCCGCCGGTTTTTAAGGGATGACGGAATGATAAAAGTGAGTCGTTCTTTAAAGAAACTTTCGTATAAATGCGAAAAGAAAAAGGAAGAACTGACTGAGCGGATGGGAAGAGAACCAACGATGGAGGAACTGGCGACATCGCTTGGGACGGAAAAAGAAGAACTTGTCCAGGCAATGGAGGCGGCAACGGAGGTAGAGTCGATCTACAGGCCGATCCATCAGGAGGGAGATTCGCAACTGAGCATTCTGGACAGGCTGGAAGAAAAAAGCAGACCGGAAGAACATCTTCTGAACCGGATGATGCTGTCTCAGATTTTAGACGGACTGGACAAGGAGGAACGTCAGTTGATCTATCTGAGGTATTTTCAGGAAAAGACACAGGCAGCAGTGGGGGAGATTCTGGGGATTTCACAGGTTCAGGTGTCGAGAATGGAAAAGAAAATACTGGAGCGGATGAGAAAGCAGATGTGAGCCGGTTATAAATCAAAAAGAGAAAGAGAGGAAAAATAAAAAGAGAAGAGACCGAAAAAATCAAGGAGAAAGAAAATCGCAGATAAGTAGATCACAAATAAGAAAATAGCAAATACGAAAATCAGGAATAAGAAAATCAGAAATACGAGTTGCCAGGTATATCTTTCCACCGGCAATGGAATACTACCATAGAAAAAGACGGAAAGGTATGGTGAGCAAAATGGAAAATGGACATGGAAAAGTATGGATCTGTCTGCTGATACTGGTTCTGGCCGCAGTGGTGATCGGACTTTTATATTATACGACTGCAGCAAAGGAACCGGATGAAGAAGGATTTTTAATTCGGGCAGAGCAGATGGAGTCAGGAGAGCCGGGAACAGGAAAACTGCACTTAGGAGAGTTACGATCAGAAGAATTGCAATCAGTACAAACGTGGAATGGGGTGACCGGATATGGCATCTGAATCTGTGACCGTTTATCTGAAAGGTGACCGGAATGTAGAAGTGACAAAGCGGGATGTGACACTGGGAGATATTCTGGAAATTGAATGTGCAGATAAGCTGCTGCAGTCCAAAATCCGGGTTTTGAAAATTCTCAGGATCCGAGAAGAAAAGGAACAGCGTTTTGTAATCTCTCTTTTAAAAATCATAGACCTCATCCATGAGCGGTATCCGAAAGTAGAAATACAGAATCTTGGAGAGAGTGACGTGATCGTAACATATGAAAATCAGAAGACACCACCAATGATCTGGCATCTTCTGAAAACCGCAGTGGTAACAGTCATTATTTTTTGCGGATCAGCATTTTCAATCATGGCATTTAACAATGATGTGGATGTATCGAAACTGTTCGGACAGATCTATGAACTGGTTATAGGAAAAGAATCGAATGGCTTTACGATCCTGGAGATCATGTATTCCGTCGGACTGGTAGTTGGAATCCTTATTTTCTTTAATCATTTCGGGAAAAAACGGTTTACGGTAGATCCTACGCCCATGGAAGTACAGATGCGTCTGTATGAGAATGATATTCAGACGACGCTGGTGGAAGATGCTGCGAGAAGAAAGAATGAAATTGACCTGGAAAATGGAGGAGGAAAATGATGTGGGCAGGGCAGATTTTTCTCGGTATTCTGGGGATGAGTGCAGGCGTTGTCGTGGCAGGAGGCTTATTTTCTTTTATTGTAGAACTCGGGGTGATTTCGGATTTTGCAGACCGCACCCATACTGCAAACCACATCCTGCTTTATGAGGATGCGGTTTCAGCCGGGGCAATCCTTGGAAATGTCTTTCAGATCTTTCGGATTGGAATTCCCGGACAGTCCGTGCTGTTGGCATTTTTCGGACTATTTGCCGGGATTTTTGTCGGCTGCTGGTCGATGGCACTTGCAGAAATCCTGAATGTATTTCCAATCTTTATGAGACGTGCCAGGATCGTCCGGTATGCAGTAGTCTTTATTCTGATGCTGGCACTGGGAAAAGGAATCGGTGCAGGACTCTTTTTCTGGAAAGGTTGGTAATAAGAAAGCTTAATAATGATACTTTTTCTTTTCCTGAAGCAGGAAAGAGCCAGTTACGATCAGCGTGAGAAATTCTGCTGCCGTAATTGCACACCAGATACCGTTGAGACCGAAAAATATCGGGAGGATCAGCAGTGCGAGTGTCTGGATCACCAAAGTACGTAGGGTGGAAATGATCGCAGAAATTTTCCCATTATTCAGTCCGGTGAAAAATGCTGATCCGAAAATATTAAATCCGCTGAACAGATAGGAAATTGCATAAAGCATAAAGCCGGTCCGTGTCATTTTGCACAGAACAAGATCATATCCTACGAACAGACGGGCGATCGGAAGAGCCAGCAGTTCGGAAAGCAGTGTAATGGAAAGTGCAGTAACTCCTGTGATCCGCAGACTCTTTGTCAGCAGATTATGGAGTTCAGACTTATTATCTGCCCCGTAATGATATCCGACGATGGGATTGATCCCGATAGCATATCCAAGGTAGATGGAAGTTGCGATAAAAGAGGCATACATGACCACTCCGTAGGCAGCGATTCCATTTTCGGCAGCAGCACGCATCAGTTGGAAGTTATAGATCACCGATACCAGGGAGGTGGACAGGTTGGATAACATTTCCGAAGATCCATTTCCACAGGCTTTGCGGATACTTTTCCAGTCAAAGGCAGCGGGACGCAGAAGCAGTCCGCTGTTATTTTTATGCAGAAAATAGATCAGTGGGATAAAGCCTCCGACAAATTCGCTGGCACAGGTTGCAACTGCAGCACCGGTAATTCCAAACTTTAAGATCCCGACCAGTGTAAAGTCGAGTATAACATTGGTGAGTCCTGCAAGGATCGAGATCCGAAGTCCGAGTTTTTGTTTCCCGGCAGTGGCGAGGAAACTCTGGAAACTGTTCTGAAGCATAAAAAATGGTTCAGAAAGAAGAAGAATCCGCCCATACAGGATTGCATCTTCCCGGATCAGATCGCTTGCACCAAGCAGAGAAACGATCTGCGGCATAAAGATAAAGCCCAAAAAAGCGATGATGGATGCCCCGAGAAGAATAAGTTCTATGAGCATGGAAAAGACTTCATTTGCTTTTTTAGGATTTTTCAGACCAAGATAAAAGGCTACCAATGCACTGCCACCTGTTCCGATCATAAATCCCAGAGAAGAAACGCCCATCAGGACAGGCATGATCAGATTTACTGCTGCAAATGCATTCTTGCCGGCATAATTTGATACGAAGAATCCGTCAACAATACTGTAAACAGAAGTCAGGATCATCATGGCAACGCAGGGGAGGACATAGAGGATCAGTTTTTTATAAGTAAAATGTTCAGAAAGTTTCAGTTCCATAATTGTTCAGAATACTCCTTTAATGAGGTGAGTTGTTGCTGCATGAGCTTCAGGAGAAGGCTGCGTTCCTCCGCTGAAAAAGCAGAAAAAGAGTGGATGTCTGCCTGTACCAGTGGGGCAACATAAGCTGCGGCAAGTTCTTCTCCCTTTGGTGTGAGCCGGAGGTATTTGATATTTCCAGATCCTTTTTGCGTGAAAAGTGAGACCAGTCCATCGGAAACCAGTTTTTTCACGGCTGAATTTACGGTCTGACGTGGAAAATACCAGTTTTCACAAAGATCTGCCTGACTCAGCGGTGCCGGTGCAGTTACGACAATCGTATATAAAATCCAGTAAGAAGTGCGTGGAAGACCGGATTTGCGGGCAGCTTTCTGCCAGATATCATCCTGTTCTTTCCAAAGCCGGTTATAGAGTTCCAGTTGTCCGATGAGAACGGAGTCCTTTTGCAGAGTCTTTTGTATAGTCATGAGATACCTCCAGTCAAAAAATGTAAATCTGAAAAAATGGTTCAGTGCATATCCGAAATCGGATAAGTATGGCTGATTATATATCCGATTTCGGATTTTGTCAAGAGGGATGAATGCAGATGATTTTTTTGCTTACAATAAAACTTATTTGGATTATGGCTTTTCTTGTATTTGCCGTTAAAATCGGATATACTAGGACTATTGAACAGTGATAGGATTTTCTACCATTATATGTGTTTCACATAACAGCAGTTTCACATAACAGAAGTTTCACGTAACAGAAAAAAGAACGAGGAGAGAAAAAATGAGCATATATGATCTGACAGCATATGAAGTACTTCAGCAGGAAGATTTATCTGATCTGAAGTCCAAAGGAACGCTTCTGAAGCATAAAAAGAGTGGTGCGAGAGTACTCCTGATGGAGAATGATGATGAGAATAAGGTATTTACGATCGGTTTCCGTACGCCTCCGTCCGACAGCACAGGAGTTCCGCATATTATGGAACATTCGGTTCTGTGCGGATCGAGGGAATTTCCGGTGAAAGATCCTTTCGTCGAGTTGGTAAAGGGATCTTTGAATACATTTCTGAATGCGATGACGTATCCTGATAAGACAGTTTATCCGGTTGCAAGCTGCAATGATAAGGATTTTCAGAATCTGATGCATGTGTATATGGATGCAGTATTTTATCCGGATATCTACAAGCAGGATAAGACTTTCCGCCAGGAAGGCTGGAGCTATAAACTGGATGATCCGGATGGGGAACTGACGATCAGCGGAGTTGTATATAACGAGATGAAAGGAGCGTACTCTTCACCGGAAGGTGTGCTGGACCGCGTGATCCAGAGTTCGCTTTTTACGGATACGACTTATGCAGTTGATTCAGGTGGAGATCCTGAGGTGATCCCACAGTTGACTTATGAGCAGTTTTTGGACTTCCACAGAAAGTATTACCACCCATCCAACAGTTATATTTATCTGTATGGCGATATGGATATGGAAGAGAAACTGAGATGGCTGGATGAAAAATATCTTTCTCACTTTGAAAATGAACCGGTTGATTCAGAGATCCATCTGCAAAAGCCATTTACTGAGATGAGAGAAGTAGTTCAGAATTATTCGATTACGAGTGAAGAAAGTGAAGAAGATAATACTTATCTTTCTTATAATAAAGTAGTGGGAACGTCACTGGATGAGAAATTATATCTGGCATTTGAGATTCTGGATTATGCACTGCTGTCTGCACCGGGAGCACCGCTTAAGAAAGCTCTGATCGATGCAGGAATCGGAAAGGATGTATCCGGTTCTTTTGACAGTGGAATCTATCAGCCGGTATTCTCCATTGTTGCAAAGAATGCCAACGTGGAGCAGAAAGAGGCATTTATCAGTACGATTGAGGATACACTGAGAAAAATTGCTGAAGAAGGAATCGATAAAAAGGCACTCCGGGCGGGAATTAATTATCATGAATTCCGTTTCCGGGAGGCAGATTTCGGAAGTTATCCGCGGGGACTGATGTATGGACTCCAGTTATTTGACAGTTGGTTATATGATGAAGAAAAGCCTTTTATCCATATGAAGGCAATCCCGACCTTTGAGTTCCTGAAAGAGCAGGTTGAGACAGGATATTTTGAAGAGCTGATCCGTGAATACATTTTAGACAATCCGCATGGTTCAATCGTGATCATCAGACCGGAACAGGGGATGACGGCACGTATGGATAAGGAACTGGCAGATCGTCTGCAGGCGTATAAAGAGGGCCTTTCAGCAGAAGAAATCGCGGCTCTTGTAAAAGCAACGAAGGAGCTGGAAGCGTATCAGGAAGAAGAGTCTGCACCGGAAGATCTTGCAAAGATACCGGTTCTCGGACGGGAAGATATTTCAAGGGAGATTGCACCAATTTATAATGAAGAGCGTCAGACAGACGGAGTGAAATTGCTTTATCACGATGTGGAGACGAATGGGATCGGATATGTGACAGCTCTGTTCGATCTTTCGGAAATCGAAGAAGAACTGCTTCCATATGCAGGAATCCTGCAGAGTGTTCTCGGCATCATTGATACAGAACATTATGGATACGGAGAACTTTTCAATGAGATCAATGTGCATACCGGTGGAATCGGAACTTCACTGGAGCTGTATACAGATGTGACAAAAGTGAAAGAAAAAGAGTTCCGTGCAACGTTTGAAATCAAAGGAAAAGCACTTGATCCGAAGCTGGATGTACTTTTTGCCATGATGCGTGAGATCCTGATGGAGTCGAAGCTGGGAGATGAAAAGCGTCTGAAAGAAATTTTATCCATGCTGAAGACAAGACTTCAGACTTCTTTCCTTTCAGCCGGACATACGACAGCAGTACTGCGTTCACTTTCCTACACTTCTCCGATCGCAAGATTCAGGGATATTACCAGTGGAATTGGATTTTATGAAGTTGTAAAAGATCTGGAAGAGAATTTTGAAGAAAGAAAAGAACTGTTGATCGAAAATTTGAAAAAGATCGCAGGACGTATTTTCAGAAAAGAGAATCTTATGCTCAGTTATACTTCCGCACAGGAGGGACTTGCAGTACTGGAAAAAGCAGTGCCACAGTTTGCAGATTCACTTCATACGGGAGAAAAAGAGAGCCACGGACAGTGCATCATCCACTGTAAGAAGAGAAATGAGGGTTTCAGAACTTCCTCCAAAGTCCAGTATGTGGCAAGGACCGGTAACTTTATTGATGGTGGAGCAGAATATACGGGTGCATTGCAGATTCTGAAAGTCATTTTAAGTTATGATTATCTGTGGCAGAATGTACGTGTAAAAGGAGGAGCGTATGGCTGTATGAGCGGCTTTAACCGGATCGGAGAGGGGTATTTAGTTTCTTACAGAGATCCGAATCTTGAAAAGACGATGGAAATTTACGAGGGAGTCGTAGATTATCTGAAGAATTTTGATATAGATGACAGAGATATGAATAAGTTCATTATTGGTACGATCAGTAATTTAGACCGTCCGATGAATCCGGCGGCAAAGGGCAGCCGCTCACTGAATCTGTATATGAACCGGATTACAGAAGAGATGATCCGCAGGGAAAGAGAACAGATCCTGGATGCACAGCAGGAGGATATCCGTGGACTGGCAACAGTACTGGAGGCGGTACTGGCAGCCGGAGAATTGTGTGTGATCGGAAGCGAGGAGAAGATCGAAGAAGCGAAGGAAATGTTTGGAGAGATCAGGACACTTTAAAATACTGGGATGAAAAGAAGAAGGAGCAGAGATGAAAGAAAACTTTAAGTCAGGATTTGTAACTTTGATTGGAAGACCGAATGTGGGAAAGTCAACCTTGATGAATCATCTGATCGGACAGAAGATCGCAATTACGTCAAATAAACCGCAGACGACAAGAAACCGCATCCAGACAGTGCTTACAACGGAGGAGGGGCAGATTGTGTTTGTGGACACTCCGGGAATCCATAAGGCAAAAAATAAACTGGGCGAATATATGGTGAATATTGCAGAGCGTTCTTTGAATGAAGTAGATGTAGTGCTTTGGCTTGTTGAACCATCTAACTTTATCGGAGCGGGAGAAAAGCATATCATTGAGCAGTTGAAGAAGGTAAAGACACCGGTTATTCTTGTTATCAATAAGATCGATATGGTAAAAAGAGAAGAAATTCTGGCTTTTATTGATACGTATAGAAAAGAATATGATTTTGCAGAGATCGTTCCGGTTTCTGCAAGGACAGGAGATAATACGGATGAGCTTGTAAAAGTCATTTTGAATTATCTGCCGTACGGTCCGCAGTTTTATGATGAAGATACGGTCACAGATCAGCCGGAGCGACAGATTGTTGCAGAATTGATCCGTGAGAAAGCATTACATTGTCTGAATGAAGAAATTCCGCATGGAATTGCAGTGGCGATCGATCAGATGAAGATGAATAAGAAAGTATGCCATATTGATGCAACGATTATCTGCGAACGGGATTCACATAAGGGAATTATTATCGGAAAGCAGGGAAGTATGCTGAAAAAGATCGGAAGCACAGCACGGTATGAGATTGAACGGCTTTTAGACTGCAAAGTGAATCTGAAACTTTGGGTAAAAGTGCAGAAAAACTGGCGTGACAGTGATTATATGATGAAAAACTTTGGATACAGGGAGGATGATATGTCGTAAATCTTAAAGAATCATACGTTTTTCTTTAAGAAATACGAAAGATAGTTGTTATTTTGAAATTATCGTCTAAAATGGAAAACATGGGAAAATTAAAGTTACTTAAAGGAAAAAATTCAGAAGAATTATGTAAGATCGTTTTACCACCGTTATTTACCTTTGTGGTAAATTCACTGGTTTATTGGGGAGCACCTTTGATCGTGGGGACGGGAAGATCGCATAACCTGTCCGGCGGCCTGGACGAACTGGTTCCGTTTATGCCTGCATTTATCATTATTTATTTTGGCTGTTACATTTTCTGGGTAGTCAATTATCTGATGGTAGCGTTTTATGAAGATGAGAATAAATACAGATTTTACACGGCAGATTTTTACGCACGGCTGATCTGTCTTGCATTTTTTGTGCTTTTCCCGACGACAAATACGAGGCCGGAACTTACGGGAAATGGGATTTTTATTCGGGCAATGCGATTTTTATATACCGTTGATAAGCCGGTAAACCTGTTTCCGTCGATTCATTGTATGGCGAGCTGGTTCTGCTGTATCGGTCTTAGAAAGTGTAAGGAGATTCCTGAGTGGTATAAGCTGATGTCAGTACTGATTGCAATATCGGTCTTCATTTCTACGCTTGCAACGAGACAGCATGTATTATGGGATGTGGCAGGAGGCATCGGGGTAGCTGAGCTGACCTGGTTTATCAGCAACCGGACGAATGGCTGGAAGACATATCAGAGACTGAATGAAAAGATATCTGTCGGTATAAGCAGAAGATTAGGACGATAAAATCATGGAAAATAAGAAAAAGATGGCGTTTAATGTGGTATTTCTGATCCTTGTATTCGCCGGTACAATTTATGGAGTCTTCCACGGGGAAGATCTTGGAGAGATTGCGAGGATATTGAAGACCGTGAATCTGCTGTGGCTCATTCCCGGATTTATATGCGTGATCGTATTTATATGGGGAGAATCCATCATTATCTATTATATGATGAGAACTCTTGGAATCAAAAGAAAAAAGTGGACCTGCTTTTTGTTTTCGTCTGTTGGATTTTTCTTTAGTTGTATTACGCCGTCTGCTTCGGGGGGACAGCCTGCACAGATTTATTATATGAAAAAGGAAAAGATCCCGATTCCGGTGTCAACACTGGTGCTTATGATCGTAACGATCACGTATAAGCTGGTGCTGGTTGTCATCGGAGTTGTGGTGACTTTTTTCGGGCAGGGATTTATACATAAATATCTTTATGATGTCAGATACGTTTTTTATCTTGGAACGGGGCTGAACGTTTTCTGCGTGGTGACAATGCTGATCCTTGTGTTTCATCCGGTACTTGCAAGAACAATCCTTGTAAAAGGAATGGCACTTCTTGAGCGGATGCATCTGATGAAAAGGAAGCAGTCCAGGCTCGACAGGCTCAATGCCTCCATGGATCAGTACCGGGAAACGGCAGTGTATCTGAAGAATCATGTAAAAGTGCTGGTAAATGTATTTGGAATTACGTTGTTTCAGAGATTTGCACTTTTTACAGCTACATGGTTTGTATATAAGGCATTTGGATTGTCAGGTCAGAGTGCGTGGCTGATTATTCTGCTTCAGTCAACCATCTCGGTTTCAGTGGATATGCTGCCACTTCCGGGCGGAATGGGAATCAGCGAAAAGCTGTTCCTGGTTATCTTTGCACCAATCTTTGGAACGGGGCTGCTTCTTCCTGGAATGATTTTAAGCAGAGGACTTGGATATTATACAGAGCTGCTTGTAAGTGCAGTACTTACGATCGTGGCTAATTTTACTATAGGAAAAGGGAAAAAGGTGAGAGAAAATGTTGGGAATTTATGATTATACGGTAGTGCTTACATATGTAAGTCTGATGGTATCCATCGGGGGAATGATGCTGTCAGTAAACGGACATCTGAATCTGGCCGTGCTTTGTCTGGCAATTTCAGGATTGTGTGATATGTTTGACGGGAAGATCGCACGGACGAAAAAGGATCGTACCGAAGAAGAAAAATGCTTTGGAATCCAGATTGATTCGTTGTGTGATATCGTCTGTTTCGGGGTAGGACCGGCGATCATCTGTTATTGTATTGGGATGAGAGGCCCGATCGGAATGGTGATCTTAATGTTCTATGTCCTTGCAGGACTGATCCGTCTGGCATGGTTTAATGTGACGGAAGAGTGCAGACAAAAAGAGACCGATGAGAAGCGTGCATGTTATCAGGGACTTCCGATTACATCCATGGCGATCATTCTTCCATTGGTTGTAGTGTTCCGCCCATTGCTTGGAAAAGAGTTTATGGTAGCACTTCATGCAGCGGTACTCGTAGTCGGACTTTTATTTATTACTGATTTTAAATTGAGAAAGCCGAAAAATGCAACACTGGTAGTGCTGGTAGTAATAGTGGCAGCCGCAGTACTTAAAATTTTACATGTATGTCAGTAAGGCAGGATACAGAGGAAAGAAAACGATGATTTATGTAGATAGAAATGGAAACCGAACAGAGGGAACAACGGGACAGGACAGGCTGCTGAAGTTTATTTATACGCATACCGCGACAAGACTTCTGATCCGTCCTTTTCTCAGTCCCTGGGTATCAAAGCTTGGCGGAACGTTTCTGAGTACAAGACTTTCTGCAGTGGCAATCCGTCCATTTGTTGAAAAGAATCAGATCGATCTCAGTCAATATGAAAAGCAGGAGTTTGCTTCTTATAATGAATTTTTCACAAGAAAGATCAAAGCAGAAGAACGTCCGGTGGAAATGGATGAAGAAGTGCTGATCAGTCCGTGTGACGGAAAAGTGAGTGTATATCCGATCTGTGAAAAAGGAAAATTTGAGATCAAGCATACGGCTTATACAGCAGAGCAATTACTTCAGGACGCACATCTGGCAAAGCATTATTATGGTGGCTGGATCTATATCCTGCGGTTGACGGTGGATGATTATCATCGCTATTGTTACGTGGCAGATGGAATAAAGTCTTCGCAGAAGAAGATAAAAGGAATCCTTCATACAGTTAATCCGGTGGCGAATGATGCCTGTCCGATCTACAAAATGAATGCAAGGGAATACTGTCTGTTAAAGACAGAAACTCTTGGAACGGTGCTGATGATGGAAGTTGGTGCTTTGATGGTAGGAAAGATCAAAAATCATGAGCAGAGAAACTGCAGGGTCTGCCGTGGAACGGAAAAGGGAATGTTTGAGTTTGGGGGATCAACTGTGATCCTGATGACAGAACCGGGCAAAGTACAGCCGGATGAAGATCTGATCCGGAATACAGAAGCCGGGTATGAGACGCTGGTGAAGTTGGGAGAACAAGTGGGCAGAAAGATAAAAGTCTGAACATATAAGATGAAAAAATTAAAAAATAGCCGGGAATGTATCCCGGAAGAGGAAAAGACAAAGGAAAAGTTTATGCAGCGGTCAGTCGGGGATTCAGAAAGACCGCAGCGTAAACTTATTTTTATAAAAATCGAGAATCCCATCAGTCCGCATTTTCCCAAGTTCTTTGGAAAGGGCAGTACGATCTACATTTAGATAGTCAGCGAGCTGCTGTCGGTCAAAGGGGATCTGAAAGGTAGTATTCCCGGCTTTGACAGATTCCATGGACAGATAAGTTAAAAGGCGGGAGCGGATCGTTTTGGCAGAAGTACAGAAAATACGATTCGATAAAACCAGATTTTTCTGTACCGAAAGCTTCAGGATATTTTGCATGATTTTTGCATGCCATGGCTGAGAAGCATACCGATTGCTGAGGAGAATATCAAGATCAGCGAAGAGAACTTGTGTATCCTCTATAGCAACGACATCGACCAGCATCGGTTCATGGCAGATTGCATAAGTTTCGGCAAAAATCTGCCCCTGTGAAATATTGCTTAAAATACTTTTATTGCCCAAAAGATCAATATTTTCAATATTTACGCTGCCGGATTCAATGATTCCGATTTCGTGGATCAGGTCCCCGGTATGAAAGATAGTTCCATTTTTGAAGAAAAAAGAAGAACGCATGGAATGTAATTCTTTCATGGTCTCAAATTCGGATTCTGTGATTCCAAGGAAAAGCGGAGTGTTGAAAAGTTTCATAAAAATCTCCTTTCGTGGTTATAACCACATAAATATTAAATTTATTATAATATAATTGCAATAGAAATTGAAGGGAGAAGATATAATATGATAAGAAGAGTGATTCAGATAGATGAAGAAAAATGTAATGGCTGTGGAATATGCGTGACCGCCTGTCATGAAGGGGCAATCGGTATGGTTGACGGAAAGGCAAGACTGATGCGTGATGATTATTGCGACGGACTGGGAGATTGCCTTCCAAATTGTCCAACCGGTGCGATCAGTTTTATAGAAAGAGAAGCTGCGGCATATGATGAGGCAGCAGTAAAAGCTAATATGGAAAGAAAAGAAACCCATAAAGCAGATCAACTTCATTCCGCTGTGCATCGTTGCCCTGGACAGGCAATCCGCGAATTTAACAGGCGTGGTTTACAGGAAGAGGTATCTCGGGAGACGGTGCAGTCCCAGCTTCAGCAGTGGCCGTGTCAGATTAAACTTGTTCCTGTTAATGCACCATATTTTGAAGATGTAAAATTACTGATTGCTGCAGATTGTACTGCATATGCTTATGCAAATATGCATGAGGAGTTCATGAAAGGAAAAATAACATTGATCGGATGTCCTAAATTAGATCAAATTGATTACAGTGAAAAGTTGACACAGATCATTGCAGAGAATAATATAAAAAGTGTGACGGTACTCAGAATGGAAGTACCATGCTGTGGCGGATTGGAGAATGCAGCAGTAAAAGCTTTAAAAAATAGTGGAAAATTTCTTCCATGGCAGGTCATAACGATCTCGATTGACGGAAGAATTTTAGAACAATAAATATAATGATGCCAGGGGCAAAAGGTCTAAGCCCACATGAGCTTGCTCATAGGTGGGTGAAAGACCTTAGGACCCGCCCCGATATGAGCATCAAAGTCGGGGGATTTTGACCCCGACATCATATCAAGAGAGTTGACGCATAAAGAAGTGGTTTGAAAAAACTGATTACTTTTTTATTTCTTTAAAGCTTCTTTTGCAAATTCTGTAGTGACAAGAGATTCATACGGAGTGCGGGAATCCAGTTCATCGGCACTTTCAAGAATATCCTGGAGAAGTTCAAAGCTGTCTTTTTCGAAAATCAGGTCTTCTTTCCAGGTCTTCTGATCATAATAGCGGGTGACAATGGTTGTGATCGTATTTAGATCTGTTTCAGGAAATTGTGGAGCGATGACAGCGGCGATTTCTTCAGGGGTGTGATTCTGAACAAAATCCATACCTTTCTGCAATGCATTGGTAAAAGACTGGATGACATCAGGGTTTTTGTCAAGATAACTCTTTTTGGCACTGTATGCAGTGTACGGTACATAGCCACTGTCCGTACCGAGTGATGCTACGACATGCCCTTTTCCCTCACTTTCAAGGGCGGTGGCACTTGGCTCAAATTCTACTGTAAAGTCTCCACTGCCTTCTGAAAATGCAGCAGCAGTTGAACCAAAGTCGATGCCCTGGTTGATGTTCAGATCCGTCCGTGGGTCGATGCCATTCTGTTTTAAGATATACTCAAATACCATTTCCGGCATACCACCTTTTCGACCGCCAAGAACATCCTTGCCTTTCAGATCAGTCCATTTAAAGTCCTTCATTTCTTCTCTTGCAACAAGAAAGTTTCCGGCACGCTGGGTTAGCTGTGCAAAGTTGATAACATAATCATTGGCACCTTCATTGTACGTATAAATAGAAGATTCAGATCCCATGAAACCAATATCTGCTTCACCGGAAATAACAGCAGTCATAGTTTTGTCTGCCCCAAAACCGGTAACGAGCGTGAGATCAATTCCTTCCTCGTCAAAGTACCCATTTTCAATCGCAGCGTACATCGGAGCGTAGAAAATAGAATGAGCCACTTCATTCAATGTCACAGAGACGGGAGCAGAACCGGAATCTGTCCTGGATATGTCAGAGACAGTTTCTGTTGTGTTTGTTTTAGAATTTTTAGTGTTGTCATCAGTGTGAGCAGAACCGCAGGCAGACAACAGCCCGACAGTCATGACAGAAGTGAGAAGTATGGATATCAATTTCTTTTTCATAAGTCCTCCCAGATAAGATTAGATTCTCATTTAAAGTATGCAGGAGAAACGGAACAGGTGAAATCTCAGGCAGGCTTTTAATTTGTCCAAATTGTTTTGTTCCGAAAAACTGAGCGAGAAGTTTTAAATGGGTTTATCAGGTATCCAGACTGAAGAATATCTTTGCGGGAATATGATAGGGCGTTTGCTATAACTTGAAACTATAGTTAACATGTTCTTTTATGTATTATACAAATTGCACAGACAGAACTATAATGACTTCCATAAAATAGATAACAAATTTGGAGGTAATGATTTATGCAGACATCAGTAATAGGTTTTCCAAGAATCGGTACATTAAGAGAATTAAAATTTGCTTCTGAGAAGTACTTTAAGAAGGAAATAGAAGCCGGAGAATTATTGCAGAAAGCACAGGAACTGAGGAAGACACACTGGTTGACACAGAAGAATGCAGGGATTACTTATATTTCAAGTAATGATTTTTCATTTTATGATATGGTATTGGATACGGCGGCACTGCTTGGCATTGTTCCAAAACGATATAAAGAACTGAATCTGTCAGAACTGGATACATATTTTGCAATGGCTCGTGGGTATCAGGGAACTTTTGGGGATGTAAAGGCACTTGCCATGAAAAAATGGTTCAATACGAATTATCATTACATTGTTCCGGAACTGGAAGATGATACAGAGATCAAAATTTCGGGAGATAAATTATGGTCAGAATATGCGGAAGCAAAGAGCCTTGGAATAGAGACAAAACCGGTTGTAACCGGGGCATATACCATATTAAAGCTTTGCAGATGTACAGGAAATAAGACAGCAGCAGATTATGTGGATGAGATTGTAAATGCATATAAAGATCTGATCGAGAAGTGTGAAAAAGAGCAGATCGCATGGATCCAGTTTGATGAACCGGCACTGGTGCAGGATATGGAAAAAGAAGACATCGAACTTTTCCACAGACTTTATGATGCGATTCTGACAGCAGTAAAAGATTGTAAGGTACTTTTACAGACATATTTCGGGGATGTAAGAGATATTTACCAGGATCTGATTGAGATGCCGTTTGATGGAATCGGTCTTGATTTTCTGGAAGGGAAAGAGACACTTCAATTAATTGAATCATATGGGTTTCCAAAGGAAAAGAAACTTTTTGCGGGACTTGTTAATGGAAAAAATATCTGGAAAAATCATTATGAAAAAACTTTAAAGATCTTAGAAAAATTACAGGAAAAAGAAATCCAGACGGTATTATCTACTTCCTGTTCACTGCTTCACGTACCATATACATTAAAGCATGAGACAAAGCTTTCCAAAGAATATCTAGTTTATTTTGCTTTTGCTGAGGAAAAATTGACAGAACTTAAGGAACTGGGTGATCTTGCGGAAGATAAGAAATATTTCGATAGAGAAGCTTACAAGAAAAACCATGATCTTTTTGCGGCAGACAGAAAATGTGAAAATGTTGCAGTGAAAAACAGACTATCACATGTAACGGAAGCGGATTATATCAGAGAGCCAAAGAGAAGTGAACGTCAGAAACTGCAGAAAGAGGCTTTTGGACTTCCGGAGCTCCCGACAACGACGATTGGATCTTTCCCACAGACGAAAGATGTAAAGGCAAACCGGTCTGCCTTTAGAAAGGGAGAGATTACCAGACAGGAATATGTGGATTTCAACAAGAAGAAGATCGCGGAATGTGTGGCATGGCAGGAAGAAATCGGACTTGATGTACTGGTACACGGAGAATATGAAAGAAATGATATGGTGGAGTATTTTGGCGAAGCACTGGGAGGATTCCTTTTTACAGAAAAAGCCTGGGTACAGTCTTACGGAACCAGATGCGTAAAACCACCGATCATCTGGGGCGATGTATATCGTGAAAAGTCGATTACGGTAGATTGGTCCGTATATGCACAGTCACTTACGAATAAGATCATGAAAGGAATGCTGACAGGCCCGGTTACGATATTGAACTGGTCATTCCCAAGAGAAGACATTTCCATTAAGGAATCCATCTCGCAGATTGCACTTGCAATCAGAGATGAAGTACTGGATCTTGAAGCAAATGGAATCCGGATGATACAGATCGACGAAGCTGCCTTGAGAGAAAAACTGCCGCTCAGAAGATCAAACTGGTATACAGAATATCTGGATTTTGCAATCCCGGCTTTCCGTCTGACACATAGTGGAGTGAAAGCAGATACACAGATTCATACGCATATGTGTTACAGTGAATTTACAGATATTATCCCAGCCATTGATGATATGGATGCAGATGTGATTACATTTGAAGCATCTCGTTCAGATCTGCAGATTCTGGATTCGCTGAGAGAAAATCATTTTGAGACAGAAGTTGGTCCTGGAGTTTATGATATTCATTCTCCTAGAGTACCATCAGTTGAAGAAATTGTGTTGGCACTGAAAGTTATGCTTACTAAGATCAGTCGTGAAAAATTATGGGTAAACCCGGACTGTGGATTAAAGACAAGAGGTGTTCCGGAAACGGATGCAAGTCTTAGAAATATGGTTGAGGCTGCAAAAGAAATCCGGAAGAACTAGAGGATTCATCAGACTGCGTCTAAAAGCCAGTAATTTTCGCTTTTTTTGTTCATTTGGTTTGCCTTCTTTTCATAAAAAAAGTCAAGAGTTTGTATAAAAATATTGTTGCACCCGTCAACCGTGGGTATATTGCGATTGGAAACATTCTTTTCGATGCACTGATAGCAGCACTTCAGGGATTATTTATGCAGTTGCAACTGCTGGTTGACAGAATTTCAGCCTGATTTGGTAGTCTGCAACTGGAAAATCCGATACAATAAGATCATGATGTCGGGGTCAAAAGCCCCCGACTTTGATGCCTACGGATTGCTCCGTGCTACGCACTCCCACAATCCTACCCAATATTCGCATATCGTGGGATTATCATCCCACTTTTATGCTCATATCGGAGCGGATCCTAAGGTCTTTCACCCACCTATGAGCAAGCTCATGTGGACTTAGACCTTTTGACCCTGGCATCAGATCATAAAATATAGATGAAAACCTGAAAAGAGGAGGAAAATGGATATGATCTTATCGGAAAAAAATCGCAGAAGAGCGAAAGAAAAATGGATGGTCACAGGAAGAACTGGCAGAAAAGCTGTCTGTATCACGGCAGGCTGTTTCTAAATGGGAGAGTGCATCGTCTGTACCGGATTTGCAGAAATTACTCCGCATGGCAGAAATTTTTGAGGTCAGTACAGATTATCTGTTAAAGGATGAAATGGGAAAAGAAGAGGTTGAGAAAATATCAGACTATAGGACAGAAGATACAGTCTACAGGAATGTATCTATGGAAGAGGCAAATCATTTTCTGGAATGGAAGAGAAAAAATGCAGTCATACTGGCAGGGGCAGTTGCTCTTTGCATCATGAGTCCGTCACTGCTCATTTTTCTGACAGGTCTTTCCAGTGCAACGGGTGGAAATCTGAGTGAAAATACTGCGGTGGGGATTGGAGTTTCGGTGGTACTGGTGATGGTTTCCCTTGCAGTTGCTATTTTTATTTCTTATGGGATTCGCGGAAAAGCATATGAGTATCTGAAAAAGGAACTGATTGAAACTGCTTATGGAGTAAAAGGATTGGTAAAAGAAAAGAAGCAGGATTATGAAGGTACTTATACAAGAGGGATTATCCTGGGAGTTGTTTTCTGCATTCTGGCGGTTATTCCTCTTTTGATCGGAATTGCGATGGAACAACCGGAGTATATGATTACAGGTGATGTGTCAATTCTCCTTTTGCTTGTTGCAGTGGGGGTATTTTTAATTGTACGTGTCAGTACGATCAATGGAAGTTACGATATGTTGCTTCAGGAGGGAGAATATTCCCAAAAGGAAAAGGCTGTAAAGAAAAAGTTTGAAATCTATTCAACTGCTTATTGGTGTATTGCTACAGCAATCTATCTTGGATGGAGTTTCCTGAGTGTGCGGTGGGATTATACCTGGATTCTGTGGCCGGTAGCGGGTGTATTATTTGGTGCAGTGTCAGTAGTTGCAAGAGGGATTTGGGGAACACAGGATTCAACCAGGATATAATCTTGTTTGCGGATACTTGTAAAAAGAAAATACTGGTGCTATAGTATCCCTAAAAGGAGGGAGTTCTATGAAGATGATCCGCAGAATTTCAAATTTAGTCAGTTCATGTATGTTACTTGCATATGTTATTGTTCTTGTATGTATCTGGAGCAGGATCCCCGGAACAGTTCCGACTCATTTTAACGCTGCAGGAATAGCAGATAGTTATGGTGGCAAAGGAATTCTTTGGATTGAGGTGATTGTGGCAGCAGTCATTTTGCTTTTGCTCTCTCTGATTGAAAAAGTTCCGTCTATATGGAACTTCCCGGTAGCTGTCACAGAGGAGAATAAAGAAAGGCTGTATAAAATAGCACTGGTAATGCTGGGAGCAATAAAGATTCTTACTACGGGATTATTTATCGATGTAGGAGTCAGCAGCCTGGTAACGAGATTCCCTGTCTGGCCTATGTATATCATGCTGGGTGCGATGGTGATCGTGATTGTAGTGGCAGTAGTACAGATGATCCGGGCAAAATAAAAAGATGTCGGGGTCAAAAGCCCCCGACTTTGATGCCTACGGATTGCTCCGTGC
>ERZ812616.1492-NODE-1492-length-24693-cov-3.093473_pt1 | contig 24693 bp, 10 predicted proteins | sample MGYA00376249_ERZ812616 | MGnify/ENA primary metagenome ERZ812616 (study PRJEB26924, sample SAMEA4378265) | human gut metagenome | biome: human gut; feature: human-associated habitat; material: faeces | place: China | collected 2013 ...
GAATAATTCTGCTTATATTCTTCCCTGGTTACCTCATAAAGAATTCTTTTCCTTACAATATCATTCCACCGGTCGTATTCAAAACAAAGTTCCAAGCTACGTTCATGGATCACTGCCTTATCAAAGGCTTCTTTTGTCATGTTTGTACTTAAAAGCGGGTAATTGGGATTAGGCTGATAGTCATTCGCGCGATCAATTACGGAATTTATCGCATCAACAGCAGCCTGACTCGGAGCTCCTTTAGACATATTATCGGCTTCCGCAAATATCAATAAAACATCTGCATATCTGACAATCGGGATGTTTATCGTTGTAAATCCTCTGTCGAAATTCTCCCAGGTATCGTACAGATATTTCTGAATACCCACATTTCGACCTAACTCTGCAGCAGGTACACCATTTTTGTCATGGGTTTCCAAATAGATATGTTTTCTGGGTTGTTCGTTGTATACGGAGTCTACCCAAACCTTATCGGCAGCATAATCCGACCATCCATATATAGAACTCCAAACACGAGGATCTGTCGACGGGCACTCTTCATTGGCAACAAAACTCCACATCATCTCAGGTCCCTCTTCAGTCTTCATCGAAAATACATCTCTGATATCTTTAACAAGGCTATACCTATTAGAGTCTATTACCTCTTTAGCCAAGCCAGCAGCTTTTGCATAATAACTAACCTCATTAAGAGGAGCCGTTGCCATAGTCAAATAGGCTTTTGCTAAGAGAGCTTTAGCAACCAATTTATTCGGACGTCCGAATGATCCCCAGTCATCAGGAAGTTTATCAATAGCTTCTTCAAAATCACTCACTATTAAAGCATATGTGTCTTCCACAGAAGAACGTTCGGGTAGTATAGTAAAATAATCATCGACATCATCTTCGGTCAGAATTTGCATACCTCCCCACATCCGTACTAATTGGAAATAGTTCCAAGCCCTTAAAAACTTCAATTGTCCGACCAATTGATCTACCTCTTCCTGTGAAGTACCTTCCAGTCCTTTGTCTTTTATCGACCTCAAAGCAAAGTTGAGATCTTTTATATTTCCAAAATGAAGATTATAGATATCCGATCCATGGTTCAAGCCAATAACCAAATCTCCTCCATAATCTTGATCCGAGTGACGATGCAATGCAGGATTATATGCATATCCTCCCCAGGAATGAAACGCTCTGTACATAGAAGCAGTCAAAATAGTCTCGATCTGGGTAGGAGTACTAAAATAATTATCAGGAGTAGTAAATCCTTTAGGCTCTTCCGATAAATCAAATAAATCACAACTTGGAATTATCAATAGCAGAAAAAATCCCAACACTAATATATATCGTTTCATATCTTTAAAAGTTTACAAATTAATATTTACACCCAGGCTGATTACTCTTGAAGACGGATAACTATTAAAATCGGTACCCAATTGTGCATCACTTCCGGTAAATGAACTAACTTCAGGATCAAAACCTTTATATTTGGTTATGGTGAACAGGTTGGTCGCTGTCAGATAGACTCTAATATGTTCAAATACACTAATCTTATCAAAAGTATAGCCAAGTGTAAGATTTTTAAGTCTGATATAAGAACCGTTCTCTATCCATCTTTCATTAACATTTCCACCTGAAGTAGGGAATGTGATTGTACTAACAAAATGATTATCAGGGTGAGCTGCATCCCAGTTATTACGGTACGCCTCTCTGTAACTTGCTGCATATAATGCAGGGACATCGGTGTTTTGATGCTCGGGAGTCCATCGGTCAAATTTGGCAGTGCCGTACCCAACTCCTTCGTCCCTTTTTATTCTCGCAACATTAAATATATCATTACCACATGTACCCTGAAACAGGAAGGTCAAATCAAAATTTTTGTATTTAAACCGGTTTGTAATACCAAAGATCATCTTAGGCAAAGTGTTTCCTATGACTTTCCAATCATTATCATAATCAATTTTACCATCATTATTCACATCTGTATACTTTGGATCACCAGGCAATTGACCATATCTTGCAGCCTCGTTCACTTCGTCGGCTTTCCAGGTCCCTTCATAACCAAATCCCATGATTTGTCCGAACGGTTGTCCTTTTGTAAGAAACATGAATGGAATATTCGTACCATGTCCGCTACCTCCGGCAGAATAGGATATAAAGTCCTCACCTCCTAAGTCCAATACTTTTGTTTTTGAGAAGGTAGTATTTATTCCCGGACTCCATTCCAATTCTCCAAAATTGAAATTTCCATTCACTGAGAGTTCCCAGCCTTTATTTCCCATCTTTCCTACATTATCTATTATACTATTCAAACCGGTTGATCGGGGTATTTCTCTCATCATCAATAAATTCGAAGTGACCTTATCATAATACTCGCCGGTAAACTGAAGCATACCGTTCCATAATGATAGATTTAATCCAAGATTATACTGGCGAGTACTTTCCCACTTTAAGTTCGGATTTGACGCAGAAATTACGGCGTATCCTAAATTAGAAGCATCCCCTCCGTACCAAGGGTATTTTCCACTACTTCCTATCTGGGAAATTGTTTGGAAATTGCTAATTGCCTGGTTTCCGGTATTTCCCCAGCTCGCCCGGATCATTAAATCATCAATCCAAGTAAAATCTTTCATAAAGTGTTCCCGGGAAAGTCTCCATCCGATAGAAGCCGCAGGAAAATATCCCCATTTATTATTCTCTCCAAAAACAGAAGAACCGTCTGCACGAATACTCATGGAAAGCAAATACTTATTATCGTATCCATAATTGATTCTTCCAACTCCGGATAAGATTTTCCGATGCCCCTGTCCTGAACTCGTCTTCTGTATTTTGGCTGCATTCAGATCATAGATACCGGTTTCCTGCATAGCAAAATTGCTGTTATTAATATAACTCCAGGTTTCATCATTCACCTTTATTTCACCTACCGCAGTAAAATTAAGATTATGCAAACCGATATCTCTCGTATAATTCAATACATTGGAGTTCTGCAAATCCTTAGAATATGTATTTCTAACCCGACCTATACCATTCGACTGGTTCCCCATAAATGTTTTCATATTATAAAACTGGTCGGTTTCACTTTGTGTGATCCTTGCTCCCCCATTAACTTGAAAAGAGAAATATTTGAGGAATTTAAAATCCAACACTACATTAATGTTGTTGTGAACTATTCTCCTGTCGTTTTGGGTCTCTTTCGCACTAGCGACAGGATTCCAAACAGCTGGGTCCCCAATCCGATTGTTAGCCTTCGAATAATTCCCATTTGCATCATAAACGGGGATTGTAGGAGAAAAGACCACAGCACCAAGTACAGGATTACCCGGCCAGTCTATTCCTCCTCCAAAATCAGCACCCGATCTATTTTGTATCGCCCCATCCCAGTTAAGAGAAACGTTCAACCAATCGGTTATAGTTGCACCAATATTTGACCGCAGGGAATAGCGTTCGTAGCCAGAATTGATCATAATACCGTCCTGATTGAGGAATGAACCTGAAACAAAATAGTTGACTTTTTTGGTTTTTCCACTAACAGAAAGTTGATGGCTTTGTATAAGTGCCGGCCGATAGACTTCATCCATCCAGTTTGTACCTCCACTTTCTTCAAGATCTTTAATTTGTGCGTCTGTGAAAAGAGGCTCGGGAACTCTGTCCAGATCATTGGCGATCTCTATCGCATTTAGTTCTCTCGCATAGTCTGCCGCATTCATTAATTCTACACCGCCCATAAGGATTTTCGAAAATCCGACTTCCGATGAGTAATTTATAGAAGGTTTTTCTGAAGTACCCTTTTTAGTCGTTATAAGAATGACACCATTTGCTCCCTGCGCACCATAAATGGCAGTTGCAGCCGCATCCTTTAACACTTCTATCGATGCAATATCATTAGGGTTTATCGACCTTAATTCGCCACCTTGAAATCCATCAATGACTATCAGGGCATTGTTTCCACCTTGAATTGAATTCATACCTCTGATTCGTATAGTTGTCTCTGCTCCTGGTGAACCGTCTGTATTTAAGACCATAACACCCGCTGCCTGTCCCTGCAACATCTGGTCAACCCGCTGAGTAGCCACGGGTTTAACAGCAGTCAAAGGAATACTACTGATAGCACCTGTTATTACACTCTTTTTCATGGCACCATAACCCACTACCACTACTTCATCCAATGCCTGGAGGTCTTCCTGAAACAAAATGGTAAAAAAGCTTTTGCCGTCTACTGCTATTTCTTGTGGGATATAGCCAAGATAAGAAACCTGTAACATCGCATTTTCCGAAACAGTAAGAGAAAAGTTACCGTCTATGTCCGTTATGATGCCATTAGTAGTTCCTTTTTCCACTACATTCGCTCCGATAACAGGATCACCTTTACTATCTTTTACAATTCCTTTTATTTGTTTCCCCTTTTGCTGGGCAAGCAAACTTTTCTTCATTAAGAGAATATTCTTCCCTTCCATCGCATAAACAATTTCCGAGTTTTCGAATAATCTGTTTAAAACTTCCGCTACAGATACATCAGTTGCTGTAAAAGAGATCCGATGACTCAGATCCACTTTGCTATTATTATATACAAACAGATAATCAGTCTGTTCTTCTATTTGTTTAATTATATCTTTTGTTTGCAACTGATTCGCATCGATACTGACACGCGCGGTCTGGGAGTTCACATTAACAGAAAAAACCATCGAAACACATAATACTAAAAAGATTAAGATTAACTTCATAACTCGATAGATGTGTTTAAATTCACTTAATAACAGGGCATAGTTTTCTCCTGTACATTTTTTTTTCATAACTTTGTATTATCTAAAATGTTAGTACTTGATTATAAAGCTTACGTCATTTTGCTGACATTTTTTCCACCGGATTATGTTACAGCATAATCCGGTTTCTTTCGTTCACCATCCTTATTTCTCCATAGGCAATCTATTTTATAGTTATTTGATTCAATTCATTGTCCTTCGTATAAGTGAACTTATGCTCCAGTTGTAATACTTTTAGCACTTGCTCAACTCCATCTTTTACACGAAATTTTCCGGAATAACGTTCATGTAGAAAAGGTCGGTTACCCACTTCTATTCGAATATCGTAATATAACTGCAGTTTTTCCATTATTTCTTTTATTGGCTGATTATTAAAACATAAAAGACCTTCCTTCCATCTGAAATAATCCATATCCTTTATCCGGGAAGCAACATACCGACCCTCCTTATACCAAATTTGTTCTCCAGGCTGCATCAGATAGGTACGGGAAAAGTCGGTAGGCTGTAATTCTACATGTCCTTTTAACAGAGCTATTTTAAGCTCCGGAGTTTCTGAATAAGCCGAGACATTAAACTCAGTACCTAATACTTTTATATCCATCTCTTTTGTTTTTACGACAAAAGGAGATGATTCATTATGTTTGACATCAAAATAGGCTTCTCCATCAAGCCTGACTTCACGTTTATCTTTTTGAAAGCTAACAGGGTAAATTAATTTGGAATGAGCATTCAGCCAAACTCTTGAACTATCAGGGAGAATCAGTTCAGCCCGCTGACCTGCGGGAATATATAATGTCTGATACTGAAGAGATTCTTCTGTCTGCATAATAGTATCAAATAAAAACTTACCTCCAATTAGCATTAATGCTACAGCCGCCACTTTTACTAATTCGATAGTAATCCGGGAAAAAGCCATTCCTTTTTTCTTAACCTGGTTTTGTCCAAATTTAGGTTGGTTTAATACTGAGATATCATGTAGTTTATGTAAAGCCATAAACTCCTTTACATGCCTTTCATCGCTATCCAGCCAATCTACAACAGCCTCTACCTCTTCTATTGTAACATTACCTTCGACATATTTTTGTAATAGTTTTTTATCCATTCGTCTCTTTTTCCGTTTCTTGTATATAGAGACAACACACAGATAAAAATCCCTAAGACGAATTCTATTTTTCTTTAATTTTTTATGAAGACGAACAGGAAATAAAATACTGGGAGATATTCTTTCAAAGCTATGCGCAGTACTTTTAGAGATTTAGTTATATGGTACTCAACACTCTTAGAACTTATAGATAATTCTTTAGCAATCTCTTTCACCGAGCGATATTCATAACGGCTCATTTCAAAAACCCGACGAGTTTGTTCCGGAAGTGCCTCCAGCGTATCTTGTATAATCCGGGTTATTTCAGAAGAAAAAATTTCTTCTGGGTCACAGGCCTGTAAAGTGGTTATACGATAATTCAGGTCACGTACCATTTTAGAAGAAATAGATTCCATAGCTGATTGCCGGACATCCTGATGTTTCAAATAATTCAAAGCACCATTCTTCAAAATAATCAATAATAAGGATAAAGGATGTTCTATCGTTTCTTTTTTGGCAGTTTCCCATAGGCTAATTAATGCTTCAGACACGATATCTTCAGCCACCATATCATCCCTGACATAGGACTTTACAAACAAAAAAGACCGTTTGTAATAGCTGGTATATATTTCGCTGAAACTAATACTACTCATCTTAATCTCCTAAGGGGGGCTTCTTCCATATCTGTACCTGATGCAAAAGTAATCTTTATTCCATAACCTGCAATTTTTACCGGAAATTATTGCATATGTTCTTTCTTATTGCATATCACAACTGTGTTCCTTGCATATCACAGTTGGATTCCGTTTGTTTCACAGATGAGTTTCTTTTGTTTCACAGTTGTGATATGAAAAGAAGATCGGTTGTTACTAACAGAGCATTTCGGGTAAACAGCAACATCTGCCGGGTAATCCGCTATATCCCAAAGGTAATGGAGGCTATAAAGCATTATACCGTGACGGCGACACGCCGAACTGCTTCGTGAAGTGTTTACGGAAAGTCGTTATATCATTATAGCCCACCATTTCGGCAACCTCCTGGACAGAGTATTTCTTCTGCATAATCAGTGAAGCAGCTTTACTGATACGTATGCTGCGGATCACTTCGATGATGGATAAGTTACTTTGTTGCTTCATCTTCCTGTATAAAGTCGGTTGGCTGAGGTTCAACAGGCCGGCCAGACTCTTCGCGCTAAAATCCGGATTGGTCAGGTTGGCTTCGACAATACTGATCACCTGTTGCATGAAAGGATCGGCGGCCTCTTCATCGTCCGGCCCCTCTTCCGTATGTTTCAACATCAATGTCTTTGTATAAATACGCTTCAGTTGTTCACGCAGATGGATCAAGTTCTCCACCTTCGCTTTGAGGACTTCGGGGTTGAAAGGTTTCATGATATAATCGTCCACACCAATTCGGGTACTCTTCAATAAATCTTCTTCTTCCGCCTTTGCCGTAAGCATGATGACCGGGATATGAGCTGTCGCCAACTGCTGCCTGATCTCCTGTATGCAGGCAAAGCCGTCTTTTACAGGCATCATAATATCTGAAATGATCAGGTCCGGGATCTCTTCGGTGGCAATTCTTACTCCTTCTTCTCCATCACGAGCTTCCAATACCTGGTAGTTTTTGCAGAACAAAGAATAAATATAACTTCTGATCTCATCGTTATCTTCTATGATCAACAACTTCTTTCCTGAAGTAACCTTTGTATCTTCTTCTTCTTTCTGCGTTGTATAGAAAGTCTCTTCTTCCTTTGCTTCCCTAATATCTTCAATCCACTCATATTCATCCTCTCGGAAATGTTCCTTACCCAGTGGCAGGTAAAGCGTAAATCTCGAACCTTTCCCCGGAGAACTATCTAATAATACCTGCCCATGATGAAGATCCATCGTATTTTTTACAATACGTAAACCGATACCCATCCGGGTAGAAAATGAGGGATCATTTTTACCTGTAATAAACGAATCGAAGATACGTTCCTGCAAATCATCCGCTATACCGGGACCATTATCCGAGACGGAAAGCAAGCAGAACATTTTCCCGTCGACCTCCTTCTCCTCCAGCGAAACCCTTATTATTCCGTTGTTTGGAGTATACTTAAATGCATTCGACAGTAAATTTTTTAATGCCGACTCTATCTTCCCGGCATCTATCCAAAGCGTAAGAGAAGAAATACCAGAGTCCAGGACATACTTAGTACTTTTTATCTCCGCCATCTGCAGGAAAGAGGCCATCACCTTCCTCACAAGCGCTACAATCTCTACTTTCGATAAATGAAGCTGAACCATGCCGGCCTCTATCTTTTGGACATACAACAATTGGTTCACCAGGGTAGATAATGAAGTGGCATTATTATACACCAGAGAGAGCTTATTCTGTAAAGCCTGAGACAAACGTTCAGTCTGCAACAACTCCTGTAAAGGAGAAAGAATCAACGTTAACGGTGTACGTAATTCGTGCGATACGTTCGTAAAGAAATTTTCCCGCTCACGGCTGATTTGTTTCTCTTTCTCACGTTCCAGATTGGAAACAAAGAGCTCATGTTTCAGACGCTCTTCCTGGGTGAGCCGGACCTGCTCCTTCTTGATACGACGCATCAGATAATATACAATACATACTGCAAAAGCCAATACAAGTAAACGAAACCAAACTGTTTCATACCAATAAGGCAGAATAGTTATTGCTAACGAAGTAGTATCACCATTCGAACCATCAGGGAAAATGCTTCTTACTTCGAAAAGATATTCTCCTGCGGGTAGGTTGGCATACGAAATTCGTTCGCCATCACCGGCTATCAGCCATTCAGACTGCCCGGGAGTAAGTCGGTAACTGTATTTCTGAAGTTCTTCCGAATAGGTCAGGTTGCTAAACATCAGGGAGAAATTATTATTGGAAGCATTCAGTGTCAATTCGTTCGCATAAGGGATCCCTTCTTGCAAGATAACCTGATCATTGATTTTCTGACCGATCAAAACAGTTTTGTTATCGACATCCAACTGGGTGATAACAACTTTATTCTGTTCAGGTTGATCGTTCATAACCTCTTCCGGCAGGAAATAGGTTATATTCTTGTTATTTCCCCAAAACAGGAAATCCTTATAATGTAATACAGAACGGTTATTTCCTGAGATATAATAATTATAAAACAATTTCTGATGTTTACTGTACCGACAGATACTTGAATTGGAACCGATCCATAAATGACCTTGTGAATCTTCACTGATACAACCGATAAAATTATTGCTTAATCCGTTATGCGTCGTATAAAAACTCCCTATCGAGTCAGTTCCGATCTCCATGACACCGAAGCCATCCGCATAACCTATATACAAATTTCCATCCGCTGAGGCAAAAAGAGAACGGGCATCTTTCGCCGGAATATTAGCCTCTTGTTCAAAACCGGAACGTAGCATCTCATTTTGAAAAATAAACTTTTTCAAACCATCAGTCGTACCTAACCATAAACATTCACCGGGAACTTCAGCAATAACCCGGATTGTACCCGGAGATACAGGATAATGGGAAAAATGTTTGGTCACAGGATTAAAAAGAAGCAAACCATTTGTTGTTCCCAACCATAACCGATCCTGCCCATCACATAAGATATACCAGACACTGCCTATCCAGTCCGGTTTTCCGGGAATACGGATAGGATAAACCGTAAAGGAGTCATTATCCGAATTATACCAGATCAGTTCGGAGTGATTATTTCCAAACCACAGATCACCGTTCCGATCGGTTGCTACACACAATACGGTATTTCCTGTTCCGACAGAGACAGATTCAAAAGAAAGTCTACCCTGAGGATCGAATGCTTCCGTGCTTTTTAATATTCCTTTATGGAAAGAAGCCAGCCAGATATAATCATTTTTATCTGTTGCCATCCCACATATTTCGTTGTGTGTTTCCTGATGGAAACGTTGATAGAACTGTTTTCGCAGGTCGGAAGCATACACGCCTCCTCCTTGTGTCCCGATCCACATGATCCCTTCCGGATCATAATACGCAGAGATCATACGGGTTTCCAGATTGCGATGTAATTGTGAAGCCGTATTGTTATATATTTCGGTTGTATACTTTGTAGAGTCTTCTTTTTCAGGAATAAAGATGGTATATCCGTTCCAGGTGGCAGCCAGTAAACGACCGTTTCCCATAGGAACCATTTGATAGACATCCCAATGAGACAATATCTTATCTTTATCTTCAGGTTTATACGTATATTGATCGTAAGCCCCCGACTCCGGATTATAACGGATCGCCCCGTTAGCCCAGGTTGAGAGCCAGACATATCCATCTGCATATAAGAGTCTGTGGACATGCACTTTATTAACCTTCGGCAAATCCCCTTTGTCTATAACCTGGTAAGAGACCGGATCGAACGTTACTATATTCCCCCAATCTGTTGCGATATAAATCATACCTTCCGGTGACTGACATATAGCTGTATAATTGATATTACCTCCGGCCAGATTGGCAAACTCCTTTTCTACCCGGAGATTAACCCCGGTCATATTCTCATCCGGATTCTTCCTGTAATCAATGGAAATAAGATAAAGAGTTTCATTCGATATAGCCCATAAAGAGTTGTCTTTTTGCAATAGTATGTCCTGAACTCCGGTATATTTTCCGTTCAGGCTGACAGGGATATATCGTTCCATTCGTCGGTCAAAACAATATATCTGTTCGTTGGCTACCAACCAAAGCAGGTTATTTTCCGTTTCACGGATATGGTTTACTTTCATATACAGTTCATCCAAACCGAAATTTCGGATATTCTTTCCGTCGTACCGGCTTAACCCGTTATTGGTTCCGAACCACATAAACCCGTCTCTATCTTTATGGATACAGGAAACGGTATTATCGGCCAACCCATTCTGCATAGTAAGCACCCGGATGTCTTTTTCAAAAAAACTATATCCGGACAGGTAGCAAATAATAAATAATATTATAAATAAAGATCTCCTCATATTCCTCCTTAACAAAGTCCAGTACGTAAACAAAAAGAACACTATGACAAAGAAACAAAAAAAGAGGAAGAATACACCAACGCTAACAAAATAAAAAGTCTGCAAAAATAAAGTATGAATAAAACACCCACTATTTTTGAATAAAACACCCGCTACGCTGATACACAGGTTACAAAATAAAGAAAACACCCGTTGTTAATGAAGAAAACGCCTGTTATCCTTTCCAGGTATACCACATACTTTTGCTTACAAACATTTAAAAATTTTAGTATTTACACCTTAAACTAAAAGAGAATGAAGAAGAGAGTCACGTTATTAATCGCGCTGCTGCTTACCAGTATATCTTATATATACGCGCAGCAGCTTACCATTACTGGTACTGTTATCGACAAAAGCCTCGGTGACCCCGTTATCGGAGCTTCCGTATTGGTAGAAGGAACCACAAACGGAACCGTCACAGACATCGACGGTAAGTTTTCAATCAACGCCTCCAAAGGCAATGTATTAAACATTTCTTACATCGGTTACCAGACACAAACGATCAAGTTGGACGGAAATCAAACCGTCCTGACCATCCAACTGGGAGAAGATACTCAAGCGCTGGATGAAGTCGTTGTCGTAGGTTTCGGTTCACAAAAGAAAGTAAACCTGACAGGTGCCGTTTCCACTGTCGACAACAAAGCGTTGTTATCCCGCCCTGTTGCTCAGGTAGGACAAGCTTTGCAGGGTGTCGTTCCCGGGTTGAACATGTCACTCAACAATCAGGGAGGTGCACTGGGTAACGCTTTAAAAGTAAACATTCGTGGTACAGGAACCATCGGCGAAGGCTCGACGGACTCTCCGCTGATCCTGATAGACGGTATCGAAGGAGATATGAATGCTTTGAATCCGGACGATATTGAAAGCATCTCTGTATTGAAAGATGCTGCTGCGTCCAGTATTTATGGTTCACGTGCACCGTTCGGCGTTATTTTGATTACCACTAAAAGCGGTAAAAGCGGTAAAGCTCAAGTAAATTATAGCAACAGCTTCCGTTGGTCAACTGCAACAAACCTGCCGGATATGATGGATTCTTACACGTTTGCCATGTTTTTTAATACTGCTGCATTAAACAGTGGTCAGAATGTACCTTTCAATGATGAAACCATTGGAAGAATCCTGGCGTACCAGCGAGGAGAAATCACGACAACGACCGTACCCAATCCGGGAAACGGAATGTATGAATTCCACCAAAAAGCAAACGATAACCAGAATTGGGCACGTAACCATTTTAAAACAGGTTTTACACAAGAACACAATGTAAATGTGAGCGGAGGTACGGAAAAGCTTACCTATTTCATGTCCGGTGCTTTCATGGACCAAGGTGGTAACATGCGTTATGGAGATGATGACTTCAAACGTATGAATGCCTCTGCTAAAATCAATTCACAGGTAAACGACTGGCTGCAAATAGGAATCAACACTCGCTTCATCCGTGAAGAACTCGATCGTCCGACATATGCAAATGACGATCCGGATAACACAGCCAACGGGGTTAGTGTCGGCTTGTATTATCATGATATTTCAAGAACATGGCCTACTATGCCTTTCAAAGATCCGAACGGTCATTATATGCGTAATTCCAAAATCATCCAGATAGAGGATGGCGGACGCTACAAACGCAGAAAAGACATTATCTATACACAGGCTAATTTTACGATCACTCCTGTCAAAGACTGGAACATCCGCGGAGATGTAAGCCTGAAAGCAGAACATATAAACAAAGACGAAAACCTGGCTAAAATTTATGAATACAACTCAGACAACGAGCCTGTTGCCCTGGCATTTGCCGGTTCATACGGACCAGGCGCTACCTATGCCTGGTCCTCGGCACAGGACAATAATCTACTGACCACCAGTTTATACACCGATTACTACAAGTCTGTCCAAAAAAACAACTTCAAGGTAATGGTCGGATTCAACTCCGAGTTGTATAAACAAAATTACGTCTATGCCAGACGCGACGATGTCATCAGCGATGAAGTACCCAGTATCGATGCCAGTATGGGTAAAGACTATACAGCAGCCAACAAAAAAGAATGGGCAACCGCCGGTTTCTTCGGACGTCTGAACTATGACTATGACGGACGCTACCTGGCTGAAATCAATGTTCGTTACGACGGTTCATCCCGCTTCCTGAAAGATAAACGCTGGAATGTATTCCCTTCTTTCTCTTTAGGATACAACATTGCACGTGAAGCCTTCTGGGAATCGATTTCCGATTATGTAGGCACACTGAAACCTCGTTTCTCATGGGGTAAATTAGGCAACCAGAATACAAAAGATTTTTACCCCTTCTACCCGGCTCAGCCACTAGGAATGAAGAATGGTAAATGGTTGATCGCCGGACAAATGCCGACCACGGCAACAGCCCCCCTGATGGTCAGCGACCTGATGACCTGGGAAAAGATCACGACGACCAACGTAGGTGTCGACTTCGGTGCCTTCAGCAACCGTCTGTCAGGTTCTATCGAATGGTTTAAACGTAACACGGATGACATGGTTGGTCCTCCGGAAGAAAAATCATCCATCATCGGTATAGACAATGACAAACTACCGCGTATCAACAATGCAGCCATGACGACCAACGGATGGGAGTTAGCCCTGAACTGGAACGACCGTATCGGCAAAGTTGGATATACAATCGGATTTACCTTGGCGGATGCAAGAAGCAAAATCACTAAATATCCAAACGAGGCACAGATCATCGACCGGAAAAATTCAGACGGTAACATAGAATATGTACCTTATAACGGAAGGTATATGGGTGATATCTGGGGATTCGAAACCATCGGAATTGCTAAGACTGACGAAGAAATGCAGGCTCATCTGGCTACAACAGACCAGTCTGAGATCGGTAGCAAATGGGGAGCAGGCGACATCATGTATAAAGACCTGAACAATGACGGTAAAATCTCGACCGGTTCAAATACAGTAGGCGATCCGGGCGACCGCAAGATTATCGGAAATGAAACACCACGTTACCAGGTGGGTATCACATTAGGTGCCGATTGGAACGGATTTGACTTCCGCGCATTCTTCCAGGGTGTTTGCAAACGTGATATCTGGCTGAATGGAAACTTCTTCTGGGGTGCAACCGGTGGATTATGGCAATCTATCGGCTATAAAGAGCATTTTGACTACTTCCGTCCGGAAGGCGATGCAATGGGAGCAAATCTGAATTCTTATTTCCCGAAGCCTTATTTCGACAGCAACGCGGATAAGAACCAGAAGACGCAAACAGGCTATTTACAAAGTGCAGCCTATCTGCGCCTGAAGAACCTGCAGGTCGGTTACACCGTACCGACTTATTTAGTCAATAAGATTGGCCTTAGCAAAGTACGTGTATATTTCTCCGGTGACAATTTGTTTACCATCTCTTCTATCTTCGGAGTATTCGATCCTGAAGCTGTTGGCGGTTCCTGGGGTAACGGTAAGATTTATCCCCTTTCCAGAACGCTTTCATGCGGAGTAAATGTTTCATTCTAAAATTAAAGACATCATGAAAAGACAATCAATCATTATATTATCTCTTGCTGCAGGAGCTTTCTGTTTTACTGCATGTAACGATTTCCTGGACAGAGAACCGCTATCCTCCGTCACATCGGAACACTATCTGAATACGGAAACCGAGTTGGCCAGCTTCGGTGCCGCTCAATATGACGCCCTTCCCGCCCATAAGCCGGGAGAATACAACATCGGCGTTTTCAAAACAGACAACAACAGCGACAATCAATGTGCGGCTAAAGAAGAAGATAACTTCGTCCCCGGTGAACGTCGTGTACCGACCAGTGGCGAATGGGATTTCAAAAAGATCCGTGACTGTAATTATTTCCTTGAAACCGTGTTACCTAAATACGAAGAAGGTAAGATCAGCGGTACGGATGCCAATATCCGCCATTACATCGGTGAAATGTATTTTTTCCGTGCTTTCCAATATTTCACTTTCATGAAGAAATACGGCGATTTTCCAATAGTAGACAAAGTACTTTCGGATGATTATACAGAACTGACCGAAGCTAACCAGCGCCGTCCGCAAAATGAGGTTGCCCGTTTCATTCTGAAAGATCTGGACACAGCCGCCGAAATGATGAAAGCAACAGCCCCCGAATCAAACCGTCTGACAAAATACGTAGCGCTACTGCTTAAATCGAGAGTAGCTCTCTACGAAGGAACCTGGTTAAAATATCATGCAGGAACCGACCGTGTCCCCGGCGGACCAGGGTGGCCGGGAGCGAATGCCAGCTACCTGAAAGACTTCAACATCGACCTGAATTCAGAAATAAACTTCTTCCTCTCGGAAGCAAAAAGCTCCGCACAAATCGTAGCCGATGCATTCCCTCTGGAAGACTATTCAAGTATGTTTAATAGTGTCGACCTGTCAGACAAGAAAGAAGTATTACTTTGGAGACGCTATGACATCGACCTGAAAGTATTCCATTATGTAGTATCCTACCTGCAGACAGTAGACGTAGGCGGTAATGGCAGCGGCAATAGCGGATACACCCGTTCACTGGTTGAAAGTGTATTAATGAAAAACGGTTTACCTATTTATGCCTCCGGATCCGGCTACAAAGGCGATAAAACGCTGGAAGATGTTACAGCAAATCGTGACAACCGTTTCCGCGAATCCATCAGTATCCCGGGTGACCCGATCAATAATCGTAACAACTTTATCCGTCCGGGGCTCACGATCAATACAGAAACTAAAAATACAACCGGCTATTGCATCCGTAAAGGATTGAATCAGGATGCCAGCATGGGGCCGACGTTACCGGGTAACACAGGATGCGTAATCTTCCGTGCTGCAGAAGCTTACCTGAATTATATCGAAGCCAATTATGTACTCGATCATAACCTGGATGCTAAAAGTACTGCTTACTGGAAAGCTCTGCGCGACCGCGCCCAGGTAGATAACGATTTCCAGAAAACGATCTCGGCAACCGACCTGTCAAAAGAGAATGACCTTGCTGTTTATTCCGGTGATAATACGGTAGACGCTACTTTATATAATATCCGCCGTGAAAGACGCATCGAATTCATTGCAGAAGGTCTGCGCCTGGACGATTTATACCGCTGGAGGTCACTCGATAAGATGAAAAATTACCAGGTAGAAGGCTTTAATCTTTGGGATGAAAACTACAAACTGTACGATGCAGGAGAGCTGAAACCCGAAGGCGAAGCCGACGAACCGAATGTATCCAGCCGGGCAAATAAATATATCCGCCCGTACCAGATACACAAGAACAACAAGGCATTCAACGGATATACTTTCATGCAAGCTCATTACCTGGCCCCTATTGCTTACGACGTGATCCGTCTGAGTACGCCGGATAAGGGTGGCGATATCGGTACTGCGTACATTTATCAGAACCCGGGTTGGGATGTACAAGCAGGATCAAGCGCGTTGAAGTAAGCAGAAGCTGAGAAGTATTTGCCGAACGATTAATTTTGAGAGGGTGTGTCAAATCAAACGAACAACCAGTCGGCACACCCTCCAAAATACCATATATTTGTTACGATCATCGTAACACTACTGTTATGCTCACCGTAACACCGTTGTGACGACCATCGTAATAACACTGTTACGGTTATCATATCTAATATATTCAAGATTGAAAAATATGAAACATCTCCCTGAACAGATATTATTAATTACTTCCTGCCTGTTTTGCAACCAGTTGCAGGCAAAGGAAAAGGCTGATACACCCAATCTCGTCTTCATCATGGCAGACCAATGGCGCGGCCAGGCAATCGGTTATCTGGGTGTAGAACCCGTACAGACTCCCAATCTGGATAAGTTAGCTGCCGAAGGCGTACATTTTACGGATGCGATCAGCAGCTATCCTGTATCTTCGCCCGCCCGTGGAATGCTGATGACGGGCAGGTATCCGATCGGCAGCAAGGTAACAGGTAACTGTAATTCGGATAATACACCTTATCATGTCGAACTGCCCACCTCAGCACGTTGCTGGTCAGACGTCCTGAAAGACCAGGGATATGAATTGGGATACATCGGAAAATGGCATCTGGATGCCCCTTACCAACCTTACATCGAAACAAATAACAACAAAGGAAAAATAGCCTGGAACGAATGGTGTCCCAAGGACCGTCGTCACGGTTTCAGCCATTGGATCGCCTACGGCACCTACGATTATCATCTGAAGCCTATGTACTGGGATACGGATGCCAGCCGCGAGGAATTCTATTTCGTAGACCAATGGGGACCGGAATATGAAACCGACCGGGCCATCGACTATATCGCCAATCAAGATAATAAACTCCGCGACGGGGATAAACCCTTCGCCCTGGTCGTATCCATGAACCCGCCTCACACCGGTTACGACCTGGTTCCCGACAAATACAAAGAAGTATACCGGAATGTAGATGTCGAATCATTGTGCAACTCTCCCATCATCGCACCGAAAGGAACGGAATACGGGGATTTCTACCGGAAGAGCGTACTGGATTATTATGCTTGCATGACCGGCGTTGACGATCAGGTCGGCCGCATTATCCGTACACTGAAAGAGCGGGGGCTTTTCGAAAATACCATCGTGGTATTCACCTCCGATCATGGCGACAGCATGGGGATGCACGATCATATCGGAAAGAATATTTACTACGAGGAAGCCATGCGCGTCCCGATGATACTAACCTGGCCGGAGAAGATCGCACCGCGCCGGGATTCGACACTGATGATCGGTTTTGCCGATCTCTATCCTTCGTTATTGTCGTTAATGGGCTTCAAGAAAGAAATACCTGCCGAAGTAGAGACGTTCGATCTGTCTGCTTCCATCCTTTCTCCCGACAACGTTCAGGAGGTAATACAGCCTTATTATCAAGTCTCCTCTGAAAATTTAACGACTGGCTACAGAGGTTTCCGGACAAAAAAATATACATTTGCAGTACACGCTACAAACGGCCAGACTGACGAGTGGATACTATTCGACCGCGAGCAAGACCCGTACCAACTAAACAATATTGCATCCGATCAGCCGGAATTGATTAAACAGTTTGCCAGCCGGTTAAAAGACTGGTTGAAAAAGACAAACGATCCTTTTACAAATAGCTTATAAACATAAACACATGAATACACGTTTTTATCTGGTAATCTTATTGATAGCAAGTTTTCTCCCGGCAATGGGACAACAAACGGAAATACCCCGCCCGGCACCTCACCAGTTGAAGTGGCACGAATCGGAAATGGGTGTCGTCTTCCATTATGACCTCCATGTCTTCGACGGCATTAAATACGGTCAGGGTAATAACCGCGTCCAGCCGATAGAGGATTATAATATCTTCAACCCGACCCAACTGAATACCGATCAATGGGTACAGGCCGCTAAAGCAGCAGGAGCCAAGTTCGCCGTACTGACGGCAACACACGAGACAGGCTTTGCCATTTACCAGAGCGATGTCAATCCGTATTGCCTGAAAGCGTTGAAATGGCGCGACGGCAAAGGGGATATCATCCGCGACTTCGTCAATTCATGTAGAAAATACGATATAATGCCCGGCATCTATGTCGGCATCCGATGGAATTCACTTTTTGGCGTTCATAATTTCAAGGTACAGGGAGAAGGAGAGTTTGCCGCCAACCGTCAACAATGGTATAAACATTTCTGCGAGCGCATGGTGGAAGAACTCTGCAGCCGCTACGGTGATTTGTTTATGATCTGGTTTGACGGTGGCGCAGACGATCCGAAAGGCGACGGGCCGGATGTATTACCCATCGTCACCAAGTACCAGCCTGAATGCCTTTTCTATCATAATGTAGACCGGGCGGACTTCCGTTGGGGCGGTTCCGAGTCGGGTACGGTCGGTTACCCCTGCTGGTCCTCTTTCCCCTACCCTTACTCACACAGCAACAACACAGAAGGAAGCCGCAACCATAACGATCTATTGAAACAGGGTGACCAGGACGGTAAATACTGGGTCCCGGCTATGGCAGACACTCCGCTGCGTGGCATGAATGGCCGTCATGAATGGTTCTGGGAACCGGACGACGAGAATACCGTCTATCCGGTAGACAGCCTGATGAATATGTATTACAAGTCGGTCGGAAGGAATGCCACATTGATCGTCGGCTTGACTCCCGATACGACCGGACTGATCCCTGCCGGCGATGTGCAACGGCTGAAAGAATGGGGCGACGAGATCAACCGCCGTTTCTCCTCTCCTATTGCCTCTATATCGGGACAAAAGAAAAGCCTGACAGTGAAACTGGATAAACCACAAGCAGTCAACCATTGCATTATCCAGGAAAATATCGCTAATGGCGAACGTATCCGCCGGTATAAAGTGGAAGCCAAAGTAAACGGTAAATGGCAAACCGTCTGCGAGGGCGAGTCGGTCGGACATAAACGTATCGAGCAATTCCCGGCAGTCGAAGCATCGGCTCTGCGCTTGACAGTCTCTCAATCGGTAGCACAACCGGATATACGGAACTTCAGTGTTTATAACGTTGAATAAATAAGAAGATGAGGAAACATAAAACATATCTTTTTTCACTGTTGCTGGGGAGTGCTGTATGGTTATCTCCTCCCGTCTTGGGACAAACGTCGTTTGTCTATGAGAAAGGGAAGATGTTCAATGATATAACAGCTTTCCAGATGACCAAAGCAGTCAGCCTGGCGAAGTTGCAAGCACCTGTATTCTATGAACAGGCAATTCCCGACGGCCAGCAAACCCTGTCTTATAAAATAGAAGTCCCGGAATATAAACGAGGTATCTTCTTCAGCCGCGATTCCCGTCCCGGCGATTATCAGTGGCCGAACAATACCAACCGGTTATTGCCCTGGGTATTCACCTGTTTGGAAGACCTGACGAAAGATACTTATCCGGGGATTCCTTCAAACGGAGCACCTTCTGTATTGGGAGATGCCTTATTACTGGAACTGGCCGACGGGCAATTCTTATATACCAAAGCGGTATCCGGAGATAACAGCATCAGTTGGTTCCTGGTAAACAAAGACGGTTCACTCACCGTCTGTCTCTCTACATTAGGGACAGATCGACTCAGCCCGCAAGCTCCTGTCCTGTTAGTACAAAAAGGGGAAACGGCTTATGATGCTATCCGCAAAGCATATACAACATTAACTGGCAACAGGGAAATCTCTGCATTACAGAAAAGGTCTGACAAAGATTACTTTGAAGCTTTCAAGTATCTGGGCTGGTGTTCATGGGAACATTACCACTTCGACATCGACGAAACAAAAATGCTGAACGATCTGGATGGTATCGAAGCGTCCGGCCTCCCTATCCGCTATGTCCTGATAGACGACGGACACCTGGCTAATAAGGACCGCCAGCTTACCAGCTTCGTGCCGGATAAAGAGAGATTCCCTGACGGATGGAAAAACATCATGGCTCGTAAAAAGGAGAATAAAGTAAAATGGATGGGATTATGGTATAACTTCTGCGGTTACTGGATGGGAATATCGCCGGAAAACGACTTCCCGGAAAAGATCAAACAATCGCTTTACCTTTATAACGGCAGCATGCTTCCCGGAAAAGAGAAAGAGGATATCGGGGCATTCTACCAATATTATGTCGGGACATTGAAAGATTATGGTTTCGACTTCCTTAAAATAGATAACCAGTCGTTCCTGCTGCCCCTTTACATGGGAAATACGGAAGTTATACGACAGGCCAAAGCGTGTAACCTGGCATTGGAAGAGCAGACACATAACCAACAAGTCGGCCTGATGAACTGTATGGCACAGAATATCATGAACATCGACCATACATTATATAGTAGTGTAACCCGTGTCAGCATCGATTACAAGAAATATGACGAGAACATGGCGAAATCGCATCTGTTCCAGTCGTATACCAATACGTTATTGCAAGGGCAGACCGTATGGCCCGACCATGATATGTTCCATTCCTGCGATACCATCTGCGGAAGCCTGATGGCCCGGTCGAAAGCCCTGTCCGGCGGTCCGGTTTATCTGTCGGACTCTCCTGCTGATTTTATCAAAGAAAACATATTGCCGCTGATCGATGAGGAAGGAAAGCTGTTCCGTCCCGAGGCTCCTGCTATACCGACACCCGAATCGGTTATCACGAACCCGCTGCAGGATGGCAAAGCTTACCGGGTATTTGCCCCTACCGGTGATGAAGCCGTATCGCTGATATGTTATAACCTGAACACCTCTCCCCAGCATCATAACGTGCAAGCTATGATCAGTAAAGCCGATTATCTAGTGCGTGAGACGATGACAGAGAAAGCAAAGCCCAATGATCAACGGATCATCCTTTATGACTGGGCAAAACAGGTTGCCACCGAATTGACTACGGATAAACAAATCATATTGGAAGGTTTCACCGACCAATTATATCATCTTTGCCCTGTTGCTAACGGTTGGGCAGTCATCGGTGTACAGGAAAAATTCCTTTCGCCGTCGACAGTCCGTATCCTTACCCGTAATGACAAACAACTCACCCTGGATGTTCTCTGTCCGGGTACCGTCAAAGTATGGGTAGAATCAGGAAATAAACGGGAACTGAGGAGCATCCCGGTGTCTGCTCCGGGCAAAATAACAATCAACAAATAACATTCAAAAGATACGAATATGAACAAGAGACTATTCTTTTCCCTGGCTGCAATTCCCTTACTGGGAACGACAGGACAAGCCGAAGCGGCAACCCCGCAGGACCGGCCGAATATTATTCTCTTTTTAGTAGATGATATGGGCTGGCAGGATACTTCCCTCCCTTTCTGGAAGGAAAAGACACATTACAACGAAGTATATGAAACGCCCAATATGGAACGTCTCGCCCGTCAAGGTATGATGTTCACCCAGGCTTATGCTTCCAGTATCAGTTCGCCGAGCCGTTGTAGCCTCTATACCGGTATGAACGCCGGACGTCACCGGGTAACGAACTGGACCTATCCGAAGAATGCCTCCACCGACCGTAAAAGCGATGTCCTGGAACTGCCGGACTGGAATGTGAACGGTATCTGCGAAGTTCCCGATATCGAACATACCTATCAGGTCACTTCTATGGCTCAGATACTGAAAGATAACGGTTATCATACCATCCACTGTGGAAAAGCACATTGGGGAGCTCTCGATACACCGGGAGAGAACCCGTATCATTTCGGCTTTGAGGTGAATATTGCAGGACATGCCGGTGGCGGACTGGCAAGCTATCTGGGAGAAGCCAATTTCGGTAACCGGACAGACGGAAAACCGAGTCCCTGGTTTGCTGTTCCGGGACTGGATGAGTATTGGGGAAAAGATATTTTCATCACGGAAGCTTTAACCCAGAAAGCCATGAAAGCATTGGATAAGGCACAGCAATACGACCAGCCGTTCTTCCTATATATGTCGCATTACGCCATCCACGTCCCGATCGACAAGGATATGCGTTTCTACCAGAAGTATATCGACAAGGGACTGGGAGAGAAAGAGGCCGCTTATGCCGCCTTGATCGAAGGAATGGATAAGAGCCTGGGAGATATCATGGATTACCTGGAAAAGAATAACCTGGCAGATAATACCATCATCCTTTTCATGTCGGATAACGGCGGACTTGCTGCCGAACCGGAATGGCGTGACGGTATCCCCCATACCCAGAACTCCCCACTGAACAGCGGTAAAGGTTCCGCCTATGAAGGTGGTGTCCGCGAACCGATGATCGTCAGTTGGCCGGGAAAAGTACAGCCGCAAACCAAGACAGATAAATATCTCATCATCGAAGACTTCTTCCCTACCATTCTCGAAATGGCAGGCGTGAAAAAATACAAAACGATCCAGCCAGTCGACGGTATCAGCTTCATGCCGTTACTGACCAACACCGGCGATCCTTCGAAAGGCCGCAGCCTCTACTGGAACTTCCCGAACCTTTGGGGAAACACCGGTCCGGGTATCGGAGCGACCTGCACGATCCGCCAGGGAGACTGGAAACTGATCTATTATTATGAGACCGGAAAGAAAGAATTGTTCAACATCCCCAACGATATAGGAGAAAAGAGCGATCTGTCCGCCACTCATCCCAAACTGGTAAAGAAGCTATCCAAAGACCTGGGCAAGCAATTACGTAAAATGGATGCCCAACGTCCTTCATTCAAGGCAACAGGCAAACCTTGTCCCTGGCCGGATGAGATATAAATAATAAAGTTTAAGCCATGAAAAGACGTACCTTTTTAGCATCAATAGGTTTTGGCTGTGCCGTCCCTTCTTCCTTTTTGAATGCAGAGGCCTTGAATAATGCTATTTCCAACAGGGATCTGCATTATATCGATCCTCGTCTCGAAAAGATTTATGAAAAAGAGTTCGGAGGAAAAACGGTACTGGAAAAGAACTGCCTGACCGATCGTAATATTCTATTGATTACGAGTGATCAGCATCACTATATGTGTATGGGATATAATAACCCTCAGATAAAGACACCCAATCTGGACAGGTTAGCTAAAATGGGTATCATCTTCGACAGGGCTTATTGTAACAACCCGACCAGTACACCGACCCGTGCCAGTATTATTACAGGTAAATATGCCAGTCAGCACGGTGCCTGGTCACTGGGAACCAAGCTTCCTGAAAATGAGCTTACCGTCGGCGATTGTTTCCAAAAGGCCGGATACCGTACAGCCCTGATCGGCAAAGCCCATTTCCAACCGTTGAAAGGAAGTGGAGAATATCCTTCCTGCGAAGCATACCCAATATTACAGGAATTTGACTTCTGGCGTAAGTTCAACGGTCCTTTCTATGGATTCGAGCACGTAGAACTTACCCGTAATCATACCGACGAACCGCATGTAGGACAACATTACGGTATCTGGCTGGAAGACAACGGCTGTACGAACTGGCGTGACTGGTTCCGTAAACCGACAGGGACCAGCGACCCTCAATACCATGTCTGGAACATTCCCGAAAAGTACCATTACGATACCTGGATCGCAGAACGTACCAATAAGATGCTGGAAGGGTATAAAGAAAAAAATGAAAAGTTCTTCCTCTGGGCGAGCTTCTTCGACCCACATCCCAGCTATCTGGTACCTGAGCCATGGGCTTCCATGTACAAACCGGAAGATATGGATGTGCCGGAATTTACACCTGGAGAATTCGATGATAAACCGGTTCATTTTAAATTGACGCAAACACGCAATCCTGATTTCTCTTATCTGAAAGAAGAGGGCGAAGACAGACCGTCATGGGTTCACGGAGCTCATTCGCAGCTCTCTACAAAAGAGTCGAGAGCCCGGAATATGGCCACTTATTATGGTATGATCTCCATGATGGACCATTACATAGGCAAGATACTGGATAAACTGGATGAATTGGATTTGACAAAGAATACAGTTATCGTTTTCACCTCCGACCATGGTCATTTCTACGGTCAGCACGGACTGATAGCGAAAGCGATCCATCATTATGAAGACCTGCTCCGTGTCCCCTGTATCGTAGCCGTCCCGGGAGGGGAAAAGGCAGGCGGGCGTTCATCGGCGATGTTATCGACAGTCGATCTGGCACAGACATTCCTAAGTCTCGCGGGTATCACTCAACCGCTAACGATGACAGGTATAGATCAGAGTGAAGTATGGTACGGTAAAAAAGAAAAGGCCAGGACACACGTTCTTGTTGAAAACCATTTCCAACCGACCAAATTTTATGCTAAAAGCTATATAGATGAGCAATATAAGCTCACAATTTATATGAATCAAACGTATGGCGAGTTGTTCGATCTGATTAACGACCCTAAAGAGTTAAAAAACCTGTGGGATGTCCCGGAAGCAAAAGAACTGAAATCAAATCTGTTATTAAAAATGCTCCATGCCGAACTGGAAAAGGAGCCTTTGTTCATGCCTCGTATCGCTCCGGCATAATGTTATCTGCCGCAAGCTCTACACAAA
>ERZ812616.1509-NODE-1509-length-24488-cov-3.132935_pt1 | contig 24488 bp, 17 predicted proteins | sample MGYA00376249_ERZ812616 | MGnify/ENA primary metagenome ERZ812616 (study PRJEB26924, sample SAMEA4378265) | human gut metagenome | biome: human gut; feature: human-associated habitat; material: faeces | place: China | collected 2013 ...
TGAGGATGGCAAGACATTTCAGAAAAAAGGCATTGTGCTATCAACACCTACTGAGTTTACCGAGCACTTCAGAGATCCGAAAGTATGGCAGGACGGCGATAACTATTATATGGTGATCGGAGCACAGATGAAAAATGGAAGAGGTTCTGTCGCACTATGCAGCTCCAAGGATGCGGAAAATTGGAAATTCGAATTAGTGCTTGCAAAATCCAAGGAGTATGAAATGGTTGAATGTCCGGATTATTTTCAGGTAGATGGACAAGGAATTTTGCTTTATTGTCCGCAGCACAGAGATAATGAAAGAGATAGTTCACTTTGTAGTTTTTCGGCTTATAAAGAGTTTGATTTTATGGGAGGATATAACTACAAAGATGGTGGTTCAACTATCGATGGCGCTTATGTTGTCGGCTCTGTTCCCCGTGGTCTGCCCGTTACAACTATCTCATGGATAAAAGCTAAAATACTGGACATCGGTTTTGACGTTTCGTTCCTTAATAATCGTTTGTCCGGTCAGTTTGACTATTTCCGTCGTACACGTGATGGTTTGCCTGATCGCCGTTATGATGTATTGATCCCGGCTGAAGCAGGTTTTGATTTACCTTATGAAAATCTGAAATCAGACGTACATACAGGTTATGACCTGTCTATCCGTTGGAATGATAATGTAGAAGATTTTTATTACTCAATCGGAGCGAATATGACTTATTCACGCTTCCTGGATTGGAATCAGTATAAACCTCGTTTCGGTAACTCATGGCATTATTATCGTAATTCTATTGATGAACGTTATGGTAACCTGAACTGGATGCTGGAATCTGACGGACAATTCCAGAGTTGGGAGGAAATTGCTGCCTGGCCGATTGATAACGACCGCCAGGGTAACAAAACGATTCGTCCGGGTGATATTAAATATGTCGACCAGAATGGTGATGGTGTAATTAACGGTATGGATGAACGTCCTTTAGGATATAGAGAAGGTGGTACTCCTATTGTAAACTTCGGTCTTAACTTCAGTTTTCAGTGGAAAGGTTTTGACCTGGCATTTGACTTGACAGGTGGTGGCTTGAATAGTAGATATCAGGATTATGAGCAACGTAATCCGTTCCATGACGGAGGTAATAATGCACAGTATTATATGGAAGATACTTGGCATTTGGCTGATATCACAGATCCGAACAGTGCTTTGATCCCCGGTAAATATCCGACATTATTGATCGGTAACTCTGGACACAGTAACTATTGGAAGAGTGATTTCTGGATGCATAATGTACGTTATATGAAGCTGAGAAATCTTGAATTCGGTTATTCATTACCGAAATCGATACTGGCTAAAGCTTTTATTACTGATCTACGTTTGTATGTTTCAGGACAGAACTTACTGACTCTGACCAATACTCATGGTATAGATCCGGAAATTGAGAACTCGGCTGGTCTGGCTTATCCTACAACACGTATTGTTAATTTAGGTCTTACTCTTAAATTCTAATTAGTATGAAGAAGAAATATATTTATTCTGCCTGTTTGGCTTTTACATTGGCATTTTGCGGATGTTCCGATTTCCTGGATCGGGATCCGGACCGTATATTGTCTGATGAACAGGTATTTAGTGATGAAAAAATGATAACCTCTGTTCTGGCGAACTTTTATGGTCGTATGGAATGGGGACAGCGTATAACAGATGTCGGTTCTTATGTTTGTTTGGACGAAGCTTTACGTTCAAGCGGAGGCCCTGATTTGTTCCGCACTTTTGGTGACGATCACTGGCGTATTTATGATTATGGATTGATACGTAATATCAACCAGTTTCTGGCCAGTTTGGATAATACGAATGTCATTTCTGAAGAGAGAAAGAATCAGCTTCGTGGTGAAGTCCGTTTCTTGCGTGCCTATACTTATTTCTGCATGTGCAGATGTATGGGGGGAATGCCGATTGTTGGTGACGAAGTGTTTACGTATGAAACCGGAATGGATATCACGTCTTTGCAATATCCTCGTTCGACAGAAGCAGAACTGTATGATTACATTATTAAAGAATGTACTGAAATAGCTGCAGATGGAATGTTACCATCAGAAGCTTCCAAAAATTCAGCACGTGCAACCAAATGGGCCGCTTTGGCATTAAAAGCGCGTGCAGCTATTTACGCCGGTTCTATTGCCAATTATAATAACAAAATGGAGAATCCGGTTTCTACTCCGGGTAGCGAAGTCGGTATTCCGGCATCTAAAGCTTCTGAATATTATAAGATAGCATATGATGCTGCGAAAGCAGTGATCGATGGAGGTGTGTATGTGTTACAGAATAACATATCTGATAAAGCAGATAATTTCTATGCAGCAACTACATTGAAAGATGGTAATACAGAGGTGATCTGGGCACGCGATTATAAAGGCCCGTCCAATTATCAGGGATGGACTCGTGATAATGTTCCTTCTTCACATGCCGAAGATATAGACCAGGCATATTTAGGCCCGGTACTAAATCTGGTAGAAGATTTTGAATATATCGATAATCGTGATGGCAAACTGAAAATCAAGAATACTGACGGCAGCTATATTGCTTACGATAAGGCAATAGATTTGTTCAAAGATAAAGATCCCCGTTTGTTTGCAACTGTAATGGTACCGGGTTCTTCTTTCAGAGGCTCAGAAGTTGTGTTACGTGCAGGTGTTAAACGTAATGAGAACGGTGAATGGAAAAGTTATCATGGCAAACGTGGTCAGGATGTAACTTCTAGAGGTTTGATTATTACTCCGGTAAATGGTCCGATGACAACCGGTGACGACCAATATGTAAACAAATCAGGCTTCTTTGTCAGAAAGTTTATGGATGAAACAGTCGGTGCAACTACTCGTGGGCGTGGTTCCGAAGTCTGGTTCCCCCGTTTCCGTGTATCGGAAATGTACCTGATTGCTGCTGAAGCAGCCATGGAAATGAACGATCAGGATAATGCACGTCATTACTTGAATGCAGTGCGTGAACGTGCAGGTATCCAACCGTTGAGCGGGACTATCACACTGAATGATATTGTTCGTGAAAATCGTGTGGAATTTGCTTTTGAGAACCATCGTTTCTATGATCTGAAGCGTTGGAGACTGGCAGATAAGCTTTGGGATAACAATGATAACACCTCGACAGCTGTTCATCGTGTATTGTTCCCTTATCAGATTGATCAGGTGGGCGATCCGAATGACTTGAAGTGGGTTTTTGATGCTACAACTACTTATATGTCTCCGTATCCTCGTTATTTCCAACTGAAGAATTATTATAACTTTATTAACCAGGATTGGATTAACAGGAATCCTAAGATGGTGAAGAATCCGTATCAATCTTAATTAAAAGTAATGAGAATGAAAAAGATAATATATAATATAGCCTCATTATTGTTGTTGGCTGTTTTCGCCACTAGTTGTGGTTTGGATAATTACGATGCACCTGAATCTAAGTTGTATGGTCAGATCCTGTACAAAGATGCCGGTGGCGTAGAACATCCTTTACAGGTTAAAGGTACCGGAGAAGCCATAAAACTTTCGTTATATCAGTATGGCTGGCAGTTATCAGATGGTATTACGTTGTACGCCGATCAGGATGCAAAGTTTGAAGCCATTCTTTTTGACGGCGATTATCACATGATTACAAACAATAATAATGGTCCATGGAAAACTGTACAGATATCTGAAGTAAAAAGAGATACAGTCGATTTTACATTGAAGGGTAGTACTGAAGTCAAGATCTATGTGACTCCTTATTTTATGATAGAAAATGCATCTATCAGTCTGAATGGAACGAATGTATCGGCTACCTGTGCTGTAAAACAGATTATTCCTGATGCAGCGATAAATACACAAAGTGTGTTTATCAGTTCTACCCAGTTTGTGGATGAGCAGACGAATTTCGCTCGTATGGACTTTTCGGAGGAGAAGTCTGCCGGGAATAAAAACTTCTCATTCACGATAACGGATGTATCACAGCTGAAATCATTGGAGAATGCAAAGAATCGTACAGGTAAAGTGTATGCTCGTATAGGTGTTAAGGCAGAAGGAGCAGATCAGTTTATTTATTCCGAAGTCTTCGAACTTTCGGTAAAGTAAATCGGGTCATCTAAAGTTAGGGGCTGTCCGATGAATCGGATAGCCCTTTTTTTTAACAAGTGTATCTTAAATAGTTTATATTATGAAGAAGTGTGTATTGATTTGTTTTACCCTCTGTTTTTTAGGGGGAGTGTTTAACATGAAGGCCCAGAGTTCAAAGAACTTCACCTTGCCGACCCCCTGGACGGATAAAGCTTTGCAAGCATCTGTTCCTCTGCCGGAATATCCGCGGCCACAGATGGTGAGGGCAGATTGGTTGAATCTGAATGGTATGTGGGATTATATGGGAGGGAAGGAGTTGCAGGATCCGGTATCGGCGACTACTGTTCCGACGTTTCCTGCTAAGCCGGAACAGATCCGGATTCCTTTTCCACCTGAGGCAGAATTGTCGGGTATTGCTCGTAAAGGGGATACTTGTTTATGGTATCGCCGGAGTTTTACGATTCCAACGGAGTGGAAGGGTAAAAATGTTTTGTTGAATTTCGGTGCGGTAGATCGTATTTCGACTGTTTTTGTGAATGGAAAGAAAGTGGGAACACATACGGGAGGATATGATGCCTTTACTTTTGATATCACTGATTTCCTGAAGTCGGGAGAGAATTCGCTTGTTGTCGGTGCCTACGACCCCAACGATGGAAGGGCAGCCTCCGGTAAAAACGGACCCCGTGGCGATTATACCTTTACCTCCGGTATCTGGCAGACTGTCTGGTTGGAACCGGTGGAAAAACAATATGCTTCTCAGGTTAAACTGATCCCGGATCTAAAGAATAATCGTTTGGAAGTGATTGTTTGTGCAGATAACGACGGATTAAAAGTTGCGGCAGTTGCTAAAGACGGTGTGACGGAAATAGCGAAAGCGGAAGGAACCGTTAATAATAAGTTTTATATCCCTATACAGAACCCTCGTCTCTGGTCTCCTGAAGATCCTTTCTTATATGATTTGAAGTTACAGCTGAAGAATACGAAAGGTAAGATTGTAGATGAAGTTGCATCTTATTTTGGGATGCGTTCCGTGTCTTTGGGAAAGGTAGACGGAGTAAACCGTCCTTTGTTGAATGGTAAGTTTGTATTTCAGATAGGACTGCTGGATCAGGGATACTGGCCGGATGGCATTTTTACGGCTCCTACGGATGAAGCTTTATTGTATGATATCGAATTGGCTAAACGAGCCGGCTTTAATGTGATCCGTAAGCATATAAAGGTAGAGCCGCAGCGCTGGTATTATCATTGCGACCGTTTGGGATTGATGGTATGGCAGGATATGCCTAATCTGTGGGAACCGGATGATACGGATTCTGTTGCTGTCCGTAAGCAGTTTCGTGAAGAATTGAAGGTGATGATCGATCAGCATATCAGTTCACCCTCTATCGTGATGTGGGTTCCTTTTAATGAAAACTGGGGAGCGTTTGAAGCTACCGATATAACGGATTGGGTGAAGAAATATGATCCGAGTCGTCTGGTTAATGGTCTGTCCGGTTATAATTATGCTCCGGGTTATCGTCCGGCCTATGGCGATCCGGGTAATGGTGATTTTGTCGATCTGCATCATTATGGTAAGATAGAGCCGAAGGCGATGCCTCGTCCGGATGAGAAAAGGGCTGCCTCTCTCGGTGAGTTTGGTGGAAAAGGATTGTTTGTCAGAGGGCATCTATGGCCTGTGCGGAATGATGCCTATGAAATGATGTTGAATAAAGAGGTTTTGACAGACACCTATATTCTCATGCTTAACGAATTAGAGCAGATGATTAAATATTTTGGCTTGAGCACGGCTATCTACACGCAGACGACGGATGTGGAGCATGAGATAAACGGGCTGGTCACTTACGATCGTTGGGTTGAGAAGATGAATCTGGAAAAGGTCAAACAAATCAATCAGGAGGTAATAGAAGGTACGCGACAAAAATAAGTAGCATACCGGTGTAAAGAAGGTAGCACTATAGTGCTGACAGGTGTAAGTCTATAGTGTCGATATACCTGAGTATATAGTGCTACCTTCCCTTGTTATTTCCGTCGTAAAGGTACTTTGGCAAACCAGGTCAGTGTACGCCAAAGCCATTCGATCGGGCCATAATAAAAACGTTTCATCCACCAGTTGCTGTAACCGATCTGGATCAGGCAAAAGACAATTCCCACCAATAAACTTTGCAGATAATTGAAATGTACAGCCAGGTTAGCCCCGAAGCCATAAAACAAAGTCACTCCGACCATCGATTGTGCCATATAATTCGTTACGCTCATACGGCCGACGGGAGCGATCTTATCCATCATTTTACTTCCGTTATACTGGTAATACAGTAACGTAAAACCGCAAATATAGATCATCATCATACCCAGGTTGGCATACGTCTTGAAAAGCGTTTTCCCGACAGAAAGGGCAAAACCTTCTACACCTAGAACCGGGAGTAGCAGTACGATCACATAAAATAAAACAAACCAGACAATACTGTAAGGTAATACCATCCGGCTATATTTTACCATCTTTTCTTCACTTTTATGAATTCCCATACGTCCGATCAGCATTCCGGCAATAAACAGACCGAACAACTGAAGATAACGATAGTTGTTAAACACCCACAGGAGTTTTGCCAGTTGTCCTTTCCATAGGTTGAAATCGATGACATCCCAAAATGTACAGTTCATGAACCGTTGCGCACAGAGGTCATACAGATGATTCATATAGACAACGGTTGCCGTCGGTTGATTAGGCACGTTGTTCCCCAGCAGTGAAATAAAGCTGATAACAGCCGGTATCTGTAAGAATAATAAAACAGATAAAATAACCAGACACTTAGACGGAACTTTATAAAGCGGAATCAAAAAGACGCCTAATATGGCATAGACAGCAAAGAATTCACCGAGGTAAACCAAGCCGTTGATATATCCGAAGACGAGTAATAAGGCCAGGCGCCAGAGGAAACGTCCGCGAAAATCGTATCCCTTGGCTGCCTGTGAATCCATTTGCATAAAGAAACTCAGACCGAAAAGGAGAGAGAAGATGGCATACGACTTACCGGCAAAAAGAAAGGACATCGAATCGAAAACAAAGGTGTCGATACGTTGCCAGAAAGGAGAATCAACGACCGGAATATAAGTCAGATCAAAACGTTCCATACAATGTAACAACATGATTCCGATTAAAGCAAAACCACGAAGTGCATCGATCGAATTAATCCGTTGTTTAGGAACGATTACAGGGTTGTTCTTCATAACTATTATTTTTCAAGATTTAGAATACGGGAGCTTCAGCTTCCAGTGAAGGGGTAGAGCCGGTTACTTCCGGCCAGTCGTTCACCCATCTGACCTGATCCAGCATCAGGACGCGGCCGGTAGGATTTTCTTTACTTACCGCATGATAAAGCATCCAGTCGTTCCCGGTTTTGTCAGTTACTATTTCCGAGTTATGGCCGGTACCGACAAAGGCTTCATTTCCGCGGATCAGTATCTCATGATGATTCTCCATCATCGGTTGCCCCTGTTTGTCCACATAAGGGCCGAACAGGTTTTCGGAGCGGCCGACTACCGTTGTATAAGTACTTTTCAATCCTTCACAGCAACTGCCGATAGAGGCGAACAGGTAATAGTATTTGCCACGTTTATGAATATAGGTTCCTTCATAAGCTGTACCGGCTACTTGTTTTTTCTCTGCTCCATCCTTCAGGGCTAGTCCGTCGTCTGACAACTCTATCCCGTAAATACCCCGGAAGCTTCCCCAAAACATGTACTTTTTACCATTCTCTTCGATGTAATACTGGTCTATGGAGTTTTGCACACCTATCGTATTGCTCCTGAACATCATACCCCGGTCGGTAAAAGGGCCTTCCGGTTTGTCGGCTGTTGCGACTCCGATACCGCAGGTCCACTCTCCACCCCAGACAGACATGGAGTAATATAAAACGTACTGCCCGTTGATATAATTGATATCAGGTGCCCACAGACCGCCTTTAGGCTCGAAAGTCGGACGGGTTTCGTCTGTGAAGGCAGTGCCCACTTCTTCCCAGTCCACCAGGTTTCTGGAACGGTGGATAGGAAGATTACGGATATTCTCCGTTGCATACACGTAAAAGTAACCGTCACCGGCTTTGATAAGGCTGGGGTCCGGCAGGCTGTAATCGACGACGGGATTCTTATAGGTCTTATTTTCTGTTTGTAGCGGCTTATCGGCCAGGCAGGCTGTAAGCGATGCGATCCCGAATAGGGATATAAAAAATAATTTCCTCATATAGCTGTTGTTTGAATAACTGTTTTAATGAAGTGAACCGTTATTTTCATCCAGGCTGAATACGGAAGACATGGTTTGTATCCCTTCCTGATCCTTTAATATACAGAGAATGTTCTTATCCCTGTCTACCAGGAACAGATGATCCCGTTTGTCAGGATTCACATGTCCGACCCAGTTTGTGAAGAGCAAACGCCCGTCGGGGAAATATTGCATACCTCCCAGAAACTTTAAAGGCTCTCCGGGAATATCCTTGTTAGATATTTCCCATACGGTGTTACCTTTTTTGTCTAATTCAACGATGCGGGGATTCTGTGTCTTATCGGCTACGGCGACCAATGTGTGCCCATTCGGTAACCGGATCACAGAATGGGGACCGCCGGGAACCTGTACCTGCCAGACTACTTCCCCTTTTGAATTGTATTCTTTGACATATTCCCCTCCGTAATGCGCAACGAGATAATTGCCATTATCCAGTTTGCGGGCATTACGCATAAAGGCAAATGTTCCGTCCGAAACACCTTCCGGCAGGATGCATACCTCGCTTACGATTTTCCCCCCGGGAGAAACTTCCAGTAAGCGTCCGGCATTGCATTCACCGATAAAAGTATTCCCGTTTTTCAGACGTTGGCAGGCGAAGACGGGACTTTCTGATGCGTAATAAAAGACGGTATCGTTTTGCCGGGTCACTTCCAGTACTCCTTTACCAACCGAAAACAATAAGTTCCCATTCGGAAGTACCCAGAGATCATTCGATTCCGGAGCCTCATGTTGCCAGACGATCTTGTTGTTTTCCATAATGAAAACGATCCCCTGGGAATAATCGGCTCCGGCAAAGTTCCCGCATTGTGCCAGTACACTAAAGCAGTGAATGCAGGAAAGTACAAATATATAAGCGAAATGTTTCATAATTCTTTTTTTATAGTGATAAGACATATTCTGCCAGATCGCCCAATTCATTATCTGATAATGTTTCGGCAGGGCCGTGGACTTTCAGCATTTCTTGCATGGTGTAACTGCGCCCGTCATACAGATAGGGGGCCGTTCTCCATACTTCGTTTAAGGCGGGAACATCCATTTTTACATTCTTATCCGGCCCGTTCGTCCAGTTTACTTTGTACTGTTTCATATCCGTATAATAAGTTCCGGAATGACAGGAGGCACAGTTCTTCTCGAAATGTTCTTTCCCTCTTTGGGCGGCTTCGGATAAATTACCGTTTACCAGATAAGGACTTGGAACCGGAGACAATGACTTCAGGTATACATCGATGGCCGGAGCTATTTCTTCTGTCGAAGCAGCAAATAAGATATATTTGATACCTGAGATAACAGCCGTTTCTGCATCTTTACGAATACCGGAAACCATGCAGGGAGGAGTCTGGTGGGATAAAACCAATGTCTTGGTATTTTTAGGATTCCCCATGCCGTCGTTTAATAAATCCCAGTTCAGGCCGTCCATGCGAGCATCGTTGGGGTGGCAACTGGCACAACTCTGCCATTCCTGGAAACCGATGGAAGCATCGTGGAAATACATATCGCCTTTCCCTTTTTGAGTGGATGCGAGTGCCGTACCCAATGAGGAAGAAACCATATCCTTGCCGCTTTCGTTGAAGGCAACCAACTCTCCGGTATAATAATTCGCCGTATAGACTTTATCCGGTGTGACGTACAGGGCACGAGGACCTTTCCCCTGCGTTTTATAGAAATCGCGGATACCGTATAAGAAACCGGCATCATCCGGGATATGCGCATAATCTTTGGTCGAAGGAGTTACTTTTTCGCCGTCTTTTGCCCGTGCCAAGCGGTCATGCAATGCGGTTCTGTCTACACATACCAGTTCGTGAGTTCCGGAGACAGATATCCATATTTTACTATCATCAGGAGAGACGACAACGTTCCATGGATTGGAGGCGCCTTTCTGCGGAGTGTCCAACAGAACTGTATTCTCTACTTCCTGTGTATGCAGATTGATGACGGACAGGACATTCGTACTCATCCATCCCCGGTCTACCTGGTTGGTAGGGAGCTGGTAGCGTGCCAATAAATGGACGGCGTATGCGTAATCGCCTTTGCTGTCCGTCGCTAATGCTTTTACATCTGTAGAACCGTTTGGAAGCTGTAAGCGTTTCACTACCTTTTTACTGTTTACATCGACAATATCCAGCTGACAGGCAATCGGATAAGTAAGCGATGACATTTCGGGCAGGTTGTTGGCAATCAGTAATAAGCTGTCGCCGGCGAATGAAACGATGTCTACCGGTTCGCGGCCTACGCTGATCCGGCTCAACACATCTTTTGTCTTCGGAGATATTTCCCACAGTTCATTATTGAAGCGTTGGGTTGTCCATAAAGAACCTGTCTGCCGGTTGAATAAGAGGGCAGAAGGAGTATGTCCCAAGGCTGTTTGAGAGATAACGGACAGGTCTTTTGCGTCCAACTCGCATAAAGAACCTCCGACGCCGTCGCATACCACCCAGATACGCCGATCGGGCGTTTCCGTCAGGTCGTTGGCGGCGGTTGGCAATGTAGCTTTGATACCTGTATTCTTTAAATGGGTATCGATGAGGCATATTTCTTTTTTATCCCGGTTTGCCACCAGAAGTCCGTCTTCTTGTCCGGCACTCCATATATGATCCGGAGCAAAAACATCATTTCCGTTGCATCCTGTCAGGGCGATGAGGCAAAGACAGGCTATATAAGTCCAGTTTATTTTCATACTTTTTATTTTTTAGTTATTTTGAATTTATTATTTGTTTCAATTATTTTCAGATGTGAGCTATCTCTCTTTACAAGGCAACGCCTTGTGCCGCAGGCTCTCTTTTGCCGTCGGTTTTAACCGACGGATATAAAAGACAGGAGGCAAAGCCTCTTCCTTTGTGGGCTTAAGCCCCTTTAAAACAGGGACTAGCATTATATATCAAAGGGGTTAAAACCCACAGAGGAATCCGGCAAAGCCGGAGCATTTAATCTATCCGTCGGTTAAAAACCGACGGCAAAATAGAGCCTGCGGCATGAGGCGAAGCCTCATAAAAGACTCACATTCTAGAATAAAATCTAATAATAAATTTAAAACAGCTTATTACTTCTTTGCTTTTAATGATTGAAGATACTGACGGATGTTTTCTTTCTCGGCAGCCCGGGATGTTTCCCGCTTCTTCTCATAATATGTATAGTAATCTTTCTCCTCCTGTGTCCAGTTGTTTGCTTCCCGGTAATCACCGATGAAGGGTACGCACAGGTCGATCCATAAAGCGATCGTTTCCAATTCTTCTTTACTCAGCTTGCATCCGCCGTGTCCGTTCTCAAGCCGTTTGATTAGATTGCTTGTGTTGGAACCTGCAAAATAAGGGGCAAGCAATGTCGGTTCGGAGAGGTTGCTTATCCAATTTACTTCCGGGTGATGAGCGTCTCCCTGCCAGGAGTCATTATCTCTCGTCATTTGGCGGGCATGAGTCAGGTTCAGATAAGAGTCTGAGAACTTACGCTTGGTTTGCTGGTCGACTACTTTCAACTCACCTTTCAGACTTAGCTTGCTTTTCACTCCGTCATGACAGGAGATGCAGTGCGCATCCCAGATGGGTTGCACCTCTTTGATATAGCTGAAGCAACGGTCGCCAATTCCTTCCGGCTCGATCTTTTGGATACCGGTATTCATCGCCATAGATACCGGATGCGAGGCTACCGGAACTGTGTTTTTATGTTCATGGCATCCTACACAGCTTTGTGTTTCTCCCGGTTGCAGAGTCGACCAGCTACGCATGGTCTGTACGACCCGGTTGTTTTCATCCAATGCCTGGAAGTATAAAGGTGTGCGGCAAGGCACTTTGAAGAAGGCAGAACCGTCCGGCTGCACATCTATCGTTCCCAGTATCCGTTTTACGTCCCAGCTGGCATTACCGACTCCCACCGGAGAGAAGGCATGTCCTCCGCCACCTGCGTCAAAGCCGAAAGCGGCACCGATACTGGCTACGCGATAGATGGGTTCGACAATCCGCAGTTTCTTGACCGTTCCCGGCCGGATACCTTTCAAACCGTTCCCTTCGTAAATATTCTGCATATAATAGATGCCTTCCTCTTTGGTGTAATCCACATTGTTTACACGCTCGAAAGGACGTTCACGTTCGGCCAGCAGGACAGGCTGATTGCAGGACAGGCTGGCATCCGAAACCAATAGTTCGCGTTCTCCGTCCGGTGTCATCCAGTAGATACCGAATTCCATCGGGTGACCTACATGATAGCCCAGCGGCGTATAGGAAATAAGGAATTCTTCTTCATTTAAAGGATAAGGATGTTGGAACTGATCGCCGAACTGTCCGTATGTATCGACTTTTACGGCTTCCGGTTTATGAAGCGGAGCCACCAGCATAACACCTTCGTTTTCATCGCGTCCGGCTTCGGGATCGATGATGCATAGTTTACCGTGTTGAGGGGTGTGATGACCGAGAATGGTTGCCATTACCTTTCGTGTCCCGGGGATTTGGCGGGTATGCGTGACGGTGGTAGGGAAGAAGCTGTTTCCTCCGTAATACTCAGCCTGTCCGGTACCGTCCGGGTTCATCTGGCAGAGCGGTTGCATAAATACCTGGCCACGGTCGTTGTATTCCCAACGGGTATAGACAACGCGACCGTCGTCGAGCAGTGTCGGATTGGAGGTATGTACCTGGTCGAATCCGACCTGACGCATATAACGTCCTTCGCGGTCGCAAAGATACAGGTTGCTGACTTCTACGGTCCAGCAATCTACAGAGCTGCCGTTGCGGGTCGAGTTGAACATGATATTTTCGTCCGGCAGATAGATTGGCTCTATGTCGGCAAATCCCAGTCCGGAAGTAAGCTGTTTCAGTTTCCGTGACGGCATTTCCATTTCATACAGGTGGAAGTCGTCTTCTTTCTGCGACTTCTTCCATGCAAATACTACGTGCTTTCCATCGAAATGTACGTCCGGATCACGGAAAACGCCGGCTGTATCTTTCAATAAAGTTTGTTCTTTTGCCCAGATGCCATCCATCTTGAAGTACCCCAACTCGCCTCCGGCAAAGAAATTACATTCTGCACGGGCGTCGGACAAACCTTCCGTATAGGCAAAGAAAGACGGGCGCAGTGTACGGAATTTGGTAAACACAACTTCGGGAGTGCTTTTTATAAATGAGGCCAGTCGCTGCTCCCTTCTTTTCGTACAGGCGTCGAGGTAGGAAGACAAAGCCTGTGTGATGCTTTCCGGGGTATCGGTTACTTTTGTTTCCAGCTGCAGTTTGTGCAGGCGTTCGTTGATCTGACTGGAAAAAGTCCCGTCAAACCATTTCACATTGCTTCCATCCTGTAGCCACCAGTCGTAATAGACAGGATAGTGATGATATAAATGCAGATGCGCCTCCCGGATCAGGGTTGCGGTACTGTCTTTTGAGACTATCCCTTCGGTTGTCTTTATTTTATTGAATCGGTCTTGTATTTCGGCTATAAATTCCTGCTTATCGACAGGATGGTGATCCTTATACGTCGTTTCCTTGTTCTGGCAGGCTGCCATTACAACGAGTATAAGTCCTATTCCTATTTTGTGTAAGTTATTCATGATACTCCCTTCTTTGTTAATAATCCGGTTACCGGAATAGACTGAAACGATGCTTTGTTTCAGTTTGTTTCTTCCGGATGAAACTATTGTTTCCTGCTCGGGAAACTTTTGTTTCATCCGGAAGAAACTTTAGTTTCACTTGCGGGAAACTTTATAGGCCTCTACGATTGAGACTCCGCTTGACGTACCGATGCGGGTAGCGCCTGCTTTAATCATGGCCAACGCTGTATCCAGGTCGCGGATACCGCCTGCTGCTTTCACTCCGATCTCCGGACCTACTACGCGACGCATCAGGGCAACGTCTTCAACGGTGGCTCCGGCTGTTCCGAAACCGGTAGAGGTTTTCACGAAGTCGACACCTGCTTCTTTGGCGATTTGGCAGACTGTTTCTTTTTCTGCATCAGACAGGTAGCAGGTTTCCAGAATTACTTTGCAGATCACACCTGCCGGACGGCAGATGGCTACCATATCTTTGATTTCTTTCTTTACAATATCCAATCTTCCTTTTTGCAAAGCACGGACATTGATCACTGTGTCGATTTCCGTTGCTCCTTTTTCGATGGCATCGCGTGTTTCGAACGCTTTGCATTCGGTAGTCGTCTGGCCCAACGGAAAGCCGATGGCTGCACCGACACGAACAGGCGAACCTTCCAGCAGTTTGACGCAGGTTTCTACTTCTGCCGGATTGATGGCTACCATTGCGAATTCATATTTCCGTGCTTCGGCACAAAGCTTTTCGATGTTCTCTGCCGTGCCGAAAGGTTTCAGGAAGGTATGGTCGATCATTCCTGCTAATTGTTCTACTGTTAGGTTTGCGATTATTTCGTTCATGATAAATGATGTTTAGAATGTTAATACTGTTTTTATTACTTCGTTACGTTTTACGGCTTCCAGGGCCTCGTTTATTTGTTCAATCTTAAAGCGATGGGAGATAAAGTCGGAGGCAGACAACCGGCCTTCTCGTATCCACTCGGTCAGTGCGATCATGGCCCGTTTCTCTTCAGAACGGGTCGGCCAGCGGTGGATGTAGAGGTTGAAGTTGTATGGAGCCTGATCTAAATCGATCGTTGGGTTTTTGGTCATCACACCGTAGACACAAATGTCGCCGGCCATTTTGATAAGCGGCAGAGCCGAGTTAACGATGGATGGCAAACCGACTGCGTCGATGATCGTATCGTACGAACGGTTGGCAGCGGCTATAAATTCAGGGGTGGCGATTTCTGCCGGAGTATATCCGTTGTCTGCTCCCATCTGTTTGGCCAGCTCCAGCTTGGCGGGAAGCATATCGACGATATCTACCTGTCCTAGACCGAATAGTTTGCCTAGTTTGACGAAACTCAGTCCGACGGGACCGGCACCGAATACCATTACTTTCTTGCCCGGTGCGAGACGGAAGTCTTTAAATGCACCGACTATCTCACGCCAGGTACACGCAATTACTGCTTCTTCCGGCTGTATATCGGCAGGTACGGCATTCTGAATTTCAAAGCTGTCCCAGCAACCCTGTTCCGGTGTGGCGAGGCCTTCTTCCTTCAATACTTCAAAATCGTTCACAACTACATATTCACTGAAACCGCCCCAGGCACTGTTTAATCCCGGAGTTGTAAATGTGGCATTCAATCCGCCGATGGCCCTGTCGCCCACACGGAAGTTGCGGACTTTCGCCCCGACTTCCACTACGATACCTACGTTCTCATGTCCCAACGCCATCGGGAACTGGTCTGCTCCGGGGAAATGTCCGGATATCAGTTTACTGTCGGTTGCATTACACAGGGCTACCATCTCAGTTTTTACCAAAGCCTGATACGGCGTGATAGCCGGTATATCTATCTCCCGGATCTCTACTACGCCGGGAGCTGTTGCGATTACGCTTTTCATTTGTCCTTTCATATTTCTTTCTTATAGATTTAAATTCGATAAGTCGGTATAGACCTCTTTCAAATGGTCGTATGTCTTATCGAATACTCCGATTAATTCCTGATATTTCTCTACATTGGCTGGGATAGGGCTTATCTTCTTATCGATATGGATAAAGCGGTCGGTTACGCTGAAGTCCTTGAACAGCCCTGCTCCGATACCGGCCAGGATAGCGGCACCCATCGAGGTGGCTTCTTCCAGGTAGTTCGGTATCTTTATTTCTGTCTGATAGATGTCGGCCATCATCTGTTGCCAGATGGGGTTTTTGGCACAGCCGCCTATCACGGTCATATTCTCGACCGGCACGTGGTTGCGGAATATATTTACGATAAGTCCCAGGTTGAGGGTGATACCTTCCATGACGGAACGGAGTATATCGGCATGTGTATGTCCTACGGTCAGTCCGATAAAGGCACCTTTGGCATTTACATTCCAACGCGGAGAACGTTCGCCCATCAGATAGGGCAGGAACAATAGCTTGTTGGAGCCTATCGGTGATTTCCGGATCTGTTCGTCGATCAGTTCGTATACATTTCCTTTCCGGAGTCTGGCTTCTTCCAGTTCTTGTTGACATAGTTGCTGAACCATCCAATTATAGGAAGCTCCTGCCGTTTGCATCGTGCCGGATGGATGAAGCATACCGGGTACGACATGCGCCCAGTTCATCGTGCGCCGTTGTTCGTCGACAACGGGTTTTTCTACGGTCAGGGCTACCCATGAGGAAGATCCCAGGTAGTTATAAGATGTTCCCGGAGCTACGCAGCCAACGCCTACTCCGGCACAACTGCCGTCGCCGCCTCCGCAAATGACCGGTGTCCCTTTTCGGAGTCCGGTCGCTTTGGCAGCCTCTTCCGTTACCTCGCCTATTACGTCGATGGAGGAACGTACTTCCGGGAACAATGAAATGTCCAGTCCGGCGGCCTCGATGATCTCTTCACTCCAGGCCCAGCGATTCAGATCGTAGGCATTCGTACCGGAAGCATCCGACGGGTCGGTGGCTATCGTACCGCAAAGACGGAAATTGATATAATCCTTTGCATTGAGCATCTTATAAGTATTGGCAAATACTTCCGGCAGATGTTTCCGTATCCACATGAGCTTTTCTATCGAATAAGAGGCACTGATGCGATGGCCTGTTATCTCGTAGAAATGAAGCGGGTCGATTTTTCCAGCCAGGAACGCTTCCTCCTCCTGCGAACGCTGGTCGCAATACAATAGGTGGGGATAAAGCGGATTTCCTTTTTTATCGATGCATAAACAGCCCATCATTTGTCCGCTCAGGGCAACCCCCGCAATATCATCCGGTGAAACGATTTGCAGTAAAGCGTTGGTTGTTTCAACGATCGCCTTCCACCAGTCGGCAGGATTTTGTTCTGCCCGGTTGCCGGCAGCATAATCGGTACGGTAAGAGGCAACATGGGAGGCTACCAACATACCTTCTTCGTTGAATAAAGTCGCCTTGTTACCACTCGTACCTAAGTCGTGTGCAATAACGTATTTTGACATGGTCTATAGAATATTATTTATAATGCAGCATTCGTATATCCGGTCAGTCCGACCAAAATACCTCCAACGATTCCTCCGGCTATGATAACCACCCAGCGCGGGAATGCTTCTTTCAATAAGCCCAGACGCTGACCTTTCGGGGCACAGAGCGTATCGCAAACCACAAATCCCATCGCAATGGCCCAACCCATATCTACCCACGGAGCACTACCGCGTGCACCTTGGTGGATCAGGCTGAACTGCATCGGCAGTCCGTTTGCATCCAGGGCCAGGCCGGTGGAGAAACCGAAGCCGGGCAGTTTATGGTTTACTAGCCAGAACGTTCCTATAATTAATGCGGCGGCAATAAAGCCTCCTTTTGCTCCGAAGTCCCTGACCAGTTTAGGCCAGCAGAATATAACTGTGAATGTGACAGCAAAAGAACCGAATATACTCGTGATGATACCGGCATTGTACATACCGAATAGTTCATTGTAAGTCTGTAACCACTCGCTCATACTGCCTCCTCCTCTTTTGACAGGCGGTTGCCGCATGATCGCATCGCCCAGATGGTCAGACCGGCTAACGCTCCCCCGATCAGACAACAAAGCAGGGTAGGAGCGGCCAGAAAGAATTGTGTGATGTCGCCCTGGAAACGGACGATCCCCCAGGCTATACCGGCGGAACCGATACACCATCCCTGGTCCAGCCATATTTTTCCTTCCGGGTTTAATATGGCTCCGTTGTAATGGTTCATGTACCACATGATCCCGATGATAAGTGTAGCCGCCAGCCATCCTCCCATGAGGCCGTAGGTTTTCCAAAGCTCCGGCCAGATGCCGAAAGCAAAACCTCCGCATATGGCCGATCCGGCAAATGTAGATAAGTAGTGTTTCATGATATTATGGTTAATCTGTTAGTTAAGTTGCAATTTAGCTAGTGTAAAAGGCTTGTCGTGTCCGGTATTTACTTTGTCGGGGCCTGTTACGATATCGAAGCAGGAAACGATTACCTGGCCGTTCCATACGATCGGTTCTCCCGGCTGGTCGAGTCCGCCGTCGCTTCCGTCGCAATCCGGACTCTGGGCGATACGCTGAATGCGACCGTTCTTATCGATACGGGCAACTGCATTTTCCGAGAAGTCGGCTACCCAGATATTTCCGTCATCGTCAATACACATCCCATCGGTGGTGCGTAGCTGTGAAGGATCTTGCGCCCAGATTTCATTGCCGGTAACGCTGCCGTTGGCATCCATTGTTATCCGGTGGATGGTTCCATCCCCGAAGTTGCCAACATATAAATTACCTTCCTTATCGAAAACGATACCGTCCAGTCCGTACTGTACATCCTTGTTCCTGGTGATGACGGTGGTGATCAGGTTTTTATCCGCTTTCGTATTGGTTACTTTTATGTTCTTGTCATTCTTGTCAAAACAATATACGCCGCTGACCAGTAATCCCGACGGGTCCTGAATGGAAGACAAGCTACTCTGTGTCACATACAGTTTTCCATTGCGAAAACGAACCCCATTGGGGTGCTCCATTCCTGAAGCAACCACAATGGTTTCGTCTAACCTGCCATCTTTCAGCTTTAAACACAACAACCTTCCTTTGTTTTGGGCTTTGGGGGCACCGCTCCATCCCTGGTTATCACAGATAAATAAATTACCCTCGTCGTCGAATGTGATTCCCATCGGAGCGGCCCAGCCCGTTTCCGGTAATACCGGTACATCTAACCATTTATCAATCTTCCCATCTTTCGTAATACGCATCAGGCAAGCCGGCTTCGACAAATCGGCGAAGTTCGGACAAGCCAGGATCAGGTCACCATTCGGAGCAATCGCCATACCGTCGGGGGTCGGGCAATTGTCCGGTAATTCCATAAATAGTTCGCTTTTCTGCATGGCAGGAGCATCGGTCAAAGAAGGAGCCGCCTCTGGGGCTCCCTTATACATTTGTTTTTCAAGCATCTTCATAAACAAACCGCCTACAACCGAACGGGCACGGAAACCGACTGAATTTGCGTTTGTCGTCTCATACCAGTCGCTTAACGGCATGCGGGTATTTGTTTCGTTTGCATATTTATAAACGGGCGATACCAGTTGGGTAAAATCGTTCATATTGTCTGTCAGGCAAGCTGTCCAAAGGATCCAGTCTGCTTTCGTATAGGTCTTACGGCTGTCGAGCGGCAGACCGTAGGTGTTCTGTTTGGTCAGGTAGTAAGCCATTTCTTTTCCGGCAATTTCCTGCGGGAAGATACCCATTCCGAATAATTTATCCCATACCAGGTTATATTTCTGGCTCCAGGTAGCCGGTTGGTCGAAGGTCAGGCGATAGTGATCGCCGGCATTGGCCATGGCAGCCCATTTCATCGCCATCTCTTTAGCGGCGGAAATATATTTTTCGGCAGTAACCTTATCGCCCAGCATATCGGCCAGTTTTCCGTATCCGGCTATACCCATGATCGCTTTGATGGAAAGGTTTGCATTGTGTGCGAAGTGTCCGGCAAAGTCGTCCGTACAAAGTTGGTTTTCCGGATCGAGGCCTTCTTTAAGCAGATAGTTCGCCCAGGTCGTCAATGTCTCCCAGTGTTTCTTGGCAAATTCGGCATTTCCTTCACGAAGGGCGATAGCTGTTGTCAGGATCAGCATATTGCCGCTTTCTTCTACCGGCATGTCGCCACCGTAAGTCTGGCCGTTAGCCAACGGATAAGTACCTACATCGTGGGCTGCAAACGGTTTGTTCCACTTGCCGCTTTCACTGTAATAGAAAATAGGCGTCATCATCCCTTTCAGTAATTCAGGATTGTATATCAGGTACAAAGGTGACGAAGGATAGGTAATATCGACCGTACCGATAGAACCGTTGCTGAAATTCTCTTTAGAAAGGAACAACAGATTGCCGTCTTTGTCTTCCACCAGTTTATGGGCAGCAATGGATTGACGGTAGGATATTGCACAAAGTTCGGCGTATTCTTTACCGCCGGCTTTCTCTGCATCGTTCATCATCTGTGTATCGAACTGACGGCAACGTTTCATGATCGAAGCATAATCGTTGTTTGCTTCTTCAAATGCCTGTTCGATATTTTTCTGACCGTTGTGTTTCCAATAGGCCATGCGGTTGTCGTTGAAATATTGGATAGCATACAGGTCGTCATATCCGATCATCAGGTAATTGCTGACAGGAGAGGATACGGCTCCCAGGTCGTGGCAGTAGGCCAGTACGCTCATATCCTTCTGCATGTCGGATGAAAGTCCTTCTGCTGTTGTGTTGACAGGCAGTTTTCCGTTAGCGGCAAAGTCTTGTTTGGTTGTATGATACTGTCCCATTGTCATGGTCGTATTGGCATCAGTGCCGGCTGCCAGGTAGAAATATCCCCAGTCGATACGTACGTCATCTCCTTTACGGCCCAGTACAGGCTGTTCGATTGTTCCTGTTTTCAGATAGGTGATATTGTTTTTCTCATCCCGGTCGAAAGATACCGACTGGTTATCGGTGTTAACGGCCAGCTGGGGAGTAGCCTCCATATAAATCTGTACGTCATGTTTCTGGCCATCCAACGATTTAGCTTGGTAAGAGATATAATTGACCGGACGTGTCATCAGGTCCAGATCATCCATTAATAGGGGGGAAGTGAAAATAACGTCCAGTTCGACCGGCCCGCATTCGAAGGTATAGAAAGTCTGGGTAGGCAGTACGTTGACCGACTTCTGGATGGCAGCTTCATTGAAGAATGTTTTGTTTTCTTCTTTGGTGAACAGACCGAAGTCTACGTATCCTCCTCCGGTTTTGTTATGGCAATGAGCGGCAATTACATTTTTACCGGGTTTCAATGTTGCCTTTACTTCGGCGGGAAGTTCGGATAATACATTGTTTTTCCATACATAGCCTGTCGAGATTACTTGTATGCCGTTAATATATAATTCAAAGATATCGTCGTGAGAATATTCGAGATATACGGATTGTGCTGTGTAATCATCCGAGAGATCGAATGTTCTTCTTACCCAGATGTCCTTGCTGTTCCAGGGGGTGGACAGGTCGGGCATGTCGGGAGTACCGAAAGCAGCTTGTCCTTTGGTCCATGCTGCATCGTTGAAGTCCGGTTTTACCCAGTTGGCTGCCGGTTCTTTTTCCGTATAGGCGGCTTCCCATTTTTCTTTGGCCGCTGTGGGAATAATTACTTTCAGAGGAAGGTCTTCTACTCCCATAAAACGATACGGTTGACCGTCTACGCGGACAACACCGAGCAACGGAGCTTTTTTACCTGTCCAATGACGGGTCGCATCCTCATTCAGTTTGTCGGTAAACGACCAGACGCTGGTATACGGATCAATCGTTACCAGAGGAAAGGAAGGTGCACGAAGCGCATTTTGTTTTTCGGGTTCAAAATAGTTTGAAGGTCCGCTGCAAGCAGAGAGCAGCCACGAAAACAAGATACATAATAAAGATACATTTCTCATGATATATAGCATTTTTCATTTATTGTCCTTACCGTTGACAGGAGCGATCTTAATAATGTGATTCATAAAAGGGCAGTATCCCTTAAATGAGTGCATCATTTTAACTATTTTTTCGTAGGCAAAGGAATATAAATTCATACTGACCGAGTTACAGTTATCGGTCAAAAGCTTTCAAATTTCAATCAGAGAAGCTGTAAATGAGTAGGTTTTCGCTCTATTGGAATGGATTAATAAAGAATATGTTTCTATGTGTATTTCAACATGTCCCTTACTACCAGACAATGAAAAGGCACAACTGTGATGCTTCTTTCATAATTTATTTCTGGAATATCTCCGGGTATTTGCGAATGAAATAAGTCGGTGTACAACTCCATGCATGACGAATGCTTCTTTGTCTTCTATTATATTGACTAATCCGGTCGGTTTCTTTTCTGTTACAGTTAGTCGGGTTTATTTTGTTCAGCTTTTTGCAACAAGAAACTGCGTTGAGTAGCATAGAAGTCTTGCCCGTTGACCGTGATAAAACAGCAGATGAAGGTGTAATATAAAAAGAGTTTTGTCAGGGTTGTCTTCATATCCAGGCAATTTAAGCAATATATAAGAAACTTTTAAAGCATAAATGGGAAGTAAAAGTAGTCTTTATCAAGGGAATGGATGTTGCATAAATGATATTTAATGTTACAAAAATGACACGATGTTCAATGTTTGCTTATTTTGTTATTTTTAGAGTATATGCTGGTTTGTATTATAAAGTTTTTATCTACATTTACGATGTTAACTTTTTGCTAATCAATAATTCATAGATATGACTCTTTCAAGAAGAACCTTTATTAAATCGAGTGTGATGTCTGCTCTTAGCTTACCTTTCATTCAGGGATGCCGCTTTGTTGACAGTGATAATGATGAAAATGACAGTCTCTTCATGTTGTTCCAGAACCCGCCTGTCACTTCAAAACCCTTTGTTCGTTGGTGGTGGAACGGGGATAAAGTGACCGCAAAAGAAATCCTGCGTGAGCTTGATGTGATGAAAGCCGCCGGTATTGGAGGTGTCGAGATTAATCCGATCCGTTTCCCCGGTGGTGATGATTTAGGGATTCCTTCTTTGGAGTGGCTGAGCCCTGAATGGATCGAGATGGTAAAAACAGCTTTGAAAGGAGCAGAAGAACGGGGGATGGTATGCGATATTATTGTTGGTTCGGGATGGCCTTTCGGTGGTGAGTTCCTGCAACCGGAGGAGCAAACCCAATTGATGACACAGACGGCTCTGAAAGTTAGTGGTCCGGCAAAAATAGAGTTGAAAGCGGCAGACTTGTTGAAAGATGCTTCCCCGCAAGTCGCTTCCAAATATGAAGGTGCAACCAGCGAGTTGTATTCTTTCTGCCTGGCTCCGGTGGAGATGTCGACTTTCGTTCCTGCACAAGACATTCCTTTCGAGAAAGGAGCGGAGGTGATCGCAATCGATATACCGGAAGGGGAACATATCCTGTATGCATTGGTGAAAGTGACCGGTTTCCAAGCCGTGATCAATGGGGCACCTGGTGCTGCAGGGCCTGTCTTGAATCATTATAACCAGGCAGCTGTGGAGAAGTTCCTGAACAGGATGTCGGATAATCTGTTTCCGGCCATCAGCGGCCTGAAAGGTTTCCGGGCCATGTTCTGCGACAGTATGGAGCTGGAAGGTGCCAACTGGTGTCATGATTTTCTTGAAGAGTTTCGTTCACGCCGAGGGTATGACGTGGAACCTTATCTGCCTTTTATCCTTTATAAAGTTGGTCATATGGGACATGCCATCGAAGGAGCGGTAGCGACCACCCTGACTGGTCAGGCGAAAGAGGAGGTTGACCGGGTCAGATATGATTTCTTTGTCACTTGTATGGATATCGTCCGGGATCGTTTCCTGAAACCATATACGCAATGGTGCAATAAATATAATTTTAAATCACGGGTACAAACTTATGGGCGCGAGTTCCATCCGCTGGAGGCCTCTATGGAGGTGGATATCCCCGAATGTGAAACCTGGTTCTGGAATGCGGACAGTTGTGAAAAGGATGCATTCATAAAGTCTCCTACCGATACGAACGTAAATAAGTTTGTGGCATCGGCCGCCCATTACTCCGGTAAGCGGTTGGTAAGTTGCGAAGAAATAACCAATACCAATAATGCATTTAACGCTACGCTGGAAAAGATAAAGATGACGGGTGACCAGAGTAATCTCTCCGGTGTAACCCATTCGATACTGCATGGCTTTAACTACACTCCACTGGAAGTTCCGTTCCCCGGCTGGATCATGTACGGAGCTTTTTTGAACGAACGCAATACCTGGTGGCCTTATTTTAATTTGTGGGCTGCCTACAAATCCCGCGTTTCGACTGTGCTCCAGGAGTCTGATTTCTTTGCAGATATTGCGGTGATGCACCCGTTGGCCGATATGTGGACGATACACGGGCCACAACGTGATCCGTTCCCTGGTCTGCATTATCCGGCCTATCAGTATAAAGTATGGGAAGCGATCCACCGTAACGGGAATAGTTGCGATTATATAAGTGAAGGGATCATCCAAAAGAGTCGTTTTAAGAAAGGTAATTTGGTTTTCAATAAACGGAAATATCATACATTGATGTTGCTGGAAGTCGAGTCGATGATGCCTGCAACGGCAGAAGCCTTGTTTGAATTTGTAAAAGCGGGGGGCAAACTGATCTTTGTAGGAAAAGAACCTTATAAATCACCCGGGTACAAAGATCACCAGGCCAATG
>ERZ812616.1513-NODE-1513-length-24428-cov-3.102490_pt1 | contig 24428 bp, 15 predicted proteins | sample MGYA00376249_ERZ812616 | MGnify/ENA primary metagenome ERZ812616 (study PRJEB26924, sample SAMEA4378265) | human gut metagenome | biome: human gut; feature: human-associated habitat; material: faeces | place: China | collected 2013 ...
ATTCCGAAAAATCAGATTAATTTTAGCAAGAAGCTATACAAGCAAAACTATGGCTGGTAAAATTAGTCATTCTATGAACAGGACACGTACTTTTGTAAGTTGTGTCCTGTTTGGAGCTAATAATGTAAATATTATTGTTTTATTTTAAATCTTAATTTACCATGAAAGTAAAAACTAAAAATGTGTTGATTCTCGCAAGTGCTTTACTGACCTGTATTTCTACAATGGAAGCACAAGACCTGACAATGAAGATTACGAAGAGGTATCTTAATCTTCCGGTTTCGCATCAGACAGACCGGGCAGTAATGACTTTTGATGTAGGAGGCAAGCAGGAACGGGCATTTAAGATCCGCCTGGCTCCGGAGAACCCGGATTACTGGGTATTCTGTGATATGTCGGCCTTGAAAAATAAAGAGATAAAAATATCCTACGACGGGAATAAAGCCGGAATAAACAAGATCTATCAGGCTGACGAAATTGCCGGACAGGATAGTCTGTATAAAGAAACAAACCGTCCCCAGATACATTATACCCAACGTAGAGGCTGGAATAACGACCCCAACGGATTACTATATTATGAGGGCGAATACCATCTGTTTTACCAGCACAACCCGTACGAACGTGAATGGGAGAATATGCATTGGGGACATGCTGTAAGTAAAGACCTGATCCATTGGGAAGAACTACCGGATGCTTTATTCCCTGACGAACATGGTACAATGTTCTCCGGTTCGGCTGTGATCGACTATGACAATACCTCCGGCTTCGGAAAGAAAGGTACTCCGGCGATGGTAGCTATCTATACGGCCGACAGCCCTGCGAAACAGGTACAGTGTATCGCTTATAGTCTCGATAAAGGCCGCACCTGGACGAAATATGATGCTAATCCTGTGATCGACTCCAAAGCAAAATGGAACAGTCAGGATACCCGCGACCCGAAAGTGTTCTGGCACAAACCGTCCAACAAATGGGTATTGGTATTGAATGAACGCGACGGACATTCTATCTATAACTCGGATAACCTGAAAGACTGGACGTTCGAAAGCCATATCACCGGCTTCTGGGAATGCCCCGAATTGTTCGAACTACCTGTCGATGGAGATAAGAATAATACCAAATGGGTGATGTACGGAGCTTCCGGTACCTATATGATCGGTGCTTTTGATGGCAAGAAGTTCACACCTGAAGCCGGTAAATACTACTATTCGACCGGTTCTATCTATGCCGCCCAAACTTTCACCAATATTCCTGAATCCGACGGACGCCGTATCCAACTGGGTTGGGGACGTATTTCTCACCCGGGAATGCCTATCAACGGCATGATGTTGCTTCCGACAGAACTGTCTTTGCGTACAACCAAAGACGGTATCCGTCTTTTCAGTAAACCGATCAAAGAGTTTGACCAGTTGCAGACGAAAGCAGGCCAGTGGAACTCACTGACAGCCGATAAGGCCAATGAGTTGCTTCAACAATATAATGACGCAGGAATATTACGTATCCGTACCACTATCAAGCTGTCTCATGCCACGAGTGCAGGTCTGAATCTCTTCGGACAACCTCTATTGGATTATGATATGAACTTCAACCGTATAAACGGTGTGTTCTATTCACCGGAAGATATGACCAGCATGGAAATTACTGCCGATATCATCCTGGATAAGACCTCTGTTGAAGTCTTTATAGATAACGGTGCTTACTCTTATTCGATGGAGCGTCGTCCGGATATGAAGAATAAAGAAGGTTTCCACTTCTGGGGAAATAATATTGAAGTCAAGGATTTGGAAGTTTATACACTCCGGTCTATTTGGAAGTAAATGGATATTATTAATTGTATATAAAAGGATAATGCTGATGAAATATGTTTTATATCTTGCGATCCCACTGGTAATTATACTGTCTATGGCATCGTGTAAAAATAGTAAACCGAAAACTGAAACGGAGGATACAGTATCCGCGTTTCAGGAAAAGTATCGTCCACAATTCCATTTCTCTCCTGCAGAACATTGGATGAACGACCCTAATGGTATGGTGTATTATGAAGGAGAATATCACCTGTTTTATCAGCATTATCCTGAAGCTTCCGTTTGGGGACCTATGCACTGGGGGCATGCTATCAGTAAAGATTTGGTACATTGGGAACACATGCCTGTCGCGCTGGCTCCGGATAGTCTGGGGTATATATTCTCCGGCAGCGCTGTGGTCGACTGGAAGAATACATCCGGTTTCGGTACGACTGAAAATCCTCCTTTAGTAGCCTTCTTTACGTATCATAACCCGGATATAGAGCAGGCAAAACAGATCGAGATCGAATCGCAGGGAGTGGCTTACAGTGTAGATAAAGGCCGTACATGGATAAAATACGATAAGAATCCGGTGTTAAAGAATCCAGGAATACGTGATTTCCGCGATCCGAAAGTATTCTGGCATGAAGCGAGCGGACAATGGATCATGTCTGTGGCATCGGGACAAACAATCAGTTTCTATGGATCTAAGAATTGTAAAGACTGGTCTTTCCTGAGTGAGTTCGGTAAGGGACAGGGTTGCCATGACGGTGTTTGGGAATGCCCCGATCTGCTTCCGCTGAAAGTAAAAGGTTCGGACGAATCCAAATGGGTTTTGCTGGTGAATATTAATCCGGGCGGCCCAGCCGGCGGTTCTGCCACTCAGTACTTTGTCGGTGATTTTGACGGCAAGACCTTTAGTAGCGACCAGAAAAAGACATTCTGGATGGATCATGGCAAAGACAATTATGCAGGTGTAACCTGGTCTGACGCTCCCGGTGATCGCCAGATATTGATCGGCTGGATGAATAATTGGGAATATGCCGGTGCCAAACCATGTGTGAAATGGAGCGGAGCCGCTACGTTCCCGCGTGAGTTGGGACTGGTGAAAGACGGATCGATCTATTTACTGACCTCCGATCCTGTAAAGGAACTGGATGCATTATACGGCGAGTCTGTTACCCTGGATAATATAAAGGTCAGCAAGTCCGAACTTCTGTCGGATAAATTTGAGTTCGGTAAAGCTCCTATCGAGTTGAAACTGACATTCAATCAGGAGAATAATACCCAGCTGGGCTTTGCCTCCCGTTACGGTGTTCGTTTGAAAAACAACAAGGGCGAGTATATTACAATCGGTTACGAGAATGTGGACAAGTTGTTTTATGTAGACCGTACCAATGCAACCGGCGAGGTTTTCTCCGATAAGTTTGCTTCGGTTCACTCCGTCCCTTACATTGTGAATACGCCGGAGATAGAATGGACATTGCTGATAGATGTGGCCTCCGTTGAGTTCTTTACGGCAGAAGGGCGCATCGTTATAACCGATGTGTTCTATCCTTCGGAACCTTTTAATACGATAGAAGTATTTACCGAGAACGGTAATGTGGATATCGTGAAAGGAAAAATAACTGAAATACGTTCAATCTGGAAATAAAAAAACATACAAATGATGAAAAAGAACAAACCAATAGTTGTGGGTATCGGCGAATTGCTTTGGGATGTCCTACCCACGGGAAAGAGAGCCGGTGGAGCTCCGATCAACTTTGTTTATCACGCTACCCAGATGGGAGCGGAAGGTTATGCGATCAGCGCCGTAGGAAATGATGTCTCCGGAACGGAGATTATCCAGGAGTTGGAAAAGAGTCATATCTCAACGAGTCTGGGAACAGTGGAACACCCCACCGGTAGCGTAATGGTGGAACTGAAAGAGGGTATTCCTACTTATACGATCATCGAGGGAGTGGCCTGGGACTTTATTCCTCTTACCCAGGAAGCCATCGACCTGGTGAAGAAAGCCGATGCCGTTTGTTTCGGTACGCTTGCCCTGCGAGCTGCCGTTTCCCGCGAAACGATCCTTTCTTTATTGTCGTATGCCCGCGAAGATGCTCTTCGTTTCTTCGATATCAACATCCGCCAGTCTTATTACTCGAAAGAGCTGATCGAAACATTGCTTCATAAGGCAAATGTATTTAAGATCAATGACGACGAGTTGGAACTGATACGTACCATGTGCGACCTGGAGGGCACGGACGAAGAGGTTTGTCGGAAGCTGATCGCTAAATATAACTTGCGTTATATGATCCTGACGGCCGGAAGCTCCTTCAGTTCGATCTATACGGCAGATGAGACGTCTACCATTCCCACTCCTAAGGTGGTCGTGGCCGATACGGTTGGTGCCGGCGATTCCTTCTCCGGAGCGTTTATCTATTCCATATTAACCGGTAAATCCCTGCGCGAAGCCCATCAGGCAGCGGTAGAAACAGCCGCTTTTGTTTGTACCCGCGAAGGTGCATGGCCGGAATATCCTAATAAAGATCGATCATGAAAGAAAAAGGCTTATATATTAAACTGATCCCTATCATGCTGGCATTCTTTGCCATGGGATTTGTAGACCTCGTAGGTATCGCCTCCAACTATGTGAAGGCCGACCTGAACCTGACGGACTCGGAAGCGAATATCTTCCCTTCACTGGTGTTCTTCTGGTTTCTGATCTTCTCCGTGCCGACCGGTATGCTGATGAACCGTATCGGACGGAAGAAAACCGTATTGCTCAGTTTGGTGGTGACTTTCTTCTCACTGCTTCTTCCTATCTTCGGTGACGGTTATACGCTGATGCTGCTTTCTTTCTCGCTGCTGGGTATCGGTAATGCATTGATGCAGACATCGCTGAATCCCCTGCTGTCGAATGTGATCAGCGGCGATAAGCTGGCCAGCAGTCTTACCTTCGGACAGTTTGTAAAGGCGATCGCTTCTTTCCTGGCTCCATATATCGCTATGTGGGGAGCCACGGCGGCTATTCCTTCTTTCGGACTGGGCTGGAGAGTACTTTTCCCAATCTATATGGTGGTAGCAGTCATTGCCATTCTTTTGCTTGGGGCTACGCAGATAGAAGAAGAGAAGCCGGAAGGCAAACCTTCTACTTTCGGTGAATGTTTTGCCCTGTTAGGTAAGCCTTTTATCCTGTTGTGCTTTATCGGTATCATGTGTCATGTCGGTATCGATGTGGGAACAAATACGACGGCTCCCAAGATCTTGATGGAACGTTTGGGGATGGGGCTTCATGAAGCTTCGTTCGCTACCAGCCTTTACTTTATCTTGCGTACCATCGGATGTTTCCTCGGTGCTTTTATCCTGACGCGGATGTCGGCAAAGATCTTTTTCGGTATTAGCGTTCTTATGATGCTAGCGGCTATGGCCGGTCTTTCCATCTTCCAAAGTAAAGAGGTTATATATATATGTATAGGATTGATCGGTTTCGGTAATTCGAATGTGTTCTCCATCATCTTCTCACAGGCTATTCAATCTATGCCGCAACGCAAGAATGAAATATCCGGGCTGATGATCATGGGGTTGTTCGGTGGAACGATTTTCCCACTCTTTATGGGCTTCCTGTCGGATGCTATGGCTTCACAGCTGGGTGCGATCATCGTTTTGAGCATCGGTGTTTTGTATCTGGCTTTCCTTTGTCCGAAACTGAAACATTAGGGAATTACCGAAAAGGGTTAAGCGGTTGTTCAATAGCTTATTACAGTTTCCTCGTAGTTCCCCGTTTTGGAAACTCCAGTTCCCTGCCCAGGAAACTCCAGTTTCCACCGCAGGGAATTACAGTTTCTTCCGCAGGAAACCGGAGTTTCCCCGGCAGGAAATTCCGGAAACTTCGGCAGTCAATAATAATAATGAATAAGGGGCCGGTCATTTTCAGTTGCGTATCGTAACTCGAAGATGACCGGTTTCCTTTTTTTATCTGTGATATATGATTGAATTCTTTTGCTAAAAAAACAATTTGTTTGTCAGGTTCAAAAACTTTACTACTTTTGTTTATCGAAAAAACAGAAAACAAAATATCAATCAGTTATGGCAGAAATAAAGCAGTATGTACAGGCCGCAGAAGAGAAAATGACGTTCGCGATCGAGTATCTCGACGATCAGTTGGCTCATATCCGTGCCGGAAAGGCAAATCCGAAAATCCTTGACAATGTGAAGGTGCCTTATTACGGAAGTCTTGTTCCTCTAACTAACGTAGCTTCGGTGAATACACCGGATGCAAAGACGATTATCATTACTCCGTGGGAAAAGCCGCTTATCAAAGAGATAGAAAAGGCGATCATGAACTCGGAAGTAGGTATCACTCCGGAGAACAATGGTGAAATTATCCGTTTGGGTATTCCTCCGTTGACGGAAGAACGTCGTCGCTCTTTGGCAAAACAATCCAAGCAGGAGGCTGAAACAGCCAAGATCAGTATCCGTAACGCTCGTCGTGATGCTATCGAGGCAATCAAGAAAAGTGTGAAAGCAGACGGTACTCCCGAAGATGTGGCAAAAGACGCTGAAGCGGAAGTTCAGAAGATACATGATAAATTTATCAAAAAGGTAGATGACCTCTACGCTGCTAAAGAAAAAGAAATAATGACAGTATAACTTGTAGGGGCGAAACAATTTTCGCCCTTCTTTTTTATATAAGACAATAAGAAGGCATGAAAGGATTGGTAATAAAGAATACAGGTAGCTGGTATACCGTGCGTACCGACGATGGTCGTGATGTGGAAAGTAAGGTTAAAGGCAATTTCCGTCTGAAAGAGATCCGCAGCACGAATCCCGTCTCGGTGGGTGACCGTGTTGATATCGATATCAATAATGAAGGCACTGCGTTTATTACCCATATAGAAGACCGGAAGAACTATATCATCCGTCGTGCTTCTAATTTGTCGAAGCAGTCGCATATCATTGCGGCTAATCTCGATCAGGCCATGCTGATCGTTACTGTCAATTATCCGATTACTACCACTGTTTTTATCGACCGTTTTCTGGCTACTGCCGAGGCTTACCGTGTGCCGGTTAAAATGGTCTTCAATAAGATCGACCGTTATAAAGGAGAAGAGAAAGAATATCTCGATGCTATGATAAACCTGTATACAACGATCGGTTATCCTTGTTCTATGCTCTGTGCAAAGACAGGTGAAGGGTTGGAAGAATTGAAGGCCGAGATGAAAGATAAAATCACACTTCTGTCGGGGCATTCGGGAGTGGGTAAATCGACAATCATCAATAAGCTTGTTCCGGGGGTAAACTTGCGGACAGGCGATATCTCTGAGTATCATAACAAAGGGATGCATACTACAACCTTTTCTGAAATGATCCCGTTACCGGAAGGGGGCTACCTGATTGATACCCCGGGGATCAAAGGGTTCGGAACAATCGAGATGGAGACGGCCGAAATATCCCATTACTTCCCTGAAATATTCAAATTCTCGGCAGATTGCAAGTTCAGCGACTGTTCGCACCGGCATGAACCGGGCTGCGCGGTACTTAAAGCACTCGAAGAAAACTACATCAGCGAGTCGCGTTACAAAAGTTACCTTAGCATCCTTGAAGACAAGGAAGAAGGTAAATACCGCGAAGAATATTAATTATACGGCCGGAAGACTCATTCCGGTGATCTTACGATATAAATCGAGGGCATATACATCTGTCATTCCTGATATATAGTCGAGTACGCATTGCACCTTACCATACGTGGTGGGAGCATTGGTGTCGTATTGTTCCGGGATACGTTGTAACAAGAGTTTACTGTAAGCATGGCTCTGGTTCATAACGGCCTCCGTCAAGCTGTCGATGAGGTGGCTGAAGATATGGTAACCGGCCAGTTCGATATCGAGTACCTCTTTGGCGCGATAGATCTTTTTGTATGCTGTCTTTGAACAGGTTTCATAAGCCTCTTTGGCTTTCGTACTGATCTGCTCGATCAGGGGTGTATTATATGTACCGGCCAGTATTCCTTCTTCATTTTCCAGAAAGACGCGTGAACATTCGTCTACCAATAAACCGATAATACAGGAACGAAGGTAAGCGATCTGTTCGTTTGTATCGTCTACCATTTTCATGACTTTAATGATGCGGTCCAGCCGTTCCCCTTCGAAGAAGTTAAGTAAAAGGCGGATAGCCTCTTCCGTTGTCAGGATATGTAGTTTGCAGGCATCCTCTATATCCATGATCTGATAACAGATGTCGTCGGCCGCTTCCACCAGATAGACCAGGGGATAACGGACATATTTGTTGGCATCTTCCGGGTTTTTATTTATCCCCAGTTCTACCGCTATGCGCAAATAGGCCTCTTCTTCCGACTGGAAAAATCCGAATTTCCCTTTCTTTCCGGAATAAACCGATGCGTACGGATATTTAATAATGGAGGCCAAGGTGCTGTAAGTAAGCGCAAAGCCTCCTTTGCGTCTGCCGATAAACTGGTGTGTAAGCAGGCGCATGGCATTGGCATTCCCTTCAAAATGCAGGAAATCTTCCCAGCGGCCGCCCGTCGAACGTATTTCATCTTCCAGATAACTGCCGTTTCCTTCAGAAAAGTAAGCGGAGATAGCCCGTTCTCCGGAATGTCCGAATGGAGGATTTCCCATATCATGGGCCAGACAGGCGGCAGAAACGATAGAACCTAATTCCGGGAAATTGATACTTCCGTCAGGGTATTTCTGCATTAATCCCTTCGCTACATTATTTCCTAGTGAACGACCTACACAAGATACTTCCAGGCTATGCGTCAAACGGTTATGAACAAAGATACTACCTGGAAGAGGGAATACCTGTGTCTTATTCTGTAATCTGCGAAAGGGGGAGGAGAAGATTAACCGGTCGTAATCCCGTTGGAAATCCGTACGCTCATGTTTGCGTTCATGATACTCTTCCATTCCAAAACGTTTGCCTGACAGTAATTGGGTCCAGTTCATAGTTTTATGATAAATGTCTTTTTACAAAGATAGACATTTTGGGGGAGAATCGGAGAATAAAGGCTTCAAATAATAATTAATTACGTAGTTCTATCAGAACTTAAACCATATTTTATCCATTTGTTTACAAAGCTATGAATTTATCCCAGAATTACATGCTGTTTTAACTAGCAAGGTATTTAAATTTATTTATATTAACATAAATATGGTATGTTTTCCGACACACAGAAATGTTACTTAACGTAATTTTAACTTGAAACAGCATAGTTCTGATAGAACTCAGTTCTTTTCCTTGCTTAGATCTAATTAAACGTTAAAGTGTTTGCTAAACTTAAGAAGAAGTATTATGAAATTTTTTATTATTAACTCATCTAAACAATCTAACTTTATGAGGAAAAGCTTTGTAATGTTGATACTATTCTGTATAGGAATATGTACAAATGTGCTATGGGCGCAAAGTAAAGTAAGCGGCGTTGTAATGGACAAAGAACTCAATGAGCCTCTCGCCGGGGTGAATGTTCTGCAAAAAGGGACAACTGTGGGTACTGTAACGGATATGGATGGTAAATATTCGTTGGAAGTTAGCAGTAATGCTGTTTTGGTTTTTTCTTATTTGAGTATGAAAACAATAGAAGAACCGGTCAATGGCCGTTCAACTATTAATGTAAACATGGTTTCCGACTCTGAACAGCTGGGCGAAGTCGTTGTAACTGCATTGGGTATCAAACGTGAGTCCAAGACTCTGACTTATGCTGCCCAAACAGTGGGAGGAAAGGACTTGAATGAAATCAAGAATGTAAACATGATCAACTCTTTGCAAGGTAAGAGCGCCGGTTTGCAGATCACTCCGAACTCGACTGGTGCAGGTGGTGCTTCAAAGATTTTGTTCCGTGGTAATAAATCTATTAGTGGTAGCAACCAGCCATTGGTAGTTGTGGATGGTGTGCCTTTGATGATGAATGTATCGACCTCTCAGGTAGATATGGTATATGGTAGCCAGCGTGATGGTGGTGATGCCATGTCGACGATCAACCCGGACGATATTGCTCAGATCACTTTGCTGAAAGGTGCTTCTGCTGCTGCATTGTATGGTGCTGTTGCTGCCAATGGTGCTATTATGATTACAACCAAATCGGCTCAGGCAGGTAAGGTGTCTATCAATGTATCGAGCAATACGACAGTTGAAACGGCTATGTCTCTGCCTAAGTTCCAGAACTCATACGGTGTGAGTGATGAAGGTACTTTTAGCTGGGGCAACAAGTTGTCTTCTAAAGCTCCGAATTATGCAAAAGAATTTTACAGACCGGGTTTCACTACCAACAACTCTATCTCCCTGGCTGGTGGTAACGACAATATCTCGTCTTATTTCTCTTATGCAAACGTAGCTTCCAACGGTATTATGCCGAAGAACGATTATATGAGTCATAACCTGTTAGCTAAAGTCGGTTTTAACTTGTGGAAGAAAGTGAAAGTCGATGTAAGTGCTCGTTACAATAATCAGCATATCGAGAATCAGGCTATGGCCGGTTTCCTGGGTAACCCGATCACCGGTGCTTATCTGTTCCCGAGAGGTGAAGATTGGAATGGTTACAAGAATAACTTTGAAGTGTATGATCCGTCATTGAATACAAACGTTCAGAACTGGACAAACCTGGGTCAGGAACAGTTCTCTAACCCGTATTGGATGCTGAACAGACAAACTCCTATTTCTGATCGTAACCGTTATGAATTTGGTGGTAGTGTGAAATATGATATTATCGCCGGTCTTTCCGTTACAGGACGTTTACGTTATGAACGCGGTGAAGATAAATTTATCCAGAATGAATACGCTTCCAGTACCGGTGGTCGTAATTCAATGGGACAGATAAAAGATAACCGTGTGTTCAGTGAACAGATGTATGGTGACGTATTGGTAAGTTATAATAAAATATGGGATGAAGATTATTCATTGTCGGTAACGGCTGGTAGCAGTTTCACAAAGACTAATTCATCCAGTATTGAAATCATCGGTGATGGTTCTAAGTTCTCTGTAGTCGATGGTAAACCGACAGGTAACACTTATTATCCGAATATTTTCTCACCGGCTAACTATTATAAGACCAGAACTTCAGAAACTTTATCAGAAAAGCGTTTGAACTCTGTTTTTGCTACGGCTCAGTTTGGTTACAAGGAAGGTCTGTTCCTGGATGTAACGGCTCGTAATGACTGGTCTTCTGCTTTGGCATTTACTGATGGTGTTTCATTCTTCTATCCGTCTGTCGGTGCAAGTGCTTTGTTAGACAAGTTTGTCGATTTCGGTAAGAATGTGGATATGTTCAAGCTCCGTGCTTCTTATTCCATTGTGGGTAACGACGTTCCGGTATTTATGACTAATCTGCGTTATACATTGAAAGACCAGGGTTCTATCACTCCTCCGGAAAAGGCTCCGTTCAAGACATTGAAACCTGAAAAAACAAACTCTTTGGAAGTTGGTTTCGACGGTACATTCTTCCGTAACCGTTTGAATGTGAACTTGACTTATTATAAAACGAACACAAAGAACCAGTTCTTTGCTATCGATGCTCCGTGGGAAACAGGTTTGAGACAGCGTTATGTAAATGCTGGTGATGTTCAGAACTCCGGTTTTGAAGCCGTTTTAGGTTGGTATAACCAGTTTACAGATAATTTCAGCTGGACAACCAGTTTCAACTTCGCTTATAATACGAATAAGATTAAGGAGTTGATCGACGAATTGCCTGACGGTTTGTCATTGGCTAACTATGGTGGTGCTAAAGTGATCCTGAAAGAAGGCGGACATTACGGTGACCTGTACGTTCGTCAGGTTAAGAGAGACGATAGCGGTAAACCGGTTGTTGAAAATGGCGCTCCCCAGTTAGGCGGCGACGGTATTGCCGATCTGGAATATGCAGGCGATATGAATGCAAAGGTAAACATGGGTTGGACAAATACATTCCACTATAAAGATTTCACATTGTCATTCCTGATCGATGCTAAAGTCGGTGGTAAGGTAATGTCGATGACGGAAGCTACATTAGACGGTTGGGGTGTTTCAGAACGTTCGGCTGCTGCTCGTGATGCAGGACAGGTCGTTTTTGAAGGTGTGACTTTTGATCCGCAGAAGTTCTATTCTACTACCGGTGCAACAAACTTCAACTCACAGTATGCAAATGGTTTGTATATTTATGATGCAACCAATGTGCGTTTACGTGAATTGTCGTTCGGTTATACATTCCGCAACTTGTTTGGTGCAGGTAAGAACCTGAATGCTTCCCTGATCGGACGCAACTTGTTCTTCTTCTATAAGGATGCTCCGATGGATCCGGAAGTTTCTGCTTCTACAAATAATGGATGGCAGGGATTCGATATGTTCTCATTGCCTACATCCCGTAGTTTTGGTCTTAATTTAAAACTTAATTTCTAAATCTTAGTTCCTATGAAGATAAATAAATTTTTGACATATACTGTCGCTTCAGCTCTTACATTGGCCGCTGGTTCTATGATGACAGGCTGTACCGATAATTTTGAAGAACTGAATACGAATAAATATGAAGTAGACCCGGACAATTTGCCGTTTGAGTCTCAGTTTGTAGAGCCGATCACTTACGTCTATGCTCCTCAGCAGAATATGTTCCAGTTCTGGACTAACCTGAGCACAGACTTGTTCAGTGGTTATTTCATGACTCCGCATAACTTTGGCGGTAACGGTAACGTCGACTATAAACTGAACCGTGGCTTTTGCGGTGGTATGTATGAAAACTTCAACCTGCATATATTCAATAATACACGTCGTTTAATCAAGACTTGCGACGAGAAAGGTCTTATTGATTATGCAGCGATCATGCGTGTGGTTCAGGTGTATGCATTGTCTACAATGACAGATACTTACGGGCCGGTCGCTTATCAGTCTGTACTGGATGGAAACGATGTTTCTTTTTATTATGACTCGCAGGAAAGCATTTATAATGCAATGTTTGCATTACTGGATGAAGCTATAACCGGCTTTAAGAATGGAACATCTGATGTAGCCAATATGCAGCAGTTTGATTACTGGTGCCAGGGAAATCGTGAGTTGTGGGTGAAAGTAGCCAATCAATTCAAATTACGTTTGGCAATGCGTATTGTAAAAGCTAATCCGGGCTTGGCTAAACAGAAAGCCGAAGAAGCGGTTTCGGGAGGTGTATTAACTTCTGCCGATAAGGATATCCTAATCGACCAGGGTTTGAGCAACGAATTGACCCGTATGTTCGAATGGGGTGACTGTGGTGTGAATGCAAACCTGGTGACAATTCTGGAGGGTTATAACGACCCGCGTATCGCTCTTTACATTACGAAGAATACAAATGATATCAAAGTAGGAGACAATGTAGTTGTAGCTAAAGACTCTAAGTATCTGGGTATCCGTGGTGGCTGTAATCTGCCGAATAAACCGAACCAGTGGGGTAATTTCTCCAATATAGTATGTACTTATTCAACTCCGATGCCGGTAATGAAGGCTGCCGAATCTTACTTCCTGCGTGCGGAAGGCGCTTTGCGTGGCTGGAATATGGGTGGTAATGCTAAGGATTTGTATGAAGAAGGTATCCGTCTTTCTATTAAGAACGAATTGAAGTACAAGAGTCCTTACAGTGATGTGAAATCTATTTCCGACGAAGAAATCGATGCTTATATTAACGGAACGACTCTTCCGGCTGATTTCGTTGATCCGGTGGATGCTCAGAATAGTATCAAGGCTATGAATACCGTTCCTGTGAAATGGGATGAAGGCGCTAGCAACGAACAAAAGCTACAACGTATCATTACCCAGAAATGGATTGCTAACTTCCCGTTGTCAACGGAAGCATGGGCTGAATATCGTCGTACGGGTTATCCTAAGCTATTCCCGAACCGCGTAAACAGTAGTGATGGTACGATCGATACAGACGAACAGATCCGTCGCCTGATCTATTCGGAAGTGGAAATCAATACGAACAACGATGAGTTGCAGAAAGGTATCCAAGTGCTTAATCAGGAAAATTCAAGCTCGAAGTTTACTGGCGATATCGGTGGTACTCGTGTTTGGTGGGATAAAGCAAATGTAGGAAACTTCTAATTTTAAAGAGGTTCTGTAATTGTGAGAATATAAGAAAGGCTTCCCGCTTTGATTGCAGGAAGCCTTTCTGTTTATGTACTATTGTTATCTGCTATTTTGTTTCATCTACTTTCCGGCTGTTTATTCCAGTATACCTTTTCCCTGACGTATAATTTCAAAATCATCTGTCGTACAATCTACGACCGTCGATGCTTCGAAACCTCCATAGCCTCCGTCGATTACAAGGTCTACCAGGTCTTCATACTTTTCGTGTATAAGTTCCGGATCGGTAGTGTATTCGATCATATCGTCGTCATCGTGTACCGACATGGTCAGAATCGGGTTTCCCAGTTCTTTTACCAGTGTACGGATAATGTTATTATCAGGCACACGGATACCGACTTCTTTTCTGTTCTTATATATCTTAGGCAATTCGCTGCTTGTCGGCAGAATGAAGGTGAAAGGTCCCGGCAGGTTCTTTTTCATCAACTTGAATGCGGCATTATTAACCTTGGCATATTCACTTAAATTTGAAAGGTCGTAACAAATGATGGCCAGGTTGCTCTTTTGAGGATTGATACCTTTCATTTGACAGATCTTTTCGACAGCACGGACATTTAATGCATCACAACCGATCGCATAGACTGTGTCGGTCGGATAAATTACCAGACCTCCGTCGCGGAGAACTTCGATAACTTTGTCTATTTCCCTTGGATTGGGATTTTCCGGGTAGATCTTTATTAGCATAGCTTTTTCAGTTGATAATTGACAAATGACAGTTAAGATAAAGAAATCAATCGGCTAAAGCCGGATATCTGTCAACTGTCATCTGTCAACTGTGAACTTTTACGGCTTTTAGCCGTAAATGATATTACCGTTTTCGTCGGTAAACTCTTCTAATCCTTTGCTGTACTGGTTCATGGCACGAAGGCTCATACCCATACTTGAGAAGCCGCCGTCGTGGTAAAGATTCTGCATCGTTACCTTACGAGTGAGGTCGGAGAACATCATGACGCAATAGTCTGCACATTCGTCGGCAGTAGCGTTACCCAGCGGACTCATTTTGTTGGAGAAATCCAACAGGTGTTCCATTCCTTTCACACCGCTACCGGCTGTAGTCATTGTTGGCGACTGAGAGATTGTATTGATACGAACCCCTTTTTCGCGTCCATAGATATATCCGAAGCTGCGTGCAATCGATTCCAGCAAGCTCTTGGCATCCGCCATATCGTTGTAACCGAAGAATGTACGTTGTGCAGCTACATACGAGAGAGCCAGAACAGATCCCCCTTGTGCAATAGCATCCTGTTTTTTAGCAACCTGCAGCATCTTATGAAAAGAAACAGCAGAGATATCCAACGTCTTTTCAAGCATTCCGTAATCCAGATCATCGTAGGTACGTTTCTTACGTACATTTGGACTCATACCGATAGAATGTAATACGAAATCTATTTTACCTCCCAGTATTTCTACTGATTTTGAGAATACCATTTCCAGGTCTTCAACGCTTGTAGCGTCCGCCGGCAGTACTTCTGCATTCAGTTTCTTTGCCAGGGCATCTACTTCGCCCATACGAACGGCAACCGGTGTATTACTTAACGTAATGATTGCACCTTCCTCTACTGCTCTTTCTGCCACCTTCCAGGCGATCGACATTTCATTCAGCGCACCGAAGATAATGCCTCTCTTTCCTTTCAATAAATTATGACTCATACCTTTATTTAATTTATTTACGGCACAAAAGTACATAAAATGTGCAAGACGAGCAATTATTCCCTGTAATATACTCTCTTCACCCTTGGAGAAACCGATGTCAGTATCTCATAAGGTATTGTTTTGAGTTTGTCGGACAGCTCGCTTACCGGCAGTTCTTCGCCAAAGACGATGACCGGATCGCCCTCCTGAGCATTGGTGTCGGTGACGTCGATCATGCAGGCATCCATACAAATATTGCCGACTATCGGGCAACGTTTTCCGGCGATGGAAACTTCACCTCCCCGGTTACTGAAGTGGCGGTCGAGGCCATCGGCATAACCGATCGGGATGATGGCGATGCGTGAGTCGCGGTCGACGTATGTTTTCCGGCTGTAACCGATCGAGTCGCCTGCCGGGACATGTTGTATTTGAAGGATGGTAGTACGCAGGGTACTGACGTTACGCAATCCTTTTATGCCGGAAGCACTTACTCCGTATAGCCCGATGCCTAAACGAACCATATCCATCTGGTAGTTCGTGAAGCGTTCGATCCCTGCAGAGTTCAGAATATGTTTGATCACTTTGTATTCCAGAATACTTTCCAGTTCGGCTGCTGCTGCACTGAATGTATCCAGTTGTTTCTTTGTAAAATCATCGAAGATGGAAGAGTCGCTGCCAACCAGATGGGAGAAGATGGAGCGTGCCGTAACGCCGCTTTGCTCTTTCAACCGTTCACAGATGGCCGGAACATCACTTGGCTGGAAACCCAGGCGGTGCATTCCCGTATCGATCTTGATATGGATCGGGTAGGAGGTGATACCTCTGCGTTCCGTTTCCTTTATCATGGCATCCAATAGACGGAAGCTATATATCTCCGGCTCCAGGTTGTTTTCGAACAGGACGTTGAAACTGCTGAATTCCGGGTTCATAACAATGATTGGAATAGAGATACCCTCTTTGCGGAGTTCCGCGCCTTCGTCGGCAACAGCAACGGCCAGGTAATCGCAACGATGTTCCTGCAATGTTTTGGCAAGTTCGTATGAACCGGCTCCGTATCCGAAGGCTTTCACCATACAGACCATCTTTGTTTCCGGTTTCAACTTCGAACGGTAATAGTTGAAGTTATGCACCACTGCATCGAGGTTTACTTCCAGAATTGTTTCATGTACCTTCTTCTCCAACAGTTCGGAGATACGTTCGAAGTGGAAATGGCGTGAACCTTTAAGCAGGATCAGTTCATCTTTAAACTGTTTGAAAGTCGGCGATTTAAGGAACTCGTCTGTTGTATTATAGAATTCCTTTTCCATATCGAATGCCGCGCCATACTCTTTCAGGTCGCGGCCGATACCGATAATGCGGTCTATCTTTTTACGGCGAACCAGGTCGGCTACCTTCTTATAGAGGGACTTCGGTAATGTGCCGGATTGCAGGATATCGGAGAGGATCAGCGTGCATTTCAGATTCTTGTCCACGTGACGGCTCTGCTGGAAGTCGAGGGCGATATCCAGCGAGTTGATATCCGAATTGTATGTGTCGTTTATCAACATACAGTTGTTGATACCCTGTTTTACGTCGAGACGCATGGCGACAGGCTCCAACTGAGAGAACTTTTTCGTATCGTTTACACTGGTTGGCTTCAGGAAAAGTATTACGGCCATGCAGTGGATCACATTCTCGATGGATGCATCGTCGGTGAAAGGGATTACATACTTTTGGGTCAATCCCAGCAACGTACAACGAATCACCGTTTCATTCTCTTTCTTTTCGATCGATTCGATATAAAGCGGGGCATCCGAGTCCGTACGGCTCCAGGCAATCGCTTTATGGGAGAGGCAAGCAGATTCTATACAGTTGGAGATGAATACATCATCGCCGTCGTAGATGATCGCTTCACAGTCGTTGAACAATGTGAGTTTCTCCAGGCATTTCTGTGTCGTGGAGATAAAGTTTTCCTGGTGTGCTTCACCTATATTAGTAATGATACCGATAGTCGGAGCAATGATCGGGCGAAGATTTTCCATCTCGTCCGGTTGGGAAATACCTGCCTCGAAAATACCCAATGTATTCTTTTCGCTCATCTGCCAGACCGATAGCGGCACACCCAGTTGTGAGTTGTAGCTGCGGGGAGAACGTACGATGTTGAACTCCTTATGTAGCAACTGGTAAAGGAACTCCTTTACAATCGTTTTTCCGTTACTTCCGGTAATACCGATTACAGGTATATTAAACCGTTTGCGATGATAGATGGCCAGCTTCTGAAGCGCTTTCAGCGTATCCTTCACCACCAGGAAGTTTGCATCCTGAAGTGCTTCGAACTCAGGAAGCATATCGCTTACAACAAAGTTGCGTACGCGCAGTTTGTAGAGTTCTTTTATATATCTGTGTCCATCGTTAGTCTTTGTCTTAAGGGCAAAGAAGAGACTTTGTTCCGGAAAAGAGAGCCGGCGACTGTCGGTCAGCAATATGCTGATGGTGCTATCTTGCAGGTTGTTTGCTTTGGCTCCAATAATTCCGACGATTTCTTTTATTGAGTATTCCATTCTTTACATTAGTTTAGACTTTATTATTTCCATCTCTTTTGTAAGATCAAAGGAAGGAAATTTCTCGTTAATTCGTTCCATCTTTAACAAAGTTTGCGAGATAAACCGTTTATAGGCATCACTTTCGGGTTGAAACGGGCGATGATTAATAGCCTTTTGTATCTCTGCCCATTCTTTAAGGATCCCTTTGGTTTCATCCGATAAGAAATTTTCTGTAAAACGTTGCCAAATATAATCAATGGCAAGCTCCGACGGATGCAACATGTCGGTCGCGTAGAATCGGTAGTCGCGCAGTTCATCCATCATGATCTCGTAAGCTGGGAAGTAGGCGATCCGTTCAGGATATGCTGACTGAAGCTCGTCTACGGCCAGAAGTAAGGTCGCCTTACTGAGTTGATTGCCATGTGCCCCGTCTTTCCAGTGGCGTATGGGGCTGACGGTAAACAGTATCTTCAACTCCGGATTTTGTTCCCATAATGAAAGCAGCAGCTCCTTCCATTCCGAAACAATCTCCGCGACTGTCAACATCGAGCGGTCGAATATCTTCTCCGGTAGTTTATGACAGTTGGCAACTACTTCACCCGAGCTCTTCAACCGATACACGTAAGCTGTTCCCAACGTTACTACCAGGTAGGCCGTCTTGCGGAACCCGTTTGCGGAGCCCTCCAACCTGTCGTTTATATTTCGCAGACACTCCGTTTCCGAAGTCGAAGAGAAACGGCTGTGATGCGCGAAGCTATGGTATACGCCTTCATGCCCGAACAAATCCCCGGCAGTAAACCGCTGAGGATGTAGTAACATACGCAGTGCCGCCGCGATCGATGCGGGATTATACAGCGTACCGAACGGATTTATATCTACATTAAATTTATTCCCGGCCAGCCTTGTCCCGATATTTTCCGCAAAACAGGAGCCGAGCAGCAGCATCTGCTCCGTACATGAGAAGCGGAAGGGGGCTTTGGGAATATGGATATAGGTATATAATTCCATATTACTCTATTGCTTCGTTAGACGGTGTTTCGGGTGGTTTCTTATCGTTCGACCGTCTGATGTAGAAGGCACGTCGCCCGCACCAGCTCTTTTGTATCTGATTGTCTTCGATCAGCTGTTCCAGATCCTTTTTGGCTTTCTGGCGTGTGCATTGGTTCAGATCGGCGGCAACGGTCTGATTGATTGTACCGTAGTTTTTGATATACCAGAGGATACGTTTTTGCCGTATATCTTCATTGTATGCTTTTCTTTCGGTTGTCCCTTCCCGTCGTTCTATCCTGGCTCCCCGAAAACGCTTTTTCAGTTCCGGGGCAGCGCGAAACTCCACGTTCTTAAACGCAATGGAGGCTGCCCGTATGTCCTTTTTATTCTCTACCGGCCTGCATTTCAGCGTGACAGAAAATGTTCCGATCCCGTCCAGATGTACGCTTTGGCTGTTGCTGAGGCAGTAGAACAATCGTTCGCTGATAGCCTTGATTGCTCCTTTGATATCGGCAGACGTGAAGGTACTCATCCCCTCGATCATGCGCGCCAGTTCGTTAGTATCGACGGTCTGGATGTTGATAGCCCTGGCATGCAGGGTTGGCTTCGTTTCCCCCGGTCTCGGAGGATTGGCAAATAAGTCGTATTCAATACTCATATTCTTCCTGATATTTAAGGTGCAACATCATAACAATTAAGGATTTTCCTCCTTAATCTTGAAAATGTAAGGTATGCCTTTTATAAATTTAAGGCTTACCTTACAAATATGTAAGGCCTGCGTTGCTTTTTAGTAAGGTATACCTTTAAAATTTAAAAGTCCGTACCAAAGGTAATAAATGTCCTGAGAAAAAGAATTAGATATTAGGACCTTTTTTCTTAGTTATGCAACATGTTTCGGGAGTCGATGCAAAGGCTTGAAAGAAAAGGAATGTAGTTATATATAAAGATGTACGTACGTACATTATATATATCGGTGAAAAACAGGTTGAATATGGGTTGTAATGGGTTGATAGAGAGGCTGATTTTCGGAAAAAAGGCGTGGCGAGTTTTATCGTTCCTTTTTTCTCGTCTACAAAAGTATGAAATAGTTTAATACCAACCACTCTTTTTGATAATTTTTTCATCACTCTATGTGCTTTCTTATCAATCGAATAACAAACTTAGTACAAAACAGCCCCTTTCGTAAACGAACAGCCTCGACCTGAAAAACAATGACTAGAAAAAAGGAACGATAAAACTCGCCATCCATTGGGAATGGGAGTCGTTTCGATTTGTGATTTGAACTTATTACACTTTAGTATTAATATTAAATTTTTAAATTATGAACAAAAAGTTTTCTACACTTGTGGCTGTCATCCTGGCAGCCGGTGCTTGGACGACATTGAGTGCTGCAGTTACTGTAACTGAAGCAAATGATGTTAAAGCAGGAACTTATTTAATTGGAAATGATGGGAATGCTCTTGCAGATGAAGAGTATGATATTTTGTTGGATCCTACTAATGGTCAAGGTTCTTCTGCTGCAGTTGCTGTAGAAGAAGGAACTGGAACATGGACTTTGGTAGAAGGTGATGGTGGTGCTTTCAAACTGCAAGGAGCCGACAGTAAGTTTTTTACTGCCTCTAATCCTCAGGATGAAGGTACAGGTGGATTAGCTTTAACATTTGAAAAAACTGCTAGTGAAAATAAAGTAGAGGTTCAATTTGCGATTGATGGTAATAAGTTGAAATTAGCAAACGTTGCTTCTTTCGCGAATAATACCGATATCAAAGGTAAAGATCTTTATCTTAAGATTACTAAAGGTGGAGCTGCAACATTGGATGCAACAGGAACTGAGTTGATTTTCTCTAACTATGCAGATGATACAGCAACTCCAGTTGTTCCTGGTCAAGGTGATCTTATAGTTGCTGAAAATGGTGATGTAACAATCTCTAGTTTACCTACAGATAAAACAATTGATGCTCCCTTGTATCTTGCATTTGGCGGTGAATATTTGACGCTGACTTCTGATGGCATCAGCGCTTTAGAGGCTGCTCCTACTGCTACTGAATCTCTGAACTCATCTTGGAGATGGGAGTCTGGTAAATTGGTTTCTATTGCTGCAGAACGTGCTGGTGAAACTGCTAAGTATGTGAAAGCTGCTCCTGTAGTGAAAGCTCTTGCTGATGATTTTGCATTTACATTGGTTGGATCTGCTGATGCTACTACATTTACGGTTAGTGGTAACAACTTGACTTTTAATGATGGTACTGCACGAACTATATCTAATTTCACTGCTAAAGTATCAACAACATTGGTAGCTGTTAATGAAACTACAACAATTGCTAATATTTCAGGAGTAATTGTTGGAGCTGCAAATTTACCGATATTCCAATCAGTTCCTTCTGACTATGTATTGGTTACTTTGGTTGCTGATGATGGTACAGTGAAGTATTTGAAAGATGATGGTACTGGAACTGTTACTACTGCTGCAGCTTCTACAATTGGTGATGATTATAAACAATATTTGTGGAAAGTTTCCAGATCAGAATCAGGAAATTATTACAATTATTCATTTACTAACTTGGACTCTGAAAAAGCATGGAAGCTTGGTGGATATAGCACATTCAAAGCAGAAACTGATGCTGTTGAAGGTTTTAACTTGAGCATTGATGGAACTAAAATTGATGTGAATGCTGCTGCAACTGGTGCAAATGTTGCTCGTTTCGCTTTCTATCAATCTCCTGTGGCTGCTAAAACTCAGGCAGAATTGAATAAATTGTTAGCTCCTGGTTTCGATGTGACTGTCAAGATTGCTGAAAAGAACAACGATGCTATTAAAGGTGTTGAAGTGTTTGGTAAGACACTGTATCCTATTGCAGCAACAACTGCTACTTCAGTTCAGTTGGTTGATAAAGTAGACAAAGATGGTAAGGTAATCGATGACGAAACAAACTATCTTGTTTTGGATAAAAAAGGTTGGGATGGTATCTCTGCTTCTGCACTAAATGGTGAATTCATTTGGGTATCAGCTAAGGATTTTAAAGATACAAATAAGAATAAGAACTGGTTATCTAATTTCCAGGTACGTTATCGTTCAGGAAAACCTTCTGCAGACGTAATGGAAACTTTAGCAGTAATGGATGGTAGTACTGTATTCGGAAATGCTTTCATTTTATCAGTTGATAAGATTAACTATCTGACTACAAAAACATCAATCACATCTAAAGAATCTTGGCCGTATATCAAGCTGGCTTCTGACAACATTGTTGACGTTAAGACTTTATTAGGTAAATTCTGGAATATCAAATTTGCTGAAACAAATGTTGAAGGTGACGAAGAATACAAACTGAATGGTGTTCTAGCTGTTGCTTATGATGCAGATCAAAACAAAGATGTTGCTGATTATGTAAAAGCTAATAGTGTATTAACTTCTTCTCCTGAAACTCAGTGGGCTGTTGTTAGTGTAGAAAGTAACGGTACATTCACTATGCAGAACCGTGAAAATTCAACAATTAAGATTTCCGGTTTGACATTGCGTAAAACTGGTGATATCTATACAATTGCAGCTGTAAATAATACTAATACAGCATTAATCTCTAGCGTTTCTGCTTTGAAAGGTGACCAAGTTTATATGACTGCTGTAGAATCTCATACTAAATTTGACGGATTTAGAACAGCAACTGTAAATGAACTGAGAAATCAGGTATTCAATATTGGTCAGTATCATAATGAAACTGGCAACAGTACTGCATTCTGGACTGAAAACCACCAGGGTAACGGTACTCACCAACTGGGCGTTGTTACAGAAGAAGCTGATGCTGTTCAGTGGAGACTGAGACTGGATATGAAGCCTAAAGCTATTGCAGGTTCTGAAGAATTAGCTGAAGTTGATACTGTGTTGGTTATCACAAAGATGGCTGTATGGAAAGATGATAAGTTCAAGAATGAAGAAAAGGCTGATACATTAGCTATCCTTCCGTACCAGATCCAGAACAAGGGCAATTTGGAATATGTTATCTTTAACGATAATAAGAACCAGAATTACTATGCCTGTGATGAAAATGACGATGTAGAAGCTAGTGCATTGCGTTTCGCTTTGAAAGCTAAACCGAACAACACTTACAATGTAGTTGCTTTGGCTAAGAGAACTGACAAAGACAAACCTGTTACTACTATTGGTGATACTAAAGTATATGTTGCTAACAGTACTCAGTGGGGATCATTGAAACAGATTAAGACTTATTCAGAAGATAACAACTCTTTGATGCAGGTTATCCAGATCGACAAACCTGAATATCGTAAGATTGCTGCAGCTTGGGGTGACACTGTAAGAATCTATCGTGAAGAATATCCTACAGAAGTATTGTTCGAAAAACGTGACGCTAAGTCAGTTGTAGACAAAGATACTTTGAGCTTCTTGAATGTTAATAACAGTGTAACTGGTGCAAATCCTGCTCTGTTTGTTGATACAGCTTATGTAAACCGTGTTGATAAAGAAGGTGTTGCAAATACTTGTTACCAGTATCTGTTGGCTGTAAATGTAGATCCGGAAAATTCTTACTACTGTCCTTACAACCCGACACACAATACTCAGGAATGGAGAGACGAACATAATGGTGGCAAACCTTGTGCCGATGCAATGGAAAACAGAGCTGTTAAGGGTCGCTTCCTGATCAACTTGGTTGATACTGCATTTGCTTATAAAGCTGATCATTTGCATAACAATCCGTATGTAAATAATGTAGAAGCATACGAACACTTGGCTAAGCTTTCATTCGTAGAAGGTATTCACGCTAACGATACACTGTATATTACTCGCAAGGGTGGTGAAGTCGTAAAATTGCCGATGGATACAACTGCATTCAATGTTGCTAAGTTCGCATTCCGTTATGTAGATAACGAAGCTGGTTCATTCAAGATCCAGACTCAGTTCAAGGATTATACACAAACAACTCAGAAGGATTTTGAAAAATCAGCAAATGATAATGGCTATCTGCGTTGGGTAAATGGTACTATCGTTGTAACTGACAGCTATCTGAATGGTGAAGTATTCAACATGGAAGAAGGCTATAAAGGTAATCCTGTTGCAAACGAAGATATCACAACTTCTTCAATCTCTGTAATTGCAAAAGAAGGTGCTGTAATCATCAACGGTGCAGCTGGTAAGAAAGTTACTATCAGTAACGTTCTTGGTCAGGCAGTTGCTAACACAGTAATCTCTTCTGATAAGGCTGAAATCTCTGCCCCTGCAGGTGTAGTTGTAGTAGCTGTAGAAGGTGAAGCTGCTGTTAAAGCAATTGTAAAATAAGAGTAATTTATAATCAAAAATAAATTCTAAAATTTCCACGTGGTGGTGTAGAGACGTTATAAGTAACGTCTCTACTATCCCATCAATTACCCTGCGACAGGCGAAAAAGTGGTTATTAATATTAAGTAATAA
>ERZ812616.1514-NODE-1514-length-24405-cov-9.746489_pt1 | contig 24405 bp, 24 predicted proteins | sample MGYA00376249_ERZ812616 | MGnify/ENA primary metagenome ERZ812616 (study PRJEB26924, sample SAMEA4378265) | human gut metagenome | biome: human gut; feature: human-associated habitat; material: faeces | place: China | collected 2013 ...
CACCGAGCTTTACCGGGTAATGACGACGAAGCCGGAGGAAGTGGGCGAAGCATGAACGGGCTGAAAACAGACACCATTATCAACCGGGACGCGCTGTATGCCCTGCGGGAGCTTCCCTCTGAAAGCGTCCATTGTGCCGTGACAAGCCCGCCCTATTACGCGCTGCGTGATTATGGGCTTGACGCACAAATCGGGCGTGAAGATACGCCGAAACAGTACATTGAAAAGCTGACCGACGTTTTCCGGGAGCTGCGGCGGGTGCTGCGCCCGGACGGGACACTCTGGCTGAATATCGCAGACACCTACTGCGGCACAGGCAGCAAGGGCGGCTGTACCGACCCGAAATACCCGCAGGGCAGGAACGGGCAAAGCGTGTCCGTCGCAAGGAAAGCGGCGGGCTGCAAGCAAAAGGACTTAATCGGTATCCCGTGGCTCTTAGCCTTTTCCCTGCGCTCTGACGGGTGGTACCTGCGGAGCGATATTATCTGGCAGAAAGAAAACCCCATGCCGGAAAGCTGCAAAGACCGCCCGACCCGCTGCTATGAACATATCTTCCTGCTGACGAAAGAAAAGAAATACTACTATGACGCGGCAGCCATAGCCGAACCCATTTCCCCGAAAACGGCGGCGCGGTACCGCATGGGGCGCAGCGCGAACAGCAAATACGCCGCTGAAATCCCCGGACAGGGAAAAGTGCAGGGGTTAAACAAGGCAAGGAGCGGCGGCTATTATGACGACGCGCTCATGCCGACCACAAGGAACCGCCGGGACGTTTGGACTATCAACACGGTTCCCTATAAGGGCGGGCATTTCGCCGCGTTTCCCCCGAAGTTAGCGGAAACGTGCATACTGGCGGGCTGTCCGAGGGGCGGCGTTGTGATAGACCCGTTCTTTGGGAGCGGAACCACCGGGCTTGCAGCGAAAAGCCTTGACCGCCGCTATATCGGTATTGAGATTAACGCAGAGTATTGCGCCCTGGCAAGGGCGCGGATTGGAGGTGGAAAGACATAGAACAGTATAAGCCCCGCGATAAAATCACGCAGAAAATGACCCGTGACGGGCTGACCGAGCAGAACCAGACCACGGGAGAAAGCGAACGTATCAGCAAGCGCATACAGGAAGCGGATTTCCAGAAAACGCCGGAGCAGCAAGCCGCACAGGACGCGGCGCAGCTTCAAGGGGCGGCTTCCCCGCCCTCTCCCTTGCCCCATACGCCGGGGACTGCACCGAAGCAGGACACGGCAGCCGCCGAGCGCGTCATGGAGCATATCGACGCAGCCCATACCCGAAAGGCAAGCAAAAAGGCGGCAAGGAAAGCACAGGAGGAAGCGGCGGCACAAACAAAATCGTCCCGCTTGCAGTTTACCGAAGAAGAACTTTCCACCCCGGAACTGGAAAAGTACATTGAAAAATCCAACCGGGCAGCCGACCGTCTGGACAAGGCAAAGGCAGCTATCCCGAAGCAGAAAAAACTTGTCAAGGAGCGTACCTTTGACGAAGCCACCGGAAAGGCAAAGACCCGCTTACGCTTTGAGGAACGGGAAAAGCCCATGCCCGGAAGCAAAAGCCATAAAAACCCGCTGTCCCGCCCCGCGCAGGAAGCGGGTATTTTCGTCCACAACAAGGTACATTCCGTAGAAAAGGACAATTCCGGCGTGGAGGGCGCACACAAATCTGAAGAACTGGCGGAAAAAGGCGCGAAATACGGGGCGCGGAAAGTCAAACAGGGCTACCGCAGCCACAAGCTCAAACCCTACCGGAAAGCGGCAAAGGCAGAGAAAGCGGCGGCAAAGGCGAATGTCAACTTCCACTATCACAAGGCACTCCATGACAACCCGCAGCTTACAAGCAATCCATTATCACGCTTCTGGCAGAAACAGCAGATAAAAAAGCAATACGCAAAGGCGGCAAGGGCAGGCGGCGCAAAGGGTATCAAAGCCGCAGCGGAGAACACCCGGAAAGCGGCAGCCAAAGCCGCCGAGAAAACAAGGCAGACCGTAGCGTTTGTGGCAAGGCACCCGGCAGGCGTTTGTATCGCCATAGCCGCGCTGCTCCTGATTATCCTTGTCTTTGCGGGGCTGTCGTCCTGCTCCGCTATGTTTTCCGGGACGATAAACGGCGTTGTGGGGACTTCCTATACATCAGAGGACAGCGACCTTGTGGCGGTGGAAAACAATTATGCCGCTATGGAAAATGAGCTGCAAGCAGAGATAGACAATATCGAGCGCACCTACCCCGGCTATGATGAATACCGCTACGACCTTGACACTATCGGGCATAACCCCCATGAATTAGCGTCCTATCTGACTGCCCTTTTGCAGAGCTACACCCCGGAGAGCGCACAGGCAGAAATCGAGCGCATTTTCGGCTTGCAGTACACCTTGACACTGACCGAGGAAGTGGAAATTCGCTACCGGGAGGAAGAACGCACTAACACATGGACGGACGAGGACAGCAACGAGCATGAGGAAACTTATACGGTTCAAGTGCCGTATGAGTACCATATCTTAGGCGTGGAGCTGACGAACAAGCCCATTTCCTCACTTGCAGAAGAACTCCTGACCCCGGAGCAGCTTGAAATGTTCCGCGTCTACATGGAAACAAGCGGCAATAAGCCGCTGATTTTTGGCGGCGGTTCCCCGGACACTTCCGCGTCGGAGGATTTAAGCGGCGTTCAGTTTGTAAACGGCACACGCCCCGGAAACACCGCCCTTGTAGACCTTGCGAAACAGCAGGTCGGGAACGTGGGCGGCTATCCCTATTGGAGCTGGTATGGCTTTAACAGCCGCGTGGAATGGTGCGCCTGCTTTGTGAGCTGGTGCTACAATCAGGCGGGTGTGAGCGAACCGAAGTTTGCCGCCTGCCAGTCGCAGGGCGTCCCGTGGTTCCAGTCACGGGGACAATGGGGCGCAAGGGGCTATGAGAATATCGCCCCCGGCGACGCTATCTTTTTTGACTGGGATTTAGACGGCAGCGCAGACCATGTAGGCATTGTCATAGGCACAGACGGAAGCCGCGTCTACACCGTGGAGGGCAATTCCGGCGACGCCTGCAAGATAAAGAGCTACGACCTTAGCTATCAGTGTATCAAAGGGTACGGGCTGATGAACTGGTAAACCGACCCAAAAAATGAAAGGAGAAATTTTATATGGCTATGAACAAGATTGAACGTATCGACCGGGAAATCCAGAAAACCCGTGAGAAAATCACAGAGTACCAGAACAAGTTAAAAGGCTTGGAAGCACAGAAAACCGAAGCGGAAAACCTGCAAATCGTACAGCTTGTGCGGGCTATGAAGCTGACCCCGCAGGAGCTTAACGCCATGCTTTCGGGCGGCGGTATTCCGGGCATGGAACCCGCGCCGGACTATGGCACAGGGGAAGCCGCTGACTATGACGAGGGACAGGAGGATTTCGCACATGAAGAATAAAATCACACGGACACTGACCGCCTTTTGCGCCGCCCTGCTCCTTATGGGCGGCTTTTCTGTTCCCGCTTTTGCACAGACCCCGGAGGACACGCCCGACGCGACCGACGACAGCGGCGTTGTCATGGAGGAACCACAGGAAGCCGAACCCCTCACGCCGGAGGGGAACGCCACCCTTGTAGACGATTTCGGCGGCAACAAGCAGCTTATCACAGTGACGACCAAAGCCGGGAATTACTTCTATATCCTCATTGACCGGGACGACGAGGGGGAAAACACCGTCCATTTCCTCAATCAAGTAGACGACGCAGACCTTTCCGCACTTTTGGAGGACGGGGAAACGGAGGAAACGCCCGCCGTCTGCACCTGTACGGAGAAATGCGAAGCCGGAGCTGTCAATATAAACTGCCCCGTATGCTCTACCGACCGTACCCAGTGTGCGGGCGTGGAAGCTGAACCGGAGCCGGAGGAACCGGAAGAACCGCAGGAGGAAGAAAGCGGCGGCAACATGGGCTTGCTGCTTATCGTCCTTGTGCTTGCCGGGGCAGGCGGCGCGGCGTTCTATTATTTCAAAGTGTTGAAACCGAAGAAGGACGCGGCAAAGGGAAGCGACGACCTGAGCGATTATGACTTTGACGACTACGACGAGGACGAGGAAGAACAGCCGGAGGAACCAGACGACGGGGAGGAAGCCGACGAGGGACAGGAGGATAAAGAAGTATGACCCTGTTCACGGATAGCCCCTATGAAAAAATGATGATACAGAAACCGGAGGACGGGAAGCGGGACAAATCCCCGCCCGCTTCCTTTTCCCCGCGCTGCGCGGGCTGCCCCTATCGGGGGCAGTCCCCTTGTATTGGGTATTGTATCAGAAAGTTAGAAAAAGACAGACAGCCGGAACGCTGAAAGGAGGATTTTTTATTGACTTCACATATCTTAGTAATCGCTGAAAAGCCCAGTGTGGCGCAGTCTATCGCCGCCGTCCTTGGCGCAGGGGAGAAAAAGGACGGATTTATCGAGGGGAACGGCTACCTTGTTTCCTGGTGTGTCGGACACCTTATCGGGCTTGCGGAAGCTGCCGCTTATGGGGAACAGTACAGGAAATGGAGCTATGACAGCTTACCCATTCTGCCGCAGGAATGGAAATACACCGTCGCCGCTGACAAGAAAGCGCAGTTTGACACCCTCAAAGACCTTATGCACCGGGAGGACGTTTCCGAAGTCGTCAACGCCTGCGACGCAGGGCGCGAGGGGGAATTGATTTTCCGTTTCGTCTATGAAGTTGCCGGGTGTAAAAAGCCCATGCGCCGCCTTTGGATTTCCTCAATGGAGGACGAAGCTATCCGGGACGGCTTCACCCACTTGAAAGACGGACAGGACTACGACCCCCTCTTTGCTTCTGCCCTTTGCAGGGCAAAAGCTGACTGGATTATCGGTATCAACGCCACCCGCCTTTTCTCCTGCCTTTATAACCATACCCTGAACGTGGGGCGCGTCCAGACCCCTACTTTAAAAATGCTTGTTGACCGGGACGCTGCCATTACCACGTTCAAGAAAGAAAAATACTACCATGTACGGCTCATGCTTCCCGGTGCGGAAGCCATAAGCGAACGGCTCCCCGCCGCTGATAAAGCGCGGGAACTGAAAAAGGCTTGCGAAGCAGCGCAGGCAGTTTGTGCTTCCCTTTCCAGAGAACAGAAAACCGCAGCCCCGCCGAAGCTCTTTGACCTCACTTCTTTACAACGGGAAGCGAACCGGATTTTCGGCTATACCGCAAAGCAGACCCTTGACCTTGCACAAGCCCTTTATGAAAAGCGGCTCCTTACTTATCCGAGGACGGACAGCAGCTACCTGACCGACGATATGGGAGACACGGCGGCGGGTATCCTCACAATGCTATGCGAAAAACTCCCCTTTATGGAGGGCGTCGCTCTCACGCCGGAAGTTTCCCGGCTCTTAAACAGCAAAAAAGTGTCCGACCACCACGCAATCATTCCCACTATGGAGCTTGCGAAAACCGACCTTTCCGGGTTGCCGGAAACGGAACGGAATATCCTTACCCTTGCCGGGGCAAGGCTTCTCATGGCTGCCGCCGAACCGCACACCTTTGAAGCGGTCACGGCGGTTTTTGAATGTGCGGGGCAGACCTTTACCGCAAAGGCAAGGACGGTACTTTCCGACGGGTGGAAAGGCTTGGAACGCCGCTACCGGGCGACCCTCAAAACAAAACCAGACCCGGAGGACGACGGGGAAAGCGGGCTTCTTTCCGGTACGCTCTCCTTTACCGAAGGGCAGACCTTTGACCGCCCCACGGCAAAGGTAACGGAGCATGACACCACGCCGCCGAAGCCACACAACGATGTGATATTTTGTGAGCGTAAGGAGTGGATAGGAATTGAAGAAAGGAGTTCAGCATGAGAAGAAAAAAAGATAGAAGCAATGGCATTACTGCTTTGTATGAAAGACTGTCTCGTGATGACGATAATGCTGGAGAGAGTAACAGTATCATTCATCAAAAGCAAATGCTTGAAGATTATGCTATAAAACATGGTTTTACGAATCTTGTTCATTTTACCGATGATGGTTGGAGTGGAGCGACCTTTGACAGACCTTCATGGAACAGACTTGTTGAAGGTGTTAAAAACGGAGAAATCACTGCCTGTATCTGCAAAGATATGTCCAGAATCGGCAGAGACCATTTGCAAGTGGGTTTTTTCACTGACATTCTGTTTAGAGAAAAGGAAGTTCGATTTATAGCAATCAATAATGGTATTGACAGTGACCGTCAAGAAACCAGTGAGTTTGCCCCTTTTCTGAATATCATGAATGAGTGGTTTGTCAGGGACACAAGTAAGAAAATTAAAGCTGTACTGAAATCCAGAGGTTCTTCCGGCAACGCTCATACAAGTAATATCCCACCATACGGCTATTTGAAAGACCCCGAAAACCCCGACCATTGGATTATTGATGAAGAAGCTGCTGAAGTAGTCCGCAGAATTTATCGCATGACTATTGAGGGAAAAGGACCTTATCAGATAGCAAGAGAACTTTCAGAAGAAAAAATAGAAAGACCGTCTTATTATCTTGGAAAAAAGGGACTTGGAAATCATGCAAGCAACTATGACAAAGAAAATCCGTATATGTGGCGAGGAAATCAGGTTACTACTCTGATTGCCCGACCAGAGTATATCGGAAAGACTGTCAACTTCAGGACATTCAAAAATTCCTATAAGGACAAAAAGACGAAAAGGGCAGACAAGGAAGATTGGGTGGTTTTTGATGATACACAAGAGCCTATTGTCGATGAAGAAACATGGCTGCTTGCTCAAAAGTTAAGACAGAATGTAAGAAAAGCAGATCCTATGGGCGAGCCTAATGTTCTGACCGGAAAGATTTACTGTGCTGATTGTGGTGCGCCGATGTATAATCACAGGCAGCGGAAAGGGCGAGAAAGAATATACTATACTGCCAAAGGCGAAAAAAGGACAAGTTATTCCAATCCGGCAGATTGTTATGAATGTTCCACTTATAATCTTGCTTATCAGAAGTATGACCGACATTGTACTTGCCACCATATTTCAACAAAAGCACTTAAAAGCATCATTCTGAAAACTATACAAGAGACTTGCCATTATGTTTCTTTGAATGAGCAGGAGTTTGTCTATTCTCTGCAAGAAGAATCGGCGATGAAAGATATTGCTGTTTCTGAAACTGTAAAAAACCGCATTGAAAGAAATCAGAAGCGAGTTCACGAACTGGATATGCTTATCAGGAAAATCTATGAAGATAATGTGATTGGAAGATTGCCGGACAGACTTTTTCAGAGTATGCTTACTGATTATGAAAATGAGCAGAACGAGCTGAACAAGATTATTGAGACTGACACCGCTGATATGCAACGGATTATAGGCGGTCAAAATAATGTGGAGCGTTTTCTGAAGCTGGTCAAAAAGTATGAGAACATTACAGAACTTACTCCTGCCATGATAAATGAATTTATCGACAAAATACTGGTTCACGAGCCACAAGGAAAAGGTGCAGACCGCACCACAGAGGTGGAGATATATCTTAACTATGTCGGGCAATTTCAAGTACCTGTGGAGCAGCATGAACCAACAGAGGAAGAAAGGATTGCTGCTGAAAAAGAGGCGGAACGACTTCGCAGAAAACGAGAATCCAATCGTAAGTATATGAAAAAGATTCGTGAGAAATCAAAAGAATTTGCGGAGCATGAGCGTATAGCAGAAGAAAAAAGCTCTGATAGCAATGTGTGTGTTGAACAGAACGCCACAAGCAAATCAAATCGGCAAAAAGTGAAAGGAGAAAAAATAGCATGACAGAATTGAAACCACGAATCCATGATGAATGTAACGGTCTGGACTATGTTCTTGTGGGCGATTACTATGTGCCGGACTTGAAGCTACCGGAGGAACATCGCCCTATCGGTATGTGGGGCAGACTGCACAGGACATATTTGGAGCAGTACCGCCCTGCAAGGTTATCTGCCCTCTGTTTATCCGGCGAACTGCATACTTACCTTGCTGACCTGAACGAACAGGCAGCAGAAAGGTGCAGCCTTATCATTGAGCAGATGAAACAAGCCGAGGGTGTGACCGAAACCATGAAAGCAGACAATCAGATGTTGTGGGTACAGTCCATGAACTCTATCCGTAACCGAGCCGAAGAAATCATCAGACAGGAAATGATTTACTGCTGATTTTATCAAGTCCAAAACCAACAAATTTATATCGTCAACGAAACGACAGGTATTTCCTTATGAAGTGTCTGTCGCTTTTCATTTATCAAACTTTAAGGAGGAAAACACAATGAAGATGAACCGGAATGAAATGGAAGCCCTTTATGCCTTTGGCTGTCCGAACCTGAAAGCAACTGTCAAGCGTTTGCGTATGGTAGCTGCCCTTGCACCCGATCCAGTGGCGAAGAAGCTGTTTTATATGCTTTCCGTCAAGCTGAGTGCTGAGGGTGTTGAAAGGTGGTATTGCTGCTTTTACTGCAAGCTGCGTGTGTTGAAAAACCATAGGGAGGGCTGCTATGGAGAGACTGACGAAGATTGAGAAAGAAACAATCGTTCTCTTTAATGAGGGCGAGGACAAGGCAAATATCTACACCCACAACGCCGGATTGAAAAAGAGGTTGGCTGCTTTTGCTAAGAAGTACCCTGACCTTTGCAGACTGGAAAAATCCAATGTTCAAGGCGGTGTTTCTTATGAGCTGGCAAAGTCCCGTCTGTCTATCCGCTTCCTGCCGCCTTACAGTGAGGAACGCAGACAGAAAGCCAGCGAATATGCGAAAAAGTATGGGCTGAACAGTCAGCAGGGATAGTGTGATAATCAGGGCTGATATGCGGTTAAAATGTCAGGTGCAGACCTGATGTTTTGACCGTTGCCTATCGCCTGTGAGGAAAGTATCGGGGACTATGAAATTTGCAGAAATGTGCGTTACGGGTAGCAAGATAAAAAGCTGTGAAAATTTAATGCCACTTCGGAATTATTAACACTTATTTGTAGATTTAAGGTATGGAGATATGTTAGAATAGCAATAAATAATGACGAAAGGGTAATTTTTATATGATGAAACTTAGTGAAAAAACCAAAAATTTCATACTATATGGTGTTGAAAATAAAATAGAGAGGAAAGAGATTTATAAATTTGATGGAGCAATACTTTTTCTCTGTTTTTTAGCAATGTTTATAGCAGATTCAACTCCGTCGCCCTCTTTTTACAGAATTTTTTTAATACTATTCTATGTTGTTTTCGTAATTGCTACATTTTCAAAATCAGATGTGACTGGCGAAAAAACTTTTTGGATTCATGGCATTCAAGGTTTAGGAATGGGCATTTTGTTCGGTTGGTTTGGAACTATTCTCATATTTTCAACATTAGAAAAGGAAGATTATAGTTCTTATATGGCTATTTTATTGATTGTATATATAATAAGTGCGATAGCATATACATGTTTAGTTATGTTTCTCATAAAAAAGGATATATATAATTCAGATTCTAATAAAAAAGTTATGGGAGGTTGGAGTTTCGTTTGTTTTGGAATGCTCGGAATATCCGTCGCTAAAATAATGAGTTCTAAAATACCATATATATCCATGATTAGGATAGCAGGTTTGGGATTTTATGTTCTTTCGTTACTATGTTTAATGAGTATATTTTTTTTCGTGAAGTACTTTTTGATAAAAAAATATAAGCTAAAACCGAATGAATAAATAATCTTTATATTCCACATAAATGATAATCAGCTGCATAGTTGGTCGTTTTTGTTTATCCATTTACAGACTATTTGTAATCTGCCACAACTGAATATGACCATTAAGGTCAGATGAAGAAACCGATGTATTGAGCGTAAAGCGATCATGCGTCGGTTTTTCTTATTTCATGAGCTGACAGAATTCCGACTGTATATCACCCGTGAGGAAAGTATCGAGGACTATGGGTTTTGAGGAAATGTGCGTTACAAGGCTTGAACAGGAACTCTGCACACAAATTTTTCTTCCATTCGTTAAGTTGATGAAGTATAATGAAATATGAAAAATTGAGGTTTTTAATGCTCGATTTCAAACAATCATTTTTATATATCTGGAACTATGGAGGGCAAAATGAATGATTTTTTACGAATGTGTTTTAATATAATTACACAAATAGGTCCCTATTTAGTTGTACTTCTTCTTTTGAAATATCTTGTAAATCTTCAACAAAAGAGAGCTAAAGAACGAGAGGAAGAACAGAAAAAGGGAATAATTAGGACGCATTATATAATAAAAACCGAAAAAGTACTTACTATGTTTTTTGTATTGGCGGTGTTTCTTTTTGGGGGAGCTACGGTAGCCAGTGCTATTCAACAAGATGATTTATTGCCACCAATTGGTTTTAGTATTTTCTTTATTGTTTCTTTAATCGGCTCATTGAACATGATTATGTGGAAATTGGAAGTGAACGGAGATGAAATCACATGGCGTTCAACTTTTGGAAGAAAGAGAACTTTTCGCTTTGAAGATATTACATATTGCGAGATGAAGGGAAATTCTATTCGTGTATATGTCAATGGCAAAAAATTATTCACTATTGACAGCGGTGTTGATGATAGTGAATTTATGGAGGATATAGAGAGAAGAAGAATCCCTGTAAAATCTTACTGGGCAAATCAGCATAAGAAAAATCGTAAATGACATAGATTTTATAACAGTACGATGTCAAACAACTGAATATGACCGTCAAGGTCAGATGAAGAAACCGATGTATTGAGCGTAAAGCGATCATGCGTCGGTTTTTCTTACATGAGCTGACAGAATTCCGACTGTATATCACCCGTGAGGAAAGTATCGGTGACTATGGATTTTGCATAAATGCGCGTTACGGGTAAGTAAAAAACTACTTGATAGAGTGTGAATTGAATTGTTCATGTCGGTATGATATAATTTACTGAAATGAAGCAAGAAGGTGGACTTTTGTATGAAAAAATTTTTGAAAATATTGCTAATCATTATAGGAATAGTTTTTTTAATTTTTGCAGCGCTGATATGTATTGGACTGTTTGTTGATTATGATGACCATATTGAAAATGGTCGTTATACTTATGTTCCGGAAGAAGAAAACAAAGGAAATGAGTATATTGAGTTTAAGTTGACAGATAATGGCAAAGACGATTCTAAACTTACATATTATAACTCTATCGAAGAAGCTATTTTGAATTCCCCCTTAAAAGCAGAACATGAAAATTTATCAGCTCCAGAAGATTTTCTTAATCATGTTGATGAAATATTGCATATATGGAATGGCAAACAGTATGATACGGTTTTCTATCGGGCAGGAAGTGATAACGATCCCGTTCAAGGTTTTGTGATTGTACGCTGCAAAAAAAAGATAGAAAATGAAAGTACACAATATGCGTTTGTAAATGCTACACCAGCTACCACTACACCAGATACCACTTATGGGGGAGACTTCAAAAAATTTATCCATTTATCTTTAACAATAAGTGATATTCAACAAGACTTAAATCCAAATTATCCGGATACCAGATTCGTTTTTGGCTATGCACATGATAAAGAAATTTACTCATTAGAAGTAGAAGGTCAAAAGCCAGATGGGATTATAGAATATGAAGAATATGGTAGAACGATGTATATGTGGTATTATAACGATTTGAAAAGCAATAAAAGAGGCGATTGTCTGAGCTACTCAGTAGATGTGCCAGAGTAATTTTTCAAATTGGCTAATCTGCCACAACTGAATATGACCGTCAAGGTCAGATGAAGAAACCGATGTATTGAGCGTAAAGCGATCATGCGTCGGTTTTTCTTTTTGCAAAATAGTCCGGTGGACTGTTTTGTAAAACCGAAGGAACTGACAGAGCTTGGGACGGGGCGAAGTCAGTTTGTTCGGGCGGGAGTACGGAGGGTGCAACCCTTTGTGCATGGGTACAGGGAATGCAATATCCCTGTGCAGGTCAAGGGCGGCAGCCTTGCCCAGTTAAGTGGCGTTTCGCCACTTAATACTGGGTATTACTTGACGCAGAAAGCCGCAAGGAATCAGCTTCGCTGCCCTTCTCCCCTGTCGGGGAAATCAAAAAGAAAAGGAGGAACTCATGTGAAATTAACAAGACACAATGGACGAGCCGGAAAGAATGGCGTTTATAACCCGAAGCACAATGACCGCAGTTTTGACATTGCCAACAGCGAACACATTGACGAAGAACGAGCCAAACAAAATCTCTATTGGGACTGTTACAATGGCTTTCGCAATTTCAAAAATCCCGAAAAGGAAAATGAGCTGTCTGCCACTTTTGAAGATGTGGAACAGCTTTTTTATCGTCAGCGGTATCATGATTTTGTAACAGGACAGAATGAAAGAAATGTGAAGAACCGACACCCTGAAAGAAATAAGGAAACTGGAGATTTACTCAAAAGCAAAAAGACCTGTCCAGAGGAAACGGTCTATCAGATTGGAACGCTTGACAATCATGTTCCGCCGGAATTGCTCATTGAGATCGTCACAGAATTTATGGAAATCGCAAATGAGCGTTTCGGCTCTCATGTCCATATCCTGAATTGGGCGCTGCACTTGGATGAAAGCACCCCTCATATTCACGAGCGTCATGTGTTCGACTGTGAAAATCAATATGGAGAGATTGCCCCACAACAGGAAAAGGCTTTGGAAGCATTGGGGTTTGAACTGCCGGAACCGGAGAAGCCAGTCGGAAGAAAAAACAACCGCAAGATGACTTTCGATTCAGCTTGCCGAGTGCTGCTGTTTGATGTGGCGAAAAAGCATGGCTTACAACTGGAAGAAGAACCGGAATATGGTGGTCGTGCATATCTGGAAAAACAGGACTATATTCTTTTCAAGCAAAAGGAGCAACTGGCAGCACAGGAGCAAAAGTTGGAAGAACTCACGATGAAGATTGAAGATGTGGAAGCTTTGGTGGACGAGGTTGCCGATATTGCCTATGACAAGGCGGTTGAGGTCGTTGCTGATACTGTAAAACTGGAAACGCACAAGGAGGATATTAAGCTGGTGGAGCAGTCTAAGGCGTGGGTTCTCTCCCCTGAGCGTAAGGCTTCAAAGAAAGAAGTTGAGTATGCAGTGAAACGATTGGATGGCGTGATTGGCAGAATCACAAATGCTATGAAATCAACTATTCAGAAAATCCAAACTACGCTGATGAAACCGGAGGTCAAAAAAGCCGGAACGGAGCAAATCAAGAAGAAAGCCAAAAGTTCCATTATAGAGCAGTTGAGCCGCAAGAAGAAGGAAATGGCAGAGCGTGAAGTCAGCCGGACAATTCCGGCGAAAAGCAAAAAACAGGATATGGAACTTTAAGGCACTTGCTATTTTCGTTTTGAAAATGACAGGTGCTTTTTTCGTTTCTGGAAAGGAGTCACATGAATGTATTTGAAGTTGTAAAAGAAAATGTTACTGCCCGACAAGCCGCAGAAGCCTATGGCTTGAAAGTGGGTCGCACTGGTATGGCGTGCTGTCCGTTTCACTCGGATAAGTCCCCCAGTATGAAGCTGGATGAACGCTATTACTGTTTTGGCTGCGGAGCAACTGGAGACGCTGTTGATCTGACAGCGAAGCTATTCGGTATCGGGCTGAGGGAAGCTGCTGTCAAACTTGCTGAAGATTTTGGTCTTAACTATGACAGCCGACAAAAGCCCAGTATTCGCCCTCGTATTCGTGAGCCGACACCGGAACAGAAGTATCAAAAAGAAGAAAATCATTGCTACAAGGTGCTGACGGATTATTTTCATCTTCTTAGAGAATGGGAAAAGAAATACGCTCCTAAACAGCCGGATGAGGAATGGAATCCCCTGTTTGCAGAAGCACTGTATAAGAAGAACTATATCGAATATCTACTTGATATTCTTCTGTATGGTTCATTGGAGGAACGAAAAGCACTTGTGGCAGAACAGAGAAAGGAGGTGTTAAAACTTGAACAGCGAATTGCAGAACTGTCAGCAGACAGAACCATGCACAGTAGAAGAAATCCGAAACAGCTTAGAGCAGAGCGAGAAAGGTAAGGTTTATAATACTGCCGCAAATTATAAGCGTGTTCTGCAATATGACCCACTTTTGAAAGGGGCTATCCGAAAAAATCTTCTGACCGAAAGAATCGACATTGTGAAGCCCCTCGGTTGGTATCGTGACAGCCCGACATTGACGGATGTGGATGTGAAATATCTGCTCCTATATTTTGAAGAAAACTATGGATTGACCGTAGAGAAGAAAATCATAGACGCAGTTGCGGTTATTGCCAATGAAAATCGTTACCACCCTGTCTGTGATTTTCTCAATGCCTTGCAATGGGACGGAACAGAGCGCATACGCTTCTGTCTGCACCGCTTTCTCGGTTCTGATACAGATGATTACACCTATGAAGCATTGAAGTTGTTTCTGCTGGGTGCTATCTCACGAGCTTTTAAGCCGGGGTGCAAATTTGAGGTTATGCTCTGTCTTGTGGGCGGTCAGGGAGCCGGAAAGTCCTCTTTCTTCCGTTTGCTTGCGGTCAATGATGACTGGTTCTCTGATGACTTGAAAAAGCTGGATGATGAAAATGTGTACCGCAAAATGCAGGGGCATTGGATTATTGAAATGTCGGAAATGATTGCAACCGCCAACGCTAAGAGCATTGAAGAAATCAAGTCCTTTCTGAGCCGCCAAAAGGAAACCTATAAGATACCCTATGAAACACATCCGGCAGACAGAAAAAGACAATGTGTGTTTGGAGGTTCTTCTAATACCCTTGACTTTCTTCCCCTTGACCGAACAGGCAACCGCCGCTTCGTTCCGGTTATGGTCTATCCTGAAAGGGCTGAGGTTCATATTTTGGCAGATGAACAGGCTTCCAGAGAGTATATCAATCAGATGTGGGCAGAAGCTATGGAGATTTACAGAAGTGGCAATTTCCGTCTGAGATTCAGTCCGGCTATGAACGCTTATCTGAAAGCCCACCAAAAGGACTTTATGCCGGAGGACACAAAGGCAGGACAGATTTTAGACTATTTGGAACGCTATTCCGGCAGCATAGTCTGCTCTAAGCAGCTTTACAAGGAAGCACTGGGGCATGATTATGACGAACCGAAACAATGGGAGCTGCGAGAGATCAACGACATTATGAATAACGCTGTCACAGGCTGGAGGGCGTTCAGCAATCCGAGGTATTTTCCAGAGCCTTACCGCCGACAAAAGGGCTGGGAGCGTATCAGGAATGACAACGAGCCTGACAACAGCATGGATGGTTTTCAAGAAATCCCGACAGAGGAAATGGAACAGTTAGGACTTCCGGAAGAATGGTTGAAGCAAAAATAAAAGCCCGTTGTCGCTTCGGTTGTCGAGCCGGTTGTCGGTCTGGTTGTCGGGCAAAAATCCCGAAAGCCTTGATATTGCGGCACTTTTCCCTCTCTGACAACCATGACAACCAATATTATAAAGAAAAAGGAAATAGTAAAAAGATAGTATCGCCCGATAAAGAAAAAAGGTTTTCTGATGTCCGTTGTCGGAACTTCGTTGTCAGACCTTTCCTTGTCGGGCTTTTTCATTCAAGGAGGAATATCGTATGACAAATATTGTGAACAGTACACTACCCACCCCAAATAACCATTCGGAGAAAAACAAACCGGATGGAGTTTTTGTGATTAAGCAAGGCAAAACAAATTATAAAGTCAAAGTGTTTTTTGACCATAGTAGCGGTTTGACTGCGGAGGACAGGTTGAAACGCATTATTCAGGCAGAAGCAGAGAGAGAATCTGCGTAAGTAATATGAAAAATATCCACGCACCCCCTTGACAAAAGCTTTCAGAAGCGTCCCTGCTCTCCGCTATGGAACGCGCCGGGAATGAGGAAACCGATCCGGACGCAGAACGCCGGGGGCTTGGAACGCCTGCGACCCGCGCCGCCGTTATTGAAAAGTTAGTCAAGGGCGGTTTTGTGGAACGTAAGGGGAAGCAGCTTATCCCTACAAAGGCCGGTATCAACCTTGTATGCGTCCTGCCGGAAGCCCTCACTTCCCCGAAGCTGACCGCCGAATGGGAAAACAACCTGACGCAGATAGCAAAGGGAAAGGCAGACCCGGACGCATTTATGGGCGGTATCGAGGAAATGGCAAAGGGGCTTGTGAAATCCTATCCCTTTCTTTCCGACGAGAAAAAAGACCTGTTCAAACCGGAACGCGCCGAGCTTGGCAAATGCCCCCGCTGCGGCTCCACGGTCTATGAGGGGAAAAAGAACTATTATTGCAGCAGCCGGGAATGTGCTTTTACCATGTGGAAGAACGACCGTTTCTTTGAGGAACGGAAAGTAACCTTTTCCCCGAAAATCGCCGCCGCTCTCCTAAAGGACGGCAGGGCAGCCGCAAAAAAGCTCTATTCCCCGAAAACAGGCAAGACCTATGAGGGAACCGTCCTTTTGGCTGATACGGGCGGGAAGTACGTCAATTACCGGGTGGAACTTCCGAAGAAACGAAAGTAACGCAGCAAGCATAGGAAAGGGGTACCCTTTCCGTAAAATCCCCGCTTCCCCTTACCGGGAACGACGGGGATTTTTGCTTGTTGGGAAGTGTCCCAAACCCTCTGAAAAAATAAAAAACACTTTGGCAAAAGCGCGGCAGCTCCGTAGTAGGAAGTGAAACCGAAAAACGGCAGCTTCCGCGCTGCCACTGGCGAAAGGAGATTATATATGGCAAGTTTGCGCGACGCGATAAAGGCACAGCAGGAAGAATTACAAGGCGGTAACGCATGGGTGGCGTTCTGGAAAGAGGGACGTTCCTGGCACAGCGAAGCGTTCCACCTTGATATGGGCGCGACCCTCTACCCGGAGGACGAATGGCGGCTGCGGGAAATCGAAGCGGCAGACCCCGCCGCTATCGTACTGAACGGATATTTGAGCGATAACATGACCCTTGACGAGCTGACGGCTTCTATCCGTTACCACTATGAACACCGCATGAACGGGATTACCGGGTTTATCACAGAGTACAGCGACCGCCTATCCCCGGAGGAAATCGAGAAAGGGCGGGCAGCCGCCCGCGCCGCAGGGCTTCCCTTTTCCGAAAAACCGTTCCGGGACGGGGAAGATTTTGACCCTTATGTATATGACGGCAGCATGAGCATGGAGGACTACGAGCTTATGCAGCGCATGATTGAGAAAGAAAGGAGTGAACGAATGGACGAACCGATTTTAAGCGGGTACCTCTCCAACCTTGGCGCATACGCCGGGGGCAGACCCGCCGGGGAATGGGTAACATTCCCCACCACCGCCGGACACATGAAAGAAGTCTTTGACCGTATCGGTATTGACGTTCAAAACCGGGAAGCATGGCACTTTACCGAATTTCAGTCCCCTATCCCTCATCTGGCAGAGAAGTTAGGGGAACACGAACACCCGGACGAGCTGAACTATTTAGGAAAGCTCTTAGAAATGCAGTTTGACGGCGACCGGGAAAAATTCGCGGCGGCTATCGCCCTTGGCGACCACGCTTCCAGTGTGGAGGAACTTATCAACCTTGCACAGAACCTTGACTGTTACTGGATTTACCCGTCCGTCCACAATGAGGAAGAATACGGGCATTACCTTGTTGATGAACTGGAAGAACCGGAGTTGCCGGAGGAAGCCAAAAAATATTTCATGTATGAGGAATACGGGCGGGACGCGGCTATCAATGACGGGGGACTGTTTACCGAACAGGGCTATATCTACAACAACCAGAACACATTTACAAAGTGGTATGACGGACGGGACGTGCCGGAGGAATACCGGGTAACGCCTGCCCCGCCGGAGCCGGGACGCCCAGACCCGGAAAAAGTGGAAATGGACGCTGCCCCCGCAGGGCAGAACGCAGCGCAGACAAAGGAGCAGGCGCAGGAGCCGCGCCCGGTTATCCCCATTGTCCTTACGTCCGAAAAGCCCGCCGACAAGCTCAAAGAGATTACCGACCGTCTGGAACAGGGGATAACGGAACTGTTTGAAAGCGAGCGTTACAAGGAATATCTGCGCGTCATGTCGAAATTCCACAATTACAGCTTTAACAATACGCTGCTTATCGCCATGCAGAAGCCCGACGCTTCCCTTGTGGCAGGCTTTTCCTCTTGGAAAAATAACTTTGGGCGGAACGTGATGAAAGGCGAAAAGGGAATAAAAATCATAGCCCCGTCGCCGTTTACGGTTAAGCAGGAAGTAGAGAAAACCGACCCGCAGACCGGGAAGCCTGTTATCGGGAAGGACGGGAAGCCCGTTACCGAGGAAAAGGAAATCAAGGTACCCGCCTACAAGGTGGTGTCCGTCTTTGATGTGTCCCAGACCGAGGGGCGGGAGCTGCCGGATATAGCCGTGGACGAGCTGACCGGGGACGTTGACCGCTTCAAGGATTTTTTCGCCGCACTGGAACAGGCTTCTCCCGTCCCTATCGGCTTTGAGAAAATCGAGGGCGGCGCACACGGCTACTACCATTTAGAGGAAAAGCGGATTGCCATTGACGAGGGCATGAGCGACTTACAGACCCTTAAAACCGCTATCCATGAAATCGCCCATGCGAAGCTCCACGACATAGACTTAAACGCCCCGAAAGAGGAACAGAAGCCCCGCGTTGACCGCCGCACCCGTGAGGTGGAAGCGGAAAGCGTCGCCTATACCGTCTGCCAACACTACGGGCTTGATACGTCGGACTATTCGTTCGGGTATGTTGCCGGGTGGAGCAGCGGGAAAGAGCTTGCGGAGCTTAGGGGCTCCCTTGAAACAATCCGCAGTACCGCCGCAGAAATGATAAACGCCATTGACGGGCATTTTGCGGAGCTTCAAAAGGCACAGGAAAAAGAAAAGGCACAGCCGCAGCATGAGGGCAACACCCCGGAGCAGAAGTCCGAAACACAGGCAAAAGACGCGCCGAGGGAAAAGGCGGCTATGCCGGAATACATTTACAAGATAGAAGCCAACCCACGCAGCGACAGCCGGGAAAACCTCTCTTTCCTGCAAGCCTATCTACCGCAGGGGGACGGAACAGCGGCGATTGGCGACGTACTGTATATCGGAACGCCGGAGAAATGCCGGGAACTTTTAGGGCAGCTCAATGCCGGGGAGCTGACCCAGGGCGAAGTCAAGGAGTTGTACGCAAAGGCGCAGGAGCAGCCGGAAACCGGGCGGGACGACACCTTTTCCATTTACCAGTTAAAGGACGGGGACGAAACACGGGACTACCGTTTTGAGCCTTACGACCGCCTGCAGGCGGCAGGGCTTGCCGTTGACCGGGCGAACTATGAGCTTGTCTATACCGCGCCCCTTATGCCGGGAACGTCCCTTGACGACATTTTTACCCGGTTCAATATCGACCACCCGAAAGATTTTAAGGGACACAGCCTTTCCGTTTCTGATGTGGTGGTGCTTCATCAGGACGGGCAGGACACCGCCCACTATGTAGACCGTGGGGATTTTAAGCAGATACCGGAGTTTTTGCAGGAGAAACAGCCGCAGCGGGAAAATCCCTTAAAAGCCGCCGAGCAGACCACCGAGCAAAACTATAACATGATTGACGGACGGATAAACAACACCCCGACCGTGGACGAACTGGAAGCAAAGGTCAAGGCGGGGGAAACCATTTCCCTTGTTGACCTGGCGAACGCGGTCAAAGCGGATAAGGAGCGCGGCAAGGCGGCGAAGCCGGAAAAGAAGCCCTCTATCTGGGCGCAGCTCAAAGCCGATAAGGAACGGGCGGCGCAGAAGAAACCCGCAAAGCAGAAATCACAGGGCTTGGAAAGGAGCTGAACCATTGAATAAGTTTGAGAACGTGGACGTTATCGCGTCCCTTGACGCTATCATGCGGCAGAACACCGCATTTTATCAAGATGATTTTGACATAGACAAACGGATTTTACAGGAAGCGGCTGCAAGACCCGGCGCGGAGGACAGGAAAATCCTCTGGTTTTCCCGCCCGTCCGGGACTTGTTGCGTCCGGGAGCGCGACGTGTTCCTAAAGGACACAAGGCAGCACAACACATGGCGGTTTTACGGGGAGCAGACCCGCGATACCGTCCTTGCCTATCTGGTGGAGCTGACCGGGAAAGAGAACGGGAAGCTCAAAGGCAACCTCTATGAGCTTGACTATGAGCAGCACTTCCGGCGCGTGATAGAAAAGTCCGTCCCTGCTGATAATTACACGCTTGTTTATGAGCATGGGGAGCGCAACATACCCGCCGGACAGTATTTTGACGGCAACCCTGACCCGCAGCTTGGGAAGTTTGAACGCTTTGAAGCGCAGCCGAACGACCCGGAAGCCCTGCGGGGCGTACTCATGGAGGAACAGCGCAGCCGGGAAAAGCTGCGTCCGGGGGATTTCAAAGCCCATGTAGCCATGCTGCACGATAACCGGATAGAACGGGAAGCCTGCCGCGTGGTGGAGAAAATGAAGTCCTTGCAGGAGCCGAACAGCCCGGACAAGACCCGTTTCATGGTGGAGCTGTCCCCGTATTTTGTCCGGCTTGCCACAGATAAGGACGCCGACCGCCTGTTTTCCATGCTGCCCTATAAGACCCTTGCCTTTTCCAAAAGCAAAGACCGTTTCGGAACCTATGCGCTGATTGACAAAGGCGAGGACAGGAGCAAAGGAATACGCAAGATACGCCCCTCTGTCCGGGCGCAGCTTGCCGCAGGCAAAGAGAAAACCGCCCCGAAAAAGGCGGCGGCAAAGACCAGACAGAAAGAAATGGAGGTATGAGCATGACACAGTTTACCGTGGAAGAAACGAACCTTTTGAGCATTTACCATGAGGGGAGCCGGGAGCAGCTTCGGGAGAACATGAACGCTGCGCTTCCCTACATGGACGCGGATATGCGGGAGCTTGCAAAGCGCACCCTTTCCAAAGTGGACGCGCTGACGGAAACGGAATATGCGGAGCTTGCCGTCTACGCCGCTGATGAAGCATGAGCGCGGGCAAGCGGCTCACGCCGCCGCAAAGCCGGAAAGTCAATGCCCTTGTAAAGCGGGAGTGCTGTAACTGCGATAACGGACACTGTATCTTACTGGACGACGGGGAGGAATGTATCTGCCCGCAGCTCATTTCCTATTCCCTGCTCTGCAAGTGGTTCCGTATTGCCGTACTTCCCGGCGACAGGCTGCTCTATGCGGAGCTTTATAAGACCGAGGACAGGAAAAAGTGTACCGTGTGCGGCGCGTTCTTTGCTTCAAGGTCAAATCATGTCAAATACTGCCCGGACTGCCGGAAGCGTATCACGAACCGGCAGGCAGCGGAGCGCATGAGGAAACGCCGCGCCCTTGTTACGCAATAGGGGCGAAAACAGCCTTGATTTATGCGGCTTTCCGGGCAGGAAAACAGCGCAGCCGATATAGATTACCTTTTCCCTCAAAAATAGGGTTCTACTGCGTAACAAAACCATAGCAGCACCCACACAGACACGGGGCGCGGTTAGCCTTTTTTGGCTTTCCGCGCCCCGTTCTTTTTTGCCTATACGATTTCTATATCTGCTATTCTGGCTGCTATTACAGCGTAAAGCCTGCCGTTGTCTACTTCTATGATAATCATATCATTTTTTTTGGGAATATCCCCATATTCCACACATAAAACGCGACCTGCGAGAGTTTCCCCGTTGTCGAACGTAATCCTGACTTTACAACCCGTGTCAAGATACATTTCCATGCCGCACATTTCATTTTCCATTGTTATTTTGTAAGACGTTCTAATCTCTGTTATTTTCATACTATTCCCGTTCCTTTCCTTTTTCCCGTTCCGGCTCCTTTGGCTGCCGCAAAATACTGTCTATGTTCTGCTTGATAACGTCGTATTCCCTGACCTGTTTTTTCAGCTTGCCGTAGTCGGCGCGGAGGGCTTCTTTCTGTTCTTGCAGCTTTTCATATTCCGCTTGCAGGGCGGCAAGGTTCGGCAGCTTGGAAATGCCCGCCGCCTTTAGTGCCTTTGCCGCCGCTTCATGGAGAATGACAGTCCCCTCATGGGCTGCCCGGTATCGCTCTTTGTTCCTTGCTTTCCGGTAGGTATCATAGGCGGGCTTTGTCTTTTGGAACGTGGAAACATTCTTGATAAGTACAGCCATATCCGCAAGCCGTTTTTCTACTTCCTTTAGTGCGTCGCCTGCCTTGTCGCTTTCTGTCTGGATTTCCGTTATCTTTGCAGTCAAATCCTCATACCGGCTTATCTGGTGTTCCGTAAGGAAATTGAGCGTCTTTGCCGCCTGCTTCAGATTATGGATTTTCGCCCACTGTTCATAGCCCCGGCTCTGCGCCGCTTTGATACTGTTCTCAATGTCAATGAGTAAGGAAACGCCGCGCTCTGCCTTTGGAGCTTTGGCGGTTCTGGTACGTCTGCCCTCTATCCGTTCCCTTATGGCTTCCTCTGTATAATCTGCGCCGAGGGTTTTCAAGCGTGTAAACCGTTCCTGTCCCGGAGCGCGGCAGGAAACGTATTTCCCCGGCTTTATTTCATAGCCTGCCGCTTGGAGCCGGGAAAGCAATTCTTCAAAACTGGATACCTGGGGGATAAGCCCGTCCACGGCGATTTTCAACTTGCCTTTCCAACTGGTTCCGGTTTTCTCTGCAAGATATTCCGCATAGCTTTTTCCCTTGCTGCCCTTGCCGGGGACGACCACGGAAAGCCCGTTTTCCCTGCACAGCCTGTCGCTCATGTTCCGTATGCCGTAATAGCTGCGCTTATTGGAATTGTACTTGTGGTGGTCTACAAAATTGACCGCGCAGAAAATAATATGGTTATGAACGTGTCCCTTGTCTATGTGGGTAGTAAGGACGTATTCATATTGCCCCTTTGTTACCGCGTCGGCAAGCTGCTTCCCGATTTCATGGGCTTTCTGATAGTCCACTTCCCCCGGCTCAAAGGACTGTATCAAGTGGTGGGCGAGATTGTTCCCCCGGTCTAACGCCTGCGCTATGGTAAATGCAAATTCAATGTCTGCCGTTTCCGGCGAACAGCCAAAGGAGGACACAAGCATTTTCCCGTCCGTCTTGTCCGGGTTCTGGATATAGTCAAGGGCTTTCTTCAACGTGCTTTTAACAGGCTTAATCTTTGTAACCGCCATATCTCCGCAAGCACCCCCTTTATTTCCTCTATGTCCTCTTGGTAGACGCTGCCCGTGGCGTTGACGCGCCGCGCTATCTGGTTGATGTTGACACCGATTTTCTGTATCTCCGCTGTCATGGCTTTTATGTCGGCGTGGTCTATCTGAATGATATAGCCGTCGATTGCCATTTTCCGAAGATAGGCTTCCATGTTCCGGGTAGGGACGAGCTTCATTTTCTGCTCAATCAACGCCCGTTCTTCCTCTGTTACCCTGAATTTGATTTGCACTGTCCGTTTCCTGCCGTCCATGCGTTCACGCTCCTTTCCGTTTTTTAGAGGGTTTGGGACACTTCCCAACAAGCAATTTTAGTCCGACACGCCGCAGCGCAGGAGGGCGAAAATACGGAAAGGGTACCCCTTTCCTATGCTTGCTAAGAAACTTTCTCCCTTTATCCCTACTACGGAAGAAACCTTGATTTTGCCAAACTTACGCAAAAGAAAAACGCTGCAATCTGCAAAGATTACAACGCTTCCTAAAATCCATATTCAATTTTGTGGGACGTTCTCATTCGCCCTCTTTTTCGACTTCCGCTATCTCTTTTGCGGTGGCTGTCACAATCCGAAGCCCCGTATCGCTTATCCCGTCGAGCAGCGCGTCAAGCTGCCGCCGCTGTGTGTTCTTTTCGGCGGGTTTGTCTGAAAGGAACTGGTCTACGGATATATTGTAACGGAGCATAAGCTCAAAGAAAATCTGCAAACTGGGGTGCTGCCCGTTGTTCTCTATATTCGCAAGGTAGCGGGGAGAGATAAACATTTCGTCGCATACTTTCTTGCGGCTCTCTTTCCTGTCCGTTCGCGCTTCCTTTATCGCTGCTCCAAAAGCCTTGAAGTCGTATTTTGGTACTGGTCTTTTTGCCATATTCATTCACCCAGTTACATTTTACTGTTCCCCTTTTCTGTTGGATATGTCTACACTGTTCTATCAGTTAGCCAAAATAATTCATATGTATATGTTGACAACTAGCCGCTTTTTTTGTATAGTATTATTAAAAGGGGGGAAATGTTTATGTTACATAGCATGCGTATTCGATAAGCATTGAAATTAAAAAAGATTTTTCCCATTTTCAATATGGGCTTTTTTGTCATGCTTATTTTGCGTATGCTATACAACAAAACTAACGATGTATAGACATAGTATAAAAACTATGCCTTAATTTTGTTGTAGTGTTATATGTATAAATGCAGGTCAATGCTCATGTTGAGAATTGACCTGTATTTTTTTGCGCAAAAGGAGAAATATTATGCTTGAAAAATATTGGATAAAATGTCCAATTTGTAACGGAAAGACGAGGGTTCAAGTATTTTATGGTAGCGCGCAGAGATGTGGTGTAAGAGGCGGGGCATGCCCCGCCTCCGCCCT
>ERZ812616.1515-NODE-1515-length-24368-cov-2.765393_pt1 | contig 24368 bp, 13 predicted proteins | sample MGYA00376249_ERZ812616 | MGnify/ENA primary metagenome ERZ812616 (study PRJEB26924, sample SAMEA4378265) | human gut metagenome | biome: human gut; feature: human-associated habitat; material: faeces | place: China | collected 2013 ...
GTACGAACTCCATTCCCAGGCTGTTCTTTTCCTGGGCATAGGAAGCTGTAGCCAGCAAGGCAGAAAGGCTATAACATAAGATTGTAGTGTTTTTCATCTTCATTCGTTATTTTCTGATTTCAAGGAATAAAGATAGATATATTGTTCCAAATACAATACCTAACGATATATCTATATACAAAAAAGGGCAGGTTTGGAACCTGCCCCTACATGGTCTGCTATATTGTTTCAAACCTGATAATTTGCAAAACAACAAATACTAGTCTACAACTTGTATTTATATAATTGTGCCATGATCTTCTGGTACTCATTCTGCAACTGCATATAGTTCTGCATGCTTTGATAAAGCGTAGTCACATCCACAAAGTATTCGATCATACTGATCTGCCCGGTCTGGATCGCCTTATTCAGCAATGCCAGGCTGTTTTGACTTTTCAGGACAGTATTATATTCGTCCATAGAAGTTTTCAATGCCAGCGATTGATTATACAATTGATGTAATTCGCTCTCAACGGCAGAGGTCGTACTTTCCAGTTGCAGGTCGGTGTAAAGCGACTGGGCTTTCGCCTGCCGTACATTATTCCGGTTTGAGAACAACGGGATACTTACACCCACCAGGAAACCATTGAAACGTTCGCCACCTGTCGCTGTATTCAGACGATAACCCAGTTCAAAGCCCGGCAGTCCTTTCGCTTTATTGACACTCAACTGACGTTGGGCAGCTACCTGCTCACTCTTCAAAGTCAGTAATTGAGGATTGGATGTTATCGCTTCCGAACGTAACTCTTCAAAAGACAGGACTTCATCAGTCTGCCTGTAAGTCGTATCCGTGAAGTCGATGGCAATTCCTCCGTTCAATGTTGCCAGCTCCTGCAATTTGGCGATACGGGCAGATTCGTTCATACGGGCTTCAGTCTTTGCATTCAACAGTTCCAGGTCGATCTTATTTGTCTCCAGGATATTGGCATCCCCCGACTGCAAACGCGTCGCATACAATTCTGACAACTGCTCGGCATTGTGCCGGCGTTGATCGAGCAAGGCTTTCTGCTGGTTCAACAGGACCAGATCCAGGCAAAGTTCTTTTGCCTGTAACAGGATTTGCTGACGAAACTCTGCTCCCTGGCTATCGTAGCTAACAGCTTTCGACTTCGCCAGTTTGTTCCTCTGCACATACACTGAAGGGAAATCGAACGACTGGGAAGCAACCAGTTCGCCCTGAAAGCCCATCCCCTCCCGGTTTCCATACTGATGAACATACGAAACGGACGGATCGGCCAGATTATTATCGAGCTTGGCTTCCAGCTTCTTCGAAACAGTCAGTTGGCTGTTAGCCTGTAATTCTTTATTATTGGCCTCAACACTGCGCAAGACTGCATCAATGGAGTTTTGTCCATTAACCGAAAATACGGCAGATGCCAATGTCGCTATTATTATGAATTGTTTCATTTTTCCTTATTCATTAAAAGATAAACAATAGGAATGATAAAGCCGTTGAGGAAGGTGGAAGTCAATAAACCACCCAGAATAACGGTCGCCATCGGGCTTTGAATCTCATTACCCGGCAGATCACCGTTCAAAGCAAGCGGTATCAAAGCCAGTGCCGAACTCAAAGCCGTCATCAAAATCGGGTTCAGACGGTCCAGAGAACCGTGCATCACGGCATCACGTACCGAAAAGCCTTCGCTACGCAACTGTGCATAATGACTTATCAGCAACATACCGTTACGGGTAGCGATACCAAACAATGAAATGAAACCGATAATGGCCGGAATACTGATCTCTCCGGAAGTCATCCACAGGATAAACACACCTCCGATCAAAGCCAACGGCAGGTTCAACAGGATCACACCGCTTTCTTTGGCGTTCTTGAACTCGTTGTAAAGCAACAGGAAGATCACCAACAACGACATTAAAGAAGTAAGTAGCAATGTACGACTGGCCGCCTGTTCACTTTCAAACTGGCCACCGTATTCGATATGATAACCTTCGGGCAACTGGATAGAACCACCTATCTTATTCTGGATATCGTTTACCACACTGCGCAAGTCACGTTCAGATACGTTTGCACTGATAACCAGCTTACGTTGTACATTCTCCCGGTTGATCGTATTCGGACCGGTCACCGAACGTACTTCCGCTACATAACTCAACGGTATCTTCTTCCCTCCTGCATCGATCATCAGGTTGCGGATATCCTCCATCGTTGCACGGCTTTCGTCCGAAGTCTTAACGGTCAAGTCGAAAGTCTTACCGTCGTCATATACCTGGCTGACTACTTCACCACCCAACATGACATTTATATACTCTTCAAACTCCGGCAGCGATATTCCATACTTAGCCATCAGTTCACGTTTGGGCGTAATGGTCAACTGTGGACGCTCAATCTGTTGTTCCACCTTCAGGTCTACCAGGCCGGGGATGCTTTGGATCGAGTTCTTGATATCATTACCGATCGTAAAGAGACGATTCAAATCCGTACCGAACAGCTTGATAGCAATATTAGCCTCCGTACCCGAAAGCATAGCATCGATACGGTGAGAGATAGGTTGGCCGATCTCGATATTGGCACCGCTGATGGTAGACAATTTCTTACGTACATCGTTCATAACAGTCTCCCGACTACGATCCTTCAGGACGAAAGGAGCCTCTATCTCCGATACGTTCACACCCAAAGCATGTTCATCCAGTTCGGCACGTCCGGTCTTACGGGCTACAGTCTGGATCTCGGGAACCTGCATCAACAGTTGCTCCGCACGGTGTCCCATCTCGTCCGACTCATCCAGTGAGATACCCGGCAACGAGCTTACATTGATAGTAAAAGAACCTTCGTTGAAAGGAGGCAGGAAGCTACGCCCTAACGTAAAGAAGATACCCAGTGCCACAACAAACAAGCCGAATGTACAACCCAATACCATTTTCTTATGCGCCAACGCCACATTCAGCGCACTGGCATACCATTCTTTTAGCTTACGAGCCACCCATGCTTCTTTATCTATCTTCTTATCAGTCGCCTTACGGTTCAACAGATAACTACATAACACCGGAGTCAATGTAAGGGCTACGATCGTCGAAGCGAACAGGGCCACAATAAATGCAATACCCAGCGGAACGAGCATACGACCTTCCATCCCATGCAGGAAAAACAAGGGTACGAAACTGACTACAATAATCAACGTCGAGTTTAGAATAGGCATACGAACTTCGCGAGAAGCGTCATATACAACATCGAGTATCGAACGTCTGTCGTCGGGCGGTAGCATCCGGTTTTCCCGTATCCGCTTATACACATTCTCCACGTCGACAATCGCATCATCCACCAACGAACCGATAGCGATAGCCATACCACCTAATGACATTGTATTAATAGTCATTCCCAAATAATGCAATACCAGAATAGACACCAGCAATGACAATGGTAAAGCGACCAAAGAGATCACCGTCGTACGGATATTCATCAGGAAGAGAAACAATACGATCACAACGAAGAAGCTACCTTCAAACAAACTGTTCTTTACATTATTAATAGAACTGTCGATGAAACGGCTCTGACGGAAAATATCGGTAGACACATTCACATCCGAAGGCAGGCTCTTCTGAAGGTCGGCAACAATATCGTCCAATTTATTCGTCAGGTCGATCGTACTGGTATTCGGTTGCTTGGTGACAGTGATTAGTACGGCATGCTTTCCCCGTTCGGAAGCCGTACCCAATTTAGGACTTTTACTTCCGACTTTTACGGTTGCCACATTCTCCAACAATACCGGGAAACCGTCTACCGTTTTTATTACTCCTTTAGCCAGTTCATCCGCTTTAGAAGTGGAAAGAACGCCCCGGATAATGTATTCGTTATCATATTCATAGAGTACGCCACCGTTTGCATTACGGTTCATGTTACGGCAAACAGTCAGTACCTCATTGAGTCCCACTCCGTAATGTTTCATGCGGGCAGGATCGAGCAAGATCTGATATTCCTTAATATCACCACCGATAACAGCCACCTGTGCCACACCACCGGTCGACAGCAAACGCGGACGGATCGTCCAGTCGGCAATCGTACGCAGATCCATTTGACTTGTACCCGTGGCAGTCGTATCGTTTGTGGTCAAGCCGATAATCATCATTTCTCCCAGGATAGAAGACTGCGGGCCCAATGTCGGTTTCCCTACGTTTTCAGGAAGGCTTTCGCTTACTACTGCCAGTTTCTCCGATACGATCTGACGGGCACGGTAAATATCCGTTCCCCAGTCGAACTCCACCCATACAACCGAAAATCCGGTAGTAGAAGAAGAACGTACACGGCGTACGTCCATAGCACCATTCACAGCAGTCTCCACAGGGAAAGTAACCAGGCGTTCCACCTCTTCAGGTGCCATACCGTTAGCTTCCGTCATGATAACTACGGTAGGAGCATTCAGATCCGGGAACACGTCTACATCCGTGTGAAAGGCTGTATATGTTCCCGCTATCATCAACAGCAAAGCACAGATCAGGACTACCAATCTGTTATGCAGCGAGTAATATATAATTTTATTTAACATATTCTGCTCCTCCCATTAATGATTATGAGTATGAGCAGGAATAGCGTTGGAAGCAGATGCCAGTTTGATCTGATAAGCCCCCTGTGTAACTACCGTTTCACCAGGCTTCAACCCGGATAATATCTGTACTTCCGAACCATTGTTGGCCCCCAATTTCACTTCCCGTTTCTGATAGCCTTCTTCATCCAGACGGATAAACACGGAGTAAATACCTTGTTCCTCTATCAAAGCGGAAACAGGAACGCTCAACACATCTTCCATCGGAGAAGCTAACAGGTAAATCTCAACAAACGAACCGGGTATTACCGCTCCCTTGTTATCAAACTCGAAAGTGACAGGAATATAAAATGAATTAGCATCCGAAGCCTTTCCATAAGAAAGTATACGTCCGTGAAGATCAGACAGCTTATAGACCATTTCATCATAAGGCGTACGGAAATTGGCAGACTGAACGGCCGGAAGATATTTATAATACTTTTCCGAAACTTCTGCACGAAGCACCAGACGGCTGTTCTGCGATATAGTGGCCAACGGTTGTCCTACTGCCACATAATCACCTTCTTTCACCTGCAAATTCTTCAGGTAACCATTCATCGGAGAAACTACCGATACCCCATTTGCCGTCTGTTTGCCGGCAATCGCTTCATAAGCGACCTTTGCATTCTCATAATTCAAACGAGCTTGCTCGAAGTCTTTAGCGGAAACGATCTTGTCACCCACCAATTGTTCCATACGCTCGTACTCTTTCTTGGCATTCTCGTAGGCATATTTGGCACGGGCCGCTACGTTTCCATCCGAAAGCGTACTGGACGCCAGGCTCAGGATAGCCTGACCTTTACGTACTGCCGCACCATCTACAAATGACAGGCTACCGAAAGTAACTATACCGGGTACTGTTGCAACCACAGTCGTCTCATCACCCTGTGCTGCCAATACGCTTCCACTGGTCTTTATTACATCTGTGAAAGGAGCCGGTTCCACGACTTTTGTCTGCAAACCGACAGCCTTAGCCAGCTCTTCTTTAAATATGATCTCATTGGCATGTGCTCCTGAGGCTGCTTCCTTGCCGTGATCGTGTCCTTCATGTTCGTGATCATGTCCCTCGTGGTCATGATCGTGTCCTTCTTCATGTTCATGTGCTTCATGGTCATGATCATGTTCGTCCTGCTTAGTAGCTCCACCGCTACAGCCTGCTAATAGGTAGGCACATAAGACCCACAATAAATATATCTTTCTCATTGTATTATAATGTATTATTAATGCAAATAGACAATAGTCCGGCGTTTAGGTAGAAACACCGGAAAGCGAATAAGGTTCGCTCTAACTGATAACAATTATAACACAGGAGGGGCTCGCAGTCCACTTGCACACGTTATCCATGTATCATGCAGGGACTCAATATAAAAGGCTCGACCACGATCAAAAAGTTGTCCGCAGAAGGCTGGTTCAGGAGGGTTAATATAATCAAATAAAACTTGCAAAGGGAAAAGTAAGTGACTGACATCGAGATCACTCGCATGAGAAAGAAGTGAAGTAAAAAGTGCCAGGTTATGCCCGTTGCATCCGCAGTCGTGCGAAGAAGCACTTTTATGACTATGGGTATCGGTAGTCAGCGACTTGAAGCAAGGCATCCCGTTACTATGGTGATGATGAGGCACCACCACCGACAGCAGCATGACAATACTTGCCACTAGCATAACATAACGGATTATCTTTTCTTTCGCTTTCATAACTTTATGCTGCAAAAATAGGAAGTTTATTTTGCAACACAATGGCAAATGTAAGATATATAATAAAAAAACCCGGCCGAGAGATCACCTCTCAGCCGGGCAGCTGTTCATGGTATTAGCACTAGTGGTCTACTCATTCTGATTATACAAGCAAATGTTTGGTTAGGTCAAATAATTTATAAACAAAAAATCTAAGACTAAAATAAAATAAAGTTCATCCATTCTAATGCTATCTCAATTTAACAATCACTTATTATTAATAGTAAAGTAATAACTATCCATCCAAACCATCATTACCTCTCTTTCATTGAGATATGCGAATTTACTACGCAAAAGCGGGACTTTTATTTCGTATATAAGGTATTTTACCCTGTGGCTATTTCTCATTCACATATTCACCCCTCCCATTTCTCAGATATTCGCAACATACACGTTGCCGCCAACACGTTTGTTGCGTTTTCCGAAACAATACGTTATCTTGATTGTTTAATTAATGAACATATATATTTTAAAAAGGGAGAAATTGGTAATGAATACAGATGTATTAAATACAAACCTGATTGAAGTGATGAAAGATAAAATACCCGATGGAGTAAACCTCGCGAATACTCTGATGGATATTCTTTACATAGGAAAAGAGGCCGTGTATCGCAGGTTACGTGGCGAAGTACCTTTCACACTCAACGAAGCTTCGATTATTTCAAAGAAAATGGGAGTTTCTCTGGATCAGATCGTGGGTATAAGCTATACTAATAACGCAATGTTCGACCTGAATCTTTTACATTATTCAGATCCTATCAAAACGTATTATACTATCCTTGACCACTATGTTGAAATATTTGAGTCGCTGCACGACGATCCGACTTCGGAGTTGAGCACTGCCTCTAATATGATCCCACAGACTTTTTATCTGAAATATGATAACCTGTCAAAGTTCCGTCTATTTAAATGGATGTATCAAAATGAAAAAGTTAATTGTGTCAAGTATTTTTCCGAACTAAGCATATCGGAAGAACTGAAGCAAGCACAAAAGGATTTCGTTAAGGCAACCGAGTACATACAAACTACGTATTATATTTGGGACAGTATGATGTTTTACTATCTGGTGAACGATATTAAATATTTTGCCAGTATTCATCTTATTACGGATGAAGAAGTAACAAAGCTGCAGGAAGATCTCCTCCAGTTGCTCGATGATCTGGAAGCAATAGCCTCCAAAGGCAAATTCGATACGGGGAAAGATATACATATATATATATATCCAACATCAATTTCGAAGCGACCTACAGTTACATCGAAACATCGAACCTACAACTAAGCCTGATCCGTATATTCTCGATCAACTCAATCACTTCGAGCGATAAAGACATGTGTAAAAGCATGAAGGAATGGGTACAGTCGCTAAAAAAATTCTCAACGATGATATCCGAAAGTGGCGAGATGCAACGAATACAGTTCTTCAAGAAACAACGGGAAATCGTAGAGAGGATGTGACTTAAGACATGAGTTTTTATGTTACTATAAATAAGAAAGGACGGAAACCCTGATAACAGGATAACCGTCCTTCTTTATTATAATACTTTCTTACTTCGTATTATTTATCGAGCTTTTCGCAGATCAGCTCGGCAGCTTTCTTGCCGCTCATCAGCATACCGCCAAAGATAGGGCCCATACGAAAACTACCGCTTACCCCGTTGGCTGCCATACCGGAAACGAACAATCCCGGGTAGATCTCTTTGGTATTCTCTACTGTGGTCTGCTCACCCAGTTCCACGTTCAGTGAACGTTCGCCGATTACCCCACCGGTCGGAGTATTCAGTCTGATATCGTTTTTGCGTGCAACGGTACGTGCTACTTCACAATCGTGTCCTGTACCTTCCAGTACAGCTTTTGCCATAATAGTCAATGGATCGACATGCATACCCTCACGGATAACAGGAGCCCAGTTTACAACAACACCGGCTACGGCGTCGTTGTGGAACACTACATCTTCCACCGAATAGCAATTGAAGATAGTAGCACCCGCTTTAGTTGCCTGGTAAATCAGGGCGGAAGTTGTATGAACCGAGTCCATAATATAAGTTCCGTTACCAGCGTCGTGATAAGTAACGCCCAGTTCCTTTACAATCGGCATGGCTTCTTCCTGCACAACAATATCATTAAACATCATGGCACCACCCCACATACCTCCGCCGGGAGCCAGTTTACGGTCGAAAAGTGCCACTTTCTTACCGGCTTTAGCCAGATAATAAGCTGCTACGATACCAGAAGGACCACCACCTACGATAGCCACGTCAATTGATAAGTTGCTCTTCAATTTTGCAAAATAAGAGTCAATAATCCCTGTTGAAACGATTTGTTCCATTACAATAATAATTAGTGTTTAAACATCGGAGAGCACATAGAGGTTAAGCTCTCCTTTATTTAGCAATTCTACCGATTCTCCCTTCACGGCATTACCCGGGCAGGTTCTATGGGTATAATCTCAGCCTGTATATTAAGGCACCCCTATGATAAGTCAGGGACAAAGATAGTAAATTATCCGAAATGTGGCGGCCGCTTTTCCATTTTCCGTTCAACAAAACTTTTCATGAACTCTACGGTTTCGTCTACACCCAGCACGGATACGTCGATAGAGAAATTATAGGAAGAGGCTACACCCCACTCTTTATTGGTATAATAATTATAGTAGGCGGCACGCGATTTATCCGTTTTCGCCATCAATTCTTTTGCCTGTTCCACCGTTACGGGCTGGTACTCGAGAATACGCTGGATACGGTTTTCCATATTATTATGGATGAAGAAACTCAGGCAATCCGGATCGTCCCGCAGGATATAATCGGCACAACGCCCTACCAGTATGCATGATTGCTCGGCAGCCAGTTTACGGATAGCATCGCTCTGAAACTTAAACAGTCCGTCGTTGGACAGGATATCGTTGTAAGGCGTAAACATCCCCATATATGAATACCCCATCGTAAAAGCATAAGACAATCCGCTCGAAGCACGCTCGTCCGCCTTTTCGAAAAACTCTTCACTCAAACCACTCTCCTTAGCAGCCACAGCCATCAGTTCCTTATCATAATAGGCGATACCCAATGCCTTAGCCAGCTTCTGCCCTACCTCGCGACCACCGCTGCCAAACTGACGGCCAATAGTCAATATGATCTTGTTATCCATAAATTATCAGATTTGATTATCCTGCGATAAATATACAATATTTTTTTAGTTTGCCGCATGTTTAAACTGCTTGAATTGATTAACCAGTACAATTGCCGTAACTATTGTGGCGATCGTATCGGCTACGGGCATACTGATCCAGACACCCAGGGTTCCGAAGAAACGGGGAAGGATGATCAGGCAGGGGATCAGGAATAGCATCTGCCGGGTAAGCGACAGGAAGATGGCTTTCTTCGACATACCGATCGAAAGGAAGAAGTTCGTTGCTACCATCTGGAAACCGACGATCGGGAAGACGGCAAACACGATATGCAGACCAAACACGGCGGGCTTCACCAACTCGTCATCCGTAGTAAACATATTGACGATCAGTGTCGGAAACAACTGGCACAACAGAAAACCGACCGTAGCCACCCCGATAGCCCACTTCATCGTTAGCTTCGTTACCTCCGTCACACGGGGGTACAAACGGGCACCGAAATTATACCCGGCAATCGGCTGCATTCCCTGGTTGAAACCCATAATGATCATCACGAACAGGAAGATGATACGGTTTACAATACCATAAGCACCAATCGCCATATCGCCACCATGTTCCTTTAATCCCCGGTTGATAAGGATCACGATCAGGCAGGAACAGAGGTTCATCAGGAAAGGGGACATGCCGATATAGAGTATTCCTTTGACAATCTCACTCTTTAATTTATAAATGCCTTTCTTGAAATGAAGTAACTGCGTGGGACGGGAAAAATGAATAAACTGTCCTGTCAGCGATATAACCTGCGATATAACCGTTGCCCAGGCCGATCCCTTGATTCCCCAGTCGAAGCCGAAAATAAAGATCGGATTCAGTACACAGTTGATCACGACCGAGGCCAGCGTGGCATACATAGCCAGTTTAGGAAAACCGGATGAACGCAACACGGCATTCAGTCCCAGATACATATGAGTAATCACGTTACCATACAGGATAATCTCCATATAATCGCGGGCATACCCGATCGTATTCTCGCTTGCCCCGAAGAAATAAAGGATCGGGTCGAGCATAAACAAGAAAGCAAAGGTAAAGGCAAGCCCCAGCAACACATTCAAGACAAGCACATTACCCAGTACCTTGTTGGCACCGTCGTAATCCTTCTGTCCCAGCTTCACCGACACCAGCGTGGAAGCCCCCACACCTACCAGCGAACCGAAAGCTGCCGCCAAGTTCATCAGCGGGAAGGTCAGGGCAAGACCTGAGATAGCCAACGGGCCAACCCCATGTCCGATAAAAATACTGTCTGCCATGTTATAAAGCGAAGAGGCTGTCATGGCGATAATCGCCGGAATAGCATACTGCGTAAGCAGTTTTCCAATACGTTCGGTACCCAGTACCAGAGGAGAGTTTTGTTTTGCCATAAAGATCAATTGATCTGCAAAGGTACGGATATTTCCGATTAATTTTTACCTTTGCTTTACTATAATAGTTTAAAAGATGGCAGAGAACTTAATCATAAGCGTTGGAAATAAAGAGCAGCAGTATCAAACGCTGCTTCCCCAAATAGAGTCGTTACTGGCTGGTGAAACGGATGTTATTGCCAACATGGCCAATATTGCAGCAGCCCTGAAACAGACATTCGGTTTCTTCTGGGTGGGTTTTTACAGAGTAAAAGAAGATATACTGGTACTCTCCCCTTTTCAGGGGCCACTGGCCTGCACACGTATCCGCATCGGAAAAGGTGTTTGCGGTACGGCATGGAAAGAGGCACGTACATTGGTTGTACCGGATGTAGAGCAGTTCCCCGGTCATATCGCCTGCAACTCCGCCTCCAGGTCGGAGATCGTGGTACCTATTATCCATGAAGGCAAAGTGGTGGGCGTACTCGACATCGACAGCGATACGTTGAACAGTTTCAATGAAACGGATGCCTTCTATCTGGAAGCTATATGCCAAAGACTTGCGGCTACCTATCCGACTAACACAAAATAAGGGAGAAACTAATGCATTCCTACCTACTTATTACAACAAAAGTCCCTACTCAATAAGACCAGCCTGTACACCCTGGCCGATTATCCTGTACACCCTGATTTGTCAGCCTGTACAGGGTAGCCGGCCAGGGTGTACAGGGTAGCAATAGTAGGTCGGGACTCTTCATCTAATAAGTCCCGACTTAACAGTTAGTTTATGCCTACTCTACGACCACCTCTTTCCCTTCCGTATTCGCCCGGATCAGATTATCATACATCGCTTCACAATAGACCGGCGGCAGATAGAACCGTCCCGGATAAACGGCACAAAGATTAACCTTAACAGTCACCTGGCGACCGGAAGGCAGATAATCGATATAACTATATACCTTGTCATCGCGGATATCCTGATAGTTGATACCGGCAGTCTTGCTGTCGGCTGCCCCTTCGTTAAGGAAGCGGGTATTGAGGATTTCCCAGCCGGCAGGGAAGATTTCTGTCAACACCAGGTTGTTGTAACCACGTGCAGACGGGTTCTTTACGGTGACTACGGCAACGAAGTTCGTTCCCTGCGGCAGCTTGGTGATATCTACCGCATGACCATTCGGATCGGTATAGCTGACTGCCATCGACAGACCGTTGGCATAGGCTTCCTCCTTACCTTGTGCCGGAATGCCTTCGGTAATGACACGGGCGAACAAGGTCGATTTGCCCGTATTCTTCAATTCCAGGGAAGCAGATATTCCGGCTTTGTCGAGCAGGACTTCCGTCCAGATATTTTTAGTTGTACTTACTTGGCTCGCCGTACTGCCATAAGTATAGGTAAACTCCATCGTTCCGGATACCTTATATTTAGTCATATACTCGGAAAGCGAAACGAGGGCAAAGGCTGTCGACTGTGTACTCAGCCAGTCGTCCGAAGAAAGCACTTTCGAGATATCGCGGGTCAGTATGGCGGCCTCTTTGCCGTCGCCCAATAAGGTTAACGTCATCAGCCGGATGGATTGATCGCGCAAGTCGCTACCGAAAGTCAGGTCGTAATCGGAATAATCCGTTTTCACTTCCGTTGTTTTCTCGATCAGACCTTTCGCCACATCGGTACGGCCCACCAACGCATAGGCGGAAGCCAATAGCCAACGACTCATCGGAGCCAGCGATTTGTTTTCCTTCAGACGGTTCATCGCTCCTACTTCGGGCACCTGTCCCAAAGCCAATACGTATAAACGATAAGCCTGTGTCATTTCTTCCGAACGGGAATAGTAAGAGCTTACCGGCTTCCAGTCGCGGGCAACGCGACGCAGATTGTTCAAGACGTTACGCTTCATTCCGTCGGGTACCAGGTATCCTTTTGCTTCGGCCAACAACAGGAAGTGGGTTGCATAGACTGTTCCCCATCCGTTACTGCTCGTACCGCCGGGCCAGTAAGAAAATGCTCCATCTACGGTCTGGTAAGAACGCAGGCGGCGGATCACCTCTTTCACCGCATTTTCGGTCGTATTCTGTTGCTGCTTCGTCAAGGCGGCAAACTCACCTACATAGAGTTGCGGGAAGCCCTTCGATGTGATCTGTTCCACACATCCGTGCGGATACCCGATCAGGTATGACAGGCGGGAAGAAAGATTCAACGGCGGCACATCCGACATTTCGAGCGACAAGGAGTTGGTTCCTGCCATGCCGGGGAGTTTAACGGTTTCTTTCCAGGACTTGCCGGCTTCGAGGGTAACGGGCAGAACCTTTACCTGCGGACGGCTGACGGAACGTATCTCGATATCGGTCGTGTAGACGGACTTGTCGCCCTTGCCCGATGCCGTAATAGTCACCCGACCGGCACCCGGCTGGTCTTTTACCCGAATGCGGAACAAGGCTTGCTTGTCACTCTTCTCCGTAAAGTGAAGCTGCTGGCTGGGGGCTCCTATCACTTCCATATTAGCAGAACAAGTGATAGAGACATCGACATTACCTACCCCGTTTTCAGTAGCAAAGACAGTGGCCGGAACGACCATCTCTTCTCCCACACCGATCACGCGCGGTAAAGTTCCCAATAGCATGACCGGCTTACGTACGAATACGCTCTTGTCGGCATGCCCGTAAGCCTCACCGTTTCCGGCTACGACCATTACTTTGACACGACCGTTATAATTCGGCATTGTATAGATATGACGCTGCTGCTTCCCCTTCCGCAACAGGAACGGGCCTTCGAACTGCACCACCGGTTTGAAACGGTTGACGATGGCTTTCGGCCCTTTGTTCAGGGCATCGTCGCCACCGATACTGAACAGTTGCTCGATACGTCCGCCGTAAGCACCGACTACATAGTTATACATATCCCAGGTACTTACGCCCAATGCTTCACGGGCATTAAAAGCTTTCCAGGGTTCGGGTGTACGGAAGCGGGTAAGGTCGAGCAGGCCTTCGTCGACGATAGCCAGCGTATAAGCCATTTCGCGACCGTCCTTTTCCGAGACGACCACTTCGTATTTGGCTTCCGGCTTGATCTCGTCAGGCACACTGATCTGCGGATACAGATGGCTTTCGGGAGAAGTTACCATGAAAGGTACGACACCGTACATACGGATCGGCAGGTCGTTCTGCGTAAGCCCGTGAGGTTGCAGTAACGTGACGTAGACGTATGCATTCGGCTGCATCTCTTTGGTTACATCCAGCTTGATCGTTGTCTGCTGGTCGTCGCAGGTATGTTCGGTAACGGATAGTACCTTCGTTCCATTTTCGATACTGACAACGGCACGGCTTCCTTTGGCGGACGGGATGGTGATAACCAGTTTCTCGCCCGGTTTATAGTTATCTTTATCTGTTTTGAAGCTCAACATATTCGCCGACTCACTGCCATCGGCGTTGCGGCGTCCTTCGTTATACGGCCAGTCGAAATAGCTCATTACTCCGGTGGAGTGTTTGCTTTCCTTATCCTTCACGGAGATAAAATAGGTGCCCCATTCCTCGTTGCTGAACGAGAGTTGGAAGGTGCCCCGGCCGTTCTCGCCGGTGCGGACGGTTAATTGCTTAACCGGCTTATTATAAGAGTCGGATACGTAGTTAGCCAGACTGCTGTTGTCCGAACTCCACCACCAGTACCAGTATACCTTATATACCTGCACATCCAGTTCTGTGTTGGCCTGCGGATTTCCCAGATAGTCGGCCGAAGCGACTTCGTAGGTATAATTGCTTCCGGTATTCAACTGTTCACGTGTCTGCTGCGGCGACTTGATACCGGCATAGCGTTTGTAAGGAGAATAAAGCATCCTGTTCGCATCGATACTGAAATCGCCCGACTCTTCATAGACACGGGTCACGAAGTTAGCCATCAGCATGCCCGGGGCGGTCGTACCGATCTCGAACCTGGTCTGTATGGTAGCATCCCCTTTGTCGTCGGTCGTACCGGAGATCAGTTTACTTTCTTCACTGTTGAATGTCTTCGACGGATCATCGAAATAGAAATCCTTATAGCCCGCAAAGGTGGTCGGAGTCGAGATAAAGGTGCCTTGAATGTCGTATTTCAGGTTTCTTGCTGTGGCTCCCTGCAACCATTCCACATGCAAGCGCCCGTTCAGAGGCTCGCCCCGCAATACCGTAGGGGCGGTTCGCGAACCGCCCGTACCGAGGCTGGCCCTATCAATAGCGCCATCATCCATGCTGGCCTTATCCATGCTGCCTTTATTGGTTCCGCCGGCAAATGTTAAATCTATTTTCAGCCGGTTCGGTTTGATCGATTCCACGCGCAGGCGTTTGGTGAAGCTGACGCCACCGACATTTACATTCACATTCCAGGCTCCGGTCGGTGCATCCGGTTCGGTCGGCATGGCGAAAGAGTAAACGCCCAGTTCGCCGCGTGTCTGTGTCTTACGCAGATAAAGCTGTCCCAACGGATTATAGAGTTCCATCACTACCGGATGGTTCGCCGGAAGTTTCTTTGCCCGGTCGTTCAGCATAAAGCTAAGGAAAAGCGTATCGCCCGGACGCCATACGCCCCGGTCACCGTAGATAAAGCCTTTGATCCCTTTCTGTACCACTTCACCGGATACGTCGAACGAACTTAACGACAATGCCGAACCTCCATCCACACGCAGGTAGGAACGTTGGTATCCCTGCGAAGCAATCATGTAGAAAGGTTTGCCGGAAGCGATCTTCAGTTTCACCTCTCCTTTGCTGTCGGTCGTACCGGAAGCCAGTACCTGGTTCTGGTAATTATAGATGGATACATTGACACCGTTCTCGGGAGACGTACTGAGCAGGTTATGTACCAATACTGTCATTTCGTTGTCTTCGCCGGCCATTGCCATCAGTCCGAGGTTGGTGGCCAACACGTTCTTGCCTTCTACCTTATTATAATAGTAGCTGTTCGAACAAGGGTCATTCCGTTCGCTGTAGTTGTAATCGTTCCAGTTGAAATCGCCGTTATAATAATAGTAACCGCCATCATCGAAGCGGGAGCTTTCTTCTTTGAACTTGATCTCGTCTTCAGCCAGAAGTTGTTCGCGCGATACTTTTATCGAGTCGTCACAAGGGTAAGCCGACAGGTCTTTATTGAACGAAAGCTCTACCCGGTAGATTGCTCCGGGCTCCGGCTCCATGAGTTTCTTCAGGTCGACGGCATAGGTGTTCCATTGGGAAAGGTCGCTACCATCCTCATCCAGGAAGATCGTCTTACGGGCAACCAGACGGCCTACACGCATCAGGTCGGAAGTCCCATCCAGGTTGTTCACCTGCAGGAACTGACCGATATTCTGTTCCAGTATCTTTATCACGCGAACCACCACTCCCCGAAGATAAACGGCCTGGAAAGGTACCAGCAGTTCGGTGGATTGCGGGATGACTACTCCCTGTCCGATAAACTTAACGTCGGGCAAAGAGGTGTTGATCTCGATCTGGCGGGTGACGTCTTCCTTCAGTGTAAGCCCGTTCTTACTACGGATCTGACGGGTCAGGTGTACATTCATAACGCCCTTACGTTGGTTGTCGGGATATAAACGCAGGCGGTTGCCCTCCACGTTGACCGTCTCAGATGTATTTCCTGCGATGAAAGCCAGTCCCTGCATATCCTGCGAAGAGTCTAGGTCTTTGGTGAACGTCACTTCCACATAGCGTTCAGGCTCTGTCACATAGGTCACGTCATATACGTCGAAATCGTTCATATCCGGAATACTCACGGTAAGCAGTTTGTCTTCGGCTACCCCTGATTTATTGGGAGCCACCGAAAGGGTGAATGTCCGCGTACCGTCATTCCCGGCTTGTACATTCTGCAAGGTCACCTGATGTTTCTTACCGTCGGGACTGTGCTGCCATACCGCATCCGCTTTCTCCGAGTAGCGCACAAGTGGCTCGACCGTCTCCGGTGTTTCCTTATCCGGAGTAAATAGGGTACAGACTATATCATAACCGTTCTCATTTTTTGCATTGATATCCATCGACTCCAGGTTTGCACGAAGTGCCAGTGGGAAGGTGGAAAATTCAAAGGCGAACTCCTTATCTTTACCTGTCACGTCGAACCATTCGGAAAGGTTGGCAGTCAGCTTATAGGTTGTATTCCGTTCAAATGCTTTTGTCGGTTTGAATACGATAGTCCGGTTATTCTCAAAAGAAAACTCACCGGCCACCTCGGGCTTTATACGGACAAGCTTACTCAACCCGTCACTCTTCAGTTTATCCTGTGCAATATCCTGATTAAAGATCAGATAGACCGGCGTATACCGGGATATCTTGCCGGAAGTAAATGCTTCTACATGCGGATTAAAAGGCAACTCCTGCGCCTCTCCCCCGGCACTTTTTGTATTACAACTACTAAACAAGCACAGCAAATAACATAAACACACCCAATAAAGATACCTTGCCATATTTTATTCAATTAACGGTTACTACTTATTCTTAGCCAATCAGACAATTCACGAATATACGCATTTATTCGTTTAGCGACAGGATTATTCCTTATCAAATAATCCTTTTATTTCCCTATCAAAATCCGATTCAAAAAGACGATCTTGTATAATCCGGTACTTTTCAAACTCACATTCCGCATATGTTTTAGCCTCCTCCGCACTCACATCCCCATACAGAAACATCAGTCTTCACTATTTTACCATTCGGACTATTCTCCCAGGTTGTTAACCCCATATGCTCTCTTTCCGCATTGGCTCTCTCCATTATTAGCTCAGCCGCAGTATGTCCATGAATGGCATAGTGCATTTTATTCTGAACTTTAGCAAAGAAAGTCCGGGTAGTCGGTGCGTCCTTATTATAATCGATACTTGTTACATAGATATCTGTAACTTTCTGATAAAACCGCCGTTCACTCAAACGGATTTCCCGTATTTCTGCCAACAAATGCTCGAAATAGTCTTCATTCAGAAATGTTCCGTTTTCCATCCTTTTTTTATCAATCACATATCCACGAATAGCAAACTGGCGAAGAACGGCAGTACACCATTGCCTGAATTGTGTAGCACGAATAGAGTTTACCCGGTATCCGACAGATATAACGGCATCAAGATTATAGTGCTGTGTTTGATAGATCTTACCATCTTCAGCAGTATGTGCAAAAATTGCACATACTGAATCTTTATCTAACTCTTTTGAATCAAATATAGATTTCAAGTGTTTGGTTATCACCGACCTATCCACATCAAATAAAAAAGCCATAGCCTTTTGAGATACCCACAAAGTTTCATCTTTATATATAACCTCGACACCTTCTTCTTTATCTTGTAATTGGAAAACAAGGAACTCGGCTGTACTATTACGTATTTGTAATTTCTTTTTATTATTATGTTTCTCTTCCATAAACGAGACTTTTACTGTAGGGAGTTGGTATGTCCTGTAATCCTACAAATATAAAGAATTATATTCTATAAGAAGCGCTTCCAAGCTATCTTTCAGTTTTTATCTTTATCTTTGATAACCGAAATAAATACATTCCGATCTATTCAAGTAAAATGCGTCATACTGCACTCATCACCTCACTAAAAGCGAATCGAAAGAAGATACTTCTTTTCTTTCTGCTGTTTGGCATTCTTTTGTGGGGAGGAATGTACCTATTGGTTCCCCGTGTTTTATTTCCCGTTCCCTATTCTACTTTACTTTATTCTTCGGAGGGCAACCTGTTGGGAGCACGTATTGCGCCGGACGGGCAATGGAGGTTTCCGGCTACGGACTCGCTGCCGGAGAAATATGTCACCTGCCTGACCACCTATGAAGACCGGCATTTCTTCTATCATCCCGGGATCGATGCGACAGCTATCTTGCGTGCCGTCTACCTGAATGTCCGGTATCACCGTGTCGTCAGCGGAGGAAGTACACTGACGATGCAACTGGCACGTATCGCCAGAGGAAACAAAGACCGTACCGTTTATGAGAAAAGCATCGAAATGGCTTGGGCCCTCTTCCTTGAAACGACCCACAGCAAAAAAGAAATACTCAACCTATACGCCTCCCATGCCCCGTTCGGCGGCAATGTAGTCGGCATCGAAACAGCTGCCTGGCGTTATTTCGGACGCAGTGCCTCCGACCTGTCCTGGGCGGAGAGCGCCACACTCGCCGTCCTGCCCAACTCCCCCGCCCTGATCCATCCGGGGAGAAACCGCAGACAACTGAAAACCAAACGCGACAACCTCCTATTTACTCTAAAAGAAAGAGGTATCATCGACAACACCGAATACGAACTGTCCTGCATGGAACCCCTACCGGAAGCCCCTGTCCCCCTACCCGACGAAGCCCCTCACCTGTTGGAACGGCTTGCCGCCCTTACCCCCGGAACACGTATCACGACTTCGGTACACTACTCCCTGCAAAAACAGGCACAGGAACTGGTCAACCGTTACGCCCTTGAATATAGCTCCAACCATATCCATAACCTCGCCGCCATCATCGCCGATGTCGAAACCGGCGAAGTGCTGGCCTATGCCGGTAACGCCAGCTTCAAAGCTGACGAGAAACGGGGAAACCAGGTAGATGTCATCACCTCTCCCCGCAGCACGGGAAGTATACTGAAACCCTTCCTCTATGCCGGGATGCTCCACGACGGACAGATACTCCCTTCCACCCTCGTTTCCGATGTCCCACTGAATATAAATGGCTTCATGCCGCAAAACTATAACAAGACATTCAACGGAGCCGTCCCTGCCCACCGGGCTATCGAACGTTCGCTGAATGTTCCCCTCGTCCGCATGTTATCGCAATACAACACCGGACGTTTCATGACACTGCTGAAAGCATTGGGGATGACCACCCTCCGCTTTTCGGAAGAACACTACGGGGCCTCCCTGATCCTCGGAGGAGCCGAAGGAACCTTATGGGATCTCTCGGGAATGTATGCCTCCCTCTCCCGGGTACTCACCCATTACCGTCCTTACAACGGCCGGTACAACCCGGAAGATATCCGCCCCCTAACCCCTTTTATTAATAAAGAAAAGGAACCGATCCGGTCGGTCGCAGACCGGCGTCTCACCGACAAGCCCCTCCTTTCAGCCGCTTCCATCTGGTTCACCTACGAAGCAATGTCCGCCCTCAACCGCCCGGAAGAGGAAGCCGACTGGCAACAATTCGAATCGATGAAACAGATTGCCTGGAAAACAGGGACCAGCTACGGAGGACGCGATGCCTGGGCCATCGGTACAACTCCCCGTTATGTGGTCGGTGTATGGGTAGGAAACGCATCGGGCGAAGGCCGCCCGGGACTGACCGGTGTAGGCAATGCCGCCCCTGTCTTGTTCGATCTGTTCTCCTTGCTTCCCGGCGGTGATTGGTTCGACATACCTTACGATGAACTGGAAGAGGTAGCCATCTGCCGTAGCAGCGGTCACAAAGCATCGCAGATATGCGACCAGGTAGATAGTTTGTACATTCCCCGTTCAGGCATCAATACCCCCGTCTGCCCTTACCATCAGTTGATACATCTCTCGGCTGACGGACGTTTCCGTGTAAACAGCTCCTGCGAGTCGGTCGACCGGATGATCACCCGCCCCTGGTTCGTCCTCCCTCCGTCCCAGGAATATTATTACCGCAATTACCATATCGACTATGTTCCCCTCCCGCCCATCAAACCGGGATGCGAACAAACAAAAAGTTCCGGGCAAATCGAACTGATCTACCCGGAACATAATGCCGTCTTATACCTCCCGAAAGGCTTCTCCGGCAAACGCGAAAAGTTTATCTTCAAAGCCGCCCACGCCCGTGAAGAGGCAACCATCTACTGGCATCTCGACGACACCTACCTCGGCGAAACCACCGGACCTGACCATCAGATCGCCTGTTCCGTCCCGTCAGGCAAACACATGCTTACGCTGATCGACAACTGGGGCAATCAGCGCAAGATACTGTTTACATGCACGATGTAATTTTGCGGGCATCTACCGGGACGCCGGGCGCATCATCGATTCCCCAATTTGGGAACACCGAATCATACGCCAGCTTGTCGAACACCCGGAAGAAGAAGCGGCATGGATTAACATTGACTAACTATCATGCCTCCCCAGCTTGTTTTTAGGCACGGATTACACCAAACACTATTAAAAGTATTAACTTCATCATAAATAGCAGCATTAACAAAAATACGGTGAGCAATATAACTATTACCCACCATATCATTTACATAAGAGTTACACTGTTATTTCACCTCTACCTTATCGCTGATAGTCTGTGAACCGCTTTCGGCACGGACAACGTAGATGCCCGGTGCGAGGTGGTCGACAGAGACGGTCGGGGTGTTCAGGTTGCGTAAGGTGCGCAGGGTACGACCGGCGATGTCGTAGACCGTCACTTCGTTGAGTGCATCGACCGAAGAGACGTCGATCCGTCCGGGGGCACTGTTGTAGAAGATGATGCGGCCCTGGGCGATGATCTCGTTCGACGTGGCGATGGAGCCGTTCAGGAAGTAGCGTCCGTAGGTGTTACCCGGGACGGTCAGCGTCAGGCCGTCGGTCACATCGTAGCGCTTGCCGGTTTGCTTGTCTACCAGCTTCACGTTCTTCATGGCACCTGACAGTTTGAAACTCAGCTCTACGGGGGTCGCGTCTTTGCCGTGGATACCGACAGGGATTTCAGCCAGGTCGGATGTCACGTTGATGGCTACCATCTGATTACCGGCAAGAGTATACACCTGTGGTGCGGCGACTTCCTCGTTGATCAGCAAGACAGCGTCTTCACCCTCCACATAGTTATCCGAAGCGGTGGCAAGAGCGGCAACGACGGCGGTGTTGCGTACTCCGTCACGGGTGGCGGTGATGCGCAATTGCGGCAGGGATTCTTCAGTCGGAGCGACAGTGGCGGAGCGCAAACCGAGCTTTCCGGTTGTCGGGGCTTTCGCAATCATGTCGGTAGTGAAAGTGGCAGAAGCCAGATCTTTCACGATGAATGATTGGAGAGGGGCGACAAACTTAGGATCTGCATCACCTGTTGAGATGGAATATTCATCACCCAAGATATTGGTAGTCGTACCTGTAGCGGTCATGATATAGTAGATATTTGGTGACTTACCATTTAAGAACTTTGTCATATCCAAATGCGACATGAACGGGTTACCGAACATACCGCCTGTAGAGGAAGCCTCACAAAACTTAACAGCGTTCTGTCCTTTTTCATCAGGGCTGATATGGAAGCGGCCGTTACCTTCACGATTTGTCAACTTTGTTTTATCTCCTTCTGTACCATTATTACTACCATAATACGTATATTCAGTATCAGCCTTTGGCAGACGAAACAATACTTTATCGTTAGTTAATGCAGTAGTTCTATCCGTCTTCGTCCCAATCGAGAATCCAGCACCCGGAGTAAACGGAACATCTACATCGTTATAGAGGTTTGACCAACTACCTGCAATTCCGTAATTGGGCTTAGTACCATCCGGGCGAACAATCGTAGCTGTAACCTTATCCCATCCGCGCATATAAACAGCAGGTTCCCAACGGGTATAGTTTGTATTATCCACATAGGTAATATCCGTAAACGCCGGTGTCTCCTGGCGTGCATAACTACCTACCTTTAGAGTTCCTGTACCTGTCGGCAAATACATATCCCCCGACACTACGCCTTTCAAAGGTGAAGCGAGCATGTACCAGCGGTTCGGAGCCATTTCGTAGTCTACCCGTGCCGTGTTGTAGGTCAGGTATTCCGTATGCAGGATTTCCGATTCGGGCTTGATGTAAATCTCGTCGCAGATGTTGCCGTAGAAGCGGACACAAGAGTAGTTGTGATTATCACCTGTAGTCGACTTATCCGGATTCGTAACACTTCCAAACAACTCCCGTTCATAATCCGGATCGGCAAGCAAGTCGTATTCGATATTCTTGGTGGCGGCACCGATAGTTGCATCCATACCTGCCGGAGCCATATCTACTAAGGCTGCTGGAGCTGTCGCCCGTTTACTCAATCTGTACAAATACGGATAGGCGGCATAAGCGTTTCCATCAGTACTATAACTATCATTCTTATCTTTCGCTTTCCCGTGAATGGTCACTTTCGTGAAACGCATCGGAGTGTAGGCTTCAGTATGCCCACCGTTTTCGTTTGCAATGTTCATTGTATAAAGTTCATTATCCGTAGACCGTCTCCAATGCTTTGGTCCGTCGTTATTCCAGTTGTGCATATTTTCGGCACTTCCTACCCACGTCACATATTCGGGGACGATTTTGAGGGTGAGTTGGAAAGAACTGGAATAAGTAATCTTATCTTCTTTATCCTTTACAACATAAGGTATATCCACCATATACCAAAAACCTTCTTTGAGGTTGTTAACAGCATCTGAGGTGAATTTGATTTTGAAATAATTCGTAGCCCAGGTTACTGTTGTAGCATCATCGACAAGTTCCTCCAAAGTAGCAACCGATTTTGATTTATTCCATTTCGTGTCAGAAGTCTTCAAAACCATTATATCGATCTTTGTATCCTTGGCAAATGTCTCACCCTCTGCCGACTTCCGGAAATGAACCGGAATACGCAATGTACCATCATTCTCCTGCATATCTTGTATCTGGACTAATCCGACACGGACAGACCGGACATGTTTGCCACCCAAATCATCGGGTTGGTTCGGATTATTCGGATCTTTGGGGTCCGGGTCTTCAGGGTCTTGGGGATCATCCGAGTCCTCTGGATCGGGCACGTTGGGATCACCCGGCTCGATAGTCGGAGGATTCGGACCTAATTGGATTACGACAGGGTCAGGGCAATACAAATGGTCATCAATCACATTTCCATTACCATCTTTTTGTTGAGCTTGTGGCAAACCTATAATTGTTTGGTATTTGTTTGCCATTGTGTATTCAAAGAATGGTTGACTAAAAACAAATTTTCCCCTCACATTGTCTTTACTATATTCTTCTCCATAAGTTGTTAAAGCATTTTTTATAGCCTCACTCCCATCCAGATTCGTAGAAATCTCCCTTAGTGCCTGTGCTATTGTGTATGTTTGACTATTCACAGTCACTGTTGATGCATTAAACTCTACAACATCTCCTATAAACCAATCAAACTTGGCATTTTCTACTGTTTCCCATCCATTCTCACCCAAATAACGGAAATTACCGGCTATTTTATATCTTTTCCCCTGCTCCGCATTTTCCGACGATGAGATTTCAGTATTCAAATCATCCCCTTCAAATATCTTAAAGCGATCTCCCGTAAGAGAAATACTAAACGGATCTCCGGTTAAAGCACAAGCATCACACTTAACAGGCACACTTGGGTGACCTATCGGTTGAGCGGAAATTCTGGCTATATATTTTTTATTGGGATCAAAAGACTCACCAATATTAAGAGGAAGAGAATAGATTTTATCTCCCGAAGTTTTCCCATCCGAACCAAAAGACGAATCCACCCATTTCATATCTTCCTTACGAGTGGAAAGATAAGACACACGACATGATTCCGGGATGCCGTCACCATCGTAGTCGATTTCAATAGGACTATTTAAATTATCCTCCGCATAAACGGAATAATAAATTTTTGTAAAATATTCTACTGCATCACTTTC
>ERZ812616.1523-NODE-1523-length-24256-cov-11.871038_pt1 | contig 24256 bp, 24 predicted proteins | sample MGYA00376249_ERZ812616 | MGnify/ENA primary metagenome ERZ812616 (study PRJEB26924, sample SAMEA4378265) | human gut metagenome | biome: human gut; feature: human-associated habitat; material: faeces | place: China | collected 2013 ...
GAAGTGCAGTTTCAATCATGGAGATTGTATCAGTTTTGATTGTGCCGACTGCTGTAGTAAAAGCTGTGTTAATACTTTCCATAGTATTTTCCCTCCTGTTAGATTTTTAATATATATGAATAAAGCCAAGGGCTTTAAACACACCGTATGTAGCTAGGATTAACAGAGTTGAGAACGCGAAGCCTAAAGCAAAAGCCTTAGCATAGGTTACAAGAATCTCTGTGATAAAATCCATGTTCATATATTGGCTTGCGAAATCAGTAGCCAACGTTGTAGCCTGTGTTGCACCGTCTGAAATAACGGGGGATTCTGTCACCTGTGGTAGAGGTTGTAAAGAATCAGTGAACACAGTACAAATAATGCCAGATAAAGCCATCTTAATACCTCTTGTAAACGTATGAAATCAATCTGCATTGTTTTTCCTTTTCAGTTCACACGTGTGAACTGCTGTGGCTGTGTAAATAATAAAGTTTCTTTGTCTCGCCCTGCGGCATAGGGTAGGCTACTGGAAGTGTAACGTACAAGCCTAGCTTCTTTGTCTCTATGCGAAGTAGTTCACACGTGTGAACTGCTGTGACTGTGGAACTTTATTAAAATTTGCGCCAGACGGAACGGGCAAGTACCAGACCAGACAAGAAGCCAATCAAAACGATTGTCAGAACCAGACACGAAAGCGTGTTCTTTGCCTGTTCTGTAAGAGTCTGGGCAGTTTCTAAAACCTGCGTCTGATACTCCTGCTGTTCGATATGTAACTGTTGTAACAGGGTGTAGATGTCCTGCTCTTCTGGAGTGGGGGTTGGTACTGCATCCCCTGTGGAATCCGTAGGGGTTGCAGTATCACCCGTTATGACTGTGTCTGTGCCTGCCGCATCTGGTGGAGCGGGGGAAGAATCCCCCGTGTTTGCTATGGCTGTAGAATCTGGGATCCCCTGAGGGGTGGAAGTTGTCGCATCCCCTAGGGAATCAGAAAAGCCTGTATTGTCAACGGCATTTGCCGTATCTGTAAACTCTGCCATTTTTCATTTCTCCATTTTGAGGGCGGGGGATAGGCGAAACCCCACCCCCCTATATATTCAAGTTCACACGTGTGAACTGAATACCAATTATAACTTGACGAAACCATTGACTTTCCACTCTCCGCAACGGGCGTTATTGATATTAACCTGTCCCGTAAGGATGTAGTCTTTGTCTTTCTCGAATTTATTGTAGGCGTTTTCGTCAACAACCTTTACTTTTTCCACATCGTCACCATCCATGATAACGAGTCTGTAAGTAATTCCTGCATTGCCGTCTACGGCGTAAGGGGTTGCTGTTTTGCTGATAACTGTTACTGCATTGTCCATTGTTGTGTAAAGTGTCATATTGTTTTATCCTCTCTTTCTTATATCTCCGCAGTTACCTTATTCGTAGATAAGTTCTAATACATAGCGGATTTTTTTATTCTTGAAATGGTTATCATTTTTCATATCGTTGTAGACGTTTTCCACCTGCTCACGACAGCTTAAAAGTTCTTCAAAGCTGTTGCACATCTTGAGCGAAACCCTGCCAGTTTCAACCTCTGGGGAGTTCATAACTTCGGATTCTTCCATGTCCTCTACGTCTGTAGCTTCGGAATCAATGATTTCCTGCGAATCCTCTATTTCTTCGCTCTCGATTGCAAGGGGCTGTTTGCCAAATTCTATAATCTTACGCACTGACCAGTCGGGCTGAACCGCTTCAATCTGCTCCGGAGTAAAGGAGAGCATATTAACAAGCTGTGAACATTTAAAGTCCTTGTAAACATCCTGCAAACCTGTGGCTTTGCCGTCTGTGATGTTTCCGAACTTCTCAACTACACGAATGTAGTTATGTGTTGCTGTTTTTTTGATCTCGAAAGCATCAAGGGCAAATTCGGCAATGTTCTTGTAATTGTCAATGCGATAATATTCATTGTGATGAATCTGCCAGAGCGCACACGCTATATCTACATATGCGGCACTTGCTTTTGTAAATCCTTTTTCAATGTTGTTTTTCAATTTGTTGTATGAAGCTGTGTCACGTTTGCCGAAAACTGGAATTTCAGCTTTTTCGAGTTCTGTTGCTATAGCAGTAACCTCTTTCTTTTCTTCCTTTTCTGTGTTTCCTACGGAATCCGGTGAAAAATCCATGCTTAACTGTTTGTCATTCTTCTGAATTTCGCCCATCTTCTTTTCCCCCTGTGTCTTTCTTCTTTTCCTTTATCTGTACTTTTGGCAGGTGACGTTTGATAAATGTCAAGATTGCCAATATATAGCAAATGTTACCGAGTATCAAGAAAAGCCTAACCAATGTCAATAAATCCATCTCTTAACCTATGCTGACGCTGTAGATGTACAAAGGATAGAAATGTCGTCCCTGTGAATCTACAATCACGACATAATCACTGCAAAAGCCGATTGCATCAATGATTTCGGGGAACTGTTCCTGCATCTGGTTTTCAGTAAGTACAGAAATGTTCATGCAATCATCAAATTGTCTTACCGTGTCGCCTGCTGAATTTAAAATCCACGCCGTAAACATCTTTCGCCTGTCCTCTCTTTGTTTATAGTCTTGCACCGTTTGAACATTGTTTCTTTGTCCTCAGTTCACACGTGTGAACTGAGGGGAGTTTTAATCAATATTGTTATGAGTAGTTCCATAATATCCGGCATCAGCTAAAGCATTGTAAATACTTTTAAAAGCTTCCATTTGTAATATTGCTAGGGGCGTTTTCCCTTTAGATACATTCAATGTAGCCGAATCAAGAATGCACATTGAAATTGTATGTAAGGTATCTCCACTTGCTACAATTTTCCCAAAACTTTTTACGTTTACTTCCATATTTCGCCTATCCTCTCTTATGTTCAGTTCACACGTGTGAACTGTTTTTTCGCTCATTTCTTATTACGCTTTAATTTTACAATAAACACACAATGATTCAGCAGAATATATTTCTTGCGTATTTTTGTGTGGTGTGATAATATATCCAGTGTGTAAAAACAAATGTCTTTAAAGAACGGACAGGTAAATTGATATGCAGAAACCAGTAACAGAGAAAAAGAAATATTTTGTAGTGAGGGAACGAGCAGTTCCGGAAGTCCTGCTGAAGGTGGTGGAGGCAAAGAAGCTTCTGGACTCCGGCAAAGTGGACACTGTACAGGATGCAGCAGAGCGCACAGGAATCAGCAGAAGCTCTTTCTACAAATACAAAGATGATATTTTTCCATTTCATGAAGAGACAAGGGGAAAGACGATCACCTTTATTATCCAGATGGACGATGAACCGGGGCTTTTGTCGGTTGTCCTGCAGACGATTGCACGGTTTCATGGAAACATTCTCACCATTCATCAGAGTATTCCTATCAATGGGGTTGCCACACTTACTCTGAGTGTGGACATTCTTCCGGGCGAGGGGGATGCAGAAGCAATGGTAGAGACGATTGAACAGAATGAAGGAATTCATTATCTGAAAATATTAGGCAGGGAGTAAAAGAAAATGATCAATGTAGCAATTTTAGGATATGGCACAGTTGGAAGCGGTGTATTTGAAGTATTAAATAAAAATAAAGAGAGCATTTCCAGACGTGCCGGACAGGAACTTCATGTAAAATATGTTCTGGATCTTCGTGATTTTCCGGGACAGCCGGTAGAGAAGGTTCTGGTCCATGATTATGAACAGATCGTCAGTGATCCGGAAGTAGATATTGTAGTAGAGGTTATGGGCGGTGTGGAGCCTGCTTATACTTTTGTAAAGAAGGCACTTCTGGCAGGAAAAAATGTCTGCACTTCCAATAAGGCTCTGGTTGCAAAGCATGGCCGCGAGCTGATGGATATTGCAAAGGAAAAGAGCATTAACTTCTTATTTGAAGCAAGCTGTGGCGGCGGAATCCCGATCATTCGTGTCATCAATTCTTCCCTTACAGGAGATGAGATTGACGAAGTAACAGGTATCTTGAACGGAACTACCAACTACATGCTTTATAAGATGAGCACAGAAGGCTGTGAATTTGACACTGTATTAAAGGAAGCACAGCAGAAGGGTTATGCAGAGGCAGATCCTACCGCTGACGTGGAAGGATATGATGCATGCCGTAAGATCGCAATCCTTTCCTCTCTTGCTTATGAGAGATATTTTGATTTTGAAGATATTTATACAGAGGGAATTACAAAGATCACACCTGAAGATATGGAGTATGCTGCGAAGCTTGGCAGAACCATCAAACTTCTTGGAACCAGCCGCAGACTGGCAGACGGAACCTGTTATGCAATGGTAGCACCGTTTATGCTCGGCCAGAACAGCCCTCTTTACAGTGTAAATGATGTGTTTAATGCAGTATTTGTACATGGAAATATGCTTGGAGATGCCATGTTCTATGGAAGCGGTGCAGGTAAACTGCCTACAGCAAGTGCTGTAGTTGGTGATATTGTGGATGCCGCAAAACATCTCCATGTTAATATTGTGACAAACTGGAACAGCACTCCGGCAGTACTGAAACCACTGGATGAAGTGACAGGAAAGTTTTTCGTGAGAATCAAAAAAGAAGCAGCAGAAGAAGCGAAGAAGGTATTTGGTGATGTTGAGATCATCAGCCTGGGACAGCTTCCACAGGAATGTGCATTTATCACTGATGAAATGACACAGGGAGCATTTGAAGAGAAACTGGCTCAGATCGGAGATCAGGTACTTGCAAAGATTCGAGTTAAAGATTGATAAACTGACAGATTTCGTGTATCATATAGTGTGCCTGATAAGGTGGACACTGATACAATACTTCAGATAAATATTTGTACAGTGATTACTGTAAACAGAACAGGAAAGGGAAGATATGAGAATCTTCTCTTTCCTGTAAACTTATTATGGAGGAAGTAAAACAATGTTGATTGTCAAGAAATTTGGCGGTACATCGGTTGCAAATAAAGAACGTATCTTTAATGTTGCCAACCGCTGTATAGAAGAGTACAGAAAAGGAAATGACGTGGTTGTCGTTCTGTCCGCAATGGGGAAATATACGGATGAACTGATCACTATGGCAAGGGATGTCAATGAGAAACCGCCGAAAAGAGAGATGGATATGCTCTTTACCATCGGAGAACAGATGTCTGTTGCACTGATGGCAATGGCGATGGATAAACTGGGAGTTCCTGCGGTTTCCCTGAATGCTTTTCAGGTTTCCATGCATACGACAAGCAGTCATGGAAATGCACGTTTAAAAAGAATTGATACAGAGCGTATCAGAAGAGAGCTGGACAGCAAAAAGATTGTAATAGTTACCGGCTTCCAGGGAGTTGACAAGTATGATGATTATACGACTCTTGGAAGAGGCGGTTCTGACACAACAGCGGTTGCTCTTGCGGCTGCTCTTCATGCAGATGCCTGTGAAATCTATACAGATGTAGATGGTGTTTACACAGCAGATCCGCGCAAGGTTCCGAAAGCAAGAAAGCTCAAAGAGATCACTTATGATGAAATGCTTGACCTTGCGACTCTCGGGGCAGGTGTGCTTCACAACCGTTCAGTGGAGATGGCGAAGAAATATGGTGTGCCGCTTGTGGTACGTTCAAGTTTAAACAACAGTGAAGGAACTGTGGTAAAGGAGGAAGTTACAGTGGAGAGAATGTTGATCAGCGGTGTTGCGCTGGATACAGATGCAGTGAGAATTGCGGTAATCGGATTAAAGGATGAGCCGGGTGTGGCTTTTAAATTATTTGATACCCTTGCGAAGAAGAATATTAATGTTGATGTGATCCTGCAGTCTATTGGACGTGCGGGCAGAAAGGACATTTCCTTCACAGTAGATGGAAATGATCTGGATGATGCAGTTGCAGTTCTGGATGCAAATCAGGCAAGACTTGGATTTGCAGAGCTTCATTCTGAGAGAAATATTGCGAAGCTTTCCATCGTAGGTGCAGGAATGATGAGTAATCCCGGAGTAGCTGCAAAGATGTTTGAGAGCCTCTATAATGAGGGCGTAAACATCAATATGATCTCTACATCCGAGATTCGTGTGACAGTTCTGATCAATGAAAAGGACGGCGTGCGCGCAATGAATGCAGTACATGATGCCTTTGGTCTGGCAGACTGATTTAGGAGAATTACATGACATCGAGACGTGAATTAAAAAACTATGCGAAGCAGGCCATGTCAGGAAAATATGGGATACTGATCCTGGCATTTGTTGCAGTTCAGGCACTGGCTCTGATCAGCAGCATGATATCCTCGGCTTTATTTCCGGGAGAGAAAACAATTGATATTGTGCTGTCGTATGCATTTACATTTATTCTGACTCTGCTGATCAATGTGGTAGCGGCAGGTATGAATTATATGTATCTGAATATTGCCAGAGGGAAAGCATATTCATTAAATGATCTGTTTTATTTTTACAGACATCACCCGGACAGAGTGATCGTTGCCGGATTTTTTATGGCAGTACTGAATCTGCTTACCATGCTGCCCTATACGATTTACAGTAATGCGAATCTTCCGGGTGAAGATGCTTCTGTGGAGGTGCTGATCACCTGGCTGTATACAGGGGTTGTTCTGATGATCGTAGGAATGATTGTTTATCAGATTCTGGTCATTCCTCTGGAGATGACTTATTATATTCTGGCAGATAAGCCGGAATTGAAAAGTACAGAGGCTATGAAAGAGAGTCTGGAGATGATGCATGGAAACTTCGGAAGATATCTGATGCTGAAGATAAGCTTTATCCCATTGATGTTTCTTTCTGTTTTTACGTTCTATATTGCACTCTTGTGGATATTTCCATATATGGCCATGACAGAAGTAATGTTCTATCGTGATCTGACAGGGGAGCTTAAAGTGCAGAAAGAGGAAGAAGAACGTGTGGCACGAGACTATGTGAATCCTATGTTTGACAGCTATTCACAGAGTGAACAGCCACAGGAAGAACAGACGCATCCGCAGCAGTTCTGGCGTATGCCGGAAGAACCGGTTTCTTATGAAAACGAAGATGAACAGAACATTACAGACAACACAGAAATGCAGAATGTTCAGGCAGATATGGATGATAAAAAAGAGCAGAATGATTCAGCACCAAAAGAAGAGGAAGAAGACAACGAACCGAAACCATGGGATGAATACTTCAATAGCCTAAAATAAAAATATATCAGATATAAAAAAGACTTTTCTCAGATACGATTTATTGTCAGAGAAAGGTCTTTTTTTTGGATATTTTACATTGAGAATCTTTTCTGGACATGATAAGATTACTGTACATCATTGAACCGAATCAGACAATATATAAGGAAAGGAGGCCGCGCTGTTATGGAAACAAAAAATAAAAAACTTCCGGTGGGAATAGAGATGTTTCGTGATATTCGTGAGCATGACTTTTACTATATAGATAAAACAGGCTTTATTAAAGAATTGCTGGAGTCCTGGACAGAAGTCAACCTGTTTACCCGTCCAAGACGCTTTGGGAAAAGCCTGAACATGGATATGCTGAAAGCCTTTTTTGAGATTGGGACGGATAAAAGATTATTTGATGGTCTGGAGATTTCTGCTGAAAAGCAGATCTGTGAGGAGTACATGGGGAAATTTCCGGTAATATCTGTCAGTTTGAAAGATGTGGAAGGCAATGGCTTTGAGGAAGCAAAGGATATGTTGGAAACAGTAATCAGTGATGAGGCTCTGCGCTTTCAATATTTAATGGACAGCCCGAAGCTTACTTCTTATGAGAAAGCCAGATTTGAGCCTTTGCTGATAGGCAGATTTGAAAAAACTTCGCAGCTTACTGCCAGTTTAAAAACGTTGTCTGCTCTGCTATATAAACATACAGGGACAGAGGTGATTATATTGATCGATGAATATGATGTTCCCTTAGATAAAGCGTATGTAAATGGTTATTATGAGCAAATGGTCCAGTTGATCCGCTCCCTGTTTAGTCAGGTATTAAAAACTAACAGCAATCTGCGGTTTGCAGTGATTACCGGATGTCTGAGAATTTCCAAGGAAAGTATTTTTACAGGAATCAATAATTTTACAGTTCATTCGGTTTCTGATAGTGACTATGGGGAATACTTTGGATTTACAGATCAGGAAGTAAGGGAATTATTGTCATATTATGAAATGGAAGAACTGTACCTTGTTGTGAAAGAATGGTATGATGGCTATCAGTTTGGAAAAGAGGAAATTTATTGTCCATGGGATGTATTGAATTATATACGGGAACATATAGGCGACAGAAATGTACCGCCTAAGCTCTACTGGATCAATACAAGTGGAAATGAAATAGTGAAAAAATTAATCAGACGAGCAGATTCTGGAATGAAGGATGAAATCGAGCAGCTGATTGAAGGAAAAAGTATCACTAAAGAAATTCATATGGAAATGACTTATAAAGATCTGGACGATCCCCGGGAAGGAGAGGCGGATACTAAGAAAGAAAATTTATGGAGTATTTTATATACGACCGGATATCTGACTTCCAAAACTCCTTCATCAGATGGCAGACATTATAATCTGGAGATACCTAATAAAGAAATTCGGGCAATATTTGTGATGCAGGTACGTGAGTGGATGTCAGAAACTGTAATTTATGGAAACACAGACCGGCTTTTAAATTTCTGTCAGGCAGTTAAAATGGGAGAGGCAGATAAATTTCAGGAACTGTTCAATGAATATCTGATGGAAACAATAAGTATTCGTGATACAGGAGCTCCTTCAAACAGAAAAGAAAGCTTTTATCATGGGCTGCTGCTGGGACTTTTACGTGGTCAGGGAAAATGGAAGGTTCGTTCTAATCTGGAATCAGGCACAGGATATGCAGATATTGTGGTGGAGATTCCACAGGAGAAAACAGGGCTGGTGCTTGAAGTTAAATATGCTGAAAACGGCAGTCTGGATTCTGCATGCAAAAGAGCTGTAGAGCAGATAGAGAAAAAACAGTATGAAATGCAGCTGAAACAGGATGGGCTTGAGACAATTCACAAATATGGTATAGCCTGTTACAAAAAGAAGTGTAAGGTACTGAGAGGATAGAGGCGTAGCGGTGGCTGCGGCGATCGACGACAAGGCGGAAATAAGAAATTTAGACGTAAGATTGTTTGAAAAATTAACTTGTTGGTATAGAAAAAATTGACAGTATAATAAATATATTTGAGGAAGGTTATTACAATTATGAACACAAATGAAATCAGTGGAAAACGTCAGATGGAGTTTCTGGCGGAGTTTGATTATATCAGGGAGGCGGGAACTGCAGGAGAGGAAAAAGCAGCAAAGATTATTCAGGAAACATTGAATAGTTTTGGTGTGGAGAATCATCTGGAAGAGTTTGGCTTTGAAACTTTTCAGGTAAAAAAAGCAAAGCTTACGATAACGGAACCATATGTAAAAGAATATACAGTAACCGGATATGGAAGATGTTCCAATACAGATGAGAATGGACAGAATGCATCTTTTTTGTATGTGGAGAATGCTGATGAGATCAGCCTCGCAAATGCCAGAGGAAAAATCGTCATGGTAAATGATCCGGTAAGAAAGGAACTGTACCAGAAGTTGGCGAATTCAGGTGTGGCAGGCTTTATCAGCATTGCCGGTTCTCCGCTGGACGAGGGCGTGGATCTGACGCCGCGCGCATACAGTTTGCCGAAGAATCTGCCGGGTGAAGAGAAAAAAGCAGCCGGGAAAGAAGCGGCAAATTATGACAATAGAACTCCGGGTGTAAGCATTCATTATAAAGATGCTGTCGAATTAGTGACAAGAGGGGCGGCTAAGGCCTGCCTGTCTGTAGAACAGGAGACAGTGGCACGTACATCCCGAAATGTAGTGGCACGAATCAAAGGAACAGATAAAGCAGAGGAGATCCTGACTCTTACTGCACACTATGATTCTGTACCAGAGGGTCCTGGTGCTTACGATAACATGTCTGGTGCCGCGATCATCATGGAACTTTGCAGATATTTCAAAGAACACAGACCACGCAGAACAATGGAATTCGTATGGTTTGGTGCAGAAGAGAAAGGTCTGCTTGGAAGTCAGAACTATATTAAAGAACATGAGTCAGAATTGCAGGCTCATCGTTTCAATATGAATGTAGACCTTGCGGGACAGCTTGTGGGCGGAACGGTTGTAGGAGTGACAGGTGATGCGTCAATCTGCAATATGATCACATATATGGCTCATGAGACAGGAATCGGCATGTCTACAAAGAATCAGATCTGGGGAAGCGATTCTAACACCTTTGCGTGGAAAAGTATTCCGGCTATGACATTAAACAGGGATGGATTTGGCATGCATACACGTCATGATACCATTGCACTTCTGTCGGACTGGTCGTTGGAGAGAAGCGCGATCTTACTGGGATATATCGCGTACAGACTGGGAAACATCGAAATTTTTCCGTTTGAACGGAAAGTGCCGGAAGAGTTTATCAGACAGCTGGATGAATATTTTGGCTAATGTTATTCCGGTAGTATGTATCATATTGGCAGAATCAATCCCACACTTGACAAATGAACGCCAGATTGATACCCTATCACAAGAGCGTTTTTTATGCTATAGAAGAAAAACAATGTGGATGCAAGGGTCAGTTACACGCATCTGCATTCTGAAAAGCAACAAGAGGAGATAAAAAATTAATGGATATTATTCAGGTAATCACACAGGAATTGAAGGTGGAGAAATGGCAGGTAGAAGCCGCAGTCAAATTAATTGACGAAGGCAACACCATCCCATTCATTTCCCGATACAGAAAAGAAGCAACAGGTTCCCTTAATGATGAGCAGCTTCGTGCACTCTTTGAGAGACTGACGTATCTGAGAAATCTGGAAGATAAGAAGAATCAGGTATTAAAGAGCATCGAAGACCAGGGCAAGCTGACTGAGGAACTGAAGAAACAGATTCTGGATGCCCAGACACTGGTTGTAGTAGAGGACTTATACAGACCATATCGCCCGAAACGCCGTACCCGTGCGACAATTGCCAAAGAGAAAGGGCTGGAACCACTGGCAGATATCATTCTTCTGCAGATGACAGACAAGCCGGTAGAAGAGGAAGCCAGGGCGTATGTCTCCGAAGAAAAGGGTGTTAAGAATGTTGCAGAAGCATTGAACGGAGCTAAAGATATTATTGCAGAGCGTATTTCCGATGAAGCGGACTATCGTATCTACATCCGTAACCTGACAACAAAGAACGGAAGTATTTCTTCCACAGCAAAGAATGCGGAAACTCAGTCTGTATATGAGATGTATTATGAATTCGAGGAGCCGGTCAGGAAACTGGCAGGACACCGTATTCTTGCGTTAAACCGTGGTGAGAAAGAGAAATTTATCACTGTTAAAGTAAATGCACCGGAGGAAGACATCCTTCGTTATTTGAATAAGAGAGTGATCAAAAAAGACAACCCGAATACAACTCCGATTCTGAAAGCAGTTGTAGAAGACAGTTACAAACGTCTGATCGGACCGGCTATCGAGCGAGAAATCCGCAGTGACCTTACTGATAAGGCAGAAGACGGCGCGATCCATGTATTCGGCAAGAATCTGGAACAGCTTCTGATGCAGCCTCCAATCGCAGGCAAAGTCGTACTTGGATGGGACCCTGCGTTCCGTACAGGCTGTAAGCTGGCAGTTGTAGATGCAACAGGTAAAGTTCTGGATACAACAGTTGTTTATCCCACAGCTCCGACTACTGAGAAAAAGATCCGTGCTGCCAAGGATACAGTGGAAGGTATGATCGAAAAATACGGTGTATCCCTTATTTCAGTAGGAAACGGTACAGCATGTCGTGAATCCGAGCAGGTGATCGTAGATATGCTCAAAGAAATCCCGGAAAAAAAGGTGCAGTATGTTATCACAAATGAGGCAGGAGCATCTGTGTATTCTGCAAGCAAACTGGCTACAGAGGAATTCCCGAATTTTGATGTAGGACAGAGAAGTGCGGCTTCCATTGCAAGACGTGTACAGGATCCGCTTGCAGAACTGGTTAAGATTGATCCGAAATCTATCGGTGTGGGTCAGTATCAGCATGATATGAACCAGAAGAAACTGGATGAAGCATTAAGCGGCGTTGTAGAAGACAGCGTAAATAAAGTTGGTGTAGATTTAAATACAGCATCTGCATCTCTGCTTGAGTATATTTCCGGTATCAGCAAAGCAATTGCCAAAAATATCGTAGCTTACAGAGAAGAGAACGGTCAGTTCACAGACAGAAAAGAACTTCTCAAGGTAGCGAAATTAGGACCGAAGGCATTTGAACAGTGTGCAGGTTTCATGCGTATTTCCGGTGGAAAGAATCCGCTGGATGCAACAAGTGTACATCCTGAGAGCTATGAAGCAGCAGCGGCACTTCTTTCAAAACTTGGATATAAGCCAAATGATGTTGTGGCAGGAAATCTCCTTGGACTTTCCCTGCAGGTAAAAGACTATAAGAAGATGGCAGCAGAACTGGGAATCGGTGAGATCACACTTCGTGATATTGTAAAGGAACTGGAGAAACCGGCCCGTGACCCTCGTGATGATATGCCGAAACCGATCCTTCGTTCAGACGTTCTTGAAATGAAAGATCTGAAAGAAGGAATGGTGCTGAAGGGAACTGTCCGTAATGTTATTGATTTCGGTGCATTTGTAGATATCGGTGTACATCAGGACGGTCTGGTGCACATTTCCGAGATGACAGAGAGATTTATCAAACATCCTCTGGAAGCGGTGAGTGTAGGGGATATCGTAGATGTAAGAGTAATCGGAGTTGATATGAAGAAAAAACGTATCAGCTTATCCATGAAAGGATTAAATAAATAACATCAATAAAACAGGGATTACCACTGCAGACCGGATATCTGCAGGAGTGATCCCTGTTTTTGGGGGTACTGCTGTCTGCAGTAACAGTTATTCTGTTTCCCGGTGTGATGTGAGGTGTTCTTCAAGGCTGCGTGCTGCAATGCTCTGTGGCCTTTTTACATTGCGGATCAGACAGATCTTTCGTTCAGGAAGAGGCTCTTCAATGGGAATCTGGACGATTTTCCCCTGAGCAATATGTTCAGCAGCAAGCTCTTCAGGGAAGAATCCGATTCCCAGGTTGTGCTGCACCATAGGGAAGATCTGGTCAGTAGTTGCCACTTCCATATCAGGTGAGAAGGGAAGGTTATGGCGCATAAAATACTGTGTATATAATTCTCTTGTACTGCTTCCGGGAGCAATCCCGATCAGAGGGATATCCTGCAGATCCTGAAGACAGTGTTTGTTGGAAGCTGTTTCCGCATATTCCTCTCCACCTATAAGGATCTCGCGGAAAGAATAGAGGGGAATTCTCTGAAGTGGTTTTTTCAGAGCGACAGGTGTGGTAACTACTGCAAAGTCTACCAGACCGTTTTCCAGTGCCTGAACTGCCTGTGGTGTGGAATGATTAGAAATCCTCAGCTTTACATGTGGATAACGGTGATGAAAGACTTCCAGTTCGTTCAGCAGGAATAAACGCAGTGCGATTTCACTGGCACCAATATTTACAAGTCCGCTTTCCAGACCTTTATCTTTGAGAAGTTCATTTTCTCCTGATACAAGCTGTTCTATTGCAATTGATACATGTTCAAAAAGTCTTTCTCCTTCAATGGTCAGCTGTACTCCGCGATTGGAACGGATAAAAAGTTTACATCCCAGCTCATTCTCCAGAATATTCATACACCGGGTAATGTTAGGCTGATTGTTTCCCATAACGTCGGCTGCTTTGGAAAAACTCTTATACTGGGCAACATAGTAAAAAATACGATAATAATCAAGAATCATGATACAGTCGGCTCCTTATGCTATATAAAAATAGAATATCTGATATAGAAAAATAACGTTTGTATATCAATGTGTGAATCAGTATAATACGACTGGGTCAAAAAATCAATATAAAAGTCCTGACAATAGGACGGAGACCAAAAGGAAAGGGAGATTACCGAATATGACAACAGCAAATAAGACAATTAAGATTAATGACGTAGAGGCAGCAAAGAAACTGGTCTGTGCGGCAGTCAGATGTCCATTTGATATTGACATTGTATCTAAAGGAAAAATTTTTATTGATGCCAAATCTATTCTCGGAGTATTAAGCCTTGATGTGGAAGAACCTCTGGAACTTAAATATGATGGTTATGATGAGGATTTTGAATCAGTAATCGCAGGTCTGGCATGTTAAATTAAAGAAAGGAATTCGCAGGTGCAGATGACATCTACAAATCTTCTATATATTTATGTGATTATCATTAATGTAGTCACATTTTTTATCTATGGCTTGGATAAAAGCAGGGCAAAAGCTGGACAGTGGCGCATACCGGAAGCGCAGCTGATATTTCTGGCGGTGATCGGAGGGTCGGTGGGAGCTTTGGCCGGTATGAAGGTATTTCATCATAAAACAAGAAAGCCGAAATTTAAGACAGGAGTTCCGGCGATACTGATTATTCAACTAATTATTTATTTTTTGTTTTCGGGAAATGAGGGGATTATTCTGCGCTTATAGCAATCCTTATAAATAATGCATATTGATTTTAGCTCATCAGAGCGTGAAATCCTGTGTCAGTAAAGCGGATATATTGTCCGCTTTCTTTTTTTGCCCGAATAAAATTGATTGTTACAGAGAATGAGGTATGTTATGCTACTCTTATATGAGAATTGCGGGATCAGCAAAGCAGCGGAGTAATTCGTAGATATCAAGTCAGGGGAAAGACATCTTTTAACCCTGATATTATATGAAAAGCTGCCTGTTAAATGAAAGAAGGGCAGAAAAATAATACATGACAAAAATATAAGAGAGCAGGTGAAAAATATTGGAACAGGAAATTCAGGAGGCAAAAAGTTTATATTACAGCTATAAACAGTATTTTTCAGACTATCTTCCGGCTTTGACGAAACTGGGGCTGAAAGTAGTAATGGCATTGCTGGTATTTGTGGGCGGGCGCAAAGTGATCCAGTGGTTTGTTTCTTTCATAAAGAAGTCCATGGAGCGTGCGTCTGTAGACAAAGGTGTGATCCAGTTTACAGGGTCGCTGTTGAGAATTGTACTTTACATTTTGCTGGTATTTAGTATTGCCACTCATTTTGGTGTAAAGGAATCCTCTATTGCGGCACTGCTTGGTACTGCAGGAGTAACGGTAGGTCTTGCATTGCAGGGCGGCCTTGCAAATATCGCAGGCGGGATCATGCTTCTGATCTTCAAACCATTTCAGGTGGGGGATTATATCATTATCGCACAGCAGAATGGGTGCGAAGGAACTGTATACAAAATAGAAATCTGTTATACAACTCTGATTTCCATAGATAACAAAAACATTGTAATCCCAAATGGAACGCTGTCTGGCAGCATTATTACAAACGTAACTGCCAGAGATCTTCGTAAGCTGGAGATCAAAGTAGGAATTTCTTATGATTCAGACATTAAGAAAGCAAAAGCAATCCTGGAAGAAATCCTTCATAATGATGAAGATACGAAAGACGACCAGGGAATGGTGGTGTTTGTAGATGAGCTTGGAGAGAGTGCAGTGTTCATGGGCCTGCGTGTGTGGGTGGCTACGGAGAAATACTGGCCTGTCAGGTGGCGGCTTAATGAACTGATCAAAGAAGCATTCGATGCAAACGGAATTGAAATCCCGTACAATCAGCTACAGGTTCATGTGAAGAAACAGATCTGATAATAGCCAAATAATACCAAACAAGAATAAATAATCCTTGATTCATAGTGATTTATACCAATTTCATTGCCAAATATTGGTATAATACCACCAAAATAATATAAAATACGACAAAATAATTGACAATACGACAACAGATTGCTATACTGGAGTCAAGTTAAACAACAAAGTGTTTTTATGAAGATGCAAAGGCGCATGTAAGTAAATGGATTGCTGCACGATTTTTATACATTGCAAAGATGCAAAAATATAAAAACACTTTTTTTGTACCCAAAATTAACTTCGTGATTGTAACTAAGTAACAATGTACAGAAAGAAAAGGAGAGAAAACTATGAAAATGTACAAAAAAGTTATGGCAGCAGCTCTTGCAGGAGTAATGACAGTTTCCATGTCCGCTACAGCATTTGCAGCAGATGATGACGGCTATATTCTCAAAGCCACAAATGAAGATTCCAAATCATCCGACAATGATCTGGTGATCGCAATCGAAGGAAGCGTAAGCTCCATGGACCCGGCAAACATTCCGGATACAAACGCAATCTCCGCTACACGTGGTGTATACGAGACACTGGTTTCTTTTGATGAGAACCAGGAATTAACAGGCAAACTTGCTGAATCATGGGAAGTTTCCGATGACTCTCTTACTTATACTTTCAAACTTCGTCAGGGTGTTAAATTCCAGGACGGAACAGACTTCAATGCAGCAGCAGTTAAAGCAAACTACGATCGTGTAGTTAACAAAGACAACAACCTTCGTCAGAGAAGAACATTTATCGTAACTAACGAAGACGGATCTGAAACACCTCGTGTAGACAGCATTGAAACACCGGATGATTACACACTGGTTATCAAACTGACACAGGCATGGGCACCATTTATCAACCGTCTGACACAGTTCTGTATCATTAGCCCTGCAGCTCTTGAAGAGTATGGCAATGATATCATGAACCATCCATGCGGAACCGGTCCATATGTATGTACAGAATGGGAAGAAGGCGACCACACAAGCTTCGAGCGTAATGATGATTACTGGGGAGACAAACCGGGCGTTGACACTGTAACAATCAAAGAAGTTCCGGAAGCAGGTGCACGTACAGCTATGCTTCAGACAGGTGAAGCAGATTTCATCTATCCTACACCGTCTGACCAGATTGAAGCAATCAAAGGAACAGACGATGTAAACATCCTTACAACAGACTCCAACATCATGAGATATGTAACTCTGAACATGGATCTGGAACAGCTTTCTGATGTAAAAGTACGTCAGGCTATGAACTATGCGATCGACAAAGATGCATACATCCAGTTAATGTATTCCGGATACGGAAAACCGGCTACATCTGTAGTTCCATCTATCATCGGTGGATATGAAGAGCAGGAAGCTTACACATATGATGTAGACAAAGCAAAAGAACTTATGAAAGAAGCCGGATACGAAGAAGGATTCAAACTTACTCTGTGGGGCGATAACACAACACAGGAAATCAAAGGTATGACATTTATTTCCCAGCAGCTTGCTCAGATCGGTATCGAAGTTGACGTTCAGCCAATGGAGCCTGCAACTGTAAGTGACAAGATTTATGTTGACAAAGAAGATGCCGAGATCAATATGTGGTATGTAAACTGGTCTGCATCTGACTTCACAATGGATGGTTCTTTACGTTCCCTGCTTTACAGCACAATGTGCCCTCCGACAAGTGCAAACACAGCATACTTCAATGACGCTGATTTTGATAAAGATATGGACGAAGGTCTTGCAACAGCTAACGAAGAAGAGCAGGCTAAATACTACGGCGATGCTCAGAAGATCGCATGGGAAGCATGCCCATGGTTATTCCTTGGCAATGACCAGATCATCTATTCTACAAAATCTTATCTGTCTGGCGTATATGTATCTCCGGATGGAGCATTTAACTTCGCAAATGCAACTTTAGCACAGTAGTAATTTGTTTGAGAACAGGCTGCGAAGAACATAAATCTGGCTGCCTGATCTGAAATTGCAGCAATTCCATAAAAATACTGCCGATACAGCAGTGTGAATACAGGACAAAGATGTTCAAACCGGAGAACTGCCATAAGATTCACTATGGCAGTTCTCCGACTATAAAGCATCAAATATAAACAACAGGTAAGAAAATGATAAGGAGGAAAAATATGGGACGTTATTTAGGTAAACGTTTGGCAAGCACGATCCCGCTGCTTCTGGTTATCTCATTCGTAGTATTTATGTTTATCCATATGATTCCCGGTGATCCGGCAAGACTGGTAGCCGGTCAGGATGCAACAAAGGAAGATGTGGCGGTTGTACGTGAACAGCTGGGACTGGATGAGCCACTACTTGTACAGTATGGCAAATATATGAAAGGTCTTTTTACAGGAGATCTGGGAAACTCTATCAAAAACGGTAAAACCGTAGCAGAGACAATCGCACCAAGACTGAAACCAACTATCATGCTGACATTCTCATCCATGATATGGGCTGCGATCATCGGTATTGCAATCGGTATCATCGCTGCCGTATTTCATGGCAGAATTCTTGATTATGTAGGTATGATCATAGCAATCGCAGGTATATCTGTTCCAAGTTTCTGGTTAGGTCTGGAATTAATCCAGCTTTTCTCAGTAAGCTTGGGATGGCTTCCAACCAGTGGACTGGAAACCTGGAAGAGCTATATTCTTCCATCACTTACAATGGGAGCAGGAATCATGGCCGTACTTGCCAGATTTTCCAGATCTTCCATGCTTGAGACCATGCGTGAGGACTATGTGCGTACCGCACGTGCCAAAGGTCTTTCTGAATCACTGGTTGTTATGCGCCATGCATTTAAGAACTCTCTGATCGAGATCGTAACAGTAGCCGGACTTCAGATTGGTGGTCTCCTTTCCGGATCTGTTATGGCAGAGACAGTATTCTCCATTCCCGGACTTGGACGTCTTCTGGTAGACTCCATCCAGATGAGAGATTACAAAGTTGTTCAGGCATTACTTCTGTTCTTTGCTACAGAATATATCCTGATCAACCTGATCGTAGATGTTCTTTATGGCGTGATTAACCCAAGAGTACGTTATGAGTAGAGGAGGAGAGAAGATGGCAGATAAGAACACAACATCAAACATTAACCTTGCTGCTGCCGAAGAACTCCCTAAGGCACAGAGCAAGTTCAAAGAATTTGTCAAGAAATTCATGAAGAGAAAAACAGCAGTGATTTCTCTGGCATTTATAGTATTTATTATCTTAATGGCAATCATCGGACCATATGTAGTTCCGTATGATCCGCAGGCACCGGATTACACAGCTATGATGCAGGGGCCAAGCGCAGCCCACATCTGGGGAACCAATGAATACGGACAGGATGTTTTCTCCCGTCTGATGGTTGGTACCAGACTTTCTCTTACATGCGCGCTGACAGCGACGATCATCGGTACGGCTATCGGTGTTGTTCTCGGACTGATCGCAGGTTTCTACGGCGGAATTATCGATTCCCTGATTATGAGATGCTGTGATGTACTTTTCGCTTTCCCTGATATCCTGTTGGCTATCGCAGTTGTTGCCATCATCGGACAGGGTATGGTAAACGTTATGATCGCAGTTGCGGTATTTACAGTGCCGTCCTTCGCACGAATCATACGAAGCGCGACGATTTCCGTAAAGCAGGCTCCTTATGTAGAGGTTGCCCGTTCCCTGGGATGTTCAAACACAAGAATCCTGTTTGTACATATTTTCCCTGGTACGATCCAGTCTATGATCGTTAACTTTACCATGCGTGTAGGTACTGCAATCCTTGCTGCATCATCCTTAAGCTTCCTGGGATTCGGTGCAAACGTTACAGAGCCTGACTGGGGTTCCATGCTTTCCACAGGACGTAACTATCTGAATACAGCTCCTCACATGGTACTGTTCCCTGGTATTCTGATCTTCCTTACAGTTCTGGCATTCAACCTGCTGGGCGACGGTCTCAGAGATACCCTGGATCCAAAGATGAACTAGGAGGAAGAAACCATGGCAGAAAAATTATTAGAAGTAAAGAATCTCCGTACGGAGTTTAAAAGAGATAAAACATGGGTGACAGCAGTTAATAATGTAAGTTTCTCCATTCAGCCGGGTGAGATTCTTGGTCTGGTAGGAGAGTCCGGATGCGGTAAATCCGTAACTTCCCTTTCCATTATGAAACTTCTGGCACGTAACAGTAAGATTTCCAACGGTGAGATCCTGCTTAATGGCAAGGATCTTCTCAAAGAAGATAAAAAAGGCATGAGAAAGATCAGAGGACGTGAAGTTGCCATGATCTTCCAGGAGCCGATGAACTCTCTGAACCCATGTATGAGAATTGAGAAACAGCTGACAGAAGCAATCCTGCTCCATAACAATTTCTCAAAAGAAGAAGCGCACAACAGAGCATTCGAAGTACTGAGATCAGTAGGTATCCCTGAACCGGATATGACATTAAAGAGTTATCCGCACCAGCTTTCAGGAGGTATGTGCCAGCGTGTTATGATTGCTATGGCAATGTCCTGTGAGCCGGAGCTTCTCATCGCAGATGAGCCGACTACAGCCCTTGACGTTACCATTCAGGCACAGATCCTGGAGCTGATGGAGGACATCAGGGCAAAGAAGAATACAGGCATTCTGATGATTACACATGACCTTGGTGTTGTTGCTGAAATGTGTTCCAGAGTTGTTGTTATGTATGCCGGCCGAATCGTAGAAGAAGCACCTGTGCAGGAACTTTTTGCAGATCCGAAACATCCATATACACAGGGGCTGATCGGTTCTGTACCGAAACTTGGAAGTGGTGTGGAATCTCTTCCGTCCATCCCGGGAAGTGTACCGGATCTGTCCGTAATGCCGAAAGGATGTAAGTTTGCACCGAGATGTAAATATGCAATGGATATCTGTCATCAGCAGGAACCGGAGCTTGCAGATATCAACGAAGCAGGCACCAGAAAATGCAGATGTCATCTGCTCAACAAAACCGGAAAGGAGGCGTAACCTGTGAGCGAGCCGTTATTATCAGTAAAGAATATGAAGAAAACATTCCAGGCAAACGGAGGAATGTTCAGCAAGAAGAAATTTGTCCATGCTGTAAATGATGTATCATTCGATATCTATCCGGGTGAAACTTTTTCGCTGGTAGGCGAGTCCGGCTGTGGTAAATCCACGACAGGTAAACTGATCGATCATCTGATCACACCTGACTCCGGTGAAATCTGGTTTGAAGGAAAAGAAATCTCCAGACTTTCAGAGAAGGAAATGCGTCCGTTGCGTTCTGATATTCAGATGGTTTTCCAGGATCCGTATGGTTCCCTGAATCCGAGAATGAAAGTTCAGGATCTTATCGGTGAGCCACTTCTGATCCACACAAACATGAGCGCAGGAGAGCGCCTTAAGAAAGTACATGAACTTCTCGGCACTGTAGGATTAAGCCCGTCTCATGGAGAGCGTTACCCGCATGAATTCTCCGGTGGTCAGCGCCAGCGTATCGGAATTGCCAGAGCGCTGACAGTGCAGCCAAAGCTGATCATCGCAGATGAACCGGTATCTGCCCTTGATGTTTCTATCCAGGCGCAGGTATTAAATCTTCTGCAGCAGTTACAGAAAGACTTTAATCTTACCTATCTGTTCATTTCCCATGACCTGAGTGTCGTTGAGATGATTTCAGACAGGATCGGTGTTATGTATCTGGGTACGATCGTAGAGACAGCTCCGAAGAAAGAACTGTATGCAAACCCGAGACATCCATATACAAGAGCACTTCTTTCCGCAGTTCCGATCCCGGATCCGGAAGTGAAGAAAGAGCGTATTACCTTAAAAGGTGATCTCCCAAGTCCGAGTAATCCGCCAAGTGGATGCCTGTTCCATACACGCTGCCCACATTGTACGGGAAAATGTAAGACACAGGTGCCGACACCTGTTGAAATTGCACCGGGTCATATTGTAAAATGTCATTATCCAAAACTTACAGAATAGGAATTCCGAAATAACAATATTACACCTGAAGATGAACAGTGAAGAAAACAGGATTCACTGAGAGATACAGGTCATCATGAATGGATGAGGAAAGAGGGGCTATGTTTACTGAGGAAAGACAAAGCGCAATAGAGAAATGCCTTCGTGAAAATGGAAAAGTCAAGGTTAAGGAATTGAGTGAAATGTTTCAGGTCACAGAAGACTGTATCCGAAAAGATCTTAAGACTCTTGAAAACGCCGGTAAGTTAAAGAGAACCTACGGCGGCGCAATCCTTTCACAGGATTATCCGCTGAAGAGAGACGTAGTAGACAGACGCCAGTTTAACCTTGACAAAAAGAGAACAATTGCAGCCAAAGCATTTAAACTGATCAAGAATAACGAAACGATTTTCCTTGATATTTCTACCACAAATATTGAACTGGCAAAGCTTCTTGCCACGTCAAATATGCGTGTGGTAGTGGTGAGCAATATGATAGATATCCTGCAGATCCTTGCCACAAATCCGTCCATTACTGCAATCGGTACAGGGGGAACAATGTATCAGACAGTAAACGGATTTATGGGAGCTGCAACGATAGAAGTGATTAAGCAGTATAGCTTTGACCGTGCATTTATAGGAAGCTGCGGTGTGGATATGACTGATTGTGCAATTACTACATTGGGGGTAGAGGACGGATTGACAAAGAAAGCAGCCGTGCACAGCAGCAGACATAAATATGTTGTTATGGAAAGGGATAAATTCTATTTCAACGATTCTTATAAATATGCATACTTTGATGATATCAGTGGAATTGTTACGGATGAATTTCCAGATGATACGATCGTGAGTACACTGGAGAGAGCAGGGGTGAAATTGTTCTGATACAGCTAAGTCTTCGGAGGACTTATCTGATTTGGTTAAATCAGTCAGCAGAATGGATGATCTGTCTGGCTTAAATGAAAAAGATGGAGGCAAGTACGTGAAAGAATATATTTTGGAAGCCTGTGTAGATTCTGTAGAATCCGCTATGGCAGCGGTTGAGGGAGGCGCAGACAGGCTGGAACTCTGCGGCAATCTGATCATCGGCGGAACCACTCCGGGACCGTGGCTTTTTGATGAGATAAGAAAGCGTTCGGATATCAGGATCCATGCCCTGATCCGTCCGCGTTTTGGAGATTTCTGCTATACAGATGCAGAATTTTCCATGATAAAGCATGCAGTAGAAGATTTCAGGAAAATGGGTGCCGAAGGTGTTGTATTTGGGGTGCTGAAGCCGGATGGCACATTAAACATGGAACAGATGAAAGAACTGATGGAGGCGGCAGGGGATATGTCGGTGACCCTTCACAGAGCTTTTGATGTATGTGTGGATCCAATAGAAACAATGGAACAGGCAATCTCACTGGGAATCAATACGATCCTTACTTCAGGTCAGCGTAATGTATGTCTGCAGGGGGCAGATCTGCTGAAGAAACTGGTAGAGAAGAGTCAGGGACGTATCACGATCCAGGCAGGAAGCGGCGTGGGAGCAGAAGTGATCCGCCAGCTTTATCCGCTTACAGGAGTCAGGGCTTATCATATGACCGGAAAGAGAGTCATTGACAGTGAGATGCAGTTTCGCAAGGATGGAGTCAATATGGGACTTCCGATGCTGAGCGAATATGAGATATGGCGTACGGATGTAGATAATATCCGTGCCGCAAAGAAAGTTCTGGAGGAATTATAATGGCAGAACCGAGAGTTTTTTTAAAAGAGAACAGGGGCCGAATTGAAGAGAACTACCTGGAGCAGGCAAAAAACCTGCCCCGGGTTTTTGCGCCTGTAGACGAAAAATTACAGAAATGTACAGAGGAAGTGGCACTTGCATGTAAATATTTATATGCGTTTATGCCGTACAGTGACATTGGCAATTATCCGTTTGAAGTATTTCTGGACTATGCGGAGAATGGTGTGAGGCTCTGGAAAGAGAATCCGCAGGTTGCAGACCTTCCTGAAGAAATCTTCCTGAATTATGTGCTGTTTCACAGAGTAAATGAGGAGGAGATCGCACAGTGCAGAACTTATTTCCGTACAGAGATCGGAAGCAGAATACAGGGAATGAACTTCAGAGAAGCAGCGTTGGAAGTGAATTACTGGTGTGCCGAAGAAGCTACTTATCATTGTACAGATGACCGTACTTTATCTGCGATTTCTGTATACCGCAGAGGAAATGGCAGATGTGGTGAAGAGTCTGTATTCACTGTAAATGCACTGCGAAGCGTAGGCGTACCTGCCCGTCAGGTATATGCGCCGAAGTGGTCTCACTGCGATGACAATCACGCCTGGGTAGAGATCTGGTGTGACGGTAAATGGTACTTCCTCGGAGCCTGTGAGCCCGAAGAAATCCTGAATAAAGGATGGTTTACAAACGCTTCTTCCAGAGCAATGATGATCCATTCACGTGTGTTTGACACCAAAATCCCGGAAGGTGAGGTGATCGGCACAGATGGTATGGTGACCATGCTGAATGAATTGAAGAGGTATGCAGTAACCAAAGAAATTACAGTAACAGTAAAGGATACGCAGGGGTTACCCGCAGAGGGAGCTGAGGTTTCCTTTGAGGTACTGAACTATTCAGAGTATGCACCAATCGCAGAGAAGAAAACAGACAGTAAGGGAACTGCCAGACTGACAACAGGACTTG
>ERZ812616.1533-NODE-1533-length-24098-cov-7.415131_pt1 | contig 24098 bp, 28 predicted proteins | sample MGYA00376249_ERZ812616 | MGnify/ENA primary metagenome ERZ812616 (study PRJEB26924, sample SAMEA4378265) | human gut metagenome | biome: human gut; feature: human-associated habitat; material: faeces | place: China | collected 2013 ...
GGTCCTGTTCTGCCAGCAGCAGAGGCTGTGCCACGGCCCGGCCGGCGTCCGTCAGCTCCACTGCCAGCTGCAGGTTCGGAGCGCGCAGGGTACGCAGCCAGCCGGCATCCTCCAGACGACGGCAGGACGCGCGCAGGTTTGGCCCGTAGACCGGGGCTTCCCCGCTTCGCTCCAGCACCCGTTCCAGGTCCCGCGTCAGCACGGGGCCCGGTCGTTTTTCATCAAGGGCAGCCAGCACAATCAGCACTCTCCGCTGCAGTGGCGACGGTCGGCGGCTCTGGGTCATTACCTGTCATCCTCCGGCCAGATGAGGTTTCTGAGGCGCTGAAAGTCGGCGTCAATGAGCTCCTGTCTCTTTATGGCATTCATTGAGGCATAGCCATTTATGGCCAGTTCATGCCAGAAGATCAGCACGGCTCCGGCTTTGGCTGACTCGCAGAGATAAATCGCGCCCTGGCTGTCCAGATTGCATTCCCGGATGCGTTTTTCCGCAAACCGGGTCAGTTGTTCATAGCTGAGTGAAAACACCCTTTCTTCATCCATCCTGCACGCTCCATCTGATAATGTTCTGACAGGTAAAAAGAATATCCTGCATGATTTGTGTGCTCCTGATTTCTGATAATATCAGATATGGTTTTATCATCAATGATGAAAATCATATCTGATATGATTTTATGTGTATTGTTTATTATCATATCATTTGCGTCTTTTCTGCCGCGCAGATCCGGTTTCCGGCGGTTACGGATCTTCTTCTCCCCCCACACAACGCACCTCCCGTCAGCACAACATGTGGTGCCGGATTCAGCTGCTGATGACACTATATGTTGTGTCTTATCCCTGACCTGTGATGCGTCACGCAGGGGCGGAAAACAGCGATATGATTATTTCCTCAGCGTGGTACACTTCCGGAAAGTTGTGATATTCCGGAAAGTCGGATCTGACGGAAACGGCTCTCCGGTAATTTAACGGCGTGGTTATATGGATGCTTGTTATCATGGTGATGATTATAACGGCATGATGTTATCAGACGGCGTGACGGTAAGGGCAGTGATGATGGATGACGTTATCGCATGACCGTCCCTGCCCGGAAAAGAAAAAAGGAGTCACCCATGTTTTTTATTGAGAATGAAGGTCAGGCTGTCGCCGGAACGGATTACTGGCAGTCTGTACAGGCGCAGGCCGGATATGTCTACCTCAGCTGGAATGCCGGCGCAGCCAGGCTGCTTGTCCCGGATGCGGCAAAACATTTACTCAGGGAGATGCGGGGGGCTGAGTACGTCATCATCAGTAAGGGAGCACTGCATGGCCGCGATGCGCTGGAACTGGTATTTGAAGACGGCAGCGATGCGCCGTTTGTGATCCACATGCTGAGTGAGCAGTGCGATCGCCTGCTCCCCGAAAACAACCAGGGCGGGGGTTTTGTTGTCACCGTCCGGACGCGTGGCGGTAACCAGCTCCGTTATCCGGGAAAATACCGTGTTGTGGAAAACCTGCCCGACGTTTCCCCGTGGAGTGAACACTGATATGCAGCACCTGCCGGCACCGATCCACCATGCCCGGGATGCCGCTCAGCTTCCTGTTGCCATCGATTATCCGGCAGCGCTGGCACTCCGCCAGATGTCGATGGTTCATGATGAACTGCCCAAATACCTGCTGGCCCCTGAAGTGAGCGCCCTGCTCCATTACGTCCCGGATCTGCGCCGCAAGATGCTGCTGGCCACACTGTGGAACACCGGTGCGCGCATTAATGAAGCACTGGCGCTGACGCGGGGGGATTTTTCGCTCACGCCTCCGTATCCGTTTGTGCAGCTTGCGACCCTGAAACAACGGACGGAAAAAGCCGCCAGGACGGCAGGAAGAATGCCCGCCGGTCAGCAGACTCACCGGCTGGTTCCGCTCTCCGACGCCTGGTACGTCAGCCAGCTGCAGACGATGGTGGCCACACTGAAAATCCCCATGGAACGGCGTAATAAACGAACAGGCAGGACAGAGAAAGCGCGGATCTGGGAAGTGACGGACAGAACGGTCAGGACCTGGATTGGGGAGGCGGTTGCCGCCGCTGCCGCTGACGGTGTGACGTTCTCTGTCCCGGTCACGCCACATACGTTCCGCCATTCCTATGCGATGCATATGCTGTATGCCGGTATACCGCTGAAGGTCCTGCAGAGCCTGATGGGGCATAAGTCCATCAGCTCAACGGAGGTCTACACGAAGGTGTTTGCACTGGATGTGGCTGCACGGCACCGGGTGCAGTTTTCGATGCCTGAGTCCGATGCGGTGTCTATGCTCAAAAGAATTCCATAAGCTCTGACTTTTTTAAATCCCTTTCGGATATCTCATGGATATATTATCGGTATTTCATATTCTGTTGACATGCAGGACCGGTATAGAGTAAAAAAACATCTATTGAGTACCTCTTGGATATCCGAAAGGTGTCTTATGGGGTCTTTATGGGTATTACATGTGGATTCTGGAGATACACTATGCCTGTTATTGCTAATACGCATCCCAAAGGTGGTGTGGGTAAGACAACTTCATCCGTAAACATTGTTGGTGAAATGAAGTCTGATACAGTTGATCTGGATACTCATACCGGGCTTTCTATCATTCTGGGGCTGAGACCTGAAGGAAAAGAAATTTCCGTGAAAGTACCCAAAACAGTGGATGAGTTAATCGAAATTATGACTCCCTACAAGAACAGCGATAAGACGTTACTTATTGACTGTGGGGGATTTGACTCAGATCTTACCCGTACTGCGATTGCCTTTGCAGACTGCGTTATTGTCCCTTCAAAAGACTCCCTGACTGAACGTATTGGTTTGATGCATTTTGATGGAGTACTGGACGAAATCAGCTCTATCATGGGGACCGATATAACTGCTCACCTGTATCTCTGTAAAGTTAATCCTAACAAGAAGAAATTCCCTAAGCTTGATGCAATCCTGCCATCGTTCAAACATCTGAAGCTGATGAAGAGCCGCATTTCTGCTCGTGCAGAATTTGAGGATGTCATTGAGACTGGGATGGGAATCACTGAGTCTGTTCATGGGCGCTATTCGGCAGGAGGTAAGGAAGTTATTGCCCTGATCGAAGAAATCAATCATCTGATTGAAAATAACAAACAGTAAGGTGTGTCTATTGGGTATCCATATAGTATCCTTTGGGCTTTTAATGGATATCTTTTAAGTATCTAACAAACATCCTGGGTTATCTCATGAGCAAAGCGAAATTTAGTGCACAGGCTGAAAAACTGAAAAACCTGGTGGATTCTGCCAGATTACAAACTTCTTCTTCTGCCGTAACAGCAACAGCCCCGTCTCAGCCAAATGAAGGTGCAGAGGAAGTTTCAGGTCGTCCCGTGGCTGCCAGGACGAAGGCTAAGAATCTTAAGGCCATACCGCTGTCGTATTTTGAAGCTCATGCGGAACTTAAAGCGACCAGTAAAACATCTCTGGATTTTAGCTCATATATTATTGAGGCTATAAGAGAGAAGCTTGAACGTGATGGTGCAATAGGTCAATAAACTATCGGATACCTTAAGGGTATCTGATGTGTGTCTTTTAAATGCGTTATGGGGATTCTTCACGTACCTAAAGAGTCCCCATTAGACATCTTTCTGTTTATGGTGACATGATTCGTCACCGCTTTCCTTTCCTCTCAGTTTCACCATTTCATTCCTTTTCCCTTAACCTGAACCATGATGTCCACGATGTTTTTATATTGCATTTATGTGTCACATATAACCTTCATAATGTTTTTGTATCTATGATTTCCTCTGGTCTTAAAGTTGTGTGTACAATGTACATGCAATTTATCGTGTTTTTATGTTGCATTTGTCCTTTCAGAAAGACCGTTTTTTCATTATAATTGAATATACATTGCATGTATGAAGTATGTTTGTTTTTTCTATTTGTTTATGAGCAACGGAGACTGGTTATGAAAATCTTTATTGATGATGGTTCTACCAACATTAAACTTGCCTGGTTGGAGGATGGTGACGTGAAAACGTTAATCAGCCCTAACAGCTTTAAACCGGAATGGTCTTTTAGTTTACTGGATGATGCTGCTCCGGCTAATTACGAGATCGACGGCGAGAAGTTTTCATTTGATCCATTAAGTGCTGATGCTGTCGTAACGACTGAAACACGCTATCAGTACAGTGATGTGAATGTTGTGGCCATTCAGCATGCGCTACAGCAGACCGGCCTGAAAGCGCAGCCTGTTGATGTCATCGTCACATTGCCGATCTCTGAATACCTTGACGCCAACAATCAGAAAAATAAGCAAAACATTGAAAGAAAGAAAAAAAATGTGATGCGTGAAGTACGGGTGCAGGGGAGTGATGCATTTGTTATTCGCAGTGTTTCCGTTCTTCCTGAAAGTATTCCCGCTGGTTTCAGTGTTCTTGCGGGGCTTGAGGATGATGAATCCCTTTTGATCGTAGATCTCGGTGGTACAACTCTTGATGTGTCGCATGTTCGTAGCAAAATGACAGGGATTACAAAAACCTGGTGTGATCCGAATATCGGCGTGTCCCTGATTACATCCGGGGTTAAGGAACAGATGGCTGTACATGCTAATACAAGAGTGAGCTCATTCCAGGCTGACAATATCATTGTGCACCGTAATGAACCTGACTACCTTTCCCGTCGCATTTATAATGCTGAACAGCGTGAGTCTATCATTAATGTTATCAATGAACGGCAGAAGTTGCTTATTAAACGAGTTAATGATGTCATCAGCCGTTTCACCGACTATACACATGTAATGTGTGTTGGTGGTGGGGCTGAAATTGTGGCCGAGGCTGTGAAGAACCTGACTAAGGTTCCTGATGAGCGCTTTTATCTGAGCTCATCCCCGCAGTTTGATTTAGTCATGGGAATGATAAAAATGAAAGGTGGTGTGACTAATGAGTGATGAAAATAAATCCAGACGCTGCTCATTTGAACTTTTCCCGGATGAACGGACAGGAGATAAGATAGCAGATGAGCTCATTGCAAATGAAAAACTGAAGGAGCGGGGACGTTTCATGCGCGCGATGTTAGTTACTGGTGCGGCGTTTGCAGCTATAGATAAACGTCTTCCTTTGCTGATATCGGAGTTACTGACAGAAAATACGACTCTGGATGATATTAATAAGGTGATTTCCAGCGTAATACCAGGTGCTTTTTCGGTTGAAAAGAAATTGCTTGAATTACTGGAAAAACAATCTGGTCTCCATACGTCTGTGGATTGCAGTACTCCTCTTACAGAGCAGAGTCTGTCGAGAAATGACGGTGAAGACCAGACCAGAAGAAACGCTGAAAATATGTTCGGAGATGACTGAACTAACCCAGCCTGGCCAGGGGAATATCTCGCCATTTAGTTGTATAACACTGACTCAACATTTCCCGTTTCATTTGCCATTCAGGGGCGGTTCCTCGCCCCGCAAACCACACTTTCCCTTTTCCCGACTGGTTCAGTTCATCGAGTGTTTTCATTAACTTTTCACTGTTTTTACGGGGCTGGATTTCATCAAATAATCCCGGCTGCGCTATACCCGATGGTGTGAAATCAGCCAGCATGACTCCTGCCTTCATATAGCGGTACCCTTCACGCCAGACATGGTTTAAGGCTCTGCATGCGGCGGCAATAATGTCCCGGCTGTCCTGTGTGGGCAATGGAAGCTTTTCCACAGCGGCATTGCTGTAACAGGGTTCTTTTACTGCAAAGGGGGATGTCCGTACAAATGTCGTCACCTGCCGGCAATACTGACGCTCCCCACGTAGTTTCTCTGCGGCCCGCTCTGCATACTGAACAACAGCCTGGTGCATGGCATCTTTGTCTGTGATTCGTTCACCAAAACTGCGACTACAGACAATCTGCTGTTTTGCCGGTGGTGCTTCTTCCAGGGATATGCAGGACTCGCCGTTGAGTTCGCGTACCGTACGCTCAAGAATGACGCTGAAGTTTTTCCGGATGAATGCCGTGTTAGCCTGCGCCAGCTGCAGTGCTGTGTTAATACCCAGCGCATTCAGCTTTTCCGTCAGTCTGCGTCCTACTCCCCAGACCTCACCAACTGGCTGCAGTCCCAGTAGCTTCAAGATCCGATTACGGTTTTCTGCCGTCAGCGCGACCACACCGGAAAACTGTGGCCATTGCTTTGTTGCCCACTGTGCACTTTTAGCCAGCGTTTTTGTAGGCGCAATGCCCACCCCCATGGTGAGTCCTGTCCAGCTCTTTACCTGTTCCCTGAGCTGATGACCAAAAAACTCCGGAGAGATGCAATGATTTATCCCCCGCAAATCAATAAACATTTCATCAATTGAGTAGGGCTCAACTGCGGGAGAAAGCGACTCCAGAACAGCCATGACCCGTTGGCTCATGCTGTGGTACAGCGCATAATTGCTGGAAAATACATGTATTTTCTTCTCCAGGCGCATCTGTCTCACCTGAAACCAGGGCTGCCCCATTCTGATGCCAAGGGCTTTTGCCTCCGGGCTGCGCGCGATCACACAGCCATCGTTATTGCTGAGTACGATGACCGGTTCGTTGCGAAGGTCCGGGCGGAAAACTTTTTCACATGAGGCGTAGAAACTGTTGATATCAGCCAGTGCAAACATCAGCGTAACTCCCGCGTCCTGTGTATCACGTGAGTGACAACACCAAAAATACAGATGTTTTCCGGATACAGTGTGCGGAACTCCGGGCTGTCTGAAACCGGCTCCAGTGCCGGGCGTGGGCGCAACAGCAGTCGTTTGACGGTGAACTCACCGTCGATCTCAGCGATAACGATGTCCCCGTGTTGTGGTTTTTCGGCCCTGTCCACTACCAGCAGATCACCATTCTGCACGCCAGCCTGGTTCATCGATTCACCGCTGGCGCGCAGAAAGAAGGTGGCTGCAGGTCTGCTGATGCAATAGCTGTTCAGATCCAGTTCCTGCTCAGCATAATCAGTGGCAGGCGAAGGAAAACCGGCCTGGCAACGATCGGCAAACAACGGTCGCACGTAACTGTCATCGCCTGAAGGGTCAGCCGGACGGTGATAAACGGTACTCATGCTGCAGGCAGCCAGCTGTCGTCCTGCCAGATTTCTTCCAGCAGAGACAGGATACGTTCTTTATCCTTGTCGTTGCGGGCTCCTGTGACAGATACAGACGGGGCGCTGCCCTGGTCTATACGCAGCCAGATTTCCGGGTAGTGTGGTTTCAGACGTTGTTCGATTTCATTCTGTAGCGCCTGAAGTGTGCCTGATTTGAGGTTTTTTGTGCTCTGGCGGTCGAAAAGAATTTCAATGCGGATCATGTTCTCATCTCCCTTTTCTGTTGCTGTATGCATATACAGTATTCTAATAACTGAATCCACACACAGTCAAATGTCATTATTGTGACTAAAAAACGCTCAATTCTCTGAGAGTGTGGCTGTATGCCTGCTGTGGACTGCTGTGTCCAGCTTATCCACAGCATTTTGCGCACGGTTCTGTGAATAAAATACCTGGTTACCCAGGCCGTGCCGGCACGTTAACCGGGCTGCATCCGATGCAAGTGTGTCGCTGTCGCCGGCCTCCTCACCCGGTCACGTTTCGTCGTTCCTCCTCCACGCGCTGCGGCTTCGGGGCCGCACCTGCATTCGTATGCGGTCGCCCGGTTACAGGTGCGGCACGGCCTGATGGAGGCCGCATGTGAGAGGAGAATTCCCATGCCAAACTGGTGCTCGAATCGTATGTATTTTTCTGGTGAACCGGCACAGATCGCTGAGATTAAACGACTGGCCAGCGGCGCAGTCACACCGTTTTATCGCCGCGCCACAAATGAAGGTATTCAGCTGTTTCTGGCCGGAAGTGCCGGACTTCTGCAGATCACTGAAAATATCCGCTCTGAGCAGTGCCCCGGAGTGACGGCTGCCGGACGTGGTGCTGTATCGACGGAAAATATCGCGTTCACCCGCTGGCTGACACACCTGCAGAACGGTGTACTGCTGGATGAGCAAAACTGCCTGATGCTGCATGAACTCTGGCTGCAGAGCGGTATTGGCCGGCGTCGCTGGAAAGGATTACCGGATGATGTCAGGGAAACCATCACTGTGCATTTCACCGCAAAAAGAGGTGACTGGTGTGACATCTGGGGTAGCGAGGATGTATCGGTGTGGTGGAACCGTCTGTGTGACAACGTAGTGCCGGAAAAAACCATGCCGTTTGACCTGCTGACGGTTCTGCCGACCCGCCTGGATGTTGAAGTGAACGGCTTTAACGGTGGTGTTCTGAACGGTGTTCCTTCTGCATATCACTGGTATACAGAACGGTATGGCGTGAAGTGGCCTTGTGGGTATGACCTGAATATAAGTAGTCAGGGAGACAACTTCATTCAGGTTGATTTCGACACGCCGTGGTGTCAGCCGGAAAGCGACGTTATTGCAGAATTAAGCCGCCGTTTCAGCTGCACGCTGGAGCACTGGTATGCCGAACAGGGCTGTGATTTCTGTGGCTGGCAGTTGTATGAGCGCGGAGAGCTCGTTGATGTGCTGTGGGGGGAACTGGAATGGTCTTCCCCGACAGATGACGATGAGCTGCCGGAAGTCACCGGACCTGCGTGGATAGTCGACAATGTGGCGCATTATGGCGGATGAAGTATGACGGAGACGGGCGGGAAACCGCCCGTTTCTTTTCCGACAAAGGATGTCGCCGTGCTCCTCTTTTTACTGCGCCGGCTGACGCGGCGCGGCATAAACGCTGCCTGTGGTCAGTGTCCCGCGTCCGGCGGGCACGGGACGGGCGCTTTTACCGCTCCCGGCTGGCGTCGGTGACAGTGTACGCCAGCCCGTCGCCCTTTTCTGATGAACGCCCTTCAAGCCGCTTTCGCGGCATAACCTTGCCGTCAGAAAGACGACGGCTGCGGTATTCCACGGTCGGCCTGACCCGTTACCGGACGCGGTGAACAGCCCACAGGCAGCGGGGAACGGGCACCACAGGGGTGCCCTCCCGGTGCCCTCTGTAAGAGAAGGAGTTTGGTATGTCCCGTTTTGTCCTCGGTAACTGCATCGATGTTATGGCCCGTATCCCTGATAACGCCATTGATTTCATCCTCACCGACCCGCCGTACCTCGTCGGTTTTCGTGACCGTCAGGGGCGTACCATTGCCGGCGATAAAACCGATGAATGGCTGCAACCGGCCTGTAATGATATGTACCGCGTACTCAAAAAAGACGCGTTAATGGTGAGCTTCTATGGCTGGAATCGCGTCGATCGTTTTATGTCTGCCTGGAAAAATGCGGGATTCAGCGTTGTTGGTCACCTGGTCTTCACCAAAAACTACACATCGAAGGCCGCATATGTGGGCTATCGCCACGAATGCGCCTACATCCTGGCAAAAGGCCGTCCACGTCTGCCACAAAACCCGCTGCCGGACGTGCTGGGCTGGAAATATTCAGGCAATCGTCATCACCCGACGGAAAAGCCCGTTACCAGCCTGCAACCGCTGATTGAGAGCTTCACACACCCGAACGCAATTGTGCTGGACCCGTTATGTTGAGTTTCACATAACGGGTCTTATGTGGTGATGATCGTTATGTTGTGATATCGATCTGAATATTGATGCCATGAGCTGCTGTATAAATATCAAGCAACATAACAACTGTTATTCGATATTTATAAACAGAGGTGATGGTCGTGACTGAACTTTTACCGTCAAAATCTGATATATGCTCGAATGCAGAAGACTCCTCTACTGATATGCTGCTCGTTGGATTCGAATCTTACATGGTTAATGAACAGGGACTGTCACAGGAGACGATTCGAGGTCGAATGTTTATGATTCATCGTTACCTGAAAGCCTGTGCCGAGAACGCTATCATTGATGTGTTTTCTAGTTATGCAGCTGAAGAGTTTCTGAAGTTTTTGCGTCTTAAAAAAAGATACTCGAGACGTTCTCTTCAATATGTGACTTACTGCTTACGCGCATTTTTTAGGTACGGAGCCAGTTGTGGTCGATGTAATAAATTGCTAGTAGATTGTTTACGCAGTACCCGAGTTTATTCTTTGGCTTCGGTTCCTACAGGACCAAACTGGAGTGATGTAAGGCGACTCATCAGTGAATCTTGTGGGGATAAACCTTCTGATATTCGTGCATGTGCTGTCTTAATGTTGCTGACAGTCTATGGAGGCTTTGTTGAATAAATCAGATTTCGGGTAAGTCTCCCCCGTAGCGGGTTGTGTTTTCAGGCAATACGCACGCTTTCAGGTATACCTGCTTTCGTCATTTTGTTCAGCGCTCGTACCAGGGCCATAGCCTCCGCAACCTGACCATCGTAGTCACGCAGCGTCAGTGAACCCCCGAACAGCTGTTTTACCCGGTACATCGCCGTTTCCGCTATCGAGCGACGGTTGTAATCTGTTGTCCATTTCCACCGCGCATTACTCCCGGTCATTCGCTGATTAGCCACTGCACGGTTACGGTCTGCATATTCACCGGGCCAGTAACCCGCACCTTTTCGGGGAGGGATAAGCGCGCTGATTTTCTTACGCCGCAGTTCATCGTGACATAGCCGGGTATCGTAAGCGCCATCGGCGGCGGCTGACCTGATTTTCCGGTGGGTTTGCCGGATTAACCCGGGGAAGGCCTCTGAGTCCGTAACGTTGTTCAGCGACAGGTCAGCGCAGATGATTTCATGTGTTTTACTGTCAACGGCGAGATGCAGCTTACGCCAGATACGGCGGCGTTCCTGGCCATGCTTTTTGACTTTCCACTCGCCTTCACCGAAGACCTTCAGCCCGGTGGAATCAATTACCAGGTGTGCGATTTCACCCCGGGTGGGCGTTTTGAAACTGACATTAACCGACTTTGCCCGCCTGCTGACACAGCTGTAATCCGGGCAGCGTAGCGGAACGTTCATCAGAGAAAAAATGGAATCAATAAAGCCCTGCGCAGCGCGCAGGGTCAGCCTGAATACGCGTTTAATGACCAGCACAGTAGTGATGGCAAGGTCAGAATAGCGCTGAGGTCTGCCTCGTGAAGAAGGTGTTGCTGACTCATACCAGGCCTGAATAGCTTCATCATCCAGTCAGAAAGTTATGGAGCCACGGTTGATGAGGGCTTTATTGTAGGTGGGCCAGTTGGTGATTTTGAACTTTTGCTTTGCCACGGAACGGTCTGCGTTGTCGGGAAGATACGTGATCTGATCCTTCAACTCAGCAAAAGTTCGATTTATTCAACAAAGCCACTCTGAAGCACAGAGTGCCGGTCGCAGACTGGCGACATTAGAACAAAAGTGGCTCAGGATGCAGGCACAGCAGGAGAATATTTCTGGGCAATAAACACTCCTGATAACAGGTGGACATTACGTATCAGAAAAAATGGGAAGAGAATGTTATGTGTGATTCAGAAGCGGAGAAGATTTTATTCATCCTGAATAAACATGAACGGGCATACAGACGCCTGATCCCCGTATAATTTCCGCAACGGCTATAGAGTCTGTATTAACTGCTTCGGTCATGTAGTCGCTAATACGTTCAGCGGTAATTTTCGTTATTTCATCGTAATTCATTTTATCTCCTACAAGATTATTTAATGGAATGAAAAATATCTGGCCTGATAATAATGTTCCAGAATTAATATCTGCAGGCTATGTTAAGTTGTCCCCACACACAATCTACCTGTTTTCTCGTGTGTGCCACAGGCGCAATACATAAATAGTCTGGCCATTAAGTTCGTAACGGATTTCGTACTCGCCAGCAAAAATCCGTCTGACCTCCCTGGGTTCAAACTGAAACAACTGTTCTCCCATACGTGGATGAGTTAACAGAATGACCGGTGCCTGTGTCAGGGATTGCACCGTTCTGGCGGCCGCAGGTTTACTGGCCAGCACCAGAAAATCATATAACCGCGCCAAATCAGAAAGCGCCTTACTGGTCCACTTCAGTTCCATCAGCGTGGCACCGGTAACGGATTGTCAGTACTGAGGCTGTCCGCCCAGGCCTGTACAGCCTGATGGTCGATAACCTGTCCGGATGTCACATCGTCCAGGGCTTCCAGCGTCAGGCGATTACGCTCCTCCTCCTGGGCAAGCCATGCAGAAAGCGCCTGTTTGATAACCCAGCCCCGGGAGCGTTCCAGCCTGGCGGCCATCTGGTCGACTTTATCAGCCATAGGTAATGGCACATGCGCGGTAATGACTTTTGTTGCTTGTGCACTATTGTTTTTCATTTGCATATCCGATTAGTTGTTAATCATATTTAATCATAGTGATTACATTCAGACCGAACAAGGCAAATAATGCGCATCTGCGCATGTAAGGCAGCATACGGAGGTTACATGTAACACAGGTGTAAAACCGCCAAAGCCCGGCGTAAGCCGGTACGGTCGTCCGAATATCACCAGTCCCACTCCGGCCCTGCGAGGCCATGTGGCCTGTCAGCGATGAAAATGCCTCTTTGCGCGGTCGGAGTGGTCCCGACAAGGGTTTACCCGCAGTCGGGGCGTATCTCCGCGTTAGCGGGCCGTGAGGGCCGCTTACGAGCGTGTATGAGAGACGTACATTGGTTTCTTCTCGCTTTTATTTCCTCTCAGGTCCTGAATGGGGTCCGCCTGGAAAAAGGAAAATATCCCACGCTAAGGCTGTTGTTTGTACGATTCGATATCGATACTGCGTAATGGCCGGTACTTCCCTGTACCCAGCTTAAGATTATTACGCCAGACATCATCCCCATTAAGATTGATATGCTCCCAGCCCAACGGCGAAAGGTGAGTGCAGTTGGTCATTAATCGGGAGCTTTTTTCGTTTCAGGGACTCAATGGCTCTTTCTATGTATACCGTGTTCCATAATTTTTCACTCCGTTGAAAACGGAGTACGTGGCAATCGTATCAGTGATACAGTTGAGGCAATTGACACGAATACCCTTTCCGGTATTGATGGCATCAGTTGAAGAGCATGTTATTCTCTTGAGCTATTTGTGCCACACAGGCGCGGGGGGCGTTTTTTACCACGGGGACTTCGGGCATAAAAACAAGGGGCCGCAAACACGGCCCTTAATTCAGATCTAACCGGGTACGCTATCTGTTGCCCTGGAAAATTGATCTGACAACTCAGTAAAGATCAATACGGTTCTGACGAGCAGCTTACCTGCCTGTTTGCGTTTCAGAGCTTATTCTCTGCTGTCTGATAGCCACGGCTGAGACGAACAAACAGCATTGCCGTTGCGGCGAGTCCGCATAGCGCCGCGCACATGAGCCACCACCCCGGAGAACTCTTATCGCCGGTCAACTGGACCAATGCGGTGGAGATAGCAGGCGTCAGGCCGCCGAAAATCGCAGTCGCAAGACTAAAGGCCAGCGAAAAACCCACGGTTCGGACATAAACCGGCATCACTTCGGTCAGGGCCGCCACCATCGCACCGTTATACATGCCAAAAAAGAACGAGAACCAGAGCAGCACCAACGTCATGCGGGTGAAGTCAGGGGCAGCGGTAAGCCAGTTCATCACCGGCCAGGTGGTGACGAGGGCGAGCAAGGTGATGCCCATCAGCACCGGGCGTCGCCCGATCCGATCAGAGATAGCGCCGCCAATCGGCAGCCAGATGAAGTTAGAAATCCCTACCAGCATGGTGACAACCAGGCTGTCACGTGCGCTCAGGTTCAACACCGTTCTCCCGTAAGTGGGGGTATAGACAGTAATAAAATAAAAGGTCGTGGTCGTCATCGCTACCAGCAGGGTACCCGCGGTGATGATGCGCCAGTTTTTAGCAATGGTGGTAAAAATTTCCCGGGTGTCCGGACGGTGTTTACGTTGTAAAAAGGCTTCAGTTTCCTGTAGCGAACGTCGAAGAACAAAAATCAGCGGAATAATCATGCAGCCAATGAAGAACGGGATTCGCCAACCCCATTCGGAGATTTCATCGTGTCCCAGCGTGACATTCAGACCGTAGCCGATCAGCGCGGCGACGACAATCGCCACCTGCTGGCTGGCCGATTGCCAACTGGTGTAAAAGCCTTTATTGCCTGGTGTAGCGATCTCAGAAAGATAAACAGAGACGCCGCCCAGTTCGACGCCAGCAGAAAATCCCTGTAGCAGACGCCCCACCAGGACCAGCACGGGAGCCAGCAGGCCGATAGTCTGATAACCCGGCACGAGGGCGATGAGCAGCGTGCCGCAGCCCATAATCGCCAGGGTGACCATCAGCCCTTTCCGTCGGCCGATTCTGTCGATATATGCGCCCAACACCACGGCCCCGATAGGGCGCATTAAAAATCCGGAGCCAAAAACGGCAAAAGTAAGCATTAATGCGGCAAACTCACTTTCGGCAGGAAAAAACGTCTTTGCGATATAAGTGGCGTAAAAACCAAACAGGAAAAAATCGAACTGTTCGAGAAAATTACCGCTGGTCACACGCAGTATTGCGCCGAACGTGCCAGCGCGCGATGGTTGTTGAGTCATTGAAGTTGCTCCACTGTCTTATCAGAATTATGTATAGAGGTAAGAGTTTGCGGGTTAGTCGCCTGAGACCCCCGCCTGTTTTCCACGTCGCTTCTCAATCGCCCATTTGAGTAAAGACGCGCAGCGGTAAAATCCGTGGGCAAATTTTCCGTATGGAATGGTCAAAAAAAGCGCCATGACCACGCCAAGATGGATGGCAAGCAGGATCCCCATCCATGAGGTGTCTCTTCCCGCCAGCAAACCTATACCGGTCAGGCTGGTCAGGAGCAGCAGTAAAATAAAACCGCGATCCATCGGTTTCTGTCGCGCGTCGCCATGCAGTGGCGAGCGCTTAAGGTTTAACCACAGCAGGCCTGCCGGGCCGACAATTAAACCGATTCCTCCGAGCGTGCCAAGCATGACCGGCACGCTGAAGAACGGGTAGGGGGCTTCCCAACCGGCGAAGTAGTGGTAACCCGTCGCCACCACGGTCGCGGCGAAACAGAGCATAAAGCCGTAGAAGGTGAAATGGTGGAAACGACGACGCATCAATGTGAAAGCATCGTCCGCCTCGTTGCAGCCTTTGCCATGACCGCCGTCGAGGTATTTCAGCGTCAGCGCGTTGTGCGACGCTTCGGCAATTTCCGCCGGACGCGGCCCGACGTGAGAGATCTCGCGCCAGAAGCGGATCACCCCTGCCATTAGTAAACCGATCGCCAGCATGAAAACCGATCCAAACATCCATGCCAGCAGGTTGTGCGGGAAGATTTGGTAGAAATCACCGGCCAGCGGCGGATGGAGTAGCGATCCCTTCATCCCCATCGCGAGGAGTAAAAAGAGGATCAGACTAAAGACCAGTGCCAGCGTCACGGTGACGCCAGCCTGGCGATACAGCGCCCCGAAGGCCGCCGGTTGCGCGTAGTGTTGATACGTTTCCAGACGCACTTCCGCCATTGCTTTCGGCACGTTAATCGCAAACTCATGGGGTGGAGCATACTGGCAGGCGTGCAGGCAGGCGCCGCAGTTATGGCACAGGTTTGCCAGATAGTTAATGTCGGCTTTGCCAAATTCCAGTCGCTGAGTCATCGCCGGGAACACGGCGCAAAACCCTTCGCAATAGCGACAGGCATTACACACCTGCATCACCCGCTCGACTTCAGCTTCTGGCTCGGTGAGAATTTTGGCCTCGATGATCAGTTTTTCAAGCTGCTTCATGATGCGCCTCCTTACGTGCTGCCTGCGCGGCTTCTTTACCTGCGATGCGACCAAACGTGGTGCCGATGGACATGCCGACACCGGCGGTATAGCCCTTGCCCAGTACGTTGCCAGCCATCATCTCACCGGCAACGAACAGGTTACGGCTGGGGGTGCCTGCGAAGTGAACCGCAGCGTGTTCATTCACTTTCAGTCCCAGGTAGGTAAAGGTGATCCCCGGTCGCAGGGCATAACCGTAGTAAGGGGGCGTATTAATAGGCCGCGCCCAGTGCGTTTTCGGTGGCGTCAGGCCCTGAGTCGCGCAGTTATCCAGCTTCGTGTGATCAAACTGACCCGGCTGACAGGCCTGATTGTAGTGCTCCACGGTATGGGTAAAGCGTTCGGGATCCAGCCCCAACTGGCGGGCCAGTTCACTCAGCGTATTGGCCTGTGCGCCGGGGAAAACCGGCGGCATAAAGTGACCGATCGCTTTGCTGTCGATAATGGAGTAGCCAATCTGCCCCGGCTGTTGGGCAACCAGACGCCCCCAGATGGCATAGCGTTTCGGCCAGAAATCTTCGCCTTCATCGTAAAAGCGCTCCGCGTCCCGGTTGACTACCACACCCAGTGAGACGCAATCCACGCGGGTACAAATGCCGCCGTCGTACAACGGAGCCCGGGCATCAATCGCCACACAGTGGGACTGAGACGGATCGCCGATAATGTCAGCACCGGCATCGATCATAAACTTGAGCAAGACGCCCTGATTAAAGCGGGTGCCGCGAATGAGGAAGTTATCGGCTGGCCATTCGCCACGAGCGTTCTCTCCCCAGGCGTCGCGCAGCCATTCGCGGTTGGATTCAAATCCACCGGCGGCGAGTACGCAGGCTTTCGCCTCAATGCGCTCGTGGCCTGCCAGGGCTGCGATGAATTCGCCGTTGTGCAATTCAAGTGCCTGTACCGGCGTGTTGTAGCGAATCTGTACCCCCAGCTTTTCTGCGCTGCGGTAATAGGCGTTCACGAGGGCTTTACCGCCGCCCATGAAGAAGGCATTGGTACGCGCCACGTGCAGCGCGCCAGAGAGCGGAGGCTGAAAATTAACGCCGTGATGACGCATCCAGTCGCGACACTGGGAAGAGGTCCGGATCACCAGTCGCGCCAACGCTTCATTGGTATTGCCTTCGGTGACACGCCAGAGATCCTGCCAGAACTCCTCTTCGGGATAACTCTCGACCAGCACATCCTGTGGCGCATCGTGCATACAGCGTAAATTGCGCGTGTGTTGGGAATTCCCGCCGCGCCATTCCCGGGGCGCAGCCTCTAACAGCAGCACGGAAGCTCCTGCCTCACGGGCGGTTAAGGCGGCACATAACGCGGCATTACCACCGCCAATCACCAGTACATCAACCATCGTCTACTCCATTACCATTTAACTATTTGTTAAATTTGTAATTGAAATGTATACGTATGATTGTATGGGCGCTATAACGAATAGCTAAAGATGGGTTTAGGGAGCGTAAAGGGTTGCGCCCGGCCAATGACCGGTTTCAACGAGTTCACGCATGACTTTTGTGAGTATTACGCGGACTGCAAGACCGGCAGGGGTGAGTTCATCGTCCGACAGACTGACCAGAAAATTGGGGCGGCTGAGGACAGGATTATGGACGCCGATCACTCTTAGCGCTTCCCTCTCAAGATGCGAAATGGCTGCACCGGGTTGCAGCGTGGCGCCGAGTCCGCTGCTAACGGCGCGCATCAGTAACGTCAGGCCGTCAATTTCCGTGGCAATATCGACCTTCAGTCCGTGTTCCTGACAGATGGCTTCCAGTCTGCCACGCAGGCCGTGTCCCTGGCTTGGCATGATCAGGGGAATATTCGCCAGTTGAGCAGGCGTTATGGTGTCATCCGGAATATCCGCCAGCAGCTCGTGTGTGCCAATCAGAAACAGGCGCTCCTCAAGAACCGGTCTGGCGTTCCAGCGCAGGATTTTCTCTTTTTGAAACACGACCGCCAGATCAATCTGGCGCGTGTTGATCATCCGTTCCAGATTACCCGACAGGCTTTCCACCACATGCAGGCGAACGTCGGCGTAATGTTCCCGCATGGCATGAATAAACGGTATTCCCAGGATGGAGGCGGTGCTGGGGGCCATGCCGACGCTGACGTGTCCAGAGAGACGCGCCTCGCGAGAGGCCAAGATCGCATCATCGGCGTGGCGTAGCGCCAATTGTGCCTGCGAGTAAAAAGCCAGACCGGCGTTAGTGGGCGTGACGCCGCGCGAGGTTCGTTGCAACAGACGAATGGAGAGTTCATTCTCCAGCCTCGTCATCTGTTGACTAAGTGCTGAGACACCGATACCGAGATCAAGCGCCGCAATGCCCATACTACCGGTTTCCACAATACGAACAAAATAACGTAGCTGGCGAAGTTCCATTGCGATTCTCCGGAGAAGGCTGGGATATTTACATTAAATCAACATGCTGTCAGAAGAAAGCACTAAGTAGAGAATGGCGCGCATAACAAAACAACCGACAGGTTGACTTTTCAGAATAGGGGCAGTTTGGTGATCGTCACCAGTATATGCAGCGTCAGCTGCATGGAAGGCGGCACGCTGTGGTTACATGTGATACCGGAGTAAAACCGCCGAAGCCCGGCGTAAGCCGGTACGGATTGACAGATTTCACCTTACCCATCCCTTGCCCTGCCAGACCATACCTGCTTTCAGCCATGACAGAGCTTTTGTGCGCGGTCGGAGTGGTCCCGACGAGGGTTTACCCGAAGTCGGGGCGTATCTCCGCGTTAGCGGGCCATCAGGGCCGCTTACGAGCGTGTACTCAATACTTCCAGCGAGAAGACTGACAGCGATGAAGATGTAGTTACAACATTCATAATTAAAAGCGACTCTGTTCCGGCCCTTTGGGCCGGGGCGGGGCCGCTTTTCAGTTATGAGGGAGGGGCTTTGTGATTTCGGTTCTGCGCTGGACCGGGGTTTTCCTGGTGGTTGCATTTGAGTGTTGTAACTAAAATGGCTCAGGTTGGGGCCCGCCGCTTGCGGTGGGAGGTGCATATCTGTCTGTCCACAGGACAGGTAGTGAACAGGTTTTCTTTTTAAATGAATGTAATTAAGTAGTTTAAAGGAGATATAAACAGGTGTTTAAAAGATACATTGCACCCTGTAACGCTGGCGGATGGCGCTTTATGACATGAACGGTTGTAACCTTATGGGGAAGTCCCTTGCAGTTTAATGTGGATAAGCAAAATTACCCGTCTGTGAGGCGTATTTTGTATTAAAAACAGGGGGAACCGGATGCACCAGAAGGTGGATGGTGAGGTTATTTTTTGTATGTGGTGCTGATTTTTTGTGCGCTGACGGACTTCAGGCGTGCGGATGCCTCCGGCGCGGGCCGGATTATTCTGAGGAGGTCACTTTCAGGGGGAAGCTGTGGCCAGCCGGCTGTAATTGCGGTTACGTGACAGAATCATGCGCTCCTTCACACGACGCTCCACTTCACGTTTTACCGCCTCACGACTGGCAGAGAAGCGCCCTTCCGAGATTTCACGCGTCAGCTGCCGTTTCACCAGGGTGACGATATCCTGACGTTCCCTGTTCGCATCACGACGCGCACGGGCACGTTTTATTCCACGGGACTTAAGCTCTGTCTGGTAACTGCGGAAACGCTCACGCACAAAACGCCAGGCTTTCGCTATCAGCTCATCCATACCCAGGGTATCCAGCCCCTGCTTTTTGCGCTGTCTGTTTTCCCATTCCACACGGCTGCGGCGTGCGGAAGCCACCGCCTCTTCTGAGATATCGAGAGCGGCAAACAGCGCCGGTGTGAACGTGATATCGGTCGGAATGTAGCACCCGATAAGCGGGTCATATTCCGTCTGGTAGGTAATCAGTCCCAGCTCTGACAGGAACGTCAGGGCCCGGGTGGCTCGGGTGATGGAGAGTTTTCCTGCACCGGACTCTGTCGCCAGTCCGCACTCAATGGCCAGTGTGGTGATGGAACACTGGACGCGGTTGGCCAGCGGGTCATAGTGGAAACACAGCCCCTGCAGCAGCGCATCAATAGCCCGTCGACGCAGCACCGGTGGCATGCGTCGACGCAGGCCACGCGAACGGGCATGCGCCACATGAATGGCGAAATCAAAACGGGAGGTGAAGCCCACCGCCTTTTCCATCAGTTTTTCGCAAAACTTCAGCGTTCCGGCACCTTCACGGGGTGTAAATACCGGATTCGGGTTCTTTACCTGGCGGTAATACGTTTGTTGAAGATCAGTCACACCATCCTGCACTTACAATGCGCAGAAGGAGCGAGCACAGAAAGAAGTCTTGAACTTTTCCGGGCATATAACTATACTCCCCGCATAGCTGAATTGTTGGCTATACGGTTTAAGTGGGCCCCGGTAATCTTTCTGACTCGCCAAAGTTAAAGAAGATTATCGGGGTTTTTGCTTTTCTGGCTCCTGTAAATCCACATCAGAACCAGTTCCCTGCCACCTTACGGCGTGGCCAGCCACAAAATTCCTTAAAACGATCAGCAATCTAACATCTCATCACTGAAACAGCAAGAAACGCAAATATTCACAAAGATTTTCTGCGCTTAACCTCTGACTCTATCAGCCACTCAAGCATCTGTGCCTGAGTGATCCCGTCTTCATCAGCAAGCTCACTTAACTTTTCTTTCAGTCGAAGCTGAATGACGGCATGAAACGCTTTATGAGTGGCACTCCTTCTTGCAAGAGACGCTTTTTGTCGTTCTCTCGCAGGAACAGGATTACCCCTTCTGTAAGGTCGTTTTTTTCCCGATGAGGAAGTCTCTGCATTTACTGTCTGCGACATCTCGCCTCCTCTCTTCTCAGACAGGGATCGTTTCGCAGAGGATACTACAGTTTTTTGAAATCAGCGACTTGAGAATTGTGACGAAGATCTGTGTTGGCGCACAAATCATGTCTGATTACTGTTGTTTAATGTGATTTTTGTTGCGAAATGGCTGAAAAAACAGGAAATGCCTTAACCTGTGTGCCGGCCCCGGGCGGGACCGGCGGTTTCTGGCATGTCGGGTGTCTGCCCCTGAAATACCCCACACTTCCGGAAAGCGGGGACTTCCGCCCCCGCCCGGCAGCTTACTTCCGTGCTTCGTAGGCCAGAGTTACCTGCACCACTGTATTTCCCCTGTGAATATTCAGCTCACATAACCGTTCCCTGAATATCAGTGAAAAACACAACACCGTGGCGCACACGGCGAGCAACCCGATAAGGGTATATTTCGTCATAAACTTTGACCTCTCTGCAAGGAAGAGGCTACAATCAGTAGTGCTACGTACTTCATGCAGGCCTCACGAGTTAATGGATTAACAAGTGGGGTCTTCGCATTTCTGGTACCTGCGTCTTGCCTGAACCAGAAAGGCTCAGACACCCGCCGCGATAATACCACATTCCCTGTTGCTGACCATTACCTCCATTTCCCGCTTTTAACTACAGAACTCGCTTTTCGTATGGCTCATGGCAATAAAATTTTCTTTACCATATGACAACGTTCCAATAATATTAAAGTTGTCTTTTAATTTTATGGCATCCTTTTCACTTACAGCGACAATAAGTTGTTTACCAAATTTTCTGGCCATCATTGCAAACTGCGATACTGCTGATCCACCACCTAAATCAGGCCACCCAACACAATTAAAAATAATTATATGCTCTTCACTATTCATTGCATCCCTGATAAAGGAGACGGCATGATCATTTCTCTCTGCATCTGAATCACTGTTAATCTGAGTGAAATCATAATATTTAGAATCTGGTACAGAATACCCCTTAAAAAAATTATCAACTCGGGAGTAAGTATTACCAACAATAAGAATGTTGTGTTCACATTTAATCATCAATTCTGACACATCATCATATTTCATATATTCACCATTATGAGATAAAATCTGGATACAGGTGGTTCCGGCTTTCCCCCTGTGCCACCATTTCCCGGTTTTTATTCAGAAACGCCGGGGACGGGGAAAACTTGCTTTTTCCCGTCCCCGGGGTTGGACAACTGAGCAACGCGAAGGCGTCAGTGGATTTTTATGATCCTTCCAGACTCTGCTTCCATTTTTTTCATATCCTGTTCTCTTACTGCGACTATCAGTTGTTTTCCTGATTTTCGTGCCACTCTGGCAAACTGCATGACGGCAGATTCATTATTCAAATCAGGCCATCCTGTACAATTAAAAATAATAATATGCTCACTGGCGTTCAGTGCATCCCTGATAAAAAATAACCGCATAATCATTTAATGTTCTGTCAGAACAACTGTAAATCTGGCTGAAATCATAATACTTATAATCAGTGATATTCAGTTTATTTAAAAAACCATCAACTTCAGAAGCTGAGTCCCACACTATAAGAACATTATGATTAGACGATGTGATTAATTCTGATACTGCCTGATAGTTCATTTGTTCACCTTTCATTAACAGAGAAATAAGTTAATAATGTAATATGCTTCATGCTTTTAAATATCGCATTTCAATGAGAACTCAATAGCCACAGAAATATCATTATTTCCGTGAGCGCCATACCCAGGGCGGAACAGGAGCGCTGTCTGCCCACAGACCACGTTTCTGCTGTCGTGCTTCTCCCTGCAGGACGGGAAGAACAGGATCGGTGTTGTACTGCTCATAAACCCATGCAGCGCCTGCACGGACCATAAAATGATTAACATTCATTCCGTCTGGTGCATAAACCTGCCCGAGAATACGACCATAACGATCTCGCTGAAAATATGTGACAGTAACCGTTTTTCCCGCAACCAGAGATTTCATTATTTTTTCAGACCACCGGCCATAGTCCTGTTTCTTTTCAGGTGCATCAATATTAACAAGACGGACACGCACCGGATGCTGAGATAACATGACGTCAATGGTATCACCATCCAGAACACGCACAACCCGTCCATGAATATCAGCAGAAAATACCTGACATGAAAAAACAAATAATACCACTGGTATATATTTCTTCATTTTACTCTCCGTCACTGATTACTTTTCGTGATTGCATGAATTCCATGCCGGGATGAATAACGGCTCACGTATCACGCCAAAAATAAACCGTTGAATTGTGATCAATTCGACAAAATAAGATGAGGTGGCTTAATACACATATGGCTATGTGTTACTAAAAACGCTGGTCAGCCAGCCTGACCAGACACATAAGAAACAAAGTCTCATGCATTATTCAGCCTTCTGATACCTGGAGTAACGGAGGCTGCTTTTTCTGTCACGTATTTCCCGTGACGGCGTTACCGGTTTCCGGGGGTAACATGTGACGGAGATTATATTTTTAATCTCCGTGTATTCATCATACCTGCTCTTACTGATAGGATAACTGTGTTATATCGCAGGCTACCGGATGTGGCGCTGAATATAACGGTCATAGATAAGTCATACATGCCCTGCTCAGGGGATTAGCGATAAGACGGACCGGGAGAGTCATCTCCCGGTTTTTCTTTATCCTGCCGCGAATACAGCCCGGCTGTCTGTCAGATTCACCGGACATAACCGTACTGTTATGCATGCTACTGTCACCTTCTGCTTCTTGAAATTCATCACATTTTTTATCCCTGCTGGCTTACCCGGGATGTGAAATATGTTAACTCTGTGATGTCCGTTTGAAAGACAGGGCAACTCCTTCTTACACCACTATAATAATAACGATCTGCCATATAAGCCTGATCCCCCGGAGCTCCGCGACGGGGGTTATTTTTATCGGCACTTACACCGGCATGCAGATGCCCTCTTCAGGGCAAAATCCCGCCATGCTTCACAGGGTGCCAGCCGGGCCGCATTCTGCCAGGCCTCAGCGGCTTCCCTGAAAAAACCACGAATCTCCTGACGGACGGCATGACGCCCCACGCGCTGATAGCGATAAATACCGCTGTGCTCAGATAATCCACTGGATACAGCCATTTTTTATCCCCCCTCTTGACCCGGCTCCCGGATTATGTCAGAAACATTCTGAAACATCCCTGAACGGTTGGGTGTTTTCTCCATCAAAACTCTGGATTTCTGTTTTCCCGATTTTTTCTCGCTGTTGCCCTCTGTCATACAGAGGGCTCTTTTATTCCGCCAGGATCGCCCGCAGCTCATCCTTGATCCGGTTCTGTCTGCGCACCTTTTCCAGGCGCGCCTGCGCATACTGTTCTTCTTCCTGTGTGATATGTTCTGTCACATAGCCTTCCGTATCATAGCGGCAGGCGCCGGCTTTCATTGCACACAGATAACTTTCCGAACGGGTGATAGCTTTCAGCGCCCGGCTGAGTTTTTTATGAGAGAGCGGGATATTCCGCTGAAACACCTCATCCAGTAAAACCTCCCGGATACCACAGGCAAGAAGCCTGGGCGTGTTACCGTCAAACAATCCCGGCCACCAGGGTTTCAGAGTGTTCACCGCCTCATCCAGCGAGGGCAGCGTCAGATAAATGGACAGCGCCTGTCTGGCCTGCGCTTTTTTTGCCGCCAGCTCCGC